>Ga0163150_10007971_pt1 | contig 12206 bp, 10 predicted proteins | sample OliLakLV19P2IB_FD_148628 | JGI IMG/M metagenome (GOLD analysis project Ga0163150, IMG submission 148628) | Freshwater microbial mat bacterial communities from Lake Vanda, McMurdo Dry Valleys, Antarctica - Oligotrophic Lake LV.19.P2.IB | ecosystem: Environmental > Aquatic > Freshwater > Lake >...
ACCCCCGCGCGGATAGTCCACCGCGCGGGGGTCGGGCGCGATCGGATTCGCGTCGCCGGGCATCTCGACGATCTCCGGCTTGGGCCACACCAGTTCGACTCGAGGCTCGACCTCCTCGCCGTCGGTGCGGTCGGGCGAGAGCAGCGCGGCCTGCCGGGCGGCCGACACCTGAGCGATGATGCGCAGCAGCCGCTCGAAGAAGGCTCGATCATCGGCCGCGCCGGCGGTGAGCTCCGCCACGACGCGCTGCCAGCCGGGTGCTTTGACGTTGGTAAGGTCGATCATCGTGTTCCGGTGTGCTTCCCCTCCCTGAGGGACGGGCTACAAGTGGGTTCTCAGAGTCGGCCGACGCTCTCAATACCGGATGCACAATCGCGTGCATTCTGGCGTTTGTTCTGCCGCCCCCCCCCTTTCCCCCCCGTCCGGAGCTTCGGGTCGAGGGGTTCCTACCTGGGGCTTATGCCCCCAGCTACAGCCTTCCGCCGCAGCGCGGCATCGGAGCCGTCCTCCGGCCCTGCGGCGGCTTCGGTCGCTGGAGCGGTAAATCTCACGACCGCCTGCGTGCCCGCAGGCCAGCCTTTGGGGTTCTCGATCTCGACGCGCACGCGGCGGGTCAGGCTCACCGAGTCGGCGACGGGCGAGACTTCCAGCACTTTGCCTTCGACGAGTTGCGGCTTGCCGGGCAGATCGACCAGCACCCACGCTTTCGACCCCGGCTTCAGATCTTGCTCGATCGTGAGTACGGTCGGCGGGGTCGGGTCGAGCCAGAGGCGGTCGATGTGGACCAGCCGCACCACCTTGTCCTGCTCGGTCACGCCCTGACCCAGATCGACGAAGACTTCTTCGACGATACCGTCGAACGGGGCGATGAGGCGGTAGCGCTCGTATTGGGCTTCGAGCTGGGCCAGCCGCAGCCGCTGCTGGTCCTTGTTGAACACCGCCTGGTCGCGCTGCACGATGGAGGTTCGCGCCTCGATGCGGCGCTGGTCGTATTCCTCGGGGCTGTAGCTCTGGCTCTTCTTCAGGTTCTCGAAGCGGATGTTCGCCAGTTCGAGCTGGGCCTCAGCACCGCTGATCTCCAAATCGTTCTGCGCCAGCGCCCGCTGTTGCTCCATCGCGGCCTTCACCTCAGTGTCGCGGGCCCGCACGAGCAGGTCGCCGGTCTTGACCCGCTGGCCGCCCTTGACCGGAATCTCGGCGACCTCGCTGGAGGTCGGGAACCGCATTTCGGCATCGCGACTGGGCTTGGTGGCGGTGGGTGTGCCGGCAAACTCGGCCGCGGTTTGCTCCCATGCAGGGGAGACAGGCGAGGGAACGGCGACTTTGCTGGGTACGGTTGGGGGAGGAGTGGGGACCGGGCGGCTTTGTCCGCCAGCCGCGGCCGCCATCGCGCACGCCACTCCCGCAACCAATGCATATCGCATCATCATCATCGCATCCATAGTAGTTCCGTAGCCCGGGCGGCTTGCCCGAACTCCCCAATCTGGGCCGAGCGCACAGCCCACCACCCGTGCCCCTCAACCCGGCCGAACCGTGGCATCGGCATTTGGCCACTGTCCACCCAATAACCGGCCGCGGGATCGTGCCACACGGTTCGCCACCGGCACTCTGTCTGTTCCCATGTACTCGCGGTTGGTCGATTCGGTTCTCGGACCTTTGTCGTGGATCGGGTGTGCGGATTGCCGTGGTTATGGGACGAGCCGGACAACTTTGCGCGGGTGCCGCGTCGACGACCACTTCGCGGCCATAGCCCCCGCATATGGCCGATACGCACCGACCAGCACCCTACCCGCTTCGGAGTATCCGCCAATGGGCACAACCGCAATCCGCTCGATCCGCACGACACGCCCCGCTCCCCGCACGGTCGCCCGACTGAACGTGGGTGACTTCGACCCGACCGGCCCGGCATACAGAGCTGGCGTAGATGTGCTTGCACCGATCGCGTCGGACTGGTCCGCAGCCGTCGTATCGCCCGAATGCCCGCGCTCCGCCGCGGAGCAATCGAGTCATGGCGATTTGACCGCGCGCGCTGCGCTCCAACTCGCGTCGCTGCGGGCTGCGCTCGATGACGCGATCCGCATCGATCGCGCAGTGGGCAACAAAACGGCCGAACTCGCCCGGCGGCTCGAGCAAGGGCTGCGCTTCGAGCAGGACATGGACCGGCGATTGGCAGAGGCCGGGCGGTCGGGGCAGGTGCTGAGTCAGGCGGGCGTGGCGCTGGCGGGGCTGGAGCGCATCGTCGCCGAACTGCGCGGGGCGCACGCGGGCGCGGAGTGCGCTTTCCGGGTCGAGCTGGCCGCACAGCAGGCGCGTTTCGACAAGCGGCTCGTCGAGCACGAGACCCGCATGTGCGAGCTTCTCGACCGACACACCGAGGCGGCCGCGGCCAGGCTTTCTGAGCATTCCGAGGCGTTTGCGGCCCGCATCGCCGAAGTGAGCGAACAGGCGCAGCGGGCACTGGAGAGCGCACACCTGAGCTCGGGGGCGGCCCAGGGTCATGCGATGCGCCTCGCTGCCAACATCGAGCGCAACGTGATGGCCGAGGCCAACCGGCTGGCGGCGATGCTGGAGCGGCAGGGGGCGCAGGTGCAGGCGCGGGTAGCGCTGCTCGTCGACGGTGCCGCTGAGCGCTTGGCGGATCTGGAGCAGACGGGGGCGGCGTGCGCGCGGGCGGCCACCGAACAGGTCGAAGCGCTATGCGATCGTGCGGCGATGGTGCTGGGGCACGATCCGCGCGAGAAATCGGATGATGCCGGAGTGGTTTCGTCGCACGCGCCGCAGAGCCTTGCACAACTCACCGAGCGTGCCGAGGCCGCGGCCCACGCCGCGGATGAGGCAGTGCTGCGGATCAGCGTGGCCACGCAGCGGGCCGAGCAGGTCGGTGCCGTGGAAGAGCAGGTGGGGAAGCTGCGGGATGAGTGCGAGGCAATGGCGAAGAGCGCCCGCTCGAATCTTGCCGAGGTGCAGCAGGCCGAAGCTATTCTCGGCAAGACGATCGACCGCGCCCGCGACAAGGCCCAGACGCTCGACGGGGCGATGGACCAGGTGACCGAGCAGGCCCGGAGCATGGTGGAAGTCGCGCGGGATGTGGCGAGCCTGGTGTTGAGGGCGGAGCAGGCCACGGGTGAGTTGGCCGCGGCGATGGAGCAGACGGCGCAGCAGCAGGACGCTGATGAGCGGCCCCGGGCGGCGGGGCGGATCAGACGAGCGCCGTTTGGACCGCCGCAAGCGCCGCGGGATGAGGAGAGTGCGCAGGCGGCGTAGGGCACCGCGCGACAATCGTCGAGCATGGCGAAACGACCACCGCCAAGCACTCTGAAGGGGCGTGACGCTTCCGTCCTCGCCCAGCCTTGCAAGGCGGGCGATGAATATCCAACGGGTGGTCGCGGCGTGAATTGCCAGGACGCGACGCAAAAGTTACGTCGCCTCGGGGGCGAGTATGTTCGTCGCGCCGCCGGGTCGCGCGAGATTTGGTGGCGGCCAAGCACGCAGAAGTTCACGACCATTTCCCGGCACGCCGATCGCGATCTCGCGCGACCTCGAGGTCAGTAAAAATGGAGTCTGAACGAGCGAGAGAAAACCGCTCGACAAGCGCTCGCCGGGACACTCGTTCGGCACATGCTCGGACTAAACTCTCCTTCTGAGTTTTCCGCGAGCACGCAAGGAGTTCCTTTCCTATGTCATCCGCCACGGTCGCGCCCGTTCGCCCGTCATCGAGCCTGCCAAGGCCCGCCAACCTCGCCCTCCACGGCGGCACGCCCGTCTCCAAAACGGCCGTGCCCTTCATGCACACGGCGCTGACGGAGAACGACATCGCCGCGGCCACCGCGGTGCTCAAAGGCGGCATGTTGCGGGCCGCCAAGAAGTGCGACGAGTTGGAGCAGCGGCTCGGCCAGATGACCGGAGCCAGGCACATGATGACCTGTGCCAACGGCACCTGCGCGCTCCAGCTTGCGTACGAGCCGCTGTTCAAAGCGGGCGACGATGTGCTGGTGCCCGCCTGGACGTACATCGCGACCGTCAGCATGGTCGTGGCACGCGGCGGAAACCCGATTTTCGTCGATGCGTTGCCCGACACGTTCCAGATCGACATGGCCGATGCCGCCCGCAAGCTCACGCGCAACACCACCGCGATCGCGGCGACGCACCTGTATGGCTGTCCCGTCGATATCGACGCGGTCCAGGCGCTCGCGGGCAAGCACGGGTTGAAGGTCATCTACGACGCCGCCCAGTCGCACCTGGCGATGTACAAGGGCAAGGGGCTGGGCGCATTCGGCGATGCGGTGACGTATTCGTTTTACGCCACCAAGAATCTCGGCACCGGCGAAGGCGGCGCGATCTCGTGCAACGACGATGGCCTCGCGCGTCAGATCAAGCTGCTGCGCTCGCACGGCGAGACCGACAAGTATCTGCACGAGCAGGTTGGTTACAACTACCGCATGAACGACATCACCGGCGCGATCGGCTGCTCGAAGCTGGATCGGCTGGAAGCGGAGACGAACAAGCGCCGCGAGGCGGCGGCCAAGTACGACACGATCATCGGCAAGATCGACGGATTGGCCGCGCCGACGACCACGGTCGGGGCGACCGCTTCATACCACCTCTACGTCGTGAAGATGGACACCGCGAAGTTCGCCTGCACGCGCGACCAGTTCTGCGATGCGCTCAAGGCCGAAGGCGTTCCGACGGCGGTGCATTACCCGCGCCCGTTGACGCGGCAGCCCGCGTTTGCCCGCTTCGCGGAGAAGCAGGGCGAGTTGCCGGTGTCCGAGAAGCTGAGCCAGATGGTCTTCGCGCTGCCCATTCACCACATGCTCAGCGACGAGCATTTCAACGTGGTGGGGGAGAGCCTGGGGAAGGTGGCGGCGGCGTATCGGGCGTGCTGACGGCCCCAGGTCCGCCACAAGCTCACTTCAGGGGGTATTCCTCGCGGGACTGCCCACCACCACCATGCCCGCCCCCACATCCCTGGTCACCACGCTTCCCGCCCCGATCACCGCGTCGTTGCCGATGTTCACGCCCGGGCAGATGATCGCGCCGCCGCCGATCCATACGTTGCTGCCGATGGTCACCGGCCGTGCCAGCTCTCGTCCGCCGCGGCGCATGGCGGCATCCGTCGGGTGCGTTGCCGCGTAGATATGCACACCCGGCCCGAGCAGGCACCCATCGCCGAAAGTGACCGGGGCGCAGTCGAGGATCACGCAGCCGAAGTTCATGAAGAGCCGCGCTCCCGCGCAGATGTTGAAGCCGTAATCGCAGTGGAAGGGCGGCTCGATCTCGGCGGCGGAGCCGAGTGAACCGAAGAGTTTGTCGAGAATGCCGCGGCGGAGCGCGGGTTGCTCTTCGGCGCCGAGGTTGTACTCGCGGGTGAGTCGGCGGGCCGAGCGGCGGAGGGCGACGAGTTCCGGGTCCGCCGCCAGATAGAGCTGCCCGGCGAGCATGAGCGAGCGTTCCGTCGTGGGCGGTTCGCTGTTCATGCCATCATGCTACCCGGCCTTCGGCGCTGTGGCTGCGGTGCCTCCGCCGAGTTGCTGCCGCTCGTTGGCGTTGAACGCCTCGCCGCACTCACAGCAACGTGGCACATCCACGGGCTACACCGCTTTCCGCACCCAGTTCATGTAATCCAGTTCCGGCCACGTTCCGCCGAGCCGCTTCACGATATTCACGGCTTGTGCCTGGTGGTGCTTGCTGTGCATCGCGCCCTGGATGAGCATGTCGCCGAGCGAGGCGCCGAATGGGCTGCCCTTGCTATCGCGGTATTGCTGAATGCGTCCGAGATCGGCATGCGCGGCCGCGAGTTCGGCGAGGAGCGCATCGCGCTCTCGCCGGTTCGCGGCAAATCGCTCCCGCAGCTCCGACACCGTTACCGGCTCGCTCTCGCTGGGCCACTTGGCCTGCGCATGCTCACCCCCGCGCCAGCGCCGATACCACATGAGTTCGCCGTTGTAGATGTGCAACAGCGTCTTGCGCATCGTGCCCACCCCGATCTGCATGTCGCGGTCGAGCTGCTCGTCGCTCAATCCCGCGGCCGCTTCCAGCAGCCGGTCGTTGCTCCAGTCGGTGTATTCCAGAAGAATGCAAACGGTGTCGAGCTGCGCTGTGGGCATGAGGGCTTTCTTGGTGGCTGAGCCGTGCCGCGAAGTGTGTTTCCAGCGTAGGCGGCACGCGCCGGTTGCTACGCTTTTCCTGTGAGCGACCGACCTGAGAGAATACCTGCATCCAGCGACACCGAGTCCGCCGACTCGGCGCGAGCTTCCACCGTGTTCCTGGTTCTCGTCGCGCTCGCCCTCAGCGTCTTCGTCGTGTTGCTCATTCGGGAGGTCCGCACACTCCGCACCCAGCTCGCGGACGCGGAGCAAGCCCTCATCCGCGAGCAGACCAAAGACTCGCTCGCCACCGGCGAGCGCGTCGGCCCGCTCGCGCTCACCGCCGCCGACGGCACGACCCGTGAGATCGCGTTCAACGGCCCGCGACCGACGCTCGTGCTGATGACCAGCGCTCATTGCCCCTACTGCGACGAGACTCTCCCGGTCTGGCAACGGATCTTCGAACAGGTCGGCGTGGTCGGTTCTGCCGCACCCGCGGCCGACATCATCTGCATCCAGGCCGATGCGCGTAGCCCCGGCGATCTGAAGTTTCTGAGCGCACCGCTCACGCCGTTGATGCCTCAGCCTGGCGCGACCACCTGGCTTTCGCGCATCCCGATCGCCCCCGGGGCGGTTTTCATCGGTGCCGATTGCATCGTCAAGAAAGCATGGTTCGGCGTTCCGTCTGATCGCGACCAGCGGCAGATGGCCGATCTGCTCCTCGGGAGCGATCTGGGAAAATAAAACCGCACACCGTAACGACAGCAAACCCGTCCCCCAAAGAGGGAATCCTCCTCGCTGTGGTGCCTGTTTCGCCTCCGCGTCCTCGGTGACCTGTGTTGGTCATAAAAAGCACCGACCCCGCGGGGCGCTCTCGTCCCGCGGGGCCGTGTGATTGCACATGCTCGACCGAACTCAGCGCGTGCCGCCCGGAGTGCAGCCCGTCGCACAGGCGATATAGGCGTAGCAACTGTTCGAGTACGTCGCCGGGTTGCCCCACCGATCGATGCAATCGACCGGGTTGTACACGTCGAGGCAGTAAATACCGCGCCGCGGACATCCACCGCCCGCACGCGGCGGCGCGGCCAGCGTAGATGCCGCGGCCACGATCACCCCCGCCACGCCGATGCACAAGCCGATGCGAGAAACCTTGCGAACCGTCTGGTTCTTCATCATCGAAATCCCTCCGAATGCCGAGCCGAAACGCCAGCCCATGCGGGGCCACGCCCCGCTCGCAGAGTTCTAGAATTTCCCGGCCCGGAAAAGCGTCCGACTCCGAAGCGGCAGAGCCGGACGCGCGTGTGTACATAGCCAACTTACAGCGTCCCGGTTCTTTGTCAAGTTGCACACGGCGACAACGCGGAAAAATGACCCGAATGGGGGAGGAAACGCGAATCTTGGATGGGGACAACTTGCCTTCTTGTCGCTCGCTCACCTCACACAGCACTCAATCCGGCGCAGACACCCACGCGCAACACCTGCAGGCCTTCGCTCGCCCGAAGGCGGGTCTGTCGAGCGATGGATGCAGGAATGAGCATCGTCTGCCCGATCGAGATGGGCGTTCGTGGAAAGCCGTCCTCGGAGTGCCAGAGTTCGCCCGTGCCCGCGAGCACCATGAGCGCGAATGGCTTGTCGGGCGCGTTCCTGCACGCGTAACCGATGGTGAGGTCGTCGCCCGGCAGCGGGCGGGCCTCGTCGATCGTGTAGAACGGCGTGGTAGAAAGGCGGCCACAAAGGGCACCGGATGCGAGCGATGCGCATGTGGCATCCGCCGCCGCACCGGCGCCGTCGCCCATGCACATCAGCCCCTGCTCGACGTGCAACTCGCGTCCCGATCTGCCCCAGTCGTACAGGCGAAACGTGGTGTCGCTCGGCGTTTGCACCTCGGCCACGACGACGCCCGCCCCGAGCGCGTGAACCGTCCCGCTCGGCAGCGTGTAGCACTCGCCGACGACCGCCGGAACGCGGTTGAGCAGCCCGACCACCGAAGGTGCCTGCGCCCTCGCGGCCGCGGCGAACTCGGCGTGTGTTACGCCTTCCCGCAGCCCGATGTAGAGCGAGGCCGGCTCGCCGCCGGCCGCGGCCTCGGTGTCGAGGATGTACCACGACTCGGTCTTGAGGTGTGCGCTGGGATGAGCGTGGGCGTATCGAGGTGAGGGATGCACCTGCACCGAGAGGTTCTGCGAAGCGTCGAGGAGCTTGATGAGCAGGGGAAAGCCGCCGACGTCACCGAGTGTCTTGCCTGTAAGCGGGCCGCGAGCGACGATGGAATGCACCGCTTGCCCGCCCGCGCCCGAAGCGCTGGTCGAATCGAGGTCGGCGAGTTCCCACGATTCGCCGATCTTTTCGCCGTGCGGAAGAGGCTTGTTCCATCGGGCCAGGCGACGGCCTCCCCAGACTTTGGGGAGGAGGACGGGGGTGAAAATGAGGGGAGCGAGAACAGGCACTCTTATTGCGTTCGAAGCCGCGCTCACTTTCCAGCCTCCTGCATCGACCTCGATGAGAACCTGATCGAGCGGCTTTCCTCGTCGCTCGGAACTGCTCACCAGCGAACCGCAACAGCGCACCAACCTGTTCGCGCCCCGGCTTCAAGATAGTCGAAAAGGGCTTTGACAGGCACCCGGGTTCCGAAAAAGCACGGCGTCCCGATCATCCGCTCCGGGTTGATCCACACGATTCCAAACCGCGGGTCGCCGCGGCCGATCAAGTCACCGACCAGTTCGTCGAAGGGAACCAACTGCGAGAAATCCGAAGCTTTGTCGGGCGTTTCGGCCACTGGGCCGTTGTTCCTTGCGACCGAGATTCGGCAAATACTATGGCCGGATCGGAAGGGGGTGATGTGGAAGCCGCCTCACACGTTGAACAGGAAGTGGCACACATCCGCATCCTGCATCAGGTACCCCTTTCCTTCGCTCCGCATCCGCCCCGCCGCCTTGATCGCCGACTCGGTCTTGAACTCCTGCAAGTCTTTCACCGAATAGATCTCGGCCCGGATGAACCCGCGCTCGAAGTCCGTGTGAATCACCCCCGCGGCCTGCGGCGCCGTCGCGCCGATCGCCACCGGCCACGCGCGGATCTCCTTCGGACCAGCCGTGTAGAACGACTGCATCCCCAGCAGGTGATACGCGGCCCGCGCCAAGGCATTCAGCGCCGGCTCATCCATGCCGTAGCTCTTGAGCATCTCCAGCCGATCCGCATCGCCCATTTCCGAGAGCTCGCTCTCGATCCGCGCGCACACCGGAACCACGTCGTTCTCCGCATCACCGCCGCCGGTCTTGACGAACTCCCGCACCTTCATCGCCAGCGGCCCGCGCCCGTGCGGATCCTCGTCGCTCACGTTCGCCACATACAGGATCTTCTTGGCCGTGATCAGGCTCATGCCCTTGAGCGCCTTCTTCTGCTCGGGGTCGTCCACGCGTACGGTGATCGCCGGCTTGCCCGAATCCAGCACCGGGCGCACCTTCTTCAGCACCTCCGCCCGTGCGATCGCCTCGCGGTCTCCGCTCTTGGCCGCACGTTCGGCCTTGCTCAGCGCGCTGTCCACCGTCTGAAGATCCGCCAGAATCAACTCGGTGTTGATGGTCTCGATGTCGCGCACCGGGTCGATCGATCCCTCGACGTGCGTGATGTCCTCGCCCCCCGGCGCGGCCTCGAAGCACCGCACCACCTGCACCAGGGCATCGACCTCGCGGATGTGCGACAAGAACGCGTTCCCCTTGCCCTCGCCTTTGCTCGCGCCCCGCACGAGCCCGGCGATATCCACCAGCCGCAAGGCCGCGGGTAGAAGTTTCTGGCTCTCGATAAATCCCCTGATGATCTCCAGCCGCGGATCGGGAATCGGCACCACGCCCACGTTGGGCTCGATCGTTGCGAACGGATAGTTCGCCGCCAGCGCTCCGGCCTTGGTCAATGCGTTGAACAATGTGGACTTGCCGACATTCGGCATGCCGACGATTCCGGCTTCCATGAAATCCGCCTCCAGAGTGGGTTCGGGGAGTGGGGGGGCGGATGGTAGGTTCAGCAAATTCGCGCGGCCGACAACGCGCCGTGCGCCGTGCGGCGCTGCCATCCGGCCAAGCAGGAGACGCATCCGTCTTTACCGCTTCGCATCGCGCGGGAAACTCGAGAACACGCAAGCTCGCTTCCCCACGCACTGGGGGCCTTCCTCCGTGTTCGGCGTGTCTCCGTGGTGCAGCCTCGTCTCTTCAACATCCGGCGAAATACGCCGTCAGAAAGTCGAACAGATCCTGCACCGCGATCGACCCGGACACATCCGTATCCGCTCCGGGTGCCTGACCGAAGTACGCCGCCAGGTAATCGAAAATGTCCTGCACCGTCGCCGACCCATCGCCGTTGTAGTCGCCCACACACACCGCGAGCGGCGCGAACACGTCGGCCGCGGCCGTCGGCTGCAACCCCTGAACCGTGCCGCCCGCCGGAAACAGAATCCGCGCTGCAGGCCCGCCGACCCCCGGCCCCGGCCCGATGACTTCCGCACCGATCCCGTGCCGCGGCAACGGCATCGATGTCGCGCACGACCACCGGTTCGTCCGAATGTCGAACACTTCATGCACCGAGAACAACTGCGGGGTCTCACCGCCCGCGACATAGATCCGCGGCCCGATCGCCGCCACGCCCGGTGCGGCCCGAGCCGTGGGCATCGCGGGCAGCGCCGGCTGCCCGAGCCATGTGTTGCTCGCGGGGTGGTACCGCTCGAACGACGAGAACGAGCCGCCCGCTCGTCCGCCAATCACATAGATGTAGGCCCCGACCGCCACAGCGCTCAGGTGTTCGCGCGCCGTCGGCATCGGCGCGATGCTCGCCCAAGTCGGCGTCGCAGCGGAAAGGTCGAGCACGATCGCGCTGCTGGTCGTCCCCGCGCCCGCTCCCGTCACCACGCCTCCGAAGCAGTAGATCTTGTTCTGATGCGCCACTGCCCAATGCGCTCCCCGCGGCTGCGGCAGCGAAAGACCCGAGCTCCACATCCCCGTTCCGGGATCGAAGACAAACACATCCGCCCGCGGCGTGAACCCGCCGCGAAACCCGCCCACCGCCCACAAGCGCCCGCCCGCGGCCACCAGCCCGAGGTGATGCAGCGCCATCGGCATCGCCGGCTCGCCGCGCCAGGTGTTGGCCGCGATGTCGTACGACTCCACCGTTCCGGTTTCGCCGAATCCGGCGATCAACCCGCCCGCGACATACACCCGCCCCCCGATCCTCGCGGCCGCGCATTCCTGCCGCGCCAGCGCCAAGGGCGCAGCGCCGATCCATTGCCCCTGCCCCGCGCACTGCGCCGCGACCGGCGACGCCAACGACAGCCCGAGCAGAATCGAAGTGAATTGAAGTCGCATACCGAAATCTACCGCGCCGTTCGCGCGCCGCAAGTCTGCGACCGAACTCGCTCAAACATCCGCTCGTCGCGCCTCGCACAGCGGTGCCGGAGTGGTGATCGCCACCCGGGTCGCCCGCCCACCCTCCACCGTGAATCTCAGATGCGCCTCGGGTGCCCCCGCGGGGTAAAACGCGTGCTCGCCCAGGTGCAGAAGGTTCAGCGGCGATGGTGTGTCCCCAACTTTGCGCGCGGCGCGCCGAACGGCCAACCCACGAACTTTCTCGCGAGCGAAGATCTCGAACCGATCGCTGGCTCTGTCGCCGAACGCGTACATCCCCGCATACATCCTCAACTGATCGTCATCCAACGGAAGGTCGATCAACGGGGCATCCGCGTCGCCCAGCGACTCCAAATACTCCGCGACGCCTTTGGCTTCGGTACCGCCTGCGAGCGCGTGCTTCATCAGCGAAATGCCATGCGGCCCGCGCACCCGCTGAAGTCCCGGGCACGCGCCGATCATCGTGCGGACAGCATCCAGGTTGCCCATCATCGCCAGGCAAAAAACATCCACCCGCGCCCCATGCTCGAGCAGCAGTTCCGCGATTGCCCGCCGCCCCGTGTGTGCGGCCGCGCCTAGCGGCGTCTCCCAATCGCCAAGCCCCCAATCCCAACTCGCGTTCGCCAAGCGTGGCGCGATCTTGAGAAGTTCGCGCACCCGCTCGATGCTCCGATGCGACGCCCCGACAATCTCTCGCCCGAGCGCCGGATCGAGCGATGGAAACGAGACC
>Ga0163150_10007973_pt1 | contig 12201 bp, 10 predicted proteins | sample OliLakLV19P2IB_FD_148628 | JGI IMG/M metagenome (GOLD analysis project Ga0163150, IMG submission 148628) | Freshwater microbial mat bacterial communities from Lake Vanda, McMurdo Dry Valleys, Antarctica - Oligotrophic Lake LV.19.P2.IB | ecosystem: Environmental > Aquatic > Freshwater > Lake >...
GCGTACTCTCAATGCGCTGCACGACGATGTACTGAGTGCGGACGAACTGCTCGAACTCGGCGCGCAGATCGGCAGTGATGTCCCGTTCTTCGTTACCGGCGCCGCGCTTGCGCTGGCATGGGGAAGGGGTGGTCGCCTGCTGCCGCTCACGCCGCTGCCGTCGCTGCCGGTGCTGCTGGTCATGCCGCAAGCACGCATGTCGACCGCCGACGCGTACCATTTGCTTGCGGCCTCACGCAACGCGAGCTACGCGGCGCCGCCGGGCATCGTGCTGGCGCACGCAGCGACATGGAACGACATCGCAACCAGTGCAGTGAATGATTTCGAGGCGGTGACGTTCCAGCGCATTCCGGTTCTCGCGGAGATCATGCAGACACTACGGGACAGCGGCGCGCTGCTGGCGCGGATGACGGGGACGGGAAGTGTGCTGTTCGGTGTCTATGCCGACAATGCGACGGCTGAATTCGCGCGCGCCCGCATCGAGGACGAAGGATACAACGTCTGGCTCACGCGCAGCCTCGGCCACGCCGAGAGCGGCGGGGAGGGGACCGTTCGTGCGAAATGATTCCCGGGGGTGGATTCGAACCACCATTGGCGGAGCCAAAGTCCGCAGTCCTGCCATTGAACGACCCGGGATCGTTGCGGCCAAGATAATACGCGGGGACTATGGCGGTACAGTGCGCACCGGACTCGCGTGCTGCCCGGCGGAGCAATAAACTCACGTACGAGCGCCATGCGCGCTGCCGTATTCACCGGGATCTGTTTCACGCCGGGAGAGACAATGTCAGGACCTCGTCGCGGTGCGCCGCGATTTTATGAACCGGCGGTGCGTCGCAAGCTGGATGTCGCCACAGCAATGGCGTGGGAGTCCCTCGTGGAGGCACATCTGGAGCAGGCGACGCTTTTCGTTCGTCTGCTCGAGCCCTTCGAGCCGATTGAGGAATCCCTGCCGCGCTACCTGCGGGAGATGGACCTGACGGAGACCATGGCGTTGGCGGTCCGCACGCGGGTGCTCACGGCTGCCGACGATGCGGCGCCGGCGTCCCGGTTGGAACCCGCACTCGACGATGAGGAGTCGGATGCCGATGGTTCGTGGAGCCTGCTGCGCCAGCCGCAGCGCATGGTTCGCGACGTGATGCGCCGCCAGCGCCGCAGCGACGAGCTCGAGCGCGTCTCGATGCTTGCCCTGGCCCGGGCGGAGGAGACGCTCATCCAGGTGCATGTTGAAAACGCGATCGGCTTCGTGGCCCTTCTCGAGGATCAGGCGCTTCACCGGGCGGTGCAGACCTACCTCGGCCAGATCAACCTGGCAGGCGGGCGCGCTCAGGCGGTCTTCCAGCGAACCATGGCCCGCCTCGCGGACGTGCATCTTCCTGGCTGACTTGCCCCACCCTTCCTTTTTCCGTTAGCTTCCCGGGCTGTCGTGCCTCGGCCCTGGATCACGGAATTGCATGGTTGATCACTCTGCGCAAGCGCCTCTGCTGCTGCTCTCCGGGACGGCCAACCGGCCGCTCGCCGAAGAGATCGGCAGGCACATGGGCCTACCGCTCGGCGACTCGACGATAAAGCGGTTTGCCGATGGCGAGATCTTCGTCCGGATCAACCAGAATGCGCGCGGCCGGGATGTGTTCATCATCCAGCCGACGCCGCCGCCCGCGGACAACATCATGGAACTGCTGCTGCTGATCGACGCAGCGAAGCGCGCTTCCAGTGCCCGGGTGACGGCGATCATTCCGTACTTCGGCTATGCGCGGCAGGACCGGAAGGACCAGCCGCGAGTTGCGCTGGGCGCGAAGCTGGTGGCGAACCTGATCGAGGCCGCGGGTGCGGACAAGGTGCTTGGAATCGACTTCCATACGCACCAGATCCAGGGCTTTTTCGATGTGCCGGTCGACCATCTGTACGCGGCGCCGGTGCTGACGCAGTACTTCCGTGAGCTGAACCTCGATCGCCCGGTGGTGGTTGCGCCGGATGTTGGTGCTGCGAAGATGGCGCGTGGTTTTGCGCGTCGCATGAACGCGAGCTTCGCGATCATCGACAAGCGCCGGCCGATGCAGAACGTTGCGGAAGTGATGGAGGTCATCGGCGAGGTGAGCGGGCGACCGTGCATCATCGTGGATGACATGATCGACACCGCGGGCACGCTCGTGAGCGTGGTCGAGGCGTTGAAGGAACGCGGCGCGGAGCAGGTGTACGCCGCGGCTACACACCCGATCCTGTCGGGCCCTGCGCGGGACAGGCTGCAATCGTCCGCGCTGGTCGAGGTCGTGGTGACAAATACCCTGCATGTATCGGACGACAAGCAGTTCGCGAAGCTGCGCGTCCTGTCGATCGCTGAGTTGCTGGCGCGGGCGATCCGGTACACGCATTCGAACGAATCCGTCAGCCAATTGTTTGACTAGGAGACAGGAATATGAGGACCAGTGCAGTGCTGAAGGCGCAGACGCGCGAAGACACGGGCAAGAACGTCAATCGCAAGATGCGCGCGACCGGCCGTGTGCCGGCGGTGGTATATGGACACGGTGAGGACACGCGCATGCTGAGCGTGGATGCGCACGAGCTCGACCTGCTGTTCAAGAGGGTGCACTGGGAGAACACCATCATCGACATCGAAGTCGAGGGCGCGAAGGCGCCGGTGCGTACGCTCGTGCGTGAGGTACAGCGCCATGCGCATCGACCGTTCATCTTCCATGTCGATTTCCAGCAGATCCACGCCGGTGAGACGCTGCACGTCGAAGTGCCGATCCACATCGTTGGTTCGGCGCCGGGCGTGAAGGCCGGTGGTGTGCTCATGCAGGTCATCACCGACCTCCAGATCCGCTGCACGCCGGACAACATTCCGGAATACATCGAGGTCGACATCTCGGGCCTCGGCATCAACGACGCGATTCACCTGAGCGACCTCAAGCTGCCGGAAGGCGTAACGGCCGAGGTCGACTCGAATGCAACGATCTGCAGCGTGACGCCGCCGTCGACCGGCGTACCGGCGCCTGAAGTTGCGGACGCGACGGGCGAGCCGGAAGTGATCACCCGCAAGAAGGAAGACTGAACCTGGCACCGGGCTGCACGCCGGTTCCTCGTGAAGGTCATTTGCGGGCTCGGCAATCCCGGGCCGGAGTACGAAGCCACCCGGCATAACGTTGGGTGGTGGGTGGTCGAGGAAGCGCAGGCGACGTGGCGCTTTCCTCCATTCAAGCGTCGTGGCGCTGCGTTTCACAGCGAGGGCAGGCTCGGCGGACACGACATCGTGATCGTCGAGCCGCTGACGTATATGAACCGCAGTGGTGCTGTGCTGACGCAGTTCGCGCAGCGTGAGGACTTCGATGTCGCCCGTGACCTGCTGGTGATCGTGGATGACGTTGCGCTCGAGCCTGGACGTATGCGCGTGCGTGCGGATGGGAGCGCCGGCGGCCACAACGGCCTGAAGTCGATCGAGGCATCACTCGGCACGCGCAATTATGCACGCATCCGCATAGGTGTGGGTGCTGCACCCGCGGATCTCGACCTCGCCGACTGGGTGCTCGGTCCGTTCGGTACTGATGAAGAACGCCTGATCACCGATCGTCTTCCCGACTTCGTCGACGCTGTCGGCGTCTGGGTCGAGGAAGGTGTGGACGCCGCGGCGAACAGGTTCAACCGCTAGTTTGCAAAAATCTTTTGGGAGGTTTTCATGGGATCGACGATACTTGCATCACTCTCGCCCCTGTTCGGTCTGTTCGGCCTGGTTGGCGCGCTAGTGCTGTATCTCTACATCCGCAAGCAGAGCGCGGGCACGGACGTGATGATCGAGATCGCGGCGCGCATACAGGAAGGCGCACGCGCGTTCCTGCGCCGCGAATACACCGTGCTCGCCGGCTTCGTCGTCGTGGTCACCATCCTGCTTGGCCTGGCGACGACAATCCCTACCGCAATCGCCTACGTCACAGGTGCTCTCAGCTCCGTCCTCGCCGGCACATTCGGCATGGCCGCCGCGACCCGCGCAAACGTGCGCACCGCTGCAGCTGCGAAGGAGAGCGGTACGGCGCGGGCACTGCGCATCGCGTTCTACGGCGGCGCCGTCATGGGCCTGTCGGTCGCCGCGCTCGGATTGATCGGCATCGGCGTCTGGTTCTTCCTGTACGGTGCGAATGCGATCAGTGGTGCCGAGTTCGTCCGCTTCTCGGAGATAGTGAGCGGCTATGCGATGGGCGCGAGCTCGATTGCACTCTTCGCGCGAGTCGGTGGTGGCATCTTCACGAAGGCGGCCGATGTCGGCGCCGATCTCGTCGGCAAGGTCGAAGCTGGAATTCCCGAGGACGATCCGCGCAACCCGGCGACAATCGCCGACAATGTTGGCGATAACGTCGGTGACGTCGCTGGCATGGGCGCCGATATTTTCGAGAGCTACGTCGGCGCGGTGATCGCGACGATCGCGATTGCGGCATCGAGCCCGTTCTTCTCGAGTACGCGGCTCGAGGCGGTCGCGCTGCCGATCATCACGATCGTCGTCGGGCTCGTCGCGTCGTTGATCGGCATTGCGCTGTTGAAGGCTTTCGAGCGATTCAGTCCCGCCGCCGCGCTTCGCAACGTCACGTTCGCCGCTGCGGCGCTATTCCTCGTTGTCATGTACTTCGTGGTGACTGCGCTCAACCTCGAGATCTTCGATCCAGCCAGTTCGCAGGCGTTCCCCTCCGTCGGCCCGTACTGGGCGCTGTTCGCGGGATCGGTGATCGGAATCCTGATCGGTCTGGTGACGGAGTACTACACGGGTGGCAAGCCGGTCCGTCACATTGCGGATGCCAGCAGGACAGGCTCGGCGACGAACCTGATCCGCGGCCTTGCCGTCGGCATGGAGTCCACGGCTGCGCCCATGCTGCTGATCGCAATCGGCATCTGGGTCTCCTACGCGTTCGCCGGCCTGTATGGCATCGGCATCGCAGCGGTCGGCATGCTCGCCACCGTCGGCGTCACCATGTCGGTCGATGCGTACGGACCCATTGCGGACAATGCCGGCGGCATCGCGCAGATGAGCCACCTCAGCGAGGAAGTACGCGCAATCACCGATGAGCTCGATTCACTGGGCAACACGACGGCCGCGATAGGCAAGGGCTTCGCCATCGGTTCCGCGGCCCTCACGGCCCTGGCTCTGTTCAGCGCCTACACATCCGCTGTCGGGCTCCAGGCGACGGGCCTCAATCTCCTCGATCCCGCGGTTACAATCGGCCTGTTCATCGGCGGCGTGATCCCGTTCTTCGTTGCAGCGCTCACGATGCTTGCTGTGGGGCGCGCCGCCGGCGGTATGGTTGACGAGGTGCGCCGCCAGTTCCGTGAGATACCCGGCCTCATGGAGGGTACCGCGAAGCCGGACAGTGCACGCTGCGTGGACATCGCAACGAAGGCGGCGCTCCGCGAGATGATCGCGCCCGGGCTGATTGCTGTGATCGTGCCCGTCGTTGTCGGCTACATCAGCGTCGCCGCACTCGGCGGGCTGCTCGCGGGCGCGACTCTCTCCGGCGTGCTGCTCGCGCTGTTCATGGCGAACGCTGGCGGCGCCTGGGACAACGCAAAGAAGTACATCGAGAAGGGCGCTCACGGCGGCAAGGGATCCGATGCGCACAAGGCCGCCGTCGTCGGTGACACGGTTGGCGATCCGTTCAAGGATACTGCCGGCCCGGCAATGAACATTCTGATCAAGCTCATGTCGATCGTGTCCCTCGTATTGGCGCCCTGGTTCGTGCGCGTGCATGCAGATGCTGATGGCTCGGTCGTCGGCGCCCTGCTGCACACGCTCGCGAAGCTCGTCGGGCTCGGCTGATTTGTCGCGCGTCGACCTCACGTTCGAACGCGCACTCGCGTTTGCGCAGGATCTCATCCGCATTCCCGGCTCGCCGGGTAACGAAGGGGACGTTGCAGCGCGCGTGATGCGCGAGCTCGTCGCGCTCGGATTTCAGGATGTGCGTGCGGATGCAGTCGGGAACGTGATTGGCATCGCGCCTGGCAAGGGTACGAAGCCGCCGGTCATGATCAACTCGCACATGGATGTAGTGGACATCGGTGAAGCGGCGAGTTGGGAGCACGCGCCATTCGATGCAGTCATCGCGGACGGGCACCTCCATGGGCGCGGCGCGATGGACATCAAGGGACCGCTCGCACTGCAGACCTATGCGGCCGCACAGTTCGTGAATCAGCCTGCCGATGGCGATGTCATCATCGCGCATACAGTGCTCGAAGAGCGCGGCGGCTGGGGGATGTCATCGCTCATGGCGACCGGTGAGGTACGTCCCGGCGCAGTCATCATCGGCGAGTCGACGAACGGCGACATCTGCATCGGCCACCGCGGCCGCGCAGAGATCATCATTGAGCTTCAGGGCCTCGCCGGACATGCCAGTGCACCGGAGCGCGCGCGCAATCCGCTCTGGGCGCTGCCCGCCGTACTCGAGGCGCTCCAGCGTTTTCCACAGACACTGGAGAGCGACGCGATGCTCGGCCGCTCGACTGCAGTGCCGACAATGATCGAGACGCTGCCGCGCAGCAGGAACGTCATTCCCGACCGCGCGCGCATTGTCCTCGACTGGCGCGTGCTTCCGGGCGTATCGCCGGATGCAGCCATCGTTCGCGTGAAGCAGCACCTTGCCTCGGTATCAATGCCGGAAGGTATCACGCTCGATGTGCGATTCGGCACGGAGCTGCAGCGTACGTACACCGGTCTCGAGGATGAGCGACGGCTTTTCACTCCGGGATTCCAGATGAATCCCGGGCACGCGGTCGTGCGCGCGGCGGTGCGCAGCGTTGCAGCGAGCACTGGTCGCGAGCCTGTGACCCGGCCGTGGACGTTCGCGACCGACGGTGGTCACTCGTGCGGCATTCACGGGATCCCCACAATCGGATTTGCGCCGGGCGAGGAACGTTACGCCCACACGAATCGTGAGCGGCTCGAACTCGCATCCGCAGAAGTAGCATTCAATGCCTATCCACCGCTGATCCAGGCAGTACTGTCTGCCTTGTAGGAGTATATGCCCAATCTTCGTCTCGGAATTGTAGGACTGCCCAACGTCGGCAAGTCGACGCTGTTCAATGCGCTCACCGGTGCCGCTGCAGCGGCGGAGAACTATCCGTTCTGCACAGTGGAGCCGAACACGGGTGTTGTGCCCGTGCCGGATCCGCGCATGGACATGCTGGTGAAGGTGGTGCAGCCGAAGAACACGCAGCCAGCGGTCGTCACGTTCGTGGACATTGCAGGACTCGTCGAAGGCGCGTCGGAGGGTGAGGGGCTGGGCAACCAGTTCCTGACGAACATCCGCGAAGTCGACGCAATCGTGCACGTTGTGCGCTGCTTCGAGGACTCGGATGTCACGCACGTGATGGGCGGCGTCGATCCGGAGCGCGACCGTGCGATCATCAACCTCGAGCTCGCGCTGAGTGACCTGCAGAACATCGAGAAGCGCATCGCGAAGACGGAGCGAACGGCGAAGAGCGGCGACAAGGATGCCGTGACGGAGCTGGCCGTGCTCCGTAAGGTCCACGTGCTGCTTTCGGAGGGTCAGCCTGCCCGCAATGTGGCACTCGCGAGCGACGAGGAAGCCCGCGTGCTGAAGACGTTCAACCTGCTGACGGCCAAGAGCGAGATCTATGTCGCCAACGTCGCGGAGAGCGACTTGCCCGAAGGCGAGAACGAGCTGGTCGCGCGTCTGCGCGCGGCGATCGCCGCGGATGGCGAGGAAGCGGAGGTCGTTACGCTATCGGCGCGAATCGAGGCCGAACTCCTCCACCTCGAGCCCGACGAACGGTCCGTGTTCCTCACCGAGCTCGGCCTCGAAGAGCCGGGCCTTTACCGCCTGATCCGTGCTGGCTACAGGCTGCTCGGTCTCATCAGCTATTTCACCGCCGGCGAGAAGGAAGTGCGAGCCTGGACGATCCGGCGCGGCTCGAAGGCGCCGCAGGCGGCCGGCGAGATCCACACGGACTTCGAAAAAGGATTCATTCGCGCTGAGACGATCGCCTGGGCGGATTTCGAACGCGAGGGCTCGCAGAAGGCCGCCCGCGACAAAGGGCTGATGCGCTCAGAGGGCAAGGAATACGAGGTCCAGGACGGCGATATCCTGTTGTTCCGGTTCAACGTGTAGTCCCGCCACGGTCAAATTCTTGCAGCAGTCACGGCGGGGCAACAGCCCGGCAACCGCCTGCAGGATTCAATTTCGTGATCGTGGACGAAAGCCATAAACCGGGCGACACACGCCCGGATGCGGGTGCGGCAACCAGTGCTGCGCTCGTGTCCGCGCTCTTCGAGCAAGCTCCGTTCAGTGCGGTGATCTACGACACGCGTGGGAAGCCGCTTGCCGTGAACGCCGCGTTCACACGACTGATGGGGCTCACACTCGACCACATTCCTGCCGATTACACAATCCTCAACGATTCACAACTCGCATCGCTCGGGCTGATGCCGGATGTCGAACGCGCGTTCGCTGGCGAAACCGTGTTCCTGCCACGGATCCGTTACGACAGCGGCGTCTACGCGGACACGGGCCGTGTCACTTGGACGCAGGTGCACCTGTATCCCATTCGCGATGAGAAGGGTGCAATTGCACGGGTCATGCTCGTGCACGTGGACCTGACGGAAGCCGTCGCCAACGAAGAGCGGCTGCGTGCCAGCCGGGATGAGGTTGCACACGCCGGCGTGAGGCTGGAGGCGATCCTCAACGGCGTCGGTGATGGCATCACGGTCCAGAACGCGGCAGGGCAGGTCGTTTTTGCAAACGATGCGGCCGCACGCTTCGTCGGCTTCGAGACGGCCGAGGAATTCCTGAGGTCGCCGGTTGCAGATGTGTTGGCTCGCTTCGAAGTGCTCCGGGAAGATGGCTCGACGATGCCGTGGGAAGACCTGCCAGGGCGACGGGCAATGAACGGCGAGGAGGCACCGGAAGCGGTGGTGCGCTATCGCATCCGCGCCTCCGGCGCAGAGTCCTACAGTGTTCTGCGCTCGCGTGCGATTCCATCCGAGAACGGTGAGCGTCTCGTCGTCAACATCTTCCGTGACGTGACGGAGCGCACGCATCAGCAGCGCGAACTCGCGTGGGCGGAGCAACGCTCCAGCTTCCTCGCCGAGGCGGGAAATGTCCTCGCTTCAGCGCTCGACTATCGCGAGACGCTGCGTACTGTCGCGAAGCTGGCAGTGCCGCGCATTGCAGACTGGTGTGCGGTTCGAATCATTGATGAGCAGGGAGACCTGGCACTGTTCGAGGTGGCGCATCAAGACCCGGAGCGTGTTCACCTCGCCGTTCAGCTGGAAGAGCGGTACCCGCCGCGGCCGGCAGTCAGCGGGATGTGGCGCGTCGCGCGCACGGGCGTCGCGGAGTTGTACTCGAACATCACGGACGAAGCGATCATTGCCTCGGCGGTCGACGCCGAGCACGCTGCGCTGCTGCTTTCGCTGCGGCTCCGCTCCGTGATGATCGTGCCGCTGCAGGCAGACGGCCGCGTGCACGGCGTGCTGGCACTGGTCGCAGCAGAGTCCGGTCGCGATTACGACCAGCGCGACCTGGAGTTCGCACAGAGCCTCGCGGATCGTGCCGCGCTCGCAATCCAGGCCGCTTCGTTGTACAACGCCGCGAACGAGGCGAACCGCGCGAAGTCGGAGTTCCTGGCAATGATGTCGCATGAGCTGCGGACTCCGCTCAACGCCATCCTCGGTTATGCCGACTTGATGGAGATGGGTATCGGTGGCGCGCTCAGCGAGAGGCAACTTGCGTATCTCACCCGCATGTCGGATGGTGCGCGTCATCTCACGCAGCTCATCGAGACCGTGCTCGCATTCGCACGCATTGAAGCGGGGCGCATCGAGGTCAACAATGCTCCGGTCGATGTACACGCGCTCATCGGTGATTCGGTTGCGTTGATCACGCCTGCGGCCGAGCGCAAGGCGCTGACAGTCGCAGCGCAGATCACGGGAGTGGGCGCGATCTCGAGTGATGCGGCGATGCTCCGCCAGATCCTGCTCAACCTGCTGTCGAACGCGGTTAAGTTCACCGAAGAAGGGCGCATCACGGTGCGGGCGCACGTGAGCCGAGGCGAAATGCGTATTGATGTGTCGGACACAGGCATTGGCATAGCGTCCGAAGACGTCGCGAGGATCTGGGAGCCGTTCACGCAGGTCGATCCGAGCCTCACACGCCGCGCGGGCGGAACCGGGCTGGGGCTGCCGGTCAGCCTGAACCTGGCGAGGGCACTGGGCGGCCGGCTTTCCGTCGACAGCCAGCCAGGCCGCGGCACAACCTTCACCCTGCGCATCGCCACCGCACGCTGATCCGGCACCACACTCTGCGGCGTCTGCGATGCATTCGACGCCGACTCCCTTTATCTTGTCTACGGTCCGCGCGAGCACGCGCTCGCGAGATGGAGGTCCGGCACGAGGAACCGGTTGACAAACGAAGCGGATACGGTCGTAACTGCTGAAGGCGTACGCCGTTCAGACACGTTTACTGCACTCGTGATTGATGATGAGCCGTCGAACACGCGGCTGCTCAACCTCATGCTGCGCCAGTCGTTTTCGTGCGAAGTGCTGACCACGACGGATTCCCGGACGGCCGTGGCGCTCTTTCTCGAGCATCGGCCCGACCTGGTCCTCATGGACCTGCACATGCCGTACGTGTCCGGACTCGAACTGCTCGCCGCTTTCCAGGATCACATTCCGCCAACTGAGTTCGTGCCCATCATCGTGCTCACGGGCGACACGACGACGGAGGCGCGTGAGAAGGCATTGCGTGCGGGTGCCCATGACTTCCTGACCAAGCCGTTCGAGGTTGCGGAAGTGCTGCTCCGGATTCGCAACACGCTGCGAACGCGCCGGCTCAATCGAGAGGTTGTGGAGCAGAACCGCACGCTCGAGGCACGCGTCGCGGAGCGCACCGAACAACTCGACGCCGCGCGTATCGAAGCGCTGATCCAGCTCGCGCGCGCCGCGGAATTCCGCGACGACGATACCGGCCAGCACACTCGCCGCGTCGGCGACATGGCCGGACGCATCGCCGCCACCATGGGCCTGGAACCGGCGGTCGTAGAGCTCATCCGCCTCGCCGCGCCGCTCCATGACATTGGAAAGATCGGCATTCCTGACGCCATCCTGCTCAAGCCGGATCGCCTCACGCCCGCCGAGTGGACGGTCATGCGCCAGCACACGACCATTGGCGCCAGCATCCTCGCCGACAGCCGCTCGCCGGTGCTTCGAATGGCGCAGGAAATCGCGCTCGCACATCACGAACGGTGGGACGGCGCCGGTTACCCCGAGGGGCTGGAGAACAACAACATCCCGCTTGCGTCCAGGATCGTCGCCGTTGCAGACACCTTCGACGCGCTCACGCACGCGCGGCCGTACAAGCCCGCGTTCACAATCGAGGAATCGCTCGGCGAGATCACCGCAAATGCCGGCGGCCATTTCGATCCCGACGTCGTGAACGCCTTTCTGGGGATTGAACGTTGATCCTTGCTGAGCAGGGAACAATGTCGATCCGTCGCAGACTTTCTTTTCCAGCGCGCGATCCGTCGCACGCAATTGATGGTGACCGTCAATTCCGGTACGCTGTGCGCATCACAAAATGACAGAACGTCCCCCGATGTCCGGCCAGGCGCCGGACTTCATTTCCAGTACACGCACTGATTCAGGAGGCTCCATGACCAACCGTATGGCCCGTATCGTTCTGGCTACGTTCGCCCTTGCCGGCTCCATTGCCGCCTGCGGCGGCGACGACGACCCCGCCGAGATTCGCTACACCGCCACACTCAGCGGCGCCAATGAAGTGCCGGCGAGGACAACCACCGCTTCGGGTACCGCAACGATCACCGAAGACAATACCGCGCTTAACTACACGGTGAACGTCGCCGGCATTACGGCAGTCACAGCTGCGCATATCCACGTCGGCGCAGCGGGAGTCAACGGCGGCGTCATCGCCCCGCTCTTCGGCACGACAACGCCGACCGGCGCGATGACCGGCGTCCTCGCCACGGGCACGATTACCCAGTCGACCATTACCGCGACCAACGTGTCCATGGACTCGCTGCGCGTACTCCTGCGCAACGGCAACGCGTACGTGAACGTGCACTCGTCGACGTATCCAGGCGGCGAGTTGCGCGGACAGGTCGTACGCCAGAACTAGCTGGTCGGACGGACGGGGTTGACGGACGGGGTTGACGGACGGGGTTGACGGACGGGGTTGACGGACGGGGTTGACG
>Ga0163150_10007977_pt1 | contig 12195 bp, 15 predicted proteins | sample OliLakLV19P2IB_FD_148628 | JGI IMG/M metagenome (GOLD analysis project Ga0163150, IMG submission 148628) | Freshwater microbial mat bacterial communities from Lake Vanda, McMurdo Dry Valleys, Antarctica - Oligotrophic Lake LV.19.P2.IB | ecosystem: Environmental > Aquatic > Freshwater > Lake >...
GAATCCAGGTGCGTGGTTCCTTCTCGTCCTTCTCATGCGCTTGCTCCTCTGTTGGCCATGCGCTACATGGCTTGGGTTGAGCAAGACTACCACTTATCGACCTGTCCGAATTTCCGGCACCACCTCTATCCACCACGCACAGGTACTGCTCAGTAGGACTCGCTGTTTCGGAAGCGTAAACAGGCCAGGTCAATACAACAAATATGACGGTAAGTAAGGTTCGTAGCCGGTGGGGGCGAATCGAGAAGGGCATGGGAGCCTCGCAGGGCGGCTGATTCTAGGCTAGTCGGATTGGCAACGCATCGGTGGGAATGGTACAGTGAGGGGCTCCCGGCGTAGACCGTTCAATTGTTCTCGCGCTACTGCACCGGCTCCATTTCAGTGAGCAGTTCTTTCACATAGGCGAGGACCTGTTCTCGGCTCCATCCCAACTCGACCAATCGCCGCCCGAGTGCGCCGATTTCTGCAGTGAGATGCTCGAATTCCTTCTTTTGAATGGATTCGAATGACTCCATCAGTCAATCCTCCTTCTCGTTCACGCCAGCCCTCTCAAAATTCGGCACTAGATTTTCTGACGCCTTGCAAAGTGGGGGCTTGGTATTGGTAAGAGTTTCTAGCTCCTTCTTGAGCGCAGCATTGGCCGCCTTAATCTGCCGCGCCCGTAGTTGGATCATTGTCCGATTTTTTGCGCCCCTTCTTAGACTCATATCGGCTCTCGCAATCTGTACCGGGAGGCTTGTCACACGACGCCGGATAGAAACTATATGTTGCTCTTGACTCACCTGACATTCGTAGCAGTCGGCAATTGCTCTGAATCTGTCACGCTTCCTGCTGAGGCAGACACTTTCATCGACGTCGTCGTATAGGACGTGATACAGCGACGCACAGTCTCGTCCGGTAAAACGAAAGGAATACGATCGGTGCTCGCTGCTCTTGCGAGGATTTCTTATGTGTATTGTTCGGTCGGGCAATCCCAGAGCGACCAAGTGCTTTACAAGGTCCTGCACGAAGACCTTGGAACCGCTTATAAAGCTTGCCGACGGCCTGGGAGGGGTACCTGACCAGTATACAGAGCCATCCCCATCCCAGCAGCCTCGAATAAAGTCTCTCACCACGTGTGGAGGCATTTGGGGGAAATTTATTGTGAGACTCTTTCTAGGAGTGACACCTAGCTGTCGGAGATCGGCACAGACAGTGGCATTCATGATCTGCAGATTGTATAACGCACCAGCCACTCCTCTTTTTTCACGGAAACGAATTCGCGCGTTACTGCCCATCTTGACTCGGACCCTTTCGAGCAATTCCGGCTCTTTCTGGCCAATACTAAGACGCCATTGCGCCATCTTTGCTTGCTTGTCCTGTGGGACCCATTCCTGCGCTTGCCGTCGCGCCTCTGCAATTTGAACCGGACTCAATTTCTTTGACAGTTCATCGCGTGCAATGGCGGCTCCTTCATCTCCGCCTTCAGCTGCCAGGGTGTACCACTTAAAGGCTTGAATCCCATGTCCATACATCGAGGCAAGATAGAACTGGGCCGTGGCGTCCCCACAGTTCGCGAGTTCCACTTGCTCGCGAAGACGCAACTTCCCACTCTTGGCTGACTTGCTCTGTCCTTCAGGCCGAGGTGATGCATGAAGACATCCATCGGTATAGATGACGCCCAAGACCCAGGCCATGGCTGGAGTCCATGACGTGAAAAACCTTTCATTCACGTGTTGCTTCTGGAGGGTGACGGTGCATTCATGCTCAGTCCCCAACCGGTGAGTAAAGACAAGTTTGCCCTTCTCCAGGGCAAGGTTTCTCGCATCCGATTGCGTTCTGGTGGCTATGCCGAACTTCTTTACGAGTTTATAAATATATGCGCGGGTGCAATTGTAGCGTTGGGCAATATCGTTAAGTGACAGGCCCGACTGATAGGCAGTTTCTAAATCTTCTCTCAGAATCGACGTGGGCAAACGGTGGGTCGTTCGTGTTATATGTGATTTCTGCCGTACCTCACTAGCATAGGCATAGCAGTTTGCACACAGACCCTTCGCTTTGTGCTTCCTCTCAGTGGTGCCGCACGATTGGCAATGGGCAAAGTCTTTAGTCCACGCCATGGCGGTTACCCCTGAATCTCTTCTGCCAGAATGGTTTGACCTCGCTCATTTCACCAACTCTCCCACCGGCACCTTCAGCGCAGTCACGATCTCCCACATGTTAGAGACGCTCGCTTCTTCGAGGGACATGCTGTCGGGTTTTGGGAGGTCGGTGCTCATTCGATGTTCTCACCGGATTCCTCTACGAGTCGTTTGATTACGTGCTCCACCCGACTATGCGTCTGCTTCTCAATTGCCACGGTTTCTAGGCCGAACTCTTGGCCCCGGACCCAGCGCACGATCGCAGCAGCCACAAAGATGTTTTCTTCGAACGGCAAATTAACGATCAAGGAACAGGTCTGCCCAACTTGCAGTGGCACATCGCCCGAGAGTTTCCACCCGTACAGCGAAAGATTCCAGATCGTGCCTTGGCCTTGAAGTGGTCCAACGTTGTAGGTGACAGCGCATTGCACGGGGAAGCGGAGGTAGGGACGAACTGAGAAGGGCATAGGGGCCTCTCAGGGAGGCTCATTTTAGGAGGGTTTTAGCCTAAGCGCAATGGCCAAGTGGGGATTGGTGGTAGACCCAGGTATGACCTTCTAGGCCGTCCTTGCAGGAGTGTCAAGGCTCTGAGACACGTTTGCTATGGCTAGAGTGCATTGGCTGTCATCTCTGTCCATAAAACCCTCTCAGGACTTAATAGACGTTCAGGATGAGGTAATGGGAGGGGAGTTGGTGATGAATCTTGTTCCGTGGGAGTCCACGGTTCGAGTTTTCTACTCCCAGTTCGCTCCCGGTTCGCTCCCGGTTTTACTCACGATTCCAGATCCACCTCAATCGCACTCCATCACACTCATTCAGGCAGAATTGCTCATAGTTTCAATGCGAAATCGTTCATGGTCTCACTCCATCTCACTTAATCCCAATCCCCATTGATCGCTCTTTTAAGGCGAGGGCCCTGGGTTCGAGTCCCAGCCGGCTCACCATATCCGCCAAAATTTCTTGGCTGTGGTATGTCTCACTCCATAGAGGGCTTGCCTCAAGATGTGGCTCCGAGGTCCTCCGTTCACAAAGCCGATACCTCGTGAGAGAGAGCCGTGAGATTCTATCTTTCGCGTTTGGAATGAAATCCATCGGCGGTAGGTGAACTCGGCTTTACTGTGGTGTCGTGAGCACTTTGGTGATCAGTGCCTAGCAGGATGTTGAAAAAGTTCGCCAGCGTCCGTGGACTGTGACGTGTGAAGCGCGAGAACCGGCTAGTTGCTCGGTGTGTTTGGTTTCTCTAGTTCATTTGGTTCGTTTGATTTGTCTCGTTTCTCTGGTTGAACAAAACAAACCAGATAGACCACAAGCGAATTGGTTACAGCCTGAGCGATTTCCTCACGTCTTCGATCGGGATCTCGCGCCATGCGCCGGACGGGAGGTCTTCCAGTTTGAAGGGACCGTATTGAATGCGTCTGAGCCTGGTGACTTCATGCCCCAACGATTTGAAGAGTCTTCTGATTTCACGGTTTTTCCCCTGGATCAGGACCACTTCCAGATGTGATTCGCGCCCGGAACTCTTCTGAATCTTCACGGTATGACACTGGAGGCGCTCACCTCCATCGACCACTCCGACTACGGCCTCTGCGGCTTGGGCCTGAGTAAATTCTCCTCGCACGGAGACCAGGTAGGTCCTCATCACTTTATGGGTCGGATCGGTGAGCACGCTCGACAGTGCCGAATCGTTGGTGAGCAGGAGGAGGCCACTGGTTGCCTGATCGAGTCTCCCGACGGCATGCATGTATCCCAGGTCAGTCGGCAGCACATCGAAAATCGTCTTACGGCCCTTTTCGTCACTGTGCGTGGTGATAAAACCTTTGGGTTTATGAAAGAGAAAAAATCGTTTGACCGAGTCTTGAATCGGCTGGTCATCGACCGAGACAGAATCTTTCGGCCACAAGACCCACGTGGCCGGATCGCGCACGACTCGCCCATTGATGCGGACTCGCCCTGCGCGAATCCAGTCCTGGCTCGTTCCACGAGAAGCCATACCGAGCTTCGACAGCAGTCGATCCACGGTGAGACGTTTAGAAGATTTGGGGGCCTTATTCGCCATCGTGAACCATTTCAGCTCAGCAGGATTTCACTGGCCTGCATTTCTAAGACAAGTGCCAAATACTACACAGGATGGTCAAAAAGTTCGCTCAGCAAGGCCGCAGGCGAGTCGAACCCGGAGGCGTACCCTCTGGGGTACGTTGAGGATTTCGATGAGCCGAGAACGACGCTGACGGACTTTTGGGACATCCTGTTAGAGCAGTCCGCGCCTCTGGAGAAAGTCTTTGTCAATGACGGGGGTGGGTTCGGCAGGAAGCTGTCCCCGTTCCTGCAGCAGGCGCTCGACGTATTTGCCGATCAGGTCTGATTCGAGATTGACCTGATCGCCGACTTGCTTGAGACCCAGAGCAATGACCTTCAGCATCTTCGGATGATCTGTCAGGCCACATGTTTCTGGATATGTTTCTCGATTTCTGCCCCGACCCTACGATTGGCAACTCTGAGATCAAACTCACCCTGAAGTCCGACCCAGAGTTCCGGGGACGTTCCCAAGTATTTCCCCAAGCGAAGAGCTGTGTCGGCGGTAATCGCACGTTTCCCATTCACTATGGCACTGATCCTGCCAGGTGAAACCCCAATGTTGCGGGCGAGCCGGTTGATACTGATATCCATGGGCACCATGAATTCCTCGAACAAGATCTCTCCTGGATGGATCGGGTCGAGCAACTTTTTTCTGGCCATGACGCACCTCAATGATAATCTACGATCTCGACATCGTATGCATCACCCTGAGCCCATGCAAAACAGATCCGCCACTGGTCATTGACACGAATACTGTGCTGACCCCGCCGGTCACCTTTTAAAGCCTCTAGCCGGTTGCCCGGAGGGACCAGCAGATCACGGAGCGATGTGGCGCGGTGGAGAACCAGAAGCTTCCTTCTCGCAATCCGTTCAATGCGACGGAACCGCACCACATCCTCATCGAGAAACAGCGCCTCCGCCTCTTTGGAGCGAAAGGAACGGATCATCGGCGGTCAGTCTATTCCGCCTCACATCATAGGTCAAGCGCCACAGCCCGCGATGCTTGACGCGCGAGGACCGGCTGGTCTTTCTTGTGTATTTGGTTTGTTTGCTTGGACGAGACTAACCCGATAGACCAAATGAACCAGATCAACCCGCCTTGCCCTTATTGCGAGTCTCGCTCGGCTATCCTGTTAGAGGAGTCCGCGCTTCTGGAGAAAGTCTTTGTCAATGACGGGGGTGGGTTTGGCAGGAAGCTGTCCCCGTTCCTGCAGCAGGCGCTCGACGTATTTGCCGATCAGGTCTGATTCGAGATTGACCTGATCGCCGACTTGCTTGAGACCCAGGGTGGTGACCTTCGCAGTGTGCGGAATTATCGAGACGGAGAAACCACGATCTGTCACCTGGTTGATCGTCAGGCTGATGCCGTCAACGGTGACGGACCCTTTCACGACGCAGTGGCGCAGAATCTCCGACGGGGCTTCGATCGTGAACAGGATGGCGTTCCCATCCTGCTGGCGGCTGCGAACCGTGCCGATACCGTCCACATGACCTGCCACGAGATGCCCCCCGAGCCGTTCGTTGAGCTTCATCGCCCGTTCCAAATTCAGCGGGGCGCCGGCGGTGAGCTGCCCGAGGGTCGTCACGGACAGGGTTTCTGGTGAGACCTCCACGGAAAAGTTGTGCGCAGACTTGTTCACCACGGTCAGACAGGTGCCGTTGACGCTGATGCTGTCTCCGATTTTGAGGTCGCCCATCACGGCTGAGGCCAGAATCGCCATCCTCGTTCCGGCGAGGGTCTTGTCGATCGAGATGATGGCGCCCAATTCTTCGACGATGCCTGTAAACATTACTGTTCTTTTCTCATGATCTGTCTCACGAGATAAACAAACATCACCATCAGTACGAGCACGCCGATGCCGGCCAGCGTGCCAATGACGATATTCTCTGTCGCAATCACTTTCATCACCGCCCCATTATATAGCATCGACGCTACGTCCGTCTCATCGTCATCCAGAACACTGCCGCCGCGACGAATTGCAGGCCGGCAATGATGGCGAACGCGTTGGCATAGTTCAGGTGCGCGATCAGGACCCCTGCCAGGAGAGGCCCGCTGGCATGACCGATGTCTCCGATCGTCCCTTGCATACCCATTCCAGCCCCGAGTGTCTTGAGTTCAGAACTATCCGCAACCAGCGCCGACGAGGAGGAGGAAACAACGGCTTCGCCAAATCCGAAGCCCGCCGAGAACAGCAATAGCAGCCAGAACATCGACACCTGAGGGATACTGACGAAGGTCGCCGCACAGATCACGAGACCGATGACGATGAGGGGGTGACGCCCTAGGCGATCAGACACCCGGCCCATAACCGGCTTGGAGACGAGCGACGTGAAGGCCTGGACCGTAAACAACAGCCCGACTTCTCCCGGATTCAATCCCGCCGAGACGCCGTAGAGGGGGAGAAAGGCCATCAAAGCCCCGTTTGCAATCATTTTGGCTGCGTCGGTCGAGCTGGTAATGAGGACCTTGCGATTCTTGGCGACCACCCGAAAGCCCTTCCACATCTCCGCCATCAGCGGAGCCATCCCCTTCTCCTGAATACGCGGAGGCGGCGGGGTGAGGTGCAGGCTATAGAAAATGGCAATGGCAATGCAGCCGAATATGCCGGCCGTCACGAAGGCAGCGGAAAATCCAGACGCATAGATCAGATAGCCACCGATGAACGGTCCGAGCAACGCACCGAATTGTGTCGCAGCTGTGTAGGTGCCGAGCGCGGCGCCCCGCCGTTCTCGATAGAGATCGGCCACGGTGGCCAGCGCACTCGGCGCAAAAATGGCGGTGGCCAGCCCGTGGAAGAAGCGTAAGGCGGTCAGTGCATCGAGATCTGTCACCCAGGGGTACAAGAACGGCGGGAGCCCGAAGGCCACCACGCCGATCCGTAAGAGAAACCGCCGACCATAGATGTCGGACAGCGCGCCGGACGGCAGCTTGAGGAATACCCCGGTAAGCGTGGAGACCGACACGATGAACCCGATGCGCTCGGGACCGGCCCCCAGTGATTCAGCGAACAGCGCCAACACCGGCATCCGGACCATGTTGTAGCTGATAAAACAAAATACGCCGACGGTGCAGAGCAACGTGAAACTGCGTGACGTCGTCATGGTGAAATCGTCCCGGAGCGTGGCGCGCCGCTGGAATGCGCCAGATTCTCCAACGCCTGTTTCAAGAAGGCCACCTCGTCGGAGGACAACGCAGGTGATTTTGTAGCCTCGGACATCACCCGATCAGGCTGTTGCCGCATTACCTGACTCAAGCGGTTGACGGTATCGACCCCCTTCGCCAACCTCCGCGTCACGGCGCTTCCAACTAGCGGGCGAAGCAACGAGGCGATTCCCGCCAACAAGCGATTGTCCAATCTTGCGTAGGAGACCACCGTGCTGTCTACTGCCTCGACTCCGTTCGGGTCTATGACTTGATTCATTCTGAGCAGCACCACGGCCTTCCCCGTGATGAGCGGAAGGAACCGGCTACCGTGAGCCCCTTCCAGATAATAGACCCTGCTGGTGCGATCCTGATAAACAAGTTCGATCATTCCCTCTGTCCCTTCCCCATCGTTCCCCCAATAGTGCCCAAGGCCTCGCATCTCCGATTGATAGGTCGCGATGCCGAGACGATTGACCAAGATGGCAGCCATGCGAGGACGATCTAAGAGATAGGTATAGACCGATTCAGGTAAGGGCGTTCTCAGCGGCCCAAGCTTGCTCACCGTTGTGTAGTGGCTGATGATCGGCTGCACCCGGCAAGCCCAGCCTGGCTCAACTTGTTCAAGCGGAAAGGTCACCCCTGCATGCTGAGATGGCAGCACACAGGTCTCCGATTGGGCCAAGGCTGCATCCATGGTTGTACTCAGTCCGATGACGACGATCAAAGACAGAGCGCCAGCCCTTCGCGAACCCAACGATCCTGGACACATCACGGCTGCGTTCGAACCTGGATGGTGAGATGGATCGGAAAGAGTTGCCGGGAATCTTGTCGCAGGCGGGCCTGTCGCAGCAAAGTCTCACGCGACGGCGTCACGAGACCTTCGAAGGACGCCTGCCCATTGGTGCGCACGACGAGCGGTTTGGAAGAATCGATGAGCTGTTCGTTCAGAAAGAGGCTGTACCGTTGGACTCGATCGGCCCGAACTTCAATGCGATTCGGCGCCACGATGGAAGCCTCCAGTCTCGCATATTCTCGTCGGTTGATCAGGTCGTCTCGCTTGCTGACCAGATCTTCTGAAAATGCGGCAATGAGATCGGTCGCGTCGATCCGCACCCACCCAAACGGTTGAAAGTGACTGGCGTCACGCACCACCGTCACGCTCGTCGGCAAAGGATTGCGCCGTTGGGCATTGAACCAGGCTACCAACTCAGGTAATTCTTCCCTGGGGAAATAGTGCCCGCCCGCCATAGGATGCTCGCGATCATGTTCCCGATAGACAAAGGGATAGCCCAGCTTGGTCAATTCATTCGCAATCGTGCGGCTGAGTTCCACTGGCATGACCTGATCTTTGGAACCGTGAATGATGTAGATCGGCGTGGAGCGCAGGTTGGCCAGGAACGGCATCAGCACGTTGTCGAGGCCACTGGCCATGGGTGCAACGCCGGCAAATAGCGGCGCATCGTGCATGCCGATCACCCAGGCGCCGATCCCGCCGTTGGACATGCCGGTGAGAAAGATCCGATCAGGATCGATATGGTAGCGCCGTTGTACGAAACGAATCGTCGCCAGCACCAACTCCTCCGCGCCTCTCGTAAACCAGGCGCCCATCGGAGCAGTCGGACAGGCTAAGACATAGTCCTCTCCCAAGCGAGCCTGCCAGCGTCCCAGGTAGGCTTCACCGGTAAATCCCGCGCCATGTAGGCAGACGACCAATCCATAGCCCGTCGCCGGCTGATAGGTCGGGGGGACAGAGAGCGCCAGGTGATAGGCCCGTCCCTGCACATCGACTCGCGCGTCGGGAATGGTTCCGGTCGGTTGCGGGGCATAGTCCCGCTCGGTTTGAATGATCCCTCTCACCTGGTCGATCGTGACAGTCGGATCGGACAGGATCGCCTGAAGGGTCCGAGCTGCCTCGTCCGTATCTGGACTATCCAAATAGCGAAAGACCTGCCTGTTGAGATCACCAGGGAGGGGTCCTGCCGCATCCGTTTCATACCCGACGAGCGCCGCAAGGATCACGACAAGGACACCGCAGAGGAGCCGGCGCTTCACAGATCTCCTTCCACAACCAAATCTTCCCCGATGCGGCGAACCGTCATGTGACGCAAGGCGAGCGCTTGATCCAAGCGATCCGGGCTACGGCCTCCGATCACCGCCTTGGCATCCTGCCCCCCCATCAGAATAGGAGCAAGATACAGCACGATGTGATTGACAAGTTTCTCGCGTAACGCTGCGGCATTGACGGTGCTGCCTCCCTCGATGAGCGCAGAAGTGACCCCACGCTTGCCCAGCAACGTCAGCAGGGCCGGAAATGAGACACGCCCGTTCTTCGTCGAGAGGGATACGACTTCCACCCCAGCCCGTTCGAATGGACGGCGGCGTGACCGGGAGGCACGGAGCGTGGTCACGATCAACGTCTTTGCTCTGTCCTGCCTGGCACAGACCGCCGCCGTCGGCGGCGTCCTGAGTGTGCTATCCAGCACGACACGCAACGGTTGTCGCGGTGCCAGCTTGGGTGGGCGATCGGACAGTCGAGCCGTCAGCGTGGGATTGTCCTTGAGCACGGTGCCGACACCGACGATCACTGCATCCACCTGACTCCGAAGTCGGTGCGCGTCTTGTCGCGCGCCCGAACCAGTAATCCATTGAGACTCCCCCTTTGCCGTAGCCACCTTTCCATCCAATGTCATCCCTGATTTCAGGATCACATAAGGGCGGCCGGTCGTTGCCCAGTGGAGATACGCGCGATTCAACTCTACCGCCTCCTCCTGTGCAATACCCGTTTCCACCGTGATCCCGGCCCGGCGCAAGGCAGCTATCCCTCGTCCTTTGACCGAGGGATGGGGGTCAGCCATCGCCACCACCACCTGTCGCACGCTGGATTGCACAACTGCGGGCACGCACGGAGGAGTGCGCTTGAGGAGGTGGCAACAGGGTTCGAGCGTCACGTAGAGCGTCGCGCCGTTGGCGCGTGGCCCCGCTTGCTTGAGCGCAAGAATTTCTGCGTGCGGTTGCCCTGGAGCATGGTGATACCCGCGGCCGACGATACGGCCGTTCTTGACCACGAGGGCGCCGACCATGGGATTCGGGCTGGTCTTTCCCCGGCCCTTCGCCGCGAGACGGAGCGCCAGGGTCATGAAGTAGAGATGCGGTGTAGTAGCAGTCACCGTTTCTTGCGCGTGACGCGCGATCGGCTGCGAGGCCGCGGAGCCGACTTCGTCTTTGTAGTCTTCGTCATCGTCTTCTTCGCCTTCGCGCGCGCCGCTGCAGCCTTGCGCGTGGAGAGTGAACTGCTCGATCCAACCTCGGCCAACGCCGCATGGGCCGCTGCAAGTCGCGCAATGGGGACACGATAGGGTGAGCAGCTCACGTAGTCCAATCCGAGTTCATGGCAGAACTCAACGGAACTGGGATCGCCGCCGTGCTCACCGCAGATGCCGAGCTTAATCCCGGGACGGGTTTTCCGACCGCCGGCGATGGCCTGTTTCATCAAGGCCCCCACCCCTTCCCGATCGAGTACGGCAAAGGGATCCGCGTCCATAATATTGGCAGTTTGATAAAAATCGATAAACTTGGCGGCATCGTCGCGGGAGAAACCGAACGTGGTTTGGGTGAGGTCGTTCGTCCCGAAGGAAAAGAACTCCGCTTCCGTCGCAATGCGATCCGCCGTCACCGCGGCCCGCGGCAGCTCGATCATCGTGCCCACAAGATAGGAGAACTTCACGCTGTACCGCTTCATCGTCTCCTGCGCCACCTCACGGATCAAATCTTTCTGCGCCTTCATTTCCGAAACCATCCCCACCAGCGGAATCATGATTTCCGGGACGATCTTCTTCCCTTCCTTGGCCAGCTCACACGCGGCCTCCATGATGGCCCGCGCCTGCATGCGGGTAATCTCCGGCATCGTAATCCCGAGCCGGCACCCGCGTAACCCAAGCATGGGATTGAATTCGTGGAGTTCCTCGACGCGCGCCAGCAACCGGCGCTTTTCTTCGAGCCTGGCTCCGTCGCGCCCGGTCAATTCCAGCTGCGCAATCTCCACCATTAAGTCTTCACGTTTCGGCAGAAATTCGTGCAACGGCGGATCGAGCAGACGAATGGTGACCGGATAGCCCGCCATCTCGCGATAGAGCCCGATGAAATCCTGTTTTTGCAAGGGCAGGAGCTGATCAAGAAACTTTTCCCGCTCCTCCTTAGTCCGCGCCAAGATCATCTTCTGCATAATCTGGATGCGATCCTCGGCAAAGAACATATGCTCCGTCCGACAGAGTCCAATCCCCTCCGCACCGAATCCACGCGCAATGTTCGCCTGATCCGGCACGTCTGCATTGGCGCGGACGCGGAGTATCCGCACGCGGTCGGCCCATGACAAAATCAACGAGAAGCGCTGGTACTTGTCTGACTTCTTCGCATCCAACTTGCCCTGGATGACTTGAATGATTTCAGATTCGACAACGGGCAGGTCCCCCTCATACACATTGCCGGTGGAACCGTTGATCGAAAGATAGTCCCCCTCGCGGAACACTTTAGCCCCGATGCGAACGGACTGGCCGTCCAACACTTCCACCGCGTCGCAGCCGGCCACGCAGACCTTACCCATTTGGCGGGCGACCACTGCCGCATGGGAAGTCATCCCGCCTCGCGCCGTCAAAAATCCTGCCGCGGCGTTCATGCCATGAATATCGTCGGGACTGGTCTCCTGGCGAACCAAGACCACGCGGGTACCGGCCGCTTTCATCGTCACGGCCCGATCGGGAGTGAGGGCGATCTTCCCGGCTGCTGCGCCAGGACCGGCTGGAAGCCCCTTCCCCAGCGGATTGGATTTTGACTCTTCTTTCGTGTCGAAAATCGGAT
>Ga0163150_10007978_pt1 | contig 12192 bp, 23 predicted proteins | sample OliLakLV19P2IB_FD_148628 | JGI IMG/M metagenome (GOLD analysis project Ga0163150, IMG submission 148628) | Freshwater microbial mat bacterial communities from Lake Vanda, McMurdo Dry Valleys, Antarctica - Oligotrophic Lake LV.19.P2.IB | ecosystem: Environmental > Aquatic > Freshwater > Lake >...
GCATGGCACCTCTGGCAATAGTCATGGTCCGTGGCGGAAAGAATCGTGCCACCGCAATCGTGGAGCGAGGCTGGGTTGTGATTAAAATTCATGTTGTTCTCCCGTTAAGTGATAAGTAATTATAGCAAATTTCTATTGATTTGTCAACGCTTCTTTTTTGTTTTATTAAGGGGTGATATAACTATTCAGTTAAATTGTTCCTTAGCGGTGATGCAAAAAAAAACCCCCAATCGGTTAGGACTGGGGTTTTTTCATAATTTCTCCTAAGGATAGGTGATAGGTAATTATAGCAAATTTCTATTGATTTGTCAAGCGGGTGGAAGGATTCGAGAAAGGATTCGAGCGGCGTAAGCGGCGTTGGCGGTGACATAGGCTTGTGTCAACACGTCTACGGCTTTGGGGGCGGTCGCGTCCTTGAAAAATATTGCCCAAGCGGTTGCGATAGTGGAATTGTAGACGGAGTTTGCGTCAACGTAATTGTTGTTTATCATGTTGTTCTCCCGTTAAGTGATAAGTAATTATAGCAAATTTCTATTGATTTGTCAAGCGGGTATAACGTTTTCTTGCAGGACGGAGAGAGGAAACAAAGTGCCTTCGACCCCTTTCAATATAACGTATTTCCTTCCGTAGACGTTAGTATCCTTTACCAGAATGCCGATTTTGCCAGCGTAGACTCCCGTAAGGATGCGGAGCATTGAGGCGGTGACAGGGGCAGGGATGGGAAGAACGTTGACGGTAGGGGCAACTGGAGCCGTTTTTGGGGCATTGTGGGTAGGGATAGAGACTGCAAAGCGGACGTTTGAAGTAGGACGAAAACCAAATTCTTTTTCGGTAAGGTCTTTAAGCATGGATTTAAAAAGTGAGGAATGACCGTGAGGCAATTTAGAAACGTATAGAAAAGCGTGAACCATTTCGTGTAAGAGAGTGTGTTTCATATTCATTTCTTCAGCAGGGGCAAAACCAGTAACCCTTTTAAAAAGCGGACTAACGATAGGAGCAATAAGGTTAATGCTAATGTAAGCCCTGCTACCATAGCGAAAGAAACCAAGGGTGCGACTGCGGCGAGAGTAAAAGACAACGGGGATGGAAGATAGTTTTCCACTGAAATACTTCGTATTGAATTCATTGAAGATGCTAGTGAGATTCATTTGTTTTCTCCCTTTGTTTATTACCCCGATGTAAATACAGTATAATATAAATTAATGGATTTGTCAATATATGATAAATTTATTATCCACAATTATTTCTTATTCACCCGCTTGACAAGTGTGAGGATATTTGATATACTGATTTTGATGATATTAACGAGACAGACACCGAAACGGGATGAGCGAAAAGTAGGTTCCTAGCGAACCGAAAAGTAACCTCACAAAGTATTAGGTGTTCTTTCTCGTTTTGTTTTGTTAAGGGGTGATATAACTGTTCAGTTAAATTGTTCCTTAGCGGTGATGCAAAAAAAACCCCAATCGGTTAGGACTGGGGTTTCTTTTTAAATCAATACCATAATTATCACCATTAGCATATTAGCCCATTCAATAGCAGGTCCATTTACACTGTGGGGTTACTTCATGATTCCTCCTCCGTAAGTTACTACGGTGCGAATATTGATAGGTTCTGGTGTTGCCTTAAGTGATAAATAACTATATCACAGTTTTAGATATTTGTCAAATTAATTTATCTTCTTATATTGTTCTACAGCCTTGGCGTATTCCTTTTCACTAGTATATTGAATACCATTCATCCACCATTCTTTATAACCATTAGCCATTATGACAGCAGGGCCATCTACACGATGTAATCCACCGTTAATGAACCAAGCTTTGCTACCATCAGCTAATTCGCAAGCAGGTCCATCTACACGATGTAATTTGCCATCAACATACCATCCTTTGTCCCCGTTCTTATCTTCAATCAGTCCGTTTTTCATTTTTCCCCTCCCCTAAGTGATAAGTAAGTATAGCAAATCTCTATTGATTTGTCAAATTATTTATCTTCTTGTAATCTTTCACAGCTTTTTTATATTTGGAGCTACCGATATATTGAATACCATCAACCCACCATGCTTTAACACCATTGGCCCTCATGACAGCAGGGCCATTTAAACGATGATTCTTGTTTTTAAAATACCATGCTTTGTCGCCATTGGCCCATTCAACAGCAGGACCATCTTCACGATGAAATTCACCGTTTAGATACCAATATTTGCCATTAACATCCTCATTCAGTCCGTTTTTCATTTTTCCCCTCCCCTAAGTGATAAATTATCTTATCGCTAATTGAAAGATTTGTCAACGCTTCTTTTTTGTTCTTCTTCCACCGCGTGTGATTTTTGACACGTTATGCCTCGGTGTGCTGGCATTTGGATTTTTCATTAGTTACCAATGCCTCAAATTGTTCCAACACTTTTTCTTTATTGCCCTTCAAACCGTATTCTTGTTTGATGATGGCAAAGCAGGACCGTCCCCGCGCAAGACGCATTCCACGCAATTCCATTTTCAAACCGCTGACAAGCATCGCCATGCGTAGGAAGTTGATTTCTATTTTGCCTGTAACTAGGGAAACGTCTCCCAAAACCCCGTTCATTCCACTACGATGTTCAATAGGCATTTGTTTCTCCTGAGTGATAATCTAATATATCACGAATTTAACTTTTTGTCAATTGCAGGGTTTTCCGTTATTTTCTCCCGGCACTCTAAGGAGTCATATAACTGGATGGTTAAACGATTCCTTAATTATGTAACGAAAAAAATCCCACCTTTTCGATGGGGTCTTTTCTTATTCAACGGCGATTTTTGTTTGCAATGTTTTCCATTGCTTCGGGATATAATCTTCACCCGTCATAGGGTCAATTCTTTGCCGCCCGATAATCACGATTCCTTTCTTTTGCTTTGCCATTTTTCCTCCCGTTTAAATATCTTATGTATAAGAGTAACATAAACAGTCACCTTGTCAACGGATGACTTCGTAAATCGTTCCGTTCAAAGTAACCTTGAGAATTGTATCAAGGTTTATCATACGATATGCTTTGGTATTATCTTCCACCGAAGCATCCCATACTACTACCAAATTCTTTTCTTTGGGACTAAAAGCAAGTTCGCCGCCTTTCAAATGCTTGGTAACATTCCCACGACAAACCATGGTGCGGATTTCTCCGTTTGTGCGTTTAATGAAAGTAGTGCTGAAAAATTTTCCACTTGTCTTTCCTTTTTCAATCAGCGCAACCGCTTGGGCGAGTGTGACTTTGATGATTTCCATTTCCTTCCTCCCGTTTGAGTGATAACCCATTGTAATCTATTCGTGACAATTTGTCAAGCGTCTCCCATCTTTTCTTTGCTCTCTATTATAGGACCACCAAGGGACATTGAATATTGGCACGGTTCTTGAATTGTGGATATGTGGATAACTTGTGCATAACATTAAGGTGATGGATAACTGGATAGTTAAATCGTTCCTTAGCAAGCGGTGTATGGTTAAACGGTTTAACAGAAATAAGTATAATGCATGAAACCCAATGTTTATATGGGTGTAAAAAGTCAAGTTTTATTTTAGGTATTTTTACACCATACAAACGTTCCACATAATGAAAACGCTCAGATTGGATTTTAAACAGTGTTAAATGGTGACAGAGTATGATTCTGCATGAAACGTATATCTTGCCTCAGAATGCCTGCTTAAACGTTTTAAACACGATGTTCCAAATAGGGTTCAAAAGGTAATAGTAACATGAAAAAGTGATATTAACATGGTCCATGTTACTGTCAAGGGTAAAGTTACTATTTAAACAAATTGAAGAAAACATATGTTAATTTCGGACAAAGAAAATCCGCCCTTGCTAGGGGCGGTTCTCTTTTCTTATTTTTGGTTCGGTGTTAAATGTTCACCGTTACCAGTTGCGTTTCGTTTTCCACGGTCCACTTGTTCATGCGGTCCATGAAGTCCAACGCTTTGCGGTTCAAGTTCAGAGTGGCACTAACGGGGGTCTTAGACGTTTCGACCTTGGCACTGTAGAGTTCTGTCAAACCGTTGTAAAGTGCCCAGAGAGTCAAACGCCCGTCCTGTCCCTGTCCCGTTCGGGCAAGTTCCAGCACCTTGTCCGTGTTGCGTTCGCCCACGGCGGGGGTAAGGACTTTTTCGGTGAATGAAGCGAGAGCAACCACCTTCACTTCTTGGGACTTGAGCAAGCGCCACGCTTCAGCTTGCTTTTCCATAGCGGCATAGAGTTTCGCGGTCTTAGCGGCAATATCGCCCAAGTCAAACTGCTTCTTGACGTTCCCCGCGCTGTGAACCACTTTCAAGTTCAAGTTGATGCCCTTAAAAGCGGGATGTTCCACTACCATGCCGTTGGAACAGACAAGGCGATAAGCGCCCAAGTTCACTTTCAACGCTTGGGTGCGGTCATAAGCGTTGGAGAGCATGAGGGTCATACGGACTTCATCATCACTGCCGTTCGGTAGTTTGCCGATGTTCCAGCCCTGTTGCGAAACTGCCTTGAGCATGACGCGCTTGCCATCATGGTCCATGAAGGGTTTTCCGTTTGCGTTGCCCTTGAGAGACCAGCCCAATCCGTCCAGCACTTGCAAGATAGGGCGCAAGCTTTCGCCGTGAGGAATGAGGCCGTAAGTATCGCTAACGTTTGTCAGGGCAATGCCCTTGTCCTTGCGGAACACTTGCTTACCTACTCCACGTTCGGTTTTCCCGTTCAACGGGTTAGTGAACATATTGTCCACCAACATGACGGGAAAGGAAACCGCTTCGACTGCTTCCATGAATTTCATATTGTTCTCCTTGCTTAGTGAGGGTGGGTGGGATTGAAAAGGCAATGCTTTAGTAGTTCACCACGGGACCAAAACGGCGGTTATTTTGTAAGTGTCCATAAATTCGGCGTTTTGGGGCGAAACTGTCACCATTTTTAAGTCTTGGTAAAGCACTTCCCGCCCTGTGGCTTTCCGCTCCGCTTCCTGGTGCAAAATCCTAGAAAGCTCCCGTTCGGCTTTTTCTTTCGTAGAGGGTTTTACTAAGGTCATGGTTATCATTTTCGCTCCTAGGTGAGGGACTAAATTCATTATAAACCATTTATCGTTTTTTGTCAATAGTTGTGGAATTCGATTAAAGAGCTTCTACTTTATCCGTCAATTCCATTTGGAGTTTGGCCGCTTCGTGCCATTCCATTTTTCCGAATTTTCCTGCCCGAGCCTCATCGTGAAATTTCCTGATTTCCCGTTGACCTAAATTTTCTTGGAAACCGTTACGGGCAACGAATTGCTTCAGACGATTTATGATATTGCCCATTTCAGAACGGGCAGATGTCATAGCGTGGGTGGCGGTGAAGTTTTCCATGATGTTATCTCCTGTGGTGCCCTTGGCAATTCCAAGGGCTGGGACTGAATTCATTATAAACCATTTATCGTTTTTTGTCAATAGTTCCCGTTTAAGAGACGGGTCAGAGCTTGGCGGCGGTCTTGGCGGCGGCGGAGGCCCGGAGGCCCTCGATATATGTGTCTATGCCACACACAAACACATCCCCATCCCCGGTGCTGTCCACGTCCGTGAGGCTCAACGTGGCCCTAATCTCCGCCGTGTTTTTTCCATTGCGCGCGAGCAGGGCTATTTCGCTGTCGATGGCAGATAGCCAATCGGATGCGTCCACCACCGGCAGGTCTTCATTTTTGCGGAATTCGCGAACCGTTTCTACGTCTGCGTCACGGTCGTCAGGGTCAATGTGAACGGCATAACCCATTTTTTGCGCCTCTGCGATTGCAAATTCTAGCGTAGCGAATTCTCCGTGGGCGCTCTCCGACCAATCGTTGGTCGCCCCCAACCAGCCGGCGATGCACTCCGCGCCAGACGTGTTTTTTGTTCCAGGAACTGTCTGGACGCGAATTTTTTCGCGGGGGCCTGAATGTTCTCGGCGGTTCGGCCCGACATATGATGCTGAAATTAGGTAAAACATTTTTGTTCTCCTTCGTTGTGCACCCGTGGGCGCGTGGGGGGTGGATTATTCTGTATCCTAGCACACAACCGTTAATTTGTCAATAGTTCCCGTTTTATTTTTAAGAGACGGGTGAAAGGGTCAGAGCTTGGCGGCGGTCTTGGCGGCGTTGGCGACTTTGTAGGCGTCTTCGTAGGCGTCAAGGGCTAGGCTGGCCTCTTCCACGTAGGGGGCGGCAGTCTTGGCGTTGGTGATGACGGCGTAGGCGTAGGCGTTGGCTCGCGCAGTGTGGTAGACGGCGCGTTTGGCGGCGAGGGTTACGATGGCGGCTTCATAGACGGTGCGTTTGGCTTCTAAGATTTCGTTTCCAGTATTCTTATCCATGATGTTGTCTCCTGTTGTGCCTTGGGCAATTCCAAGGGCTGGGACTGAATTCATTATAAACCATTTATCGGTTTTTGTCAATAGTTCGCGGGTTCCTGTGGGGATTATTAATTGTCAAATTCATCAAAATCGCAACGGGCGCAGAGCCCGCTGGGGAGCGGATTGTTTCGGCAACCAGAGCAATAATTGCCACGGTTCGAACGGCGGACGGGCTTCCTGGGGGCGGTGGCCGTGGCCGTGGCCGTGGCGGGACCGCAGGCAATGTGGGTTGCGCCGTCACCCTTGGTCCAATTTATTTGAACGCCTGCGTCAAAGCGGCCTTGGCACTTGCGGCAGACTCCGGCGTATTTTGCTGTCATGGTCATGGTTGGCTCCGTGAGGGGGACTGAATTCATTATAAACCATTATAAACCATTTATCGGTTTTTGTCAATAGTTCCCGTTTTATCGTTTAAGCAGTTATATCGTTTAAGCACCCGCATTGGTAAGGGGATGGATGACTGCCCAGTTAAAGTATACCTTAGCGAAAGAGATACAAGAAAGCCCCACTAGCCCTGATTCCTAGTGAGGCGCTTCTTGTCGGGAGAATTGTTCTATGCCACCGCGAAGGCAGGGACAAACATCGGCGGTTGGATATTCATGAGGATTATTTTGAATTCGTCTGAAATAGGTGTATAAACCACAGGCAGGATGGAAGGGAATTCGTTCACCTTCTTTTGTGCCTTGATGAAAGCAATTGCATCCAGCAGAACCATTTGGAAACGCTTCGTCCGCATGGATTTGAGGATGACCAATTTCACATTGACCAGCATGACCCGTCCATGAAACTTGCAGACGTTACCCATGCGGTCCCGATAGACCACAGAGGCTACCTTGTTCTTTGAGGAAGTGAGGATGGTCAGCTTGTCCACTGTGTTTCTCCCGTTGAGGTGATGACTTAATATACCACGATTTTAGGGAATTGTCAAGGGAATTGTCAAATGTTCCCGTTCGGTTAAATTGTTCCTTAGCTTCCGTGCAACAAGAAACCCCATCCAGCCCTGGTTCCTGAATGGGTAACTTGTCGGGAGAGTTGTTTCTTTTAGATATAGGGTTTTCTGACGTATAGCCCTCAAGCCAGCCTTCTCACCCGCAGGGGCGAACCCCATTCTGGTATCTGGTCTTTATTCAACCGCCTGCCTATTTCTGTAGGGCACATTGTTGGTTTTCTTCGGCGGTTTAGGTTCGGGCATTTTGTAGGGATGCCCTATATAACCCTTGTTGCTCGACTTGATTATTCTATCACGTTTCTAGGTGTTTGTCAATCTCCGGAATTAAGATTCGGTTTGATTTTCACCACGTTCACCGCCCAATCCAAGGCATCATGCCAATCTTGCCCGTCAATATTTCCGTCAGACGAGAACGAAAAACCGTCAGACAAGCTAAGGATGAGTAGGATTTTGCATACTGCCAAGTCATAGGGCCTGCGTGCGGTCTTGCAAAAAGTGAAAGAGGAGGAAGTCTTACCGAATTCGACCATAAAATTTTCATAGTCTTCACCCATCCTTACGTCACCATTCAATTCCAAAATGGTATCGTTGAAGGTAGGTTTGCCATTCCCCATTCCCCCAAACAAGATAGCTTTGTGTTCTTTCAGCACTTGTTTGATGAGCTTCTTTTGCTCGGCGTTGATGGTAAGAGGCTTGTTAATTTTCCAGTAATGCGTGTATCCCATTTCTAGCTCCGTATGTTAAGGTGATATACCAATATATCACAATTTAGAATGATTGTCAAGTTTACATTTTGGGAATAGCGGTGATTTCGTAAACGCCAGCCCCGATGGATTTCCCCTTCATTTCGTAGCCGATTCCATTACTCATGAAAAAATCCCCACGATGCAAAAGGATATATTTCCAAAGTTTTGTAACAACACGACAGGTATCTTTGGGATTGTCTATCATTCGATTGAGAATTTTGTTTTTCGCACCTTTCATCACGTCATTACTATATACACTTCTCATTTGTTTTCTCCCGTTTGAGTGATAAATAAATATATCACAAATTAGAATGATTGTCAATAGTGGATACGGCCAGCTTTTTGCGATTCTAAAAGTTTCACTTTGGGCTAAGGCTTCTTATAACTGTTCAGTTAAATTGTTCCTTAGCGATGTGAATACAGAAAAGTCCCTGACTTCTGCCAGAGTCTATTCCGTTGGTATTTTGCGGTCACGCTTTCGGTTGTATTTCTTTTTCACCTTGTCTACTTTCGTGACAGGGTTGACGCCGTTCCAATCCCTGCGAAATGCAGACTTGAGCGTTTGAAGCTTAGTGAATTTCTCTCCATTTTTCGTAGGCATGATTTAATATACCACGAATTAGAGAATTTGTCAACTATCGCCGTTTCTTGCGCCGAATCTTCGACATGACGCCCCTATTAGTAACGCTTGGAGTGAGCATCAGCAGACTTAGCACGTTCAAGAACGTTTTGCCCCGTCTCCGTCAGAACCATTTCTTTCGGATGGTCGGCAAACTTTGCCAAACCTCTTTCCAAAAGTTCCGTGGCGATGAAGGGATGGACTTGTTCCCCGTTCTTGATGCTTGCTAGTGCTTTCACTTCCCACATGGCGTTTCTCCCTTGAATGATGTTTTATGTTACCACAAGGCAACATATTTGTCAAGTTTACGCGCCGTGTTTCTCTGCCCAGCGAATTGCGTCAAGGTGGGTCATGAACGTCACCTTGGAGCGAATGAATTTCAAGGTATTCTTGGGGTCCACGCTTTCGCCTTCTTCGTCCGTGCCCAGCACCAAACCATTGCCAGCCAACGGTTGATTGTAACCTTCATAGAGAAAGAAATTGATTTGGGGCTTGAACAAACCTTCGTCATCCACATAGATGCTGTCATCCTGCTCGATGCCGACACAGGTGAAACAATCCACGGCGACGCCCAATAGCGGGTAAATGGCTTTGTAGTCACCTTTCACTTCCACTTCGGTCACGGTGCGGTTTTCAGCGTTGATATGGATGCCTTTGATATTCTTCATGATTTTTCTCCCAAGATGAATGAAAGGATAACGCCAACGGAAGCCGCTACCAGAATTAAGACGATGAATATTGCTAATGCGTATCTCATATAATTAATATATCACAAATCCGCACACTTGTCAATGACACGAATATATCGACTTCGATATAAACTTGCACGGTGAGCTAAGGTGTTATATCACTGAACAGTTAAATTGTTCCTTAGCGATGTGAATACAAAAAAGTCCCTCCGTTTCCAGAGGGGCTTTTGTTTAGTCGGCGCAGTCCATTTCTAACACACCAATCGGTTCATCATGCTGAACCAAAACACAATTAAAAGCATTCAAAATCTGTTCCAAAGTGGTGTAGTCTTCATTGAGCATTTCTCTCAAGTTAATCTTTAAATTTTCTTTGGTTTGGGAATTTCGACCCGTATGCATGAAATCGCCATCACGATGTTGTGCTGAATACATGACTTTCTCCCGGTTGAAGTAGTTATCTTATCACACCGTTACAGGTTTGTCAACTTTCTTTCGTCCCTTTTTACCCTTGGCGAAAACGATACCCGCTTTCTTGGCGGTGACGTAAAGGGTAGGGTAGCTCACGCCTAATTCTTTTTCGGCGTCTTTCAGAGTCTTGCCAGCTTCCGCCAATTCCTTCATGTTCTTGAGAAGGTCAGGGGAAGGCCCAGCCGTATTCCTTCCTCGCTTTGCCTTGGGTTTGCCTTCCGCATCCACCACAGGTTTCACAGCCTTGGGCGGATTCTGGTAGCCCAGCAAATCAGGACGGCTGTCAGCTTCCACAATTTTTCTCTTGAATTTGAGCAGAGGCATAGGGGTGGTATCGCCACTTGTCTTGATACCTTCCCAAGAATACCCACCGTTCATTACCTTTTCCAATGCAGGACGGGTGCGGCATTCTCCATCCGTCCAGAGAACCCGTAGGCTCTCACCAGCTTCATTCTTGAAGGTTAAAAGTTTACGCATTTCGTTTCTCCTAAGTGATAAGTAATTCTATCACAGTTTTAGATATTTGTCAAATTAATTTATCTTCTTATATTGTTCTACAGCCTTGGCGTATTCCTTTTCACTAGTATATTGAATATCATCAACATACCATGATTTATCACCATCAGCCTGTTCAACAGCAGGGCCATCTATACGATGACGTTTACCGTTAAGATACCATTTCTTAGAACCATCAGCATATTCAACAGCAGGACCATCCTCACGATGTAATTTATCGTTAAGCCACCATGATTTACTACCATTAGCAAATTCCCCAGCAGGGCCATCTTCACGATGTAATTTATCATTAAGATACCATGTTTTATTACCATTAGCAGATTCAACTAATCCATTTTTCATTTGCATTTGTTTCTCCTAAGGGATAAATTATCTTATCACAGTTTTAGATATTTGTCAAATTAATTTATCTTCCTGTTCAAACTTATAATCTGCTATAGCCCTGGCATATTTTGATTTACTTGTGTATTCGATACCATCAACCCACCATGATTTACTACCATTAGCCCATTCGCAAGCAGGGCCATCTATACGATGACGTTTACCGTTAAGATGCCAAAATTTACTACCACCAGCCCCTATAACAGCAGGTCCATCTACACGATGAAGCCACCATTCTTTATCACCAGCCCATTCAATAGCAGGACCATCAGTTCGATGTAGCTTATCGTTAAGATACCATTCTTTATCACCATTAGCAGATTCAACTAATCCATTTTTCATTTGCTTCCCCTAAGTGATAAGTAATTCTATCACAGTTTTAGATATTTGTCAAATTAATTTATCTTCTTATATTGTTCTACAGCCTTGGCATATTCCTTTTCACTAGTATATGAAATATCATTAAGAAACCACTCTTTATCACCATCAGCAAATTCAACAGCAGGACCATCTTCACGATGTTGTTTACCGTTAAGATACCAATATTTATCACCATTAGCCCATTCGCAAGCAGGGCCATCTACACGATGACGCTTACCGTTAAGATACCATGCTTTATCACCATTAGCAAATTCCTCAGCAGGACCATCTACACGATGTAATTCATCGTTAAGATACCATTCTTTATCACCATTAGCCCCTTCGCAAGCAGGGCCATCTTCACGATGACGCTTACCGTTAAGATACCAATATTTACTACCATCAGCTAATTCAACAGCAGGACCATCCACACGATGTTGTTTACCGTTAAGATACCATACTTTATCACCATTAGCCCCTTCGCAAGCAGGGCCATTTTCACGATGACGCTTACCGTTAAGATACCAATATTTATCACCATTAGCCCATTCCTCAGCAGGACCATCTACACGATGACTCTTACCTTTAAGATACCATTCTTTATAACCATTAGCCCATTCAACAGCAGGGCCATCTACACGATGACGCTTACCTTTAAGATACCATTCTTTATTACCATTAGCCCATTCAACAGCAGGGCTATCTACACGATGACTCTTGTTGTTAAGACACCATGCTTTACCACCATCGGCATGTTCAACGGCAGGACCATCAGTTCTATGTGATTTACCTTTAAGCCACCATAATTTACTACCATCAGCAAATTCCTCAGCAGGACCATCTTCACGATGACGCTTACCGTTAAGATACCAAAATTTATCACCATTAGCCCCTATAAAAGCAGGACCATCTTCACGATGTCTCTTGCCGTTAAGATACCATTCTTTATTCCCGCCATCTTCAATTAATCCATTTTGCTTTTGCATTTGTTTCTCCTAAGTGATAAATTATCTTATCACAGTTTTAGATATTTGTCAAATTAATTTATCTTCCTGTTCCAACTTGTATTTTTACAGCTTTTGCATGTTTCTTTTCACTAGCATATGGAATAT
>Ga0163150_10007982_pt1 | contig 12186 bp, 9 predicted proteins | sample OliLakLV19P2IB_FD_148628 | JGI IMG/M metagenome (GOLD analysis project Ga0163150, IMG submission 148628) | Freshwater microbial mat bacterial communities from Lake Vanda, McMurdo Dry Valleys, Antarctica - Oligotrophic Lake LV.19.P2.IB | ecosystem: Environmental > Aquatic > Freshwater > Lake >...
ACAATGAGCGCGGCCTGAGCGGTATCGCCTTCGATCCTGAATTTGAGCTAAATGGATATATCTATGTGTACTACACCGTGAAAGGTGAAAACCATAACCGCGTCAGTCGATTTACGGCTAATGGCAATTACGCTGTACCCGGTAGTGAAACTATTCTGCTCAATATCGATCCACTCAGCGGCACGATTCATAACGCAGGCTCAATGGTTTTTGGCATCGATGGCAAACTGTATGTTTCTGTCGGAGACGGAGCTGATGGACAAGCCGCCCAACGTATGACTTCACTTCGTGGAAAAATACTTCGTATCAATTCTGATGGATCTATACCAGATGACAACCCGTTCTACAACGAAGCTACAGGTGTTTATAGGGCCATCTATGCCCTGGGTTTCCGCAATTCATTCTCCATGACTGTCCAACCCGGCACCGGGCGTATCTATGCCACGGAAGTAGGCGCCAGCAACTGGGAAGAAGTCAATGATATACAAGCTGGAAAAAATTACGGTTGGCCGATTATTGAAGGCCCAATCAATGGCCAGACACCACCAGACAATTATAAAGAACCTGTATTTTATTATAATCATGCAGACGGCTGCGCTGCGGTAGGCGCTGCATTTTATAATCCGGATGTAGCTATGTTCCCTTCCCTGTATGCAGGTAAGTTTTTCTTTGCCGACTACTGCGAAGGTTATATTAAGATCATGAATCCTGCGACACCTGGTGTAGCCGCTGTGTTTGCTACCAATATCAACCGTCCCCTCAATCTCCTTGTGGCCCCTGATGGCACCATGTACTACCTCGCGCGCGCAGGCATAGGCGGCGGCTCCGAAGAAGACAACACAGCCACTGAAAATGGGACGCTTTGGCGCATATTCTATACCGGGTCAGGCGCACCATTCGTTTCTGTCAATCCTCAACCGCTGATGGTAAGCGTGGGTGAAGATGCTCGCTTTTTTATACAAGCTTCCGGCGAACAACCATTGCAATATCAATGGCAACAAAATGGAGTGGATATTGATGGTGCAACATCCGACGAAATCATTTTTCAAAATGCTATGCTGATCGATAGCGGCAGTCTCATCCGTTGCATTGTGTCTAATGCATCAGGAGCGGATACTTCCCTGACTGCTGTATACAGGGTCACGTCAGACCAGCGTCCGGAACCAGAAATCATCACCCCCACCGAAGGCACATTATACAGAGCAGGAGATACATTATTTTTTTCAGGCCATGCACCGGATGCAGAGGAAGGAGAGTTGGCACCCACTGCGCTGCGATGGAAAATCGATTTTCATCATGATGAACACACCCATCCGGGCCTCGTCCCGACGGCAGGTATTTCAGAAGGCGAGTTTTTCATCCCACAGACAGGAGAGACGGCAGACGATGTCTGGTATAAGATACATCTTAGTGCTACCGATGCTGCAGGGCTGTCGAAAACGGTCACCAGGGAAATTTTTCCATTGAAAACACAATTTACGGTGCAAACGATACCTTCCGGACTGCCTGTGTTTGTAGAAAGTAATTATGTCATTTCACCAGTCAGTACCACCAGTGTCGTCGGCATCATCCGGCGGGTTGAAGTGTTGGCCTCGGTGATTGCCGGTGATTCTATTCGATTATTTACAGCGTGGACAGATGGTGAACCATCCACTGTCCGCACATTTGCTGCATCTGAGGATTCAGTGACGTTTACTGCCCAATATGTGACATACCCGCTTGGCAATGGTACAGGCATTCGTGGCTATTACTACGACTGCCCGATCGAAGATATCAATTACTATGAGCCATATGCATTTACCCGGATTGATACGACCATTGACTTTGACTGGGCGGAGGGCTCCCCTTCAGCCAACCAACTTGGAAATGATTTTTGGCTCGTACGTTGGGAAGGTTTTATACAACCTGTCTTTGATGATATCTATAATTTTCATGTCGTCGGCGATGACGGTATCCGCCTTTGGGTGGATGAACAGTTGATCGTAGATGCATGGGTACCACAACCTCCCACCGAATGGTCAGGCACAATTGACCTGAAGGCTGATACACAATATCCTATCCGGTTAGAGTTTTTTGAAGAAGGTGGGGGTGCATTATGTCAGCTTTCCTGGAGCAGCAATCGTCTGGCGAAACACATCATTCCAATGTCTCAACTATTCCCCGATAATGCTACGAGCACAAATGAAGGACACGTTGATGAAGCTGGAATAATCATCTACCCTAATCCTGTGCAGGATTTACTTATCGTCGACATGCGCGACCCGTCACTTGAAATCAAAGAGATTCAAGTGCTTAGCACACTAGGACAGGTGCTCTTGCAAAAGACTCGTGAACCTGGACAAGATAAATTGTTACTGGATCTCCGCGATTATTCAAATGGAATGTATTGGATTAAATACACCACCAACTATGGAAAAAACGGTGTCATTCCATTTGTCAAATTTTAATTTAGCTACCTTAAACTCGCTGAAATCCTGATCTGCGCCTGACCAAATTGAAAGGATGACCACACTCCATGCCATCATCATCGCCATCATCGAAGGCATCACCGAATTCCTACCGATATCCTCCACCGGTCATATGATCATGGCCTCTACCCTCATGGGCATTCACGAGGACGCCTTTGTCAAGACGTTTGAAATCTCCATCCAGCTAGGCGCCATATTTGCCATAGTCCTGATGTATGCTAACCGGTTTTTACAAGGCCTGACGATCTATTACAAACTGGCTATTGCTTTTTTGCCAACAGCCATCATCGGCTTCTTAGCGTATGACTTTATTAAAACGTATTTGTTCAATCCGATAGTAGTAGCCATATCCCTTATCGTAGGTGGAATCATCCTCATCCTTATCGATAAAAAAGTAGTGGCCGCTGAAAGTAAAACCGATGTACTTGAAAAAATCGATTACAAACATGCATTCTTTATTGGACTGATTCAATGTTTTGCTATGATCCCTGGTGTTTCAAGAGCTGCAGCCACGATTATCGGCGGGGTGTTCAATGGCCTGGATAAAAAGCAAGCCACCGAATTTTCTTTTCTGCTTGCTGTGCCCACCATGTTTGCGGCCACAGGATACGATCTGCTTAAAACGCCTCTCCACTTTTCGAACGATCAAATTTTTCTGTTAGGCCTTGGTATGTTCATAGCTTTCATCACGGCATGGATCGCGGTTAAAATATTTTTAAAACTGGTGGAGAACTATGGCTTTAAACATTTTGGTTATTACAGGATTATCATAGGAGTGGTATTTCTGATTTGGCTGAGTTAATCAACTGAACTTTCGTCATAGTTATATTTCAATTTAGGGCAGGTTCCTTTCTTGATAAGAATGGAGTATATTAGAGAACACTAAACGAAACAAGTATGAAAAATCTACCTTTTACGCTGGTCTTCACCTTCTTTCTTCACGTGGCCCTGCTAGCTCAACCGATCATGACACCCGACAGTTTGACGATTGATGCCATGGCAAAACTCAGTCCTTTGCGGGCGAGTGGTCCGGAACAGGATGGATTCAAATCGGAAGAGACAGACATACGTTTAATCAAAACGAAACAGTCGTTCAAAAAGTAAATCAATCTGTATTGGTCATCGATGGATTAGGAACCGACGTTGAAACAAATGAAATAATACATCAGGCCTTTGCAGTAATCTCTTATGACAGGAACGCTCAAAAATATCTTATGCGTGCCATCCGCGGCGATGGCAATTATGTAGATGCAGATTTTGAGGTCATCAAAGAAGGAAATTATATCTGGGGATTTACGCATCCCATGGCTGGAAAAATGAAATACACCGCCAATATCATAGATGGCAAATGGATAGAAAAAGGAGAAATGAGCAGAGACAATACGACCTGGTTTCCTTTTTTCGAAATGACACTTTTAAAGAAATAGTCGAAGCCCATTCGATTCCAGAACGATCTTTCAAAAGCTTATTGGCTTATTTGCTCAATAAACTATAACCCCATCAACCCGTCAACCTATAAACCCATCAACCTGTAAGCTTATAAGCCTACCAGCTCGTCTATCCGTTTACATTTTCACGACCTGGATCACTTTGCGCTGACCATCTGCAAGAATGTAGAATAGGTATATGCCTTGAGGAAAATGGAACGAAAATGGAATCGAATGCACATGTTGAAAAGTGATTAATTCCAATTGTCTTCCATAGACATCCGTAATTTCCATCTGTACATTTTCCCGAAGTGTAGACAATGCAATGAGGATATCCCCCTGAGTTGGATTGGGATAAAGCCTGATGCCCGATTGGGAATCTGGTTCATTCGATGACACCAGGATGAGCTCCACACAGTCCGAGGTATCAACACAACCATTAAGTGTCACAATCACGGCGTATGACCCACTCCTTGTAGGAAAATAGGCTTGTCCCACCGAATCCGGGATCAGTGTATTCAAAATACAATCCATCCATTGATATGCGGCGCTATCCTGTTGGGCTGAAAGAGAATGGTCACTGATCGTAATGCTATTGTCAGGACCAGCAATCAAAAGATCCAGGGTGACCACACTGTCACATCCAGCGGCATTGGGGACAACAAAGGTGTATATTCCGGAGTCCTCAAATGTTTCCTCACCATCCGGAGTTGTATAAGAAAAACATGTCTCTACCGCTTCTGATCCCGAGGAGGAATGAATAATCGTCAAATGGAGATTGACTATGCTGTCACACCCATTTGTACCCGAGAATATCTGGGTATAGACTCCTGATGCGGTCAACACCCCACCGGGAGTCACAAGGCTGTCACAAGTTGTTTCCGTGCGTTCAGTTTCCGAATGATGGACTATGGTCAGTTCAAGCGAGATGACACTATCACACCCATGCATATCTGGAATGGTGTATAAAAAAGAGCCGGACGATGCATAGACATTTCCCAATGGATCTTCATATTGATCACACTCAGTCCGTGTATCAGTGGTTTCACTGCTAAGGTAAATGGTAAGATGATAAATGATCAGACTGTCACATCCATCCGTATTGGTCAGGGATTCCACGTATTCACCTGATTGAGTCCAGGTATGCTGTCCATTTGGTGTGGTGTAGCTATCACAACTTGCGTTGGTGACATGAGTTTCATCATAATCATTAATGGTAAGGACCACCGTGATAATGCTATCACATCCAATAGAAGATGAGAGCGTATCCAAATAAGTACCTGTGGAAGTCCAAACCGCTTCCCCGTCAGGAGATATCAAACTGTCACAGGCTGTAGCTTCGAAGAATGAATACACCGCAGGGCAAACATTGATGCTGGCAAGGAGAAAATCATCGTCGCCATTGGAATTCAATGGAAACACATCAGCTGATGGATCGGCATCTATCTTTTGCGTAAACGATCCGGCAATGTAATAGCGGGTGGTTTTATAATGGGCTATTGCGGAAGCTGCATCCGATCCCTGTCCACTGATTTGATCCATTCTGCCAAAGTCACCATTTGCGTTCAACGAGAGCACGAAAAGATCCTCTTCCCCGGAGGTTTGAGCCCAGGAATCCGCAATCCCTGAATAGAAATCTGCATACCCTCTGAAATAACCGGAGACCAGGATATTTCCTTGATGATCTGTGCTGATATCAATTCCTTTATCGTTATCCTCTCCCCCAAAACTACGCGCCCAAACAAATATGCCGGATGGGGATAGTTTTACAACAAACCCATCATCCCCTCCCTGAGATGCCAGAAAGGTTGTAAACGTGCTTGGATTGAAATCCACATTTCCTCTAAACATTCCGGTCAACAGAATATTGCCGGGAGCATCCATGTGAATGCCATTCACTTCTTCATTTTCATTCCCTCCGATGCGCAAGGAACGGATATAGTCGCCCTGCCCCGTGTAGGTAGCCACAAAAATATCATCCAATCCCTGTGCAGTCAACGTAGCCTCATCAGGCTTGGGATTGAAATCAACAGATTCAGAAAAATGACCTGCCATCCATACTTGACCTGTGAGTGTCACTGTCACCCCACGCCCGGCATCTGCACCGGGCCCACCCATACCATGCACCCAAATCAATTGCCCTTCCGGAGTATACTTGGCCAGAAAAATATCTTCCAGTCCCCTACTGGTTTGGAGGTAGACGCCATCTGTTGGATCGAAATCTGCTGTTTCTTCAAAAAGACCAGTTACAAAAATATTATTCGTGGCATCTGTCTTCACTGAACGGATTTCATTGAATCCATCTCCGGTAATTTGAATCGCCCAGAGAAAATTACCGTTTTCATCAAGCTTGGTGATATAAGCATCACCATCTACTCCTGCAGATAATGGAAATACATTTGGGCCAGGATCAAAATCAGCAGTTCCATGAAATGAACCAGTCAATATCACATTGCCCTCCCGGTCCATAGCAATGCTATTAGCATGATCCATTCCGGGACCACCGATTCGCTTAGCCCAAAACACTTCACCGGAAGGTGAAGTTTTGGAAATAAAAATATCATCGTCACCTGCTGAAGACAGAATGTGCAAATCAATGCCTGGGTCAAAATAAACGGAGTTTTGAAAGTTGCCGGTCAAGAAAATATTTCCTTCAGCATCCAGGACCATATCGGTCGCCGCACTGGATCCAGTAGCTCCTATACTATAAGCCCAGTCCAATGTATGCGTAGAATGCAGCGGATTACCCGTTGGATTTCGACGGGATAAAATTTCAGTATCTCCAAAACGACTTTCGGTCCATGCGACCATCACAAGCAAATTCTCTACGCAAACAGTTGAATTCCCCGAAAATCCCTCTTCGGCCGAGAGTTGTCTGCGTGGCGTCCAGGCAAAACCTCCATCCGTTGAAAAACGTGATTCCACTTCCCAATTCGCAAAACCATCATGAAGTTCATGCCAGGTCAAAAAGGCAAATGCTCCTTCCATTGCAATCTTTGGCTGTAATGACTCTCTCGGTGAATTGGTCAGCCGAATATCTTCTGACCAGGTATCTCCGTTGTCAACCGAACGAAGGCCAAAAATTTCCGCATTGCCCTCCCGCAGATCTGACCAAACGATGATGATAGTTTTGCCCATGGCTACAGCGGATGGGAAATTTGATTTAAACGGATTATTGGTCATGCGAAGATCGGCACCCCATGACAGGCCACCGTCTGTCGATCGTTTGTAATAAATCTCATCATTCCCATTCCGATTGTCCTGCCAGACGACATGTACATCATTGGCCGATGAGGATACTGAAGCGTTAATTGAATTTCCACCATCATTTGTCAATCGCATCTGATCCCCCCAACTCTGACCAGCATTGAGAGAATGGCAATAGTAAATTTCCTCATCTTCGAAACGGGTGTCAGTCCAGACAAGATGTACCACAGGACCTGAAGTAGATAGGCAAGGAAAACCGGAATCAGCCGGATCATTGGTGATACGTGTTTCATCAAACCATGAAGTGCCTCCATCATAGGATTTTCGGTAATAGATATCATCATGCCCGCTACGCTGATCTGCCCAGGCGACATGCACTTCATTATTCCAGACCGCAATAGCCGGATAACCAGAAAAACTTCCATTATCTGTCGTCAGTTGTACAGCCATTTGCCAAGATATCCCGCCATCAATAGATCGTTGGTAGTATACCTCACCTTCCAAACCCCGTTCATCGGTATACACAAGATGGACAACGTCTCCATTTGCAGCCATGACATTGGCATTATTAAAGGAAGTGTAAGAATTTCCTGCCGAATTTGTGACCCTCTTCTCAAAGGTGAATTGCGCCGATAAGCCCAGGGGCAGTAAGAGTATAAGCGTCAAGGTGGTAAGTTTCATGTGTGCGATTTAAATGCTAATATGTAAAAATAAAATACTATGTAAATCCTTCTTTTAGAAAAGGAAAGGGAGGGCGTTATGGCTTCCGCTGGATTAAAAATCCATTACGGAGGGGGTAGAAACCAGGTCAATTCTATTCGCGCAAGGCTCTTATTTTGACCTCAGGAAATAAACATACAAAATTTTTCTCTTCTAGGAGGTCTGCCGGCTTCAATATTTTATTGGATGGCAGAGCTATCACCTATCTGAATAAACAATGGCCTAAGCTGATCAGGGTGTTGGAAAATGAAAGAATTGAACTTGACAATAACCTCATCGAAAATAAAATAAGACCACTGGCGCTGGGGCGGAAGAATTATCTATTTGCGGGATCACATGATGCGGCGCAACGCATTGCTATAATGTATAGTTTTTTTGGAACTTGCAAAGCACATGACATAAATCCTTACGAGTGGCTCAAGGAGACATTGGAGCTTATCCCGGAAACAAAACTGTCGGGACTACACAAACTTTTGCCAGGAGGCAATATGTAGTTCGCCGGACGGATACGTTTGTCTGATCATCAATGACAACGAAGGTTGTGCAAGCGATGTATTTTTATAAAAGCATTTTCAACATACTTTTCATTTCAAAACTAATATCGCGTTTTGAAATTTCTTTCAACTTGTCTTTAAAGTTGGTCCGCTTTAACCCCAGAAGTGAAAATAGTAAGGTCCCTCCTTCAGTATCATATTTACCGTCAATCAACTTACTTAAAATTAATGGAACGGACGAATGTATTTTTAATGTTGAAAAAATCAAAGAAAGTTTATTTATAATTTCAATGTTTTCATTAAGAATGAAATAAACCTTTAATTTATCAATGTAACATCTGAAAAGACTTTTGTTTTCATTTTTTAGTCGGAATAGCATTTCTTCTATTGCGTCAATTTCACCTGATTCAACTTTAACTATTAAATCTGTATATTCCATTTATTTAGCTTTAGGTTTACCTTGGTTTTTCCAATTTTCGTATATCTTATCCGCTTCATTTTTATTCTTTATGTCCTTTCCTCCTGAGCCTGGCTTCCCTTTCCTATGCCACTATCTCCAAAAATCTTTTTCAGGAATTCCAAAATCTCTATCTCTTTGATTTTGCTTTCCTCCTTTCATTTGATCATCATTATTCGTTTTTGAATACAGTCGATCAACTGTTATATAAGCAATAAGTGCCAAAGCCCCTCCCAAAATTATTTCTCCTGCTGCTACAGCATCAGCTGGACCAGGCAGCGGTGAATCTAATTGACTTGTAATTGCAGCGGCAGGCAGCGTAAAAGCCATAATTTGAGAGGAAACACTTGATTGTGGTTTTTCAGCTATAACTATTGCTGGATTTGTAGATCCGGAACCAAAATAATGGCTTATGTTTTTATTTTTGTCTACTAATGCAAAACTTCCATCATCCTGTTTTCTAATTGTTCCATCAATAATATTTGCCTTTTTATATTCCTTTGCCTCCAGCCTACTCTCAAACATCCCATTTATATCGGTGTAAAGTATTGGATTATTAAACCCGTATCTAAATGGAGTTTGCTCGGGAGCTAATTCTGCTAAGGGGTCAACACTCGTCCACCTTCCTATACTTGCCATATATATCCTGGCTCCATAGTCATACATCCCAAGAACTTCGTGACTCCGTCAAGTACGATTCAGAACCTCAACTATCACAACTCCTAGCCTCAGTGTAATTTATTTGATGGACAATAAAGATTCATTAAATTCTCTTAATCGGTTTTTAGGAACTCTTGAATATCCAATGGTGATCCCATTTTTAAGAAGTTTGTCTTTCCAAAACAGACCATTTTGACTAAAACCTTTTAAAGTCAATGAGTCTTTAGAATGAAGAGAATTAAACCTGTCATAATAAGTCCCTTGTTCCCTAATGTCCTCATAATTCATTGTGTTTTCAAAAGTAGTAATATAGATGTGTTTTATCATAGCCTATCATTCCCAAGCCCATTTCTTCAAATCCGTTTACTTTGGCGTGTTTTTCAAATGAAGCATACCCACTTGTTGCCCCTTTAATATCTAAATTTATATTTTTCTGACCTGGATAATATCTATCTCCCTGGAATATTCCTCCTGTCTTATGAACAAAAGTACTTGACTTAATATCTACTGAAAGAAGGTTATTATCAGCATCAGTATTGGAAGTAACATTTATAGCAGATGTCAACTTGTTGCCCGCAGGAAAACTTCCCATCGGGCCATCCCAAAGATCGCCATCTATATAACTGTTAAATGTAAAGGTTAAATCTCTACCTAAATAAGTTTCGCCTACTTTGGTTGTTGCTTGTGAAGTAGCATTCTTATCCCAATAAATTTCGCCATCTGCATTCTGTACCCAATCATCTAATTGCCCATTGAGTTGCATTCGATATATCCCTCTGATTTAATAAATGACTATTTGGACTAGGTACTTCCATCATGTCACCATAATCCATACGTTTACAGGTCTTACAATAAGGTACCTTAGACACTTATAAAGGACTTTTTAATCTATTGTATCTACCGCTTGGTTATACTGTGATGTAGTCAATCAGAAACGGACATTTCTATTCCAGATGAATGGTGGCTTACACAAAATAATACCCTGCGCTAACGCTATAGGCCGTGTGTTTTTTTCCTACCCCCCCTTACCAATTTCTTGAAAAATTCTTGTCAGATATTCGCTTACAATAAAACAATTCCAAGTTTATCGATTCTACCTGAACCCTTTACTGTCATCTTGTGTCTGTAGCAATAATAAATCTTACGGACAGAAGACGATCTCTAACATTAACTATGAGGTTGAATTTTGAGAATGATTTTGTCCCAAATACACTTTTGAAAGCGATTGTGTCGGAGATGTGTCGGAATGCAAGATTGCCAGAAAATAAAAAAGGGGCTAAAACCCCCATCATTATTAAGTGACCCCGGCAGGGCTCGAACCTGCGACCCGATGATTAAGAGTCATCTGCTCTACCAACTGAGCTACGGAGTCATTTCTATTTTGTTATTCATTCGAGCTTCCTCGAACCTGCGACCCTTCCGCCGCACTTGCTTTTTTTCAAAAAGCTGCGTGGCGGAATGCTCTACCAACTGAGCTACGGAGTCATTTCTATTTTGTTATTCATTCGAGCTTCCTCGAACCTGCGACCCTTCCGCCGCACTTGCTTTTTTCAAAAAGCTGCGTGGCGGAATGCTCTACCAGCTGAGCTACGGAGTCATTTTTATTCTACTTTCCATTCGAGCTTCCTCGAACCTGCGACCCTTCCGCCGCTCTTGCTTTTTTCAAAAAGCTGCGTGGCGGAATGCTCTACCAACTGAGCTACGGAGTCATTTCTATTTTGTTATTCATTCGAGCTTCCTCGAACCTGCGACCCTTCCGCCGCTCTTGCTTTTTTTCAAAAAGCTGCGTGGCGGAATGCTCTACCCAACTAAGCTACGGAGTCAATAAAGTATTTTGGGATGGCAAAGATAATTTTTAATTCTGTTTTTTACATATTTCTGTCCCAATGGATTCCCCGACCACCCAGTACCAGGACATTTGCATTCCAACTGAAATATACTTAAAATAAAATGACTTTAACAAAAACAAATTTCCTTTGCAGCCTGTTTCAACGCACATGCAAACATTACGATTACTCCTTTGCTTATTCCAGCCGCTGACCATGCATGCTCAGGAAAGTGCCATCGGCAACTGGTTGATGTATTTAGGCAATCAGAAAATCAACAACCGATGGAACTGGCACCACGAAATACAATACCGCAATTATAATTTCGTCGGTGACCTCGAACAACTCCTCCTCCGTACCGGCATCGGCTATAACCTGTCCGCGAATAATAATAACCTCCTTCTGGGATATACATACATACATACATAGTGAGCCCCACGTTGCCGGCACAGATCAGAAAACAAATGTAAACGAGCACAGGATATTCCAGCAATTGATCTCAAGGCAACAGTTCGGACGCGTATACCTACAACACCGCTACCGAATCGAAGAGCGATTTATCGAAGATGATTTCAAAATGAGGTTCCGCTACTTTCTTGGACTTAATGTACCACTCAATAAAAAAGAGATGGTCAAAGATGCTATCTATCTTTCGCTCTACAATGAAATCTTTCTTCAGGACCGGGACCCGGTATTTAACAGAGATCGGATATATGGAGCACTCGGCTATGTGCTCAATCCGTATCAAAGCATGGGCAGGGTATATGCTACAAATATTACCTTCCGGTCATCGCGGGCAATTACAATTAGGCCTGTTTAACAATTATCCTTTTAAAAAGTAGTATTCATTTCCTCAGCCTGTCTTTTTGTTCTTTCCCTCTGGTTTAGGTGTACTGTCTAATACCCCAAATACCATCTGCTCCAGAA
>Ga0163150_10007983_pt1 | contig 12182 bp, 13 predicted proteins | sample OliLakLV19P2IB_FD_148628 | JGI IMG/M metagenome (GOLD analysis project Ga0163150, IMG submission 148628) | Freshwater microbial mat bacterial communities from Lake Vanda, McMurdo Dry Valleys, Antarctica - Oligotrophic Lake LV.19.P2.IB | ecosystem: Environmental > Aquatic > Freshwater > Lake >...
CGTATGGGTCGACTGACGAGATGGGGTACAAGGCCGCGGAGAAGCCGGTTACGGTGTATGACTTCCATGCGACGATCCTGCATTTACTGGGGCTCGACCATACGCAACTGTCGTGGTATCACAATGGGCTGCGGCGCCGGCTGACCGACGTGCATGGTCATGTGCTGCATGAGCTGCTCATGTGACGATGCGACGACGTGAGTTTGTGGCCGGGCGCTCCGCATGAAAGCGTGTAATGCACTCGTTGAGAAAGCGCCGCAGCGAGGCCTCGCCGATCAGAATGAGCCTGGAAAGACCACTCTTTTTTTACCGAGTGCACCCATCGTTCCGCGAAGGCGTTCAGGTCCGGAGAACTCGGCGGCAGCCTCAGTGGTCCTTCAAAACCAGGAATGCAGCTCAAGTCCCGTGAATGCAGATCATTCCGCGTTTCAAACAAAGGCACGGACGCCCTCTTTTCTTCTTTTTTGACTGGCTTCGCGGCCGGATGATATATTCTGAAGCCGCATCGCGCGAAGACATTCAAGCTGTCTCATGATCCGAGGTTTCTGGAGAAGATGACCGACGTCGTGGGCCTGTGTCTGAATCCTCCGGATCAGGCGATTGTGCTCTGCGGCGACGAAAGAGCCAAATTCAGGCACTGGACCGCACTCAACCCGGGTTGCCACTGAAGAAGGGTCGCTGTGGCACCATGACAACCGACTACAAGCGCCACGGCACCACGACTCTGTTCGCCGCGCTTGAGATTCTGCATGACAAAGCGATCGGACAATGCCACGCCCGACACCGCCATCAGTTGAATCTCATCGAGCGGTGGTTTGGCGAATTGACCAGCAAGGCGATTTGCCGGAGCGCCTTCGCATTGTCTGGACCGTTATGGTTGACGCTATACAGGCAAAGTTGAGCAGATGCAGACAAACGCTGGAAGCTATTCAACCCGGTTGCACCAGCCCACGACGGCCCAGGCCAAGGCAATAGCATGTCCAGTCATTTGCCGGACACTACACTAGTGATCTTCGCCGTGAAGGTGCTGGGCCAGGTAGTTGTCGTAGCCCGCCTCCTGGATGGCGTGGATCTGCGCTTCCAGGTAATCGATATGATGTTCTTCGTCAGTCAGGATCTTCACTGCGAGTTCGCGCGATCCGTTGTCACCGACTTCCACGCACACCTTGATGCCCTTATTCAGGCGCGCAACGGCGTCGTATTCAAGCTGAAGGTCGTTGTCCATCATTTCCCGAACATTTCTTCCGATGCGAAGAGGAAACAGTTCGTTCATTGTGGGCGTCCCATCCAGGTAGAGAATCCGCTCCATCAACGCTTCGGCGTGCTGCATCTCTTCGATGGATTCCTTACGCATGGAGCCGGCGAGTTTCTTGTAGCCCCAGTTGGAACACATTTCAGAATGCAGAAAGTACTGATTAATGGCTGTCAGCTCTGCTTTTAGCACTTCATTGAGAAATGCGATAACGCCTTCGTTGCCCTTCATCGGCTCTCCCTCGTTCCGGAAACCGACATTTGCCAGAGGGGCAGCTGTTTCCGGATGTATCGACTGTACGTCTGAGCTTGAATTCTATCATCCACAAGGGAAGTACAATAGTTCCGATGAATAATGTCGTGAGCGCGGCCTCCGCGAAAGTTCTGATCGTGGATGACGAGGAAACACAACGCAACGGGCTCGCGAGCATGATCGCCTCCTGGGGATTCACCCCGGACACGGCATGCGACGGCCAGGATGCGCTGGACAAACTGAACACCGGCTCGTTCCAGGTTCTTGTCACCGACCTGATGATGCCTCGTATGGACGGATTTGAGCTGCTGAAGCGGCTCGGAAACGCTGGCAATATGCCGCCGGCAATCGTTCTGACGGCGTTCGGCAACATCGAGACGGCAATCGCGACAATTCACGATCTGGGCGCCTTCTGGTTTCTGGAGAAGCCAATCCAGCCTGCCGCTTTGCGGATCCTGCTGGAACGGGCGGCCTCGCAGAGCCGGCTGGCCGAAGAAACGGAACGGCTGCAGCGTCAACTGCTTTACCAGGGCGTGCTCGTCGATATGGTTGGCCAGTCCGCGTCGATGCAGCAGGTCTTCTCGCTGGTACGGCAGGTGGCGCCGAGCAAGGCCGCCGTCCTGGTGGTCGGCGAGAGCGGTACCGGGAAGGAACTGGTGGCCCGTGCCATCCACCATCTGAGCCCACGCCGGGGTGGTCCGTTTGTCGCGATCAACTGCGCGGCGATGCCGGAAACCCTGATGGAAAGCGAACTGTTCGGCCATGAGCGAGGCGCATTCACAGGCGCCGTGGAACGCCGCGCGGGCTGCTTCGAACTGGCCCAGCACGGGACGCTGCTGCTGGACGAACTAGTGGAGATGCCGGTCGGCACACAGGCCAAACTGCTTCGCGTGCTGGAGGACTCGCGCGTGCGGCGTCTGGGCGGCAAGTCGGAGATCGTGGTGGATGTCCGCATCATCGCCGCAACGAATAAGAACCTGGAAGAGGCCCTCAGGAAGGGTGAGCTGCGCGAGGATCTGTATTACCGGCTCAACGTGTTCCAGATACCGCTGCCTCCTCTGCGGCAGCGCGAAGGCGACGTGCCGATTCTCACTGAGGCGCTGATTCGCGACATGAACCGGAAGCATGGCTGCAGGGTGACCGAGGCCAGCCGTGAAACGCTCGACATACTGACGCGCTTCAACTGGCCCGGCAACGTGCGTCAGTTGCGCAACGTGATCGAACGCGCGGTGATCATCGCCGGCGAGGGTCCGCTGTCGCCGGCGCATCTGTCGCGGGAACTGGGCATAGCGACCGGGGTTAAGGTGCCGGTGGAGCATAACGAACCCGATGCGGTGCGGCTCCAGGTGGGCACCACCGTGTCAGAGGCCGAGCGCGCCCTGATCATGGTGACCCTGAGCCACACGAAGAACAACAAGACGCGCGCCGCCGAGATTCTCGGCATCAGCCTGAAGACTCTGTTCAACAAGCTGAAGGAGTACGGTCAGCAGGAGCACCAGGAAAAGGAAGCCTCGACGGCTTAGCTGTTCCTGTCGGTGGTGAACAGATTCCAGGCCCCACAGGCCGGACAGCCGTAGTGCTGGCGCCAGCTGTGGCGAAGCTCTTCCCGCGGGTGAGCGGTACCGCATCTCACGCACACGTTCGACCATGCATCCACTGCTATGGCTATCCTCCCGAAGCTGATTGCCCACCCGTACACACTGAGCCGCGTGCCAAATGCGCGGTCGACAAGCCGGGCAAAGTAACCCACCAGCACAACCACAGAGTACGAGCCGTTGCCGAATAGCCACATCCGTCGGGGCGGCCTGGGCTTAAAGTGGCAGCGCTCGAGAAAGCCGAATGAGCTGTGCAGTAAGCGGTGCCCACTTACCGGCAACCCGACGCGGGATTCGATGTGTGCAATCAGCCCGGGCAGGGACTTAAACGCGTTCACATGGCCGCCGCCGTGATACACCCACCGATAGATACGGTCTGACCAGGTGCTGCTGTCCGGGACGGCGACAAACAGAGATCCCGTAGTCTTAATTACTCTTCCGATCTCGGCCAGAGCTTTCTCCACTCCGACGATGTGTTCCAGGCTGTGGCTTGCAATCACTACGTCGAACGCTCCGTCGACAAACGGCAGCATCACTGCGTTACCCTGGACGGCATGTCCACCCGCCGAGCCCCGGAACGGATCGAGGTCCAGGCGAACCACCAATGCTCCCGGGCACCGCTCGGCCGCGAAACTACCCGACCTCGCGCCAAGATCGAGTACCCGCGTCCCCGGAGCCAGGCTCATTAACAGCTCATTCATGTCGTGGGGCCATCTTACCCGCCCGCCCGGATTTACAACTTTTGTACATTATCGTTACGATATGCAGGCATCTACTACATTAAGTACACTTCCCAGACTGGTTAGTAAGTTACGCTACACCGGTCTGGAGAATTACGTGAAAGCCCTTACCTTAAGCCTGGCCGCAGTTCTGCGCCCTCGCCCCGTTGTCCTTCGGCGGGACTGTAACCTACATCGTCAATATGTCTGGAGCAAATGAGTCTCCGGCAAACGGATCGTCTGGAACAGGAAACGGAACCGTTGTCATCGACGACGTTGCCCACGCGATGGCGCTGAATGTGACGTTCTCCGGGCTGACCGGGAACGTGACCGCGTCTCACATCCACTGCTGCACTGTCGTCGTAAATGCGGGTGTGGCCACCAGTACTCCCACTTTCTCGGGCTTTCCCTCTGGCGTTATTTTCGGAAGTTATTCCAACACGCTCGACCTGACACTGGCAAGTTCGTACAATGCCTCTTACGTAACTGCAAACGGCGGCACCGTCGCCAGCGCCGAAGCTGCATTGCTGGCGGGGAATTGCTGCCGGGAAAGCGTACTGGAACATCCACAGCTTAGCGGTCGGTACTGGTGAAATCCGCGGCTTCCTGGAGGAGGTTCCCGAGCCCGGCACGATGGCCGTTGCGGGAGCCGCCATCGCTGGACTCGCATTCATGCGGCGTCGCGTCGGCAAAGCGTAGCATCTTTTCACCACAAACTGAGGACAATGAAAACTGTGCGTTGGCGATTTTCGCGCTCGCCCTGGTTGCGCCGCGGTCCTTTACTCATGAGTTCCTGTACGAAACGACGCTGAACGGTCTGGTCGAATCGTCGGCCAACGCTTCCACCCCGGTGTGACCACGGGTGGTCCCATTCGCTGCTGCACCTCAACCGCCCTCGGCGGAACCGCCATTAGCGCCACGATGTTGCCGAGCCTCACGGGATCACCGCTGGGCGTGACTTCAGGTTTCTGGGATACGACGGTCGATATCGCTTTACCTGGGGCCTGCAATCCGGCGTTCATCACCGCGAGCGGTGGCACAACTTCCGATGCTCCAGTGGAGGAACCTCCTCCGCTCCGCATTCGTCGCGGCAGGCGCCCTGACTGGCTTCGTTATTTCGAGAGCACTCCGCCGCGCTGACACAATATCCTTGTAAGCAGCCGCCAGTCTGCGAACGCTCTGGCGCGTTCCGGGTAGCGGTCAGGGAGACTCTGTGAGTTCACGCTTCATCTGCAGCACCTTGTTACTGATGGCAACGCTGGCCGCTCAGCCAGCCCCCTCCACCCGCGCCGAGTCCGCCGCCCAGCGCGACGCGCGCATGCAGTGGTGGCGAGAAGCACGATTCGGCATGTTCGTGCACTGGGGTTTGTACTCGGGGTTGGCCGGTACATGGGAAGGCAAGCCGGTGGCGGAACGGGGCGGCATGGAGTGGATCCAGCAGCGCGTTAAGGCCGACACCGACACATATGCCAAAGCCGCCATTCCCCTGTTCAGGCCGAAGCCTGGGTTCGCCAGGGAATGGGCCCGGCTCGCCAAAGAAGCCGGTGCCAAATACGTGGTGTTCACCACGAAGCACCACGACGGATTCGCGCTCCACGACTCCAAAGTCAGCGACTATGATGCCGGCTCGGTGCTGCATCGCGATCTGGTGAAGGAGATCGTCGACGCCCTGCACGCCGAAGGGCTCAAGGTCGGGTTCTACCACTCTGTCATCGACTGGCACCACGATCAGTACGAATATGCGCGGTCGAAACAACTGCCTCATCCGCTGAAAGACAAGCCGTACCCCAACGGCTCGCGCGATCACGCAAAGTACGTCGATTACCTGCACTCCGAGGTGAATGAACTCCTGTCCAGGTACGGGACTATCGACATCCTGTGGTGGGATTTCAGTTCGGTCGACTTCCAGGGCGCTGAGGCGTGGCGCGCTTTCGACCTGCTGGACAAGGTGCGGTCGAAGCAGCCGAAGATGATCATGAACAACCGGCTGTTTCGGATTCCCGAGGCGGGCTTTACGGGCATGGGGACCAATGCCATATCACCGCGGCTCGATCCCAAATACGGTGATTTCATCACGCCCGAGCAGCACATTCCGGCTACCGGAATGCCTGGCGTCGACTGGGAAACCTGCATGACGCTGAACACGACCTGGGGGTACAGCGAACACGATCACGCGTGGAAATCGAACGAGACCCTGATTCGCAACCTGATCGACATCGCCAGTAAAGGCGGCAACTATCTCCTGAATATCGGCCCTAAAGGGGACGGGAGCGTACCGGCGGAAAGCGTGCAGTCGCTCCGGGCCATGGGTGCGTGGATGAAGGTAAATGGCGAATCGATTTACGGCACCACGGCGAGCCCGTTTGAGAAACCCGGATGGGGACGAGCCACGCAGAAGAGTTTGAAGGGCGGCAAGACCCGGCTGTACCTGCACGTCTTCGACTGGCCCAAAGATGGCAAACTCATCGTACCCTTCGCGGCTGGCGCGGGAGCCAAAGCACATTTGCTCGCTGGCGGAAAATCGCTGAGACTCGAAACCAGCGGCAAGGAACTCGCGATCGTCACCCCTGCGGACGCGCCCGACAAGATCGCGACAGTGATCGCGCTCGACGTGGACACTCCGGTTCGCTAGCCCGTCAAGTCTGGGCTGGAGGCGGCGCCTTCGTTCGCCTGTAGAACTTCCGGTGGAGCGACGCGTCGATGCTGTTTTTTGAGAAGGCCTCCGGATCGAATTTCCCGCACCAGGCGAGCATGTTCTCGTCATGCTCAGGGTCCGCCAGCGCCTCCAGATATTCGGCATAGCCGTACGGTCCACCGGAATCTTCCGAAGGTCCGTTCCGGGCACCGTCGATGCAGCACGGGTAGAAAGTCTCCGGCTCCGGAGGCAGGACAGCTTCCAGCAGAATGCTGTGCAGCCAGTCGTCTCCGAAGTCGTACATGTATTCGAACGTGTCGCCCGGGACGCGGACAATCCGATTTAGTTAGCGGATGTCGCCGCAAGGTGAGAATTTCTACTTTGCCTTGACATAAACACGAACGGCGGAGACTGGCCTGGGGAATAGCCGTTGCTCCGCCGTTAGCTCGTGTTGGGGAAAGACTAGTTGTCGAAGACGACTTTGGTGGTGGTACCGCCGAGCCGGATCTCCTGCACGCGGTACTTGCCGTCGCCATTGCGATAGCGAACCGTGGTGGAGCTGAACTTGCTGTCGGCCGTTTCGGTCTTCACGTCAGCCTGTACCGACGTCTTGCCACTGGTAATGGTGGCCTTGTTGCCATCCAGGGTCACCTTGTACTCGCCGGGCTTCAGTTCAGTGCCGTTGACGAGAGAGGGCTGGAACAGCGTGATGCGATAGGCTGGCGCGGCGCTGGCAACAACGAGGGCAAGTGTAGCGAACGAGAGGAGGATCTTCTTCATGGTATTTGTTTCCTTTTCGGGTATGTTCCCGATGATGACTTACTTCTGCTTCTAATACGTTTGAATTAGCGAAAAGTTAACTTTATTTTTCGCCGATCCGAAGTTTCTTTTGGCGGCGGGCCTGATGCTGTTAACCAGCCTGGCCTCCGGAGACCGCGAATCCGAGTCTCGTCTTTCGTGTCGTCCGGCCACATCAGCTATTACGCCGCAAAGTTCGTTTGGTTCCGCAATTTCGTTATGAGGACCCAAACATTATTTTATACCAACCTCAAGGTGGTGTATAGCTAAATTCACTAATTCCTGGTCGTCGCCAAAGCTACGGAGCCATAACACGTCAGGTTCCTTACGAAACCAGGTGCGCTGGCGCTTCGCATACTGCCGCGTTGCCACCTGCGTCAACTCCACCGCTTCCTCGATACTCAGGCGGCCTTCGAGGAACCCCAGGGCCTCCCGATACCCGATCGACGACAGCGATTTGGCATCGCGCGACACCCCGGACTGCAGAATTCCCCGCACTTCATTCACAATTCCCGCTTCAAACATTCGGACGCAGCGGAGGTTCAGCCGCTCTGCCAGCCGATCCGTGTCGGGATCCAGCCCTACTTTCCATACGCGGAATCCTTCCAGCTTTCGGATCGGGTTTTCCGCAAATAAGTCGGTCAGAGGGCGGCGGCTGAGCAGACAAATTTCGATCGCGCGAATTTGTTTGTTTTTGTCATTGGGATGAATGCGGGCGGCCGCTGCCGGGTCCAGCCGGCGCAGGTAACGGTGAAGTACCTCACCCGGACGGCCGGTGAGCCTGGCCCGCAGTTCGGGGTCACGCTCCGGGCTCTCCGACAGACCCTCAAGCAGTGCACGGAGATAGAAGCCCGTGCCGCCTGCGACCACCGGGATGCGGCGGCGTCCCGCGATCTCGGCCACCACGGACCGTCCGGCCCGGGCGTAATCGCCCGCCGTGTAATGATCGGCAGGGTGCAGGATGTCGATCAGGTGATGCGGGATTCCGCGACGCTCCTGCGTGGGGGTCTTGGCAGCGCCGATGTCGAGTCCGCGGTACAACTGCACCGAATCGCAGTTGACGATCTCACCGCTGAAGTGCACGGCGATATCCAGCGCCAGGCTGCTCTTCCCCGATCCGGTGGGACCCAAAACTACAATCAAATCCGGCAGATGGCCCAAGCAAGGAGTGTAGTACTATCTACGGTAACGTGCAGAATTCCGCCAACTCTGCAGCGGAGTCGGGCTTACCCGAGATTCCCAGCAAGCTTGTGTTCCGCATTGGGGAAGTCAGCCGCCTTGCCGGCGTGAAGCCCCACGTATTGCGCTACTGGGAAACGGAGTTCCCCTCGATTGCCCCACGAAAGGGCAGCACCGGACAGCGTGTCTATCGACGCCGCGACGTTGAGACCATCTGCGAAATTCGCCACCTGCTCTACAATCTGCGCTTTACCATTGAGGGGGCGCGGAAAGCGATTGAATCCCGGCACGTTAACAAAGAAGACAAACAAAGCCAGACAGGCGTCTCCGGGATTCGGAGAGAGTTGCTTTCCATTCTCGATCTGCTGCGTTAATACGCGCACCGCTAACTCCTTTTGACCCAGTGGTTTGGGGCAAAAGACTCAGCATAAAACCCTTTAAATTCAGTGATTTTGGGGCGTATAATGAAGCTTCGGATAAATCACCTGTCAGGGAGATAGAACGTCATGAAGGCGCAGACCGTGGACGTGAAGGAATCAACGGGGAGGATTCTTTGTTGTACAGTCTTTCGTCCGGGTGGGAAGAAGCTTCTTGCGAAAGGGCACCAGCTCTCAGAGGAAGATGTTCGCCTCCTCGAGACCGAAGGCCTCGATAAAGTTTGGGTTACGTCCCTTGAAGAAGGCGAAATTGGCGAGGACGAAGCAGTAACCCTTGTCGCACAAGAGATGGGATGCGGCTGTCTTGAAATCCGGCTGGCTGCCGGAGGCCGGGCCAACCTGATTGCAACGGAAGACTGCTCAGTGCTGGTAGACGATGAGCTTCTGAAGCAGATTAACTGTGCGGCTACCGTGGTTATCGCCACCATGACGAATTTTAGCTACGCCCGCGCGGGCCAGCGCATTGCTACCATCAAGAGCGCCCCGTTTGCAGTTGGTCAGCCGCAGCTGGAAGCCCTGATCAGCATCATCCGGGAGCGCGGTCCCATCCTGCAGGCCCGCCCCATTCGCACCCCTACGGTAGCGGTGCTCTACACCGACGTCACCTCCGGTGACCGTGCCCGTCAGCTTTTCGAAAACATCACCCGTCAGCGTCTGGAGCACTTCCACATCAACTCCCACTTCGCGCTCTCCTGCGTAGAAGAAGAGATGGCGGTGGCCCGCGCGATGCAGCAGTTGGTCCGCATGCATCCCACGGTGATCCTGGTTGCCTCGACCACCGCTCCGGCGGGCCCGGAAGACGTGGTGGGACGAGCCATGGTCCGCCTCGGCTGCCACATTGAGCGGTTCCTCGCCCCGGTCGAACCCGGCAACCTTCTCCTCATGAGCTACAAGGACGACATTCCACTCGTGTCGGCTCCCGGCTGCTTCCGTTCGGCCAAGCCTAACGTAATCGATCTGGTGCTGCCTCCGATGCTTGCCCGCTACCGCGTGTCGGGTTGGGAAGTCGCCTGCCTCGGCCACGGTGGCCTGCTGGCATAAGCAACGATTCTTCTTCAACTACATGGGCCGGGTGGCTATACTCCACCTGGCCCTGTTTGTTTTTGGCGGCGTCTCACGCGCCAGGCAGCGCCCGCAGCAGCGACACCTTCGACTCTTCAGTGAACGGACCCTCCACCCGCCACAGCACCTTACCCGCCCGGTCGATTAGCAGGAGTTGGATTCGGTCCTCGCTGGCAATCCCGAGGGCGGTTTTGAATGCAGTTTTGTCCAGGTAGAAGGTTACGGTACGGGCACGTTGCGCTTTGTCCGGGATGCCTCGGCGCATGCCGTTGTCGATAAACCACCGGACCATGGGGTTCAACCTGTCGATCACCGGCACCTCGTAGTACGCCAGCTTCGGGTGCTCAGAGGCAATGGACGGCAGCAATTTCAGCCAGGTATCGATGTCCGACTGCTGCTCCCGCCGGAACGCGACGATCAACAGGTTGAAGTCGCCCTTCAGGCCGCCAGGGAATGTCAGCTTCTCGCCATTTAGATTTGAGGCGACAGTTACAGGAAAACTTGCGTCTTTTCCGCACATGGGCAGCGCAATCAGGCACATCAGCATAGCAACAAGAACAGGCACTCTGACCCAGATGCCTAAGCCGGGCGAAGGGTCGTAATTAATCCTGGTCTGGATCACCCGGTTTGACAACCGCCCCGAGTTCCCGCACGCTGGAAGCAGACATGAAGGTCCGCAGCGTCCGAGCGTTCTTGTTGTCCTACCCCTTCCCCGAGCCCGTCCGCCTCTCTTATCACGGCGGCGACCGGACCATCCACAAACGCGATGCCATGCTCATCCGCGTGGAAACGGAGAACGGCCTCGTCGGCTACGCTCCCGGCCAGGGGAGTGAAACCGCGCGGGACGCGGTGCTACACACCATCGCGCCGTTTCTCGAAGGCAAAACCGTCGGCGACGTGGACGCCCTCCGCGTGATGTTTCAGCGAACGGCGACGCCGGACGAGTTCCTCATGCGCACGTTCTGCTCGGTGGAAATTGCTCTCTATGACCTGCTGGGCAAGTCTCGCGGGCTGCCGGTAAGCGAGCTAATCGGCGGACGCGTGCGCGACCGCATCCGGCTGTACGGCAGTGCCGGCATGTACATGCCGCCCGAGAAATACGCGGAAGAAGCGGCCGCGGTCGCTGGGCTGGGCTTTCGCGCGTACAAGATGCGTCCGGCGCTCGGCCCCGAAGGCGATGTGGAAACGGTGCGCCGCATGCGCGATGCCACGGGCGCCGCGTTCGACCTGATGATCGACGCACACACCTGGTGGCGCATGGGCGACAACAGCTACAGTTTCGACACCGTCCGGCGCGTGGCCGAAGAAATGGCCGACTATGAGATCGCCTGGCTGGAAGAGCCGCTCCCTCCGCACGAACACGAGCTGTACAAACAGCTTCGTGACGCCAACCTGGTCCCGCTGGCCAGCGGTGAGCATGAGGCCGACGAGTCGGGCTACGTCGACCTGATCGAAACCGCCAGCGTCGATTACGTTCAGATGGACGTGGTCTGCCAGGGCGGGTACTCCGTGGCCCGCCGTCTGTTGCCGGGCATCTCCTCAGGCGGCCTGAAGTTCGCGTTCCACAGCTGGGGCACGGCGCTGGAGGTGGTCGCAGCCGCGCAGCTCGGCATCTGCTGGCCGGAGAACGTGGTGGAGTGGCTGGAATACCCCTGCTACTCGACACCCGCGCAGCCGTTCATGTACGCCTTCCCGATTGCGTCCGAGATACTGGCAGACCCGCTGGAGATCGACGCCGGCGACCTGATCGTGCCGCGCGGACCGGGCCTCGGCGTCACCGTCAATGAGGCCGTCATTGAGAAGTACCCGTGGATTCCTGGGCCTTGGTCGTCCTTCACGACGCACTCCCCGAAACAGACGTGGTCGGTTTCCGGCGACCACAGCGTGCAGTGGGCGGACAAGTAGCAGTCGCCGCGGCGGCGGCAACCGCGGGTTGGATGGCATGGGCCGTTCGAGGCCGCGCGTCCACGGTCTTCGCACCATCCATCTGGCATGGCCCGGCAGTTCGCGAACTGGCACTTACCTTTGACGACGGGCCTTCGGAGAGTACGCCGCAACTGCTGAATGTACTGGCGCGCCACAGTGTCCGAGCCACGTTCTTCCAGTGCGGCATGCATGCGCGACGCCTGCCCGCCGTGGCCCGGGAAGTGGTCGACGCCGGGCATGAGATCGGCAATCACACCGAGAATCACGCGCCGCTCTGGCTGAGATCGACCGGGTTCCTGCGCGACGAAATCGGGCGCGCCCAGCACA
>Ga0163150_10007984_pt1 | contig 12179 bp, 8 predicted proteins | sample OliLakLV19P2IB_FD_148628 | JGI IMG/M metagenome (GOLD analysis project Ga0163150, IMG submission 148628) | Freshwater microbial mat bacterial communities from Lake Vanda, McMurdo Dry Valleys, Antarctica - Oligotrophic Lake LV.19.P2.IB | ecosystem: Environmental > Aquatic > Freshwater > Lake >...
CCCTGCGCCCAGGTTTTTTCGGATGAACATTTCCGTTGCCCTTCCCGATACCACTCGTACGGCAGGACTTGGCTTGTGCCTGCCTGATCCCGCCATTCGACGTAGGAGAGTTGATCGTCATTTTGCGGGACATAGCAGGCCGTGCCGAGGGCGGAGCCAATCGCGTAACGATCCCGAAGGCGGGTTTCCCTACTCTCCCCGGACGATCCACCTTCCGTCGTGACGAGAAGGACGGTAATGGGCTGCTTCGAGTTCTGGTCAATTTTGTCATCCAGCTCCTGGCGGATAGCTCTGACCCGATCGACGTCATCCTTCAGGTCCCTGACAGCCGACTTAACCTCGCCGTCAAATTTCGCCACGCGTCGCGCGGCCTCAAGAGGGTCCTCCCACAACCTGGCTCGAGCCACACCTTCTGCGACTTGCGGCTTGAGCTCGCCCCCTATCAAGGGAGGCCTGGTGCTCTTCAAGGGCTGTTGCACCATGACCACGCCGGCAATGCCCAGCACAAGCGCGAGCGCGCCGGCCATCGCAATTTTTGAGTCGCCAGATCCTTTTTTGGCCATCGATAGAACGGTCCGTTTCCGTGGTCAGCCGTAGGACACGGCCGCCGGTTCAACTCCCGAGAGACTGGTGGCGCCACTGTACAACAGACAGCTAGGGGGACTGCAAGGAGGGAATCGGCTACGAACTACAACTCACAGAAAGATGCTTCCCCCAGTTGGGAGGCGGAGCCGCGTAGGTGTCCATGCCTGGTTGATCCCTGTACGGATCGTGCAGCAGCGTGAGTAACCGATCGATCTCGGAGTAGTCCTTCTTCTGAGCCTTCTCGATCGCGGTCTGTGCCAGATAGTTGCGGAGCACATACTTGGGATTGACGCGGTTCATGCGTATCAGGCGGTCCTCGTCGCGACTCCCTTCTTCGCGCAGTCGATGTGTGTACCGACGAGCCCACTGATCGAATGAGTTGCGATCCAAAAAGAAATCGCGGAGCGATTCATTCTGCGATTCGGTTCCAGTCTGAAGCAGGCCCAGCGTGCGGAAGAAGCAGGTGTAATCGACATGGTGCAGCTGCATGAGCGCCAAGAGGTCTTGGATCAACGACGCATCTTCCTCTTTCGTCTCGATGAGTCCGAACTTTGTCCGCATCAGCTCCATGTACCGTCCTTCGCAGAGAGGGGTATAACGGTCGAGCGCGGCCTTCAACTCTTCCTTCTGAGCCAACGGGAGGAGGGCTTGGGCTAGACAGCTGAGATTCCAGAGGCCGATATAGGGTTGTTGATTGAAGGCGTAACGTCCATTGTGGTCGGAATGGTTGCAGATAAATCCCGGATCGTAATCATCGATGAAGCCGAATGGGCCATAGTCGAGCGTGATGCCAAGGATCGACATGTTGTCCGTGTTCATCACCCCGTGCGCCCAGCCGACGGCTTGCCATTGCGCGATCAGCCTCGCGGTGCGTTCGACGACTTCGGAGAAGAATCGTGTGTACTTGCCCGACGCATCGACGAGATGAGGATACTGTTGCGCGATGACATAATCGGCGAGGATTTTGAGCTGATCGTGCTGCTTCCGATAGTAGAGGATCTCGAACGAACCGAACCGCACATGCGACGGCGCCATCCGCACGAGCATCGCGCCGGTTTCGACCTGCTCGCGATAGACTTGGTGATCGCTCCCGACGATGCAGAGCGCCCTCGTCGTCGGAATGCCAAGGCCAAACATCGCTTCGCTGCACAGGTATTCCCGGATGGTTGAACGTAGCACTGCGCGGCCGTCTCCCTCTCGCGAGAACGGCGTCAGCCCGGCCCCTTTCAAATGCAGGTCCCATTTCTCGCCCCGTTCGTTTCGCACTTCGCCAAGGAGAATCGCCCGCCCGTCTCCCAGCTGCGGCACATAGACGCCAAACTGATGGCCTGAGTAAAGCATCGCCAACGGCTCCATCCCTGGACCGAGCATGCTTCCACCGAACACTGCGGCAAATTCAGGCCGCGTCGCTTGCTCCGGATCGAGATCGATGAGTGCTGCTGCTGCGGGATTAAAACTGACGAGATGTGGAGGCTCGGAAAACGGAGTCGGATTCAACTTCGCATAGAACGTCTCTGGCAACTGGGCGTAGGAGTTGTCGAAGGAGAGGGTTTCCAGGCTGTGCTTGGTCATGAACGCAACTTACCGGGTCTCGCAGGATTCCGGCCCACTCTTCGATCGAGTAACGACATGGATGTCGCGATCGACTGTGAACACGAACACCCGTTCGCCGATTTGGACATCGATATCGGTAAAGAGCGCGAGGGTCTTCGCGCCGGTGATTTCGCTCACTTGCTCGCAGAGCTTGTCACGTCCTAGAGCGATCAAGTTCTGCCTCAATCGCTTCACCATATCGACGCCTTCCACCGTTTTCGCCAGCTGACGTTCAGCCGGGGTCAGCACCCCCTTGAGCCGGACCACGACGAGATCCCGCACGATGAACGCGCGCACTTCATCCGGTCCACGGCCCATGAATTCTTGTTCGAACTTGATGATGGCATTACGGATTGCATTTTCCATGTGGTGTCCTATTTCGAGTGAGGCCGGGATCTCCTGGCCCGTTGCCGCCCGGTGCAGGATTATAGGGGCGAGAGCTTGCCGGTGCAGGATTATAGGGGCGAGAGCTTGCCCGAACAAGAGCTGCCAGTCTTTTGCCCGACCAATCCGACGGTGTAGGGCTTTTGGGCCATTGCGTGACGGGTAAGAGAACCAAATGCTTCCCGGAGCTTGACGCCGATCAACGAATCGTATTATTGATTGGACTGGGCTTCGTGGTCAGCGCTGCCTCCGGTTCTGTGGTTGTTTACAGACAGGTGGAACGCCGTTCGAGAGACAAGGGCCGTAGGGCGACCAGCAATTCGGCAGAATGGCTGGTCGTAGTACAAGCCAACTGGAGTTGCCTCGATGAGCTGTCGAGGACGCCGGTTGGCTTTTGTGTTTTTAGCAGGATGCTTCAGCAGGCTGTAGGCTGCTAGAGCGATATTCTCGTGGTGTTACACGTGCCGATGGGAGAGGCTCTCGCGTGCCGACAAAATGTTGCGCCCTTGCTAGAAATCATACTGTGAACATGATGAGGGACCGATGTTTGCTGTTCTCCTAGTTCCCTTGCTCCCGCTCCTCGTCTCGCTCATCGTGCTCGTAGGCGATGAGGGATCGAGGAATCTGCGGGCCAAAATCGCGGCCTGCCCCATCGGCACAGCTTTTCTCGGCGCCATTGCGACTCTGTGGTTGGTGGCGACAGAGGGGCCATCGCGGCCTGCCCCATCGGCACAGCTTTTCTCGGCGCCATTGCGACTCTGTGGTTGGTGGCGACAGAGGGGCCCATCACCATTCGTTTCTATGACCCTGCCTCTCTCGCACCCCTGACATTTCCCATGGGTCTCTATATCGACCGCTTGAGCGCGGTCATGATGGTGCTAATTTCCGGTGTCGGTACTATCATCTACACCTATTCCATCGGCCACCTCTATCAGGATCACCACGATCGCCGGTTTCTGGCACTCATTGGCTTTACGGTCTCTGTGCTGCTCTGCTTAGTTTCGAGCGCCAACCTCATGATGCTGTTCCTGCTCTGGCAAGTTATCAGCTGTTTACTCTATTTGCTTGCCCACAATCACGCCCATGATGCCACGCGCAGAGGAGCTGTCAGAACTTTTACCATTTTGCGGGTCGGCGATGTGGCATTTCTAGCCGGGATCGTGCTGGCTCATTCTCTCTACGGCACCTTGGAATTCCAAGAATTGTTCGCGCGGGCAGCCGAATCGACAGCCACCGTGCCTCTTCTGCCGGGGATCGAGATCAGTGGGGCAACCGCGGTGACCTTGCTCCTGTTCATCGGAGCCATGAGTAAGTCGGCGCAATTTCCTCTGTTTATCTGGCTCCCCGGTTATCTCTATGCGCCAACACCCGCGACAGCGCTGCTGCATGCTGGGATTATCAATGCCGGCGGATTTCTCATTAATCGCTTAGCCCCGCTCTTTGGTTTGAGCCCGACCACACTGCATGTGGCGCTTGTGGTCGGCGCACTCACGGCGGTCCTTGGCGCGACCATGATGTTAGTCCAGAACGACATTAAGAACACACTCGGATTTTCGACGATCGGCCAGATGGGCTACATGATCATGGAGTGCGGATTAGGCGCCTTCTCGCTGGCGGTGTTTCATCTGATCGCCCATGGACTGTTCAAGGCCACGATGTTCCTGAATTCCGGTAACGTGATCCACAAGGCTCGCCAGGAGCCGGCATCCCCCCATGCGGATCCTCATGCGGAAGAACGGGAGTTCTCGCGCCTGACCTGGTTCACGGGATTCACAATCACGCTGCTGATTCCGCTTCTTATCCTCCTCGTGACACACGGGGTGCTTCACATCCCGTTGTTGGAATCGCAAGGAACCGTGATTTTCCTGTTTTTCATTTGGGTCACGTCCTCCCAAGCCATCTTGACTCTTATCCGCCTACGCGCAGTCGCCTCATGGAAAGTATCTGTCGCAATGCTGCTGATACTGCTCTTCGTGGTGTTCAACTACTTGTTCGCCGTCGAATCCTTCACCAAATTCCTCTACCCAAACCCGGCCGAGGTCGCGACATACTTCCAAGCGGCAGCGCTCCCCACATGGCTCTTTGATGGTCTCATCGGCGGAACGGCTCTGGTCATCATTCTCGGGTGGTTCTATATCTATGCCAAAGCCCACGGTCAGACGATGTGGGTGCCGAACTTGGTGGAAGGTCTCCGCCACCGCTTGTATATGCTGTTCTTGAACCGGCTCTATGTGGACCAGGCTAATGAGCGACTTGGCTGGGCCGTCACACACGTTATCCGCAGCATTGACAGCCGTGCGAAGCGAAGGGCGCCATAATAAATAATAGATGATACAGGGCTGCGCCGAGGCGGCTGTTGTCTCTGTGCCTGCACACGAGAGAATGGGTCTTCAATCCAGGATCTGTCTGGTTTGGACTCCTGTCCCACCCAGTCCTTGACGCGAGTCTACGCAGCGTATTAATGATGAGCGCGCCGGTGACGAATGATTCCCGGACGGAGAGCGACAGGATGACCAAAAGCCAGAGGTGATGAGGTGCTTGTGTCGCTCGTACTTGGCGTCCCGCTACTCTTTCTCCTAGCCGCATGCCTTGTGGTGATCGGCCCAGACAGTACGCTATCCCAGCGTGCGAAGCTCGCGGCTTATCCGATCGGTGCCGCATTCTGCGCCGCCATTGTGACTCTGTACCTCGTCGCGACGCAGGGGCCGATCACCTTTCGATTGTACGATCCGGAATCTGCCGGGTCGTTCGCGTTTCCGATCGGTTTCTATGTCGATCGGCTGAGTGCGGTCATGATGGTCTTGATCTCAGGCGTCGGGAGCATCATCTACACCTACTCCATCCGATACATGTATCAGGACGCGCATGCACCCCGGTACCTTGCGTTGATCGGAGGCACAACCTTCGTGCTCCTCTGCATGGTCTCGAGCGCCAACCTCATGATGCTGTTTCTGTTTTGGCAGATCCTGAGCTATCTGTTGTATATCTTGGCGCATAACCACTCGCATGCGGGGACATTGGACGGCGCATTCCGAACCTTTACCCTCCTGCGGCTAAGCGACGTGGCGTTTCTGACAGGAATTGTGCTGGCTCATTTTCTCTATGGCACCTTGGAATTCCAAGAATTGTTCGTGCGGGCAGCCGAATCGACGGCCACCCTCTCTTTACTGCCCGGGGTCGAGATCAGCGGCGCGACTGCGGTGACCTTGCTCCTGTTTATCGGCGGGATGGGAAAGTCGGCCCAGTTCCCCCTGTTCATCTGGCTCCCACGATCCCTCTATGCCCCGACTCCGGTGCACGCCTTGCTGCATGCAGGCATCATCAATGCCGGCGGGTTTCTGATCAATCGCCTGGCTCCGCTCTTCGGCCAGAGCCCGGCGACGCTGCATGTGGCGCTCGTCGTCGGCACGCTCACGGCGGTCCTTGGTGCCACCATGATGCTGACGCAGAACGACATTAAGAAAACGCTTGGGTTTTCCACCATCGGCCAAATGGGCTACATGATCATGGAATGCGGGCTAGGCGCGTTCTCGCTGGCGGTATTCCATCTCATCGCGCATGGACTGTTCAAGGCCACCGTGTTCTTGAACTGCGGCAATGTGATCCACAAGGCCCGCCAAGATCCGGAGTTTCCCCATGCTGATCAGCGGGAAGAAGAAGAGCATTTCTCTCCACTCACCTGGTCGACGGGTTTCTTCACCACGCTCGCGATTCCGCTTATCATCCTGCTGGTGACCCATGGCGTCCTGCGTATTCCTTTGCTGGAATCTCAGGGTGCGGTGATTATCCTGTTCTTTATCTGGGTGACCTCGTCGCAGGCGATCTTGACGTTGACGCGTCTGCGCGCCGTCGCGTCATGGAAAGTCTCCGCGGCCATGTTACTGACCCTCCTGTTCGTCGTGTTGGTGTATCTGTTCGCCGTCGAGTCCTTCACCGCATTTTTGTACCCCAATCCGGCGGAAGTCGCCTCGTATTTCCAGGCTGCAGATTTGCCGAACTGGCTCTTCGACTTGCTCCTTCTCGGCGCGACCCTCTCGACGATTTCCGGCTGGTTGTACCTGTACCTGCGCGCGCACGGCCGCTCGGTCTGGATGCCGTCGTGGGTGGATGGGGTGAGAATCCGGCTCTATGTCTTGTTCATGAATCGATTGTATGTGGAACAGGCCTATCAGCAGGCCGGGAAATTTCTGTTGCGCCTGCTGCATCGAATCGATAAGCACACGCAGGGGTGGTCGCAACGATGATGAACGAGATTGTCACCACGCTGCTGGCCAGTGTCCCGTTTATCGGGGCACTCCTTTGCCTTACGGTCTGGTCACGGTCGGATTACGTGAAGCAGACAGCGATTGTCATGACGATAATCAGCTTAGGCGCGACCATTGCACTGTCCCCATTTCTCACCGTGCCTCCGGAAGGCTTCTTGTTGCTCTACCTGCTCCCGCTGGCCGCATGTGTATCGATTCTCGGACAACCGACCCACGAGACCCATCGATCCGCCTGGGTCCTGACGTTGGTTTTCCTCGGACTTGGCGTGACCATTCTTGCGAGCCACGGCGTCGTGGGCCGGTTGGCGCTATTGGTATTGTTCGGGTTGGTCATCGGACTCTTATCCCGGCACCATAGCGCGTTGTGGCCGATGTCGTGGTGGGGGATCGGTGTCTATGGTCTGGGTGCGGTGGCGACCGTGACGTCAACCATGACAGAACCACCGATCTCCACCATCGCCTCCGTACTGGCCTGTGCGGTTCTGTTGCCGCTCGTCCCGCTTCACAGTGGGTACTTCACGGCCTTGACACGATTACCGGGCAATTTGCCCTCCTTCATTGTTGTTCTTTTTCCCGCCGTCGGTCTGCAGCACGGCCTTGTTATGCTGACGCCGATGCTGCCGAACAACGTGGCGGTGACGATCATGGGACTCGCCGTGTTCGGCGCAATCTACGGCGCCGTCAGAGCCTTGGCGCAATCCCGCATGCGGTTGTTGCTTGCCTATAGCAGCCTCTCGCTCTTCTCCATGCTGTGGTGGTTTGCCGCTGCGGCGGGGATCACCACGGCCTGGGCATCGGTCTTCGTCGGGGCGGTGTCGTTCGGCACAAGTGGGCTCTTGCTTGCCTGGCAGGTTATTCGGACCAGATACGGCGACGATGTGGATCCACAGGCCGTCAGCGGACTGGCCTCAACCATGCCGCGGTTCGCCGTGCTGTTGTCTCTCACGGCCTTGGCGGTGATGGGGCTTCCCCCGTTCGGCGTATTTTCCGGCTTCATGGGTTTGCTGCTGACGTCACCGATCGCTTCGCCGTCCGCATTGTTCGTCATTCTGCTCGCGTGGCTGGCCACGTCCTGGTACATCCTCGACGCGGTGCAACGATTGCTCTTCGGCCAGCAGCGACCGGATCTTCCCATCACAGACCTTCAGCAATCGGAGTTCGCCGCGCTGCTGATGGTCGTGCTGATCGTCATCGCGCTGGGTGTGATTCCGGCCGGGCTGTTGGGGCCTAACATCGTTGCGCTCTCGCCGAACGATATCATGGGACCGTTCGCATGGAACAAGTAACCCCGTCGATCAACATCGAAACCAGACGGATGGAGCTGCGAGGGATCGTCCAACTCGCAGGAGAAGTCATCGCCCAATATTGGCCGATGCGGACGTTCGTGCATCACAATCCGCTCCATAGTCTTGAGTATTTGCCTTTCGAGGAAACCGTCCGGCGCGGCAAGCAATTCATGGGAGGGAATGGATACCTCCCTGGCGAGACCTACCGCGGGTATGTGCGTGCGGGCCGAATCACGGTCGACCATCTCGATGCGGCCTTGAAGCCATTGGCTGCTGATGCCCACGTGAATATCGGACTGCGCAGGGTCGCGCACGACGACGTCTTGAAGGCCTGTTTGATCGACGGCCTCTGTGCGCCGACCGTGGAGCCGCTTGATGCGGAGCTTTTCGATCCTCTGGATGAGCTGATCGAGCAGGTTGCGGCGCGCCTGGAGGCCGTCCTACCCTTTCAGGATCTGGGCGATCGGATTCGTACGATCGTAGAGGGCGACGAAGCGGCGTTGGGACATTGGCTCACACTCTCTCATTGGTGCGACGACACGCTCGGGACGCAGATCGTCCGTCAGATCAACGAGCAGTTGATCAAATGGTGCGAAGCGTTTCTGGACGAAGGGCACGCGACCTGGACCATGCCGGGACGAGAAAAGGGATTGTACGGCGCATGGAAGGCGCTCGCGGCGCACGAATGGTCTCCCTGCGGGATTGAAGACAGCGGCACAAAGATCTCGCGGCTCCCCGACCATCCCGAAGATGCGCTGCTGGAGAGTCTGGATGCGCTCGGGATTCCAGCTGAGTTGCGACAGGACTATCTGTCGTTGCAGTTGACGGCGTTGCCGGGTTGGGCCGGGTTCATCAAGTGGCGCGCGGAAGAGCGGGAATATGTGTGGCAGCAGGCCTATCCCGTCGGCCTGGTCAAATTCCTGGCTATTCGCCTTTGGTACGCGCGCGAGTTGGTGCAGAAAGCCTGTCGGGAAGAACTGGGTATCGACGGTCGTTACGACACCGTCATCGCCTACATGCGAAACAATTCAGAAGAGCACTACTTGAGACGGCAACGGGTTGCCGGTCGTCTCCCGGCACTCTATGCCGAAGAAGTCGATCGGTTGGGCCATCAGAAAGACAAGACGTGGGGCAATCTGATCGAGCGCTACCACACGGAGGTCGTTCCTCGCCAGAAAGTCGCGGCGCGGCGCGGCGCGGCCAAGCGGTTGCTCGGATTGGCGCGTGCGCTCGGGATCGATCCGACCGCACTGGTCGAGAGCGAACCAGCAGACTTGAACACCATCCTCTCATGGATGGATTCGTTCCCTGAGTCCGATCACGGCCCCGTCTGGCTTCACGCCTTTGAGGCCGGCTACCACACTCGTCTGCTTGGCCAGATGAATAGGGCTGTGTCGCAGCCTGTCCCAGAGCCCAGCGCATTGGAGCCGGCCCGACCCTATTCACAATCGGTCTATTGTATCGATGTGCGATCTGAACCCTTTCGTCGGCATCTTGAATCGGTAGGAGCGCACGAGACCTATGGCTTCGCTGGATTCTTCGCAGCGTTCATCCGGTATCGGGCCTGGGGAAAGGAGCACGACACCGAGCAGTTCCCGGTGATCATGCGCGCGAAGAACGAAGTGCGTGAGATCCCCCGGAGTTACCTTGACCATGTGGTCTCACGCCACGAAATTCGCGCCCGGTGGATTCATGCAGGTCACACGCTCTTGCACGATCTCAAAGAGAACGTCGTGACGCCGTACGTGATGGTGGAATCTCTCGGATGGTTTTACGGGCTGCCTATTTTCGGCAAGACCTTTGTTCCTTCGCTCTACCGTCGATGGACAGCGTGGCTGCAGCGCCTGATGGTTCCTGCCATTGCGACAACGCTGACCGTCGCGAAGCTCCCGCCGGCCGAGACGGCTGAGATGTTGGCTGCGGAACAGCAGGCGATCGTGCGAAAGGCGCTTCAAGAATTGATCGGGCTGCGCAGCTCGCGCATCACGCCTGCGCTCGTCGAAGGGTTGCGGCAGCGCGCGCTCAACGGGGAGGGAGACCCGGAGCCGTCGTTCCTTGATGCAGCCACGCAGGCCGGACTCTCGACGGAAGTGCAGGGTCGTCTGATCGACAGCTTGCAGCGGCAGTACGACCTGAACGCGCGGTCGGCCTCGCGGCACAAGGAACGGATTACAAGGACCGGGTTCACACTCGAGGAGCAGGTGCTCACGGTCGATACGGCTTTGCGCATGATGGGACTGACCAAACGACTCGCGCGGCTTGTCTTGTTCTGCGGGCACGGGAGTACCTCGGAGAACAATCCCTACGAATCCGCGCTCGATTGCGGCGCCTGCGGGGGCAACGAAGGCAAGCCCAACGCGCGCGTGCTGGCGATGATGGCTAACAATCCGAGCGTAAGAGAGCGCGTGATCAAGAACGGAATCGATATTCCTTCGGATACACATTTCTTGGCGGGTCAAATGGATACGACGACCGACGAGGTTCGGCTTTTTGATTTGGAAGACGTGCCGTCGACGCATCGCGCGGACTTAGCTCGATTGCAGGAGGATTTGAAGGAAGCGTCCGAACTGACGAGCCAGGAGCGCTGCGGGCGGTTTCCTGAGATCCGGCAACCGATTGAAGGCCCTCAAGCCGAGTCGCACGTGCGCCGGCGCAGCAGCGATTGGAGTCAGATCCGGCCGGAGTGGGGGCTCTCAGGGAATACGGCCTTTGTCGTCGGCCGCCGGGAACTCACCAAGGGGCTTGATCTGGGCGGCCGCGTGTTTCTGCATTCCTACGACTATCGGGAAGACCCGAACAACCGGCTGCTGGAAGTGCTCTTGACCGCCCCGCAAGTCGTGGCTCAGTGGATCAACATGGAGCATTATTTTTCGACGGTCGACAACGAGGTCTATGGCAGCGGGAGCAAGATCTATCACAATGTCGTAGGACGCATCGGCATCATGTCCGGCCCCTGGAGCGATCTCAGGCTCGGGCTGGCGAGGCAGACTGTGATGAACGGCGAGGTGCCCTATCATGAACCGATGCGGCTCTTGACCGTCGTCGAAGCGCCGCGGCCCCGGATAGACAAATTGATTGCGCGCCACGATGTCTTGCAGCACTATTATCACAACGAATGGGTCCATCTCGTCGCGCTCGACCCCGAGGATGGAGTATGGTATCGGTATAGACCGAGTGGAGAATGGATGCCTATGAACGTTGACTCAGCGCAGACGGAGCATCACACCTAACACAGAAAAGGAGTATGTAGATGGGCGCGTTGACATTGCATCCGATGAAGGAGATACGTGTGATCATAGCGGGGGAGCACCGGGCGTTTGTGACAGAGTTGTTGGATCAGGTCAAAGCGACCGGTTATACGATCATCGGCAATGTGTCTGGAAAAGGCCATCATGGCGTGAGAGAAGCGCACTTCATGTCCACCGAGCAGGAAAGTCTCGAGATGATTATGACGGTCGTCCCGGAAGAAAAAGTTGAGCCCATTCTGGCGGGGCTTCGACCGCTCTTCGAACGTCATTCCGGCATGATGCTAGTTACGGATGTGGCCGTCAGCCGGCAAGAGTATTTCGGTAAGAAAAAGAAAGAATCCTGAGCCTCTGTTGTTCATGAAAGCCCTCTTGGTCTTGTCTTTCACGCCAGGAGTTGTCTAGAATAGCCCCCTCTTGAGCGATCCTAGGACGGATGGAAGGATGCGGTGAAGGGTCTACGGTTCGAACGCATTGGGAAAAATCGCCATTATAATGTGGTGTTCCACATGGGGAGCAGCTACGTACCCGTCAGCGATGACATCGTGGAAGAGCTCAAGGCCCAGAGTCTTCTCCCAGTCGAACGGTTTCTCGATCTCCTTGTCGAACGTGTAGGGTATTCGTCTTATCTCAAAGAACAAATTCGCGCAGAATTGAAATCTTCCGGCGATCCGGTGACGCAGATCACCGTTCTGCAAGGCGCCATCCGCGACCTCTAGGCGGCTGCTGAAAATTTCCTCCAGCTTCGTTCTCAGTCGTCCGCCCACCTCAACGTACAGAAACAGTACGCTTCGGTGTCCGGACTCCCTGCGGCCTTGCTG
>Ga0163150_10007986_pt1 | contig 12177 bp, 10 predicted proteins | sample OliLakLV19P2IB_FD_148628 | JGI IMG/M metagenome (GOLD analysis project Ga0163150, IMG submission 148628) | Freshwater microbial mat bacterial communities from Lake Vanda, McMurdo Dry Valleys, Antarctica - Oligotrophic Lake LV.19.P2.IB | ecosystem: Environmental > Aquatic > Freshwater > Lake >...
GATCTCGACCTCGTCCACCTGCTCGGTCACGACGGACCGATCCGGGGTGACGATCTGCAGCGTCAGGTGCGTCGGCAGCGCCGGGATGGTGTCGGCCATTTACGCCGCGGCCATCTTCCTGGCGGCCTCGACGACCTCGTCGATCGTGCCCACCATGTAGAACGCCTGTTCGGGAAGGGCGTCGTGCTTGCCCTCGATGATTTCCTTGAAGCCGCGAATCGTTTCGGCGATCGGCACGTACTTGCCGTCGCGGCCCGTAAACTGCGAGGCCACGAAGAACGGCTGCGAGAGGAAGCGCTGCAGCTTGCGCGCGCGCGCCACGGTGATCTTGTCTTCTTCCGGCAGCTCGTCGATGCCGAGAATGGCGATGATGTCCTGCAGATCCTTGTACCGTTGCAGCACGCGCTTGACTTCGCGCGCGACGTTGTAGTGCTCGTCGCCGATGATGCGCGCGTCGAGGATGCGCGAGGTGGACGCCAGCGGATCGACCGCCGGGTAAATCCCCAGCTCGACGATCGCGCGCGACAGGTTCGTCGTCGCGTCCAGGTGCGCAAAGGTCGTCGCCGGCGCCGGGTCGGTGTAGTCGTCGGCGGGCACGTAGATCGCCTGCACCGAGGTGATCGAGCCTTTTTTCGTCGACGTGATGCGCTCCTGCAGGATGCCCATCTCGCTGCCGAGCGTCGGCTGATAACCGACCGCTGACGGCATGCGGCCGAGCAGCGCCGACACTTCGGAGCCGGCCTGCGTGAAGCGGAAGATGTTGTCGATGAAGAGCAGCACGTCCTTGCCCTCGGCGTCGCGGAAATACTCCGCGACGGTGAGGCCCGACAGCGCGACGCGCAGGCGGGCGCCCGGCGGTTCGGTCATCTGTCCGTACACCAGCGCGGCGCGCGACTTCGACAGGTCGTCCTTGTTGATGACGCCGCTCTCCTGAAACTCCAGCCAGAGGTCGTTGCCCTCGCGCGTGCGCTCGCCGACGCCGGCGAACACCGACACGCCGCCGTGCTTCATCGCGATGTTGTGGATCAACTCCTGGATGATGACGGTCTTGCCGACGCCCGCGCCGCCGAACAACCCGATCTTGCCGCCGAGCAGGTACGGCTCGAGCAGATCGACGACCTTGATGCCGGTCTCGAACATCTTGAGCTCGGTGGACTGCTGCTCCAGCGTGGGCGCGGGACGATGGATCGACCAGCGCTCCTTCGAGGCGACCGGCCGGTCCGGGTAGTCCACGGGCTCGCCGAGCACGTTCATCACGCGCCCGAGGGTCGCCGGGCCGACGGGCATCGAGATCGGCTCGCCCAGATCGACGGCGATCATCCCGCGCTGCATGCCGTCGGTCGGCTTCATCGCGACGGTGCGCACGCGCGACTCGCCCAGGTGCTGTTCGACCTCGCAGACGATGTCGACCTTCGAGCTGCCGCCGGTGCCATCCGAGACGATGTGGACGGCGTTGTAAATATCCGGCAGATGGCCGTCTTCGAACTGGATGTCGACCACCGGGCCGATGACCTGCACGACCTTGCCGACCTTCTGCTTTGCCGCTACGTCAGTTGCCATATGTGCTCCAAGACGGCGGAACTAAAGTTCCGCCCTACGTACGTAGGGCGGGTCCTGTTCTGTGGACCCGCCATTCACTTCGCCGCCGAGGCGCCCGAGACGACTTCGATGATCTCGCGGGTAATCGCCGCCTGGCGAACCTTGTTCATATAGAGCGTGAGGCTGTCGATGATCTCGCCCGAGTTCTTCGCCGCCGCATCCATCGCCGTCATGCGCGCCGCGTGCTCGGCCGCCGCCGATTCGAGCAGCGCGCGATACACCTGAATCTCGATGTGCTTCGGCAGCAGGTCCGCGAAAATCTCCAGCGGGCCCGGCTCGTATAAATAGTCGACGTCGGCGTCGGCGGGTCCTGCAGGACCCGCCCTACGTACAGGGTCCGGCGCAAGCCCGACACGACGTACTTCCTCCGCCTGCTTCGGAATCGGCAGCAGTGGCTCCGTGGTGACCCGCTGCTGCATGACCGACTTGAACTCGTTGTAGACAAGAAACACCTTGCTGGCGCGCCCGCTGGTGAACTCTTCGATCGCCGCCTGCGCGATGCGCTGCGCGTCGGCGTATTTCACCTTCTGGAAGATGCCGACCTCTTCGATGCGCACCTCGAAGCCGCGCTTCTTGAAGAAGTCGCGCCCCTTGCGGCCCACCAGACCGAGACAGACGGGGCCGGTATTGGCCGCGCCAATGAAGGTGCCCGCCGCCTTGATGACGTTGGTGTTGAACCCGCCGCACAGCCCTTTGTCGGCGGTGATCACGACCAGCAGAATCTTCGCCTCCGGCGACGGCTCGCGCTCCGCGAGGAGCGGATGCGTGGACGAATCGACGCGGCTCGCCACGCTGTTGAGCACCCGCTGCATGTGGCGGGCGAACGGACGCGCGCCGACGACCCGGTCCTGCGCGCGGCGCAGCTTCGAGGCGGAGATCATCTTCATCGCCTTGGTGATCTGCTGCGTCGATTTCACCGCGCGGATGCGGCGCCGGAGGTCAAGCAGTGACGGCATCGATTACGCCGCTTTCCTCGCGGCGAACTGCTGCCCGAATTCCTTCATCGCCGCGTTGATCTGCCCCTTGACGTCGTCGTCTATCTGCTTCTTTTCCGCGATCGTCTTGAGCAGGCCGGGGTAGCGGAGCTCGAAGAACCGGTACAACTCCACCTCGTAGGCGCCGACATCGGCGACCGGCACCTGATCGATGTACCCGTTCGTGCCCGCATAAATGATGAGCACCTGCTTCTCGACCGGCAGCGGGTCGTACTGCTTCTGCTTCAGAATTTCCACCAGCCGGGCGCCGCGGTTGAGCTGCGACTGCGTGGCGTTGTCGAGGTCGCTGCCGAACTGCGCGAACGCCGCGAGCTCGCGGTACTGCGCGAGGTCGAGACGGAGCGAGCCCGCCACCTGACGCATCGCCTTGATCTGCGCGGAGCCGCCGACGCGCGACACCGAGTTGCCGACGTTGATGGCCGGCCGGATGCCCTGATGGAAGAGGTCGGACTCCAGGAAGATCTGGCCGTCGGTAATCGAGATGACGTTCGTCGGGATGTACGCCGATAAGTCGCCGGCCTGCGTTTCGATGATCGGCAGCGCCGTCAGGGATCCGCCGCCGAGCTCGTTGTTGAGCTTCGCCGCGCGCTCCAGCAGACGGGAGTGCAGGTAGAAGACGTCGCCGGGGTACGCCTCGCGGCCGGGCGGACGCCGCAGCAGCAGTGAAATTTCGCGGTAGGCCTGCGCGTGCTTCGATAAATCGTCGTACACCAGTAACGCGTGGCGGCCGCTGTCGCGGAAGAACTCCCCCATCGTGCACGCGGAGTACGGAGAAATGTAGAGCAGCGGCGCGGGGTCCGAGGCGCCGGCGGCGACGATGATGCTGTAGCGGAGCGCGTCGGCCTCCTCGAGAATGCGGACGACCTGCGCAATCGTGGACTGCTTCTGCCCGATCGCGTTGTAGATGCAGATGACGTCCTTGTCGCGCTGGTTGATGATGGCGTCAACCGCAACGGCGGTCTTCCCCGTCTGGCGGTCGCCGATGATCAACTCGCGCTGACCGCGGCCGATGGGCACCATCGCGTCGATGGCCTTGAGACCGGTCTGCAGCGGCTCCCGCACGGGCTGGCGATCGACGACGCCCGGCGCGATGCGCTCGATGGGCATGAGCGTCTTCGACGTGATGGGTCCTTTTCCGTCGATCGGCTGGCCGAGCGCGTTGACCACGCGGCCGAGCAGCTCTTCGCCGACCGGCACCGAAATGATGCGGCCGGTCCGCTTGACGATGTCCCCTTCCTTGATCTGCGTGTACTCGCCCAGGAGCACCGCGCCGACGCCGTCTTCTTCGAGGTTCAGCGCGATGCCGAAGACGCCGTGCGGAAACTCGAGCATCTCGCCGGCCATGGCGCGCTCGACACCGTGCACGCGCGCGATGCCGTCGCCAAGCGACACGACGCTGCCGACTTCGGCGACGTCCACCTCGACGGCGTAGCTGCCAATCTGGTCGCGGATAATCTTGGAAATTTCTTCGGCTTTAATGTCCATAAGTTTCTATGTCGTCAATCGCTCGCGAATTTTTTTTAACTGCGTCGCAATGCTGGCATCGTACACCGTGCCGCCGACCCGGGCGACCACACCGCCGATGAGATCCTGGTTCACGTGCATCTTCATCGACACGCGCTTGCCGGTGACGGTCGCGAGCTTCTTCTCGATGGCATCGGCCTTTTCACGCGACAGCGGCTCGGCGCTGGTGACGTCGGCGTGCACGACGTTCTGCCGATCGGCCAGCATCTCGTGAAAGGTGGCGGAGATCTCTGGAAGCAGGGCGATACGATCGCGGTCGGCCAGGAGGACGAGCAGCTTCGACACGATCGGCGTGTAGCCGGAGCGCGTCGTGATCTGCTCCATCGCCGCGCGCTTGCGCGGCGCGGGCACGGCCGGGTTCAGCATCAGGGCGTGCAGCGTCGCCTGCTGTGTGAGAAAGGCGTTGAAGTCGTCCAGCTCGCCGGCGATTTTCTCGAGATCGACCGATTCCTTGGTGGCGACGTCCAGCAGGGCGCGGGCGTAGCGGGCGGCGGCGGTGCGGCTAGTCATTTTTTGGTCCGGGGGCCCCTGCCCCCCGGCAGGCGCCTTCACTCGCGGGGGCCCGACGCCCCGCTCCGTTACGGCGCGAAACAGCTGGCGCGCTTGCGCCGAATTTCACAAGCGCAAAACAGTCTTTTATACCATGAAAACAGGTCAATTCACGAGCCGTTCGTAGAGGCGCTGCAACTCGTCTTCCGACGTGAAGTCTATTTCGATTCGTCCGCCGTTTCCCCGTCGCGCGATGCGGACGCGGGTGCCCAGCGCCATCCTCAGCTTGTCCTGGGCGGCCCGGGTATGGACGTCCGGTCCGGCCGGGGCGCTGCGCTCGGCCGGCCCCATGCGCCCGAGGCGCTTCACCATGGCTTCGGTCTCGCGAACGGACAGGTTCTGTGTAATCACCTCGCGGGCGACCTGACGCTGTCCCCCGTCATCGGCGATCGCCAGCAGGGCGCGTGCATGGCCCATGGACAGGCGGCCCCCGGCGACCTCGGCCCGGACTTCCTGCGGCAGCTTCAGCAGGCGCAGATGGTTGGCGACCGAGGAGCGGTCCTTCCCCACCGCGGCCGCAATTTCTTCCTGCGTCATGTTGAATTCGGTGCTCAGCCTTTCGTAGGCGGCGGCCTCGTCGATCGGGTTGAGGTCCTCGCGCTGGATGTTCTCGATCAGCGCCATCTCGAGCAGTTGCGCGTCCTGTCCCTCCGCGATCTCTTTGACCACGACCGGCACACGCGTCAGACCGGCGCGCTGCGCGGCGCGCCATCGGCGCTCGCCGGCGATGATGCGATAGCCACCATCAACTTTGCGCACGACGATCGGCTGGATGACGCCGTTGGCTTTGATGGACCTGGCGAGGTCGTCGAGGCGCGCGTCTTCGAACTGGTGGCGCGGCTGATGCTCGCTCGGGGAGAGGAGATCGACGTCAACGTCCGTCGGCGTCGTTCCGGGTCGCACCTCGGGCACGTCGGGGATGAGCGCGCTGAGGCCTTTGCCGAGCGCCGGTCGCTTTTCCATTAACGTCTCCTCACGAAATGTTCACCACAGAGATCACGGAAGTCGCAGAGCTATGTCTTCTCTGTGGTCTCTGCGTCCTCTGTGGTTAGCCGTTTGGCCCCGCGGGCCAGGAATTCGCGCGCGAGCGCGATGTACGCTTCGGCGCCTTTCGATTTTGCGTCGTACGCCGTCACCGGCATGCCATGGCTGGGCGCCTCGGCGAGGCGCACGTTGCGCGGGATGACGGTGTGAAACACCTTCTCCTTGAAGAACTCGCGGACGTTGCTGGCGACCTGCGCCCCCAGATTCGTACGCTCGTCATACATCGTCAGCAGCACGGCGTCGACATCGAGCGAGGGATTCAATCCTGCGCGCACACGCCGCAAGGTCGTCATCAGATCGGCGAGCCCCTCGAGCGCGAAGTACTCGCAGTGGAGCGGGATGAGCACCGCCTCGGCTGCGACGAGCGCATTCAAGGTGAGCAGGCCGAGCGACGGCGGGCAGTCGATGAAGATGTGATCGTAGCGATCGCGCAGGGGATTGAGGAAGCGCCGCAGTTGCGATTCGCGTCCGGGCAGGGCGACCATTTCTATTTCCGCGCCGGTCAGGTTGCGATCGGCCGGGAGGAGAAAGAGATTCGGGAAGGCCGTCTGCAGGATGAACTCGTCGGGATTTCGCAGCGCCGCACCATCTGTTGCGGTGAGGAGGTTGTAGACCGTCCCACCTGGACCTGCCTGACCGCGCAGCCCGACGCCACTGGTCATGTTGCTCTGGGGGTCGAGGTCGACAAGGAGCACCGTGCGTCCCTCAGAAGCGAGGGCTGCCGCGAGGTTAATCGCGGTGGTCGTCTTCCCGACCCCGCCTTTCTGGTTGGCTACTGCCTGTATTTTGTGCATTCGGTGGTAGCTGGTAGCTGGCAGGTTTATTTTTGGTTGTTCGACCAATTTAAGTGAACTGAACGTTTGGAAACGGCGTGAACGGAGAATACTCCAGTGTTCCACGTGGAACAAGTGGTGTCAGTCCTTCTTCCGTAAGACCTCCAAGCGGCTGCCGAGATGAGGTAACAGCGGATGATCGCCCTGAGGGAACAGGACGGCCGTCGCTTGGGTGAGGCTCTGCGTCTTGGATGAAAACAAGAACAACAAGCCTCCGGGTTTCAAAAACTGCTGGACCGTCTCGAGCACCACAGGATCAACCTTGACGGCCCGCAATGTAACCACATCGGCCGCCCCCCGGAAGCCTGGCCGCTTCAGCAGTTCCTCGAATCGAGTTGCCTCCACCGTTGTGTGGGTCATCGAGAGGAGTCGGACGGCCTCGCGCAGAAAAGCAGCCTTCTTGTGTTTCGACTCCACCATGGCCATCGTGATGCCTGGACTTACCAGTTTGATGGGAATAGCTGGCGAGCCCCCGCCAGACCCGATATCGATGACGGTGCCCAAGGGCTCGGGGAGGTAGGTGGCCGCTATCGCGGGCTCGACTAGAAGCCGGTCGACAGCGTCATCGCTACCGTCCTCTACTGCAAGGGAAGTTAGCGAGAGCCGTGCATTCCACTTGCGCAATAACTCGAAATACGCCTCCAGCCCCTCAATTACCCCCTCTGGCAGAGACAATCCGGCTTCGAAGGTGCGTCTGGTAAGTTTTTCTCGAATGTGCACGCGGCGAGGATCTTTCAGATACTGCGGGAGACGTACGCGGAAAGCACCGCCAACGCGGCGGGCGTGATGCCCGGAACGCGCATGGCCTGACCCAGAGTCTCCGGCCGAACCTGGCTGAGCCGCTGGATGACTTCCGCTGAGAGACCAGGAACTCCCGCATAGCGAAACGAAACCGGTATCCGCCGGTTCTCTTCGCGCGACCGACGGGCAATATCAGATTCCTGCCGCTTCAAGTAACCCTGATATTTCAGCGTGGTCTCGACACTGGGAATATCCAGTCTGCTGACGGGCTGCTCGAGCTCGAAGCCGTCTCGCACAAGCGCCGAAAGCCTGGCTTGTGGCTGCCGCAGCCACTGCTCGGCCGGCACCCTCGCGCCAGCGCTGTCTCTGACAGAAGCCGACCTGACCTTTGAAAGGTTTCCTCCGAACCGGGCCTCCCTGGCTCGGAAGCTCTCCCAACGCTCGTCGCTGACGAGACCCGCTTGCCGAGCCTTCGGAGTCAGACGCAGATCGGCATTGTCTACCCTCAACAGCAACCGGTACTCGGCGCGAGAGGTGAACATCCGATACGGCTCAAGGCACCCTGTCGTAATTAGGTCATCTACCAGAATACCCACGTACCCTTCACTGCGAGAGACCGTGAATGGGGCGCCGCCGCCGGCCCGCAATGCCGCGTTCGCACCGGCAATGAGCCCCTGCGCGCCGGCTTCCTCGTAGCCGGACGTGCCATTGATCTGGCCGGCGAGAAAGAGCCCGGCGACCCGCTTTGTCTCGAGCGTGCTGGTGAGCTCGGTCGGCTGAATAAAGTCGTACTCGACGGCGTACGCCGGCCGCAGCATCCGCGCATGCTCCAGCCCCGGCATCGCCCGCACCACCTCGAGCTGTACGTCGGCCGGAAGGCTCATCGAAAGCCCGTTGACGTAAATCTCGTGGACGCCGCGCCCCTCCGGCTCGAGATACACCTGATGCCGCTCGCGCAGCGGGAACCGCACGATCTTGTCCTCGAGCGACGGGCAATAGCGCGGACCGACACCATGAATCTGCCCGTTGAACAGCGGCGACTTATCGATGTTCGCCGTAACGATCTCACGCACACGCTCGTTGGTGTGGACGAGATAGCAGGGCAGTTGATCGATCTCGATCGACTCTGTCAGAAAAGAGAACGGCACCGGAGGCGTGTCGCCAGGCTCGAGCGCGAACCGGCCGTCGCTGACGCAGCGCTCGAAATCGATGCTGCGCCGGTCGAGACGCGGGGGAGTGCCCGTCTTCAAACGTCCCCAGATGAAACCGAATGACTTCAGCGACTCGGCCAGCTCTCGCGACGGCGGCTCCCCGGCGCGACCCGCAGGACGCTGCTCGGGACCGATATGCACCAGGCCGTTCAGAAACGTGCCCGTCGTGATCACCAGCGAGCGACACGCGTACCGCGGGCCGTCTTCGAGCGCCAGGCCGGCGACCCGGCCGTGCTCCACGAGGATCTGTCCGGCCCTCCCGAAAATCCAATCGATGTTCGGCTCGCGCTGCAGCGCGTCGAGCATCCAGCTCCCGTAGCGCTGCTTGTCTGCCTGCGCGCGAGGCGACCAGACCGCAGGGCCGCGGCTGCGATTGAGGACCTTGAACTGAATACCGGTCGCATCGATCGCGCGAGCCATCAACCCGCCCAGCGCGTCGATCTCCGCGACGAGGTGCCCCTTGGCCGTGCCGCCGATCGCCGGATTGCACGGCATCTGCGCAACGGTGTCGGGCGTCAGCGTGCAGATGGCCACATGCCTGCCCAGGCGCGCCGCCGCATACGCGGCCTCCACGCCCGCGTGCCCTGCGCCGACGACGATCACGTCATACGTCACTCAACAGCCACTCGCTTCGCTCAGATTCTCACCACAGAGGTCACAGAGAACACAGAGAAATCTCTGCAAATGCGTTTGAACACAACCTCTGTGTGCTCTGTGTCCTCTGTCGTGAAACATAATTATTTACCAATACAGAAGCGCGAGAAAATATGCCGCAGCAGATCGTCCGACGTCCGCTTGCCGGTGACTTCTTCCAGCGCCGCGCGCGCGTCCTGGAGATCGGTCAACACGAACTCTTCCGCGACAGGCCCCGCGGGATTGTCTACGGCCTCCGATGCGCGGCGCAGCGACTGACGAGCCGTCTCCAACAGCGCCGCATGACGCACGTTCGTCACGGCCGCGGAATCACGCAGCGCGGCCGGGCTTCCGCCCTCCAGCGCCGCGCGGATCTCGATCCGCAGCCCTTCGAGGCCATCACCGGTTGCCGAAGAAACGGCCACGCTCGCCGCAGGAAGATCCCCGCTGGCCCACGCCGCGGCCAAATCGCTCTTGTTCGCCACGACAAGACGCCGTGCCTCCATCGTGTCACGGAGCAGGTCGAAATCCTCCGCTTCGAGCGGACGGGACACGTCGAGCACGACCAGCACCAGATCCGCGGTCGTCCAGGCGCGGCGCGCGCGCGCGACGCCTTCGATCTCGACTTCGTCTACCGTGTCGCGTACGCCGGCCGTGTCGATCAACTCGAGCCGCAGCCCGTCGATGTCGGCACTCTCGGTGACCAGATCCCTCGTCGTCCCCGCAATCGGCGTCACGATCGCACGGCCGGCGCGCAGCAGGGCATTGAAGAGGCTCGACTTGCCGACGTTCGGCCGGCCGGCAATCACCACCTGCGCCCCTTCTCGAATCAGCCGCCCGCGCGACGCCTCGCAGAGCAGCGACGCCACCTGGCTTTCGATCGATCGCAGCGCCGCACCGGCTTCGCCGGCCTGCACGAAGTGATAGCCCTCGTCCGGAAAATCGAGCGAGGCCTCCAGGCGCGCGATCAGATCGAAGAGCTGCGCATCTATCGCACCGATGCGCTCCGTCAACGTGCCTTCGAGCTGATCGAACGCGGCCCGCGCCTGAAGCGGGGTCACGGCATCGATGAGATCGGCGACGGCTTCGGCCTGGACGAGATCGATTCTGCCGCTCAGGAACGCGCGCAACGTGAACTCGCCCGGCTCGGCGAGCCGCGCGCCCCCGCGCATCGCCTGCTCGACGATCTGCCTGAGGACGACAGGGCTTCCATGGGCGCTGATCTCCACGACGTGCTCACCCGTGTAGGAGTGCGGGGCGGGGAAGTAGGTGGCGACGACCTGGTCGCCGGCGGTCCTGGCGAACGTGGCGTGTCTGGCTTGAAGAGGGGAATCGAGCCGGAGCAACGACCCGGCAATCTCGACCGCTGATGGGCCGCTCAACCTGACGACGCCGATCCCGCCGCGGCCCGCAGGGGTTGCGATGGCGACGATCGTGTCTTCGGTGGAAAACATGGTTGGCTACCGGCTACCGGCTGCCAGCTAGCCCTTCGTGACGCCGATCGTGACCGTTTTGACCGCGGCATCGCCGATGCTTTCGGAGGTGGTGCCGGGGACTTCGGCGACGGCCATGTGCACGAGCCGCCTCTCGTAGGCATTCAGCGGACCGATGCTCTGTTCCGCGCCCGACATCCTGGCTTTCTCGGCCAGGAATTTCGCCATCACCCGAAGCTCGTTGTCCTTGCCGCGCCGGAAATCCATGCAGTCGATCAGCAGCCGCTCATCGCCAAGCTGCTTGCGGAATGCGCTGTCGGTAATCTGCTGCAGCGCCTGCAGCCCTTCGCCGCGGCGCGCGAGGAGCGCGTCGGCGCCGTCGCCCACGAGGTTGATGCGTGTCCCGTCCGGGCCGGTCTCGACCTGCGCTTCCAGCGCAAGCCCCATATCCTTGACGACCTTGGCGATGAAATCGACGACCGCTTGAGTGGCGCTCACATCAGCCTCCAGCTCTCAGACTACTTTTCACTTTCCGGCACGCTCTCCGTCTTCCCCTCGCCGACCTTCTTCATCTTGCGCCCGGCCGGGGGCCGCGGCGCGAGAATCGCCGGGCCGATCATCTTGTTCGTCAGCACCTGCTGCAGAATCACCAGCACGTTGCTGGCGAACCAGTACAGCGCGAGGCCGGCCGGCGAGGTCAGGAAGAGGAACGTGAAGATGATCGGCATAAAGAGCATCATCTTCTGCTGGACGGGATCGGCTCCCGTCATAGGCATCATCTTCTGCTGCAGGACCTGGGAGGCGCCCATGAGGATCGGCGTGACGTAATACGGATCGGCGGCCGCGAGATCGTGGATCCACCAGATGAACGGCGCGCCGCGCAGCTCGATCGCCTCCGACAGCAGGCTGTAGAACGCGAGCAGCACCGGGAAGGTCAGCAGCATCGGGACGCAGCCGCTCGCCGGGTTGACCCCCTTCTGCCGGTAGAGCTCCATCATCTCGGTGTTCATCTTCTGCCGGCCCGGATCGGTCATGCTCAGCTTCGAGTAGCGATCCTGAATCGCCTTCACCTGAGGCTGGATCGCCTGCATCTTCCGCATCGACACGTTGCTCTTGTGTCGCAGCGGGAACATCGCCGCGTTGATGATGACGGTGAGCAGGATGATCGACCAGCCGTAGTTGCCGACGAAGCCGTTCAGCCAGTTGAGCGCCGACAGGAGCGGGACGCACAGAAACGCGAACATCCCGAACCAGATCGCGCGGACGAGATCGGGCTCGGCTTTCTGCAGCGACACGAAGTGCTTGGGTCCGACGAAAAACTTCACGCTCGACGACCCGCTCGGAGCCGAGCGGAAGCGGATGTCGTAGCCGACGTAGTCACGCGACACGGACGCATCGGGCCCCGCCGACGGAATGGACAGCGGCCGGTACTCGAGGTCGGCGCTTCCGGGCTTCACCGCCGCCGAGATGAAGTAGTGCGTGTCGATGCCGGCGAAGTCATAGCCGCCCTGATATTTCGGGGTCTCCAGAAGGTCGGCCGCCTGAAGCCGCTCGACACTGTCATCGATCGAAAAAATCGCCGCCGACTTGCGGACCGCCGAGAAGGCGCCGCCGG
>Ga0163150_10007988_pt1 | contig 12177 bp, 10 predicted proteins | sample OliLakLV19P2IB_FD_148628 | JGI IMG/M metagenome (GOLD analysis project Ga0163150, IMG submission 148628) | Freshwater microbial mat bacterial communities from Lake Vanda, McMurdo Dry Valleys, Antarctica - Oligotrophic Lake LV.19.P2.IB | ecosystem: Environmental > Aquatic > Freshwater > Lake >...
TCCTCGCAGTACCCCCGGTTTTCGCCGGCCGCGGCGAGATGTCGTAGCGTCAGCAGAAGCTTGATCGCCGCAGGGCTCGCCAGCGCGAAACCAGGCGTGGCCGGCGTTGGCAGGGTTGGTCCTTTGGAAACGCTTTTGGCAGGGCTGGTTTGCAGGACCTCTTCTTTCTCGTGTGACGAGTCAGACACTAGAAACTTTGCAATGCGCGAGATCATGGTCAGGCTCCCTTCTTGGGGTTGGTTATGCGGCACGAGGGGCAGCCTTTTGCGACCCATTCGCCGATGTCAGAAGCACGCCACAACGCTTGACGGCCGATGGGCTTACCAGCGCGAAGCCGGGGTTGTTGGGGGTTGGCAAGGCCGGTGCAACCGAAACGTTTTCGGTTGCATCGTGCGTCTCGGTCGCCGCGCTGAGCGCCTCCTCGCTGAACTGCTCCTGACCATAGACTTGGTCTGGGATGTTTAGCAGAGCGTTTGACACAATCGTGATCTTCTAAAAGTACTCGGTGATCGACCCTGGTTTTGATCTACGCGTTGTCGATCCTGGCCGTGGTGACGCTGTCGCCGCTCGGCGCGCTTCGAATGCCGCCAATTCCTCGACATCGACGCGATACCTCGGCCGTGCCCCTCGCCGAGTCGCGACATCCATCGCGCGCAGTTCGCCGCTGTGAATCCACGACAAAACCTTGTCGGCACCTATGCCCCATAGCCGCGCGATCTCGGGCGGCGAAAGCTTGCGCCTAGCACCCTGAGTTATTTTCACCACCAAAGTCCTTGCGTGCGGCCCGCGATCGCAATGTGGATTCAACCTCGTCCGGATCAAACATTAAGGGTCGGCGACTTGCTCGCATGCACGGGATCCAGCCTCTGCGAGCCCATGCCCTGACGGTGTCGACTTTCACGCCAAGCCGATCCGCTAGTTCACACGCACTTAGAAATCTCATCACACATCTCCGGCAACGTTCGTGGGGATTCTATGCGCGAGGAGATGAAACGCAAGTCTTTTATGGGTATGGACTTGCGGTATGGGTGCGGTATGGGGCCGCTATGGATTTGCCGAGGCCAGGGGACCGCGATCGGTAACGATGCGTTACAAATCAACGTCTGATTGCAGGGAAGCGGTGAAGCCAGCGATCAACCGGACCGATCCGCTCCGCGGGCGGCACGGAGTTCGCTCGTGCTGCACGAACTAGCACGGCGATAGGGGCAATAGGCATCGACTTCGGCAATGCAACTCGCGACTACGAGTTCTATCAAACCGCTTTACAAGGGCTCAGTTCCTTGCCGGCAGAATCCGAACACCTGACAGAGTGTTCCGCGCGTTTATGCGTGGGTATAGCGCGACAACGCGGCTCCCGAGGGCCAGCCCGACATTACCATCACTGGCATAGAGAGCTCAAACGTGATAAGCAGTGCGGCTAGAAGATAAATGCACTGCTCGGAGCGGATGTTTCTTAGCCGTTTGTTAGTCGAGGCAGCGGCACAAGTCCATAGCCGTTTCCTGATTGTTTAGCGAGCCTGACGTGCTTGGCAAGCTGGGGATTAGACCTTACCAGGCGCTTTAATACCTGATCCGCGTCCCCGTGGCCGCTTTGGGCTTTAAGTTCTTTTAGTGAAAGCGCTCCGGGAAACGCGTTTACCAACGTCGCGATTACATCAATTCTCGCCCGGGTTGACAGAGTGACCAGTTCGCCAGTTATGCGAATTCGGCGCTTTGTATGGTCAACGATGCTGATCGGGCAGTCAGGTTTTTTCGGAATCGCCTCCTCGGTATGACTCAGCCTCTCTTCGACGCGCGGCTTCTCTAATCCAATGAGACTAAGTTTCCCGGATTGGAACTCCGATTCAAGTCGTCGAATCTCAAGTTCAAGCTGAGTCCGAGTGTCCTGAACCTCCTGCGAAGTTGGGCGTTGTATCAATCGAATCGCTTCACGAATCGCTTCCGCCTCACCGATCACCTCGGCTGGAATTAGTTCAATGTGTTTCGCTAATGCGTCGATCCTGAGTTTCACCACTATACCGTCATCGGCATCCACTCCGCGTTCAGCACACCAGCGCAACACAGTGCGTTGACAAAGCACCTCTTGTGTAACGAATACGAGTTTATGAGCCAATTGGTGACAGGCTTCATGCGCCGTTGGCGATGTTATGTCTGCCAAGTGAACAATTCTAGGACTTGCGGATGCCAACGCCGCTTGACAAATCCATAGGTTGTCAAGCCATCTGCCGGAAACGTATTTCTCGAGGCACAAAAGCGAACTTGCAAGATCGTTGGCGTCAATCGAGTCAATTCTGCCGAGCAACTCATCGGCTCGAAGAAGCATCTTTAATGCCGGGTCGTGCAGTGCTTGGGCCTGCTGCGAGCGCGTGATCTGGCCGAGCAGAGTAAGAGCGTCCAGTGTGTTCATGGGGCGTCGGCGAGCGGGCGGTAGGTGGACTAAGAATGCCGGCCTAGATAGTCACACAACCCCGAGCCGGTGTCCATCAATCTAACTTCGAGTGTTGAGCTGCGGTTTTCTTCAATTTAGCCGGGGCCGCGAATGCGTGCGAAATGAGGTAATGAGGTTTGCGGTGGGGTGCGACGTTACGCCGTGCCATTTGGTCGATCCGCCGGGCATTGAAAAAGCCACCCCCGCACAGAATCCGTCACGGCCTTAAGCCGCTCGTCACTGATCCGCTCGCGGTAGACGCTGGCCATGTCGTCGCGGGCGTGGCCCATGATGTGGTCAACGGCTACCTGGTCCCGGGTCTCGCCGGCGATCGTCTCGAAGGTGTGGCGGAGCGCGTAGAAGTTCAGGCCGGGGCGGTGCAGCTTTAGGGACTTGAGCAGCTTGGCCATCTCATTGGAGATTGGGTTGTCACTCGTCTCTTTCGACCATGGCTTGCCATACTTGGTAACGAACACAAGTCCGCTATGGCCAGCTTCTTTCGGTTCTGGCCGATTTGCTGCACGCCGAAGGGCAGCAACCGTCTCCGGCCAAAGTGGGCAACGACGCGGAATTCCCGTCTTCGGCCGAGGATAGTCAAGCCAACCGCGCCCCAGGTCGAGAGCTTGCTTGGGGAGCGTGGCCACGTCCTGATTTCCCAGACCACAGTTGATGCCCAACAGGACCATGGCATGGAGTTGTGGCCCGGCAGCCGCCATGATGGTTCGAATGGCCTTTGCCTCGAACATGCGGGGCCCCTTGGCATTTCGAGCCAACCGCAAGGTCTTCTTGCTGGGCCGCTTGAACAGGGGTCCAAAGCGAACTGGGCGATCAACTAACGCTATGTCGTAGGCGTATTTGAACACGACGCGAATCCGCTGGATCTCATTACCGAGGGCGACGGGCCCACGCGTCTTGGCGAGCGACGACCGTAGTTCTTCAAAGTCTTCGGCGCCGAGGTCCATGACTAGCCGCATGCGTCCAAAGGCATCGACGATGCGGGTACAAACTGACTTGTAGTCGTTGAAGGTTCGCTCGGTGATCTCGCCGGTGTCAGCGAGCATGCGCTTGGCAGTCAAGAAGCGATTGCAGAGGTCTCGGATAGTTGCTCCGTCGGACGATGCTCGGGGGCGGCGGCCGGCATATAGGTCGTCACGCTGATCAAGGTACAATTGCAAGGCTGCGTCCGGGTTCCCCCAGGGGCCGAAGTAGTACAACTTGCCGCGAATCTTCTTGGCCCAGCGCTTTGTGGCGTGCGGGAAAAGAGGGAAGTCCGGGTACGGCTTGGCGGGCTTGGTGGCACTCGGGTGGCCGCTGGATTTGGGCATGATGCTATCAGGATCTGAGCTATGCAGGTGTCAGAACGGGTGTCACACAGGTTTACCAGCCTCCCAAAACGAAGTCAATAAACTACTATAGCAATACAACTTAGCGCCCGTAGCTCAATTGGATAGAGCAGCGGACTTCTAATCCGCAGGTTGCTGGTTCGATTCCAGCCGGGCGTAATGACTTACGTCGATCGCGGGTAGGTGACACTCGCAAAACACTACGCTGAGGTTTGTGATGGTCGAGAAACTGCCTGCCTTAGGTCGACGGCTCACCGACATTCTGCAAAGCGAATTCTGGAAGCATCCAATCGTCTCGACTGTCGCCGCCGCCGGCATCATTGGACTCTGTGCCCTCGGGTAGACGAGGTACAACGCGACCGATGTATCTACTTCAGATGTAGCTGCCAAAAACCTGAGCTTCACCGACACGAAACTCGAGCCCCAGCCGATCAACAAAAAGGGCGACCGCTTCGAGAAGGGCGACGCCTTCGAGGTTGAGCGGGCCACGTTCGTTTTCACGATCGAGAATTCTGGTGACAAGCCGATCCATGCGACCGCCGTCGGGTTGCTGATCGACGAAATACAAAAGATCGTGATGGAGCGAACAACTCACCTTTGGACCAAGGCCATAAACCACGACGGCTACACAGAGACATGGATAACGACATCAGCGAAGGCCGGCGATTTTCTTCCCGTTGGAAGCACCATTGACGTTGAGCCAGGCGGGCAGCGACAGATCAAAGTTTGGTTCATGTCCACTGACACACCTGCTATTGGAGTGCTACGGGTGCGTGGCAGAATGCAGGTTCGGACAGCGGAGGGCGTTGCAATCAGCGCCCCATTTTACGTTGAGATTCACTCCGACAGCCAGGAAATGCACTACGTCAAGAGCGGCGGCGTCTAGGTGCCCGCCTTCGGCTTCGAGCACAGCGCGTAGCGCGTGTCGAGGCCGCGAAATCACGAGTCGCGATCAATCGCCGAGCCGATCTTGGAAATCCTCGCGCCACACGCCCGCCAGCGCCGGGACTTTGAGCAGGCGCCGCAGGTCGTCCGGCGCGGCATGGCGATTGAGCATCAGCGCGAACATGTCGACGACCGTGATCCGGCGTTCGTCCGTGTGGACCTGCTCGATCGAATCGCCAGGGCCGACCTCTCCCTCTTCGACAACCGCGAAGTAGATGCCAGGCCAGCCCGCCTTGAGAAAGGCCTTGACCATCGTGGGGTCGCTGAAGCGGATCCCCAACTTGAAGCAGGGAAGCCGCGGCTGCGTGACGACCAGCCGGGCCGTGCCAACGCGGAACTCGTCGCCAATGTGAACGCGGTCTTCGACAAGCCCCTCGATCGTCAGGTTCTCGCCGAACGCGCCAGGAGCGAGCTGACGGCCGACTCGCGTTTCCCAGTCGGCGTAGTGCTCCGACGGATAAGCGTAGACCGCTTTGTCGGGCCCGCCATGCACGGTCAAGTCAGCTTGCGAGTCGCCGGCAAGGTTCAAGGTGCGCAGCGCGATCCGGCCAGCCACCGGGTCTTTGAAGATCGCCGTGCTGACGAGCGTGCCTTGCCAGGGAACCTCGCGAGGCATCCCGACATTGACCGACAACACTCGCATGGCTGTGCTCCAGGGTCGTCATCAATTCACGGCGTGGCACGTAAGGGTGCCAGGCTGTCCCGTCACAGCGTCTTGAGATACTCGAGCACGGCGTGCTTTTCGTCTTCGCTCAATTGCTCGGGGAAGCTGTGCCCAGCCGCGCTCTTGCCGCGTAGTTGCGTGTTGAAGTAGCGGCGTTTGTCGTCGGCGCGGCGCACGTCGGGGGGCAGGGCGTCGTACTCCTGCACTTCGAGCCCGACGCGCTGTTGGTCAAAGCCATCTTCGCTGCGCAGCCAGACCGTCGGGCGCTTCGCCTCATGCAGGACGTGCCAAAGCGTCGGCACCGAGCCGTTGTGAAAGTACGGAGCCGAGGCCCAGACGCCATCGAGCGGCGGAGCGACGTAGCCGGTCGGCTTTTCGACAACGTCTAACTTGCCGAACTCGCCGAACCAGCTTTCGTGATAGAACCGCCGATGTTCGACCGGCATGCCGTCGAGCCGCGCGCGATCTGTCCCGATTTCGTCGATGTCGACGCGCTTCTCGGGGTAGCTGCCGTCGGGACCGTATGTACCGTGACACTCGGCACAGGCACGGTTGAAGATCGGCCGACCGCGCTCGGCCAACTCGCGATCGATCGCGTAGGGGTACTGCGGCGGCTCGACCGATTCGATCCAAGCCAGCACGTCCTGAAAGTCCGACTCCCAGCTCTTGATCGTGTCGGCAGAATTGGCAGGCACCAGCACGAACTGCATGATCACCCGCGCGGTCTTCGGCACGAAGCCGTCGATATACAGGTGCGTTTTCTTCTTGGTGTTCCAGAACGGCGGCGCGTCGAGATCGTAGTGCTCGAACGGGACTGTGCGAGGGGTTTCCAGCAGATCGAGGTTGTCGTCGCGCATGGCCGACAGCAGCACGCTGGCGGTTTGCGCATTGGTCGCGCCGTTGGATCTGCTCATCGGAATCATCGCGCCGCTGGCCCTGCCGGGCGAAAGAGGGCGGCCCGCAGCGACCTCGGCTTTGGCCACGTCCTGCATCAAGGTCTGAAAGGCGTAGTGCGAGTTCGGCAAACCGGTGATCACGCGGCCGGCCACTTTGCCACCGTGGCAGGTTAGGCAGTTCATGGCCCACCCAGCGCCGGTATCGACGACGCCCAATGGCGCGCCGTCGGGCGAGTCGGGATTGGGCACCAGCCCGTAGCGCGAGAAGGTCATGCGGCGGCGCTCGGCGGGCGTGGCAATTTCAGCGGCGGATTTCAACTCGGGCGGCCAGACGGTCCAGAGCGCGTCGAATTCCGCGGAGGTGAAGTCGACCGGCTGGTACGGCTTGCCGGTCAGATGGCGGTAGCCGCGCGCGGCAGCGTCGGCGGTGCGCACTGATTCACTCGCGACGGCCGGAGCAAGTTCGGCAGCGCCTGCTCTTTGCGTGGCAAGAGAAAGCCACAACCCCGCGGCGAACAGGCAGGCCACAGTGCCGCGCGAAACGGAGTGGCGCAATAGGGAGACGCGTAGAATCGAAATGCTAGTCACGGTGCTCAAATCTCACGGCCCGAATGCTTGGGAGAATTCGACGTTGTGGCGCAATTATACGGCGCAATGTGCCCTAGGAAGCCTCCACCGCTTTACGCCCGTGAACGGAACACAAAAGGGATCGTCAAATCGCGCAGCGATCGACGTAGTCAGCAAAATGCTCGAGCGGTGGTGTGGCCAGGCCGACGACCTTGGCGGCGTCGTCCCAGCGCCTGAGACGCACCGCGGCGGCGCAGTGCGGCGATGCTTCAAACGCCGCGCGCTCGGCGTCGCTGAGCAAGCCTCCTTGCAATTCGAGGCTCACGAGCGACGGTCCGCTGAGAAGTTCGCGATAGGCCGGTTCGACGGTGCAGAGATAGCGCTTCGCGGCGACGTGCATTCGCACCGGTTCGACCACTTCGGGTCCAAAGCGCTTGGCCAGCCAGTTGGCGGCGGCCGCCTCGTGGTGGTCGTCGATGCCCTGTTCCGGAGCGTCGTCGGGGAGCGAGTGCACCAGGTGGCCGACATCGTGTAGCAGGGCCGCCGCGACGAGCGGCGCATCGGCCCCGTCGCGTTGGGCGAACAGGGCGGCCTGCAGCGCGTGCTCACGTTGCGTGACCGCCTCGCAACCGTATTGCGAACTGCCGCGAACGCGGAAGAGGTCGAGGACGGCGAGCGTGGTGGCTTTGAGCGGCATGGGTGGGAGTAAAGCCAATCTAGCCATTTCACCGGCGATTCGCAGGACAGAATGGCTGTTGCCCTGCGTCGCGTTTAGTTTTCCGCGCCGATCGCGTTATGTCTTGCGGTTTTCAAGGCCCTTGATGAGTCCACTGATCATCTTGGCGATCGTCACAAGTTGTCCACGTAGTGATTCATGCTTCGACTTGTTGAGTAGCCCTCGACGCCGAGCGATTTCGAGTAGCGGCACGCATTCCTGCGTGGAGCCGCGTGCGATGATAAAGAAGCTCCTGCGATCTGGTTTTGTGAATCGGCCGTTCCCTTCGGCCAGGTTCGTAGCAATGGAAAGCGCCGCGCGATTGAGTTGGTCGACTAGAAAGCCGTAGCCGCGAGGGAACTCTTGAGTGCATGCGGCAATCTGGTCCGCGAAGGCAACAGCCTTTTGATAGACCTCCAGTTTTCAAACAGGAAGGTCATGCGGCAGGCACGCACAAAAAAATTTGAGCAGTGGATCAGGAGACCGCAGGAGCGCATGTCGTGCCTTAGGCGACGATTCGCTCTGAATTTCACCTGCTCACCTACTCCTATGCTCTCCTGCTCTATTTTTGGCCGCTCCGCGGCACAAAAATGGAGGATAGGGGATTTGAACCCCTGACCTTCTGGCTGCCAGCCAGACGCTCTCCCAATTGAGCTAATCCCCCGATGGTTTGTTTCTGCCGGCCCAGCGCGGACGGCAACTGATTACCTTAGCTTAATTCGTTTGCTTTGACCTACCCGCTTGCTTCGGCCTGCTTCGAGGCAGACCTTGTGGCAAATTGTCCGGTTACCTAAAGTGACGCCAGCGACAGGCAGTCGGTCTGGCCCTACGTCAGGCAAAAGGTGTTGCTGGCCTTCGACCTGCCCCGGCTCGCTTCGCTGGCGGCGAAACAATCGGCACTCGGCTCGGGTGAGCCAGTCGCCGGGGGCGAAAGGAAACCTGACCCAAAAACCTGGGCAGGCAACCTTAAGCCGTTACCAGGGCAACGTTTGTCGATATTGAAGACTAGCGTTTCCTAGCACGCAAACCTATCACTCGGCTGGGAAGCTGTCAAGAACGCCGGTCGCTGCTCGGAGCACTTCGACTTGTCACGTTGGACTATCTGGACTGTCGTCAAGTTCGCTGCTTCGGCGGGCCTGATCTCGTGGCTCGTTTTCCAGGCCGTTACGGAAACGCGCGGGGAGGGGCTCGACTGGACGAGCCAGCCGCCGCGGAGCTGGGCACTGCTCGGCGCCGCCTGGGCGGCCATGTTCTCGAGCCTGGTGATCACCATCGTGCGGTGGTATCTGCTGGTGCGGGCGCTCGATATTCCTTTCCGGTTGCGCGACGCCTTCCGGCTCGGCTTCCTCGGCTACATGTTCAACTTCGTCTCGCTGGGGAGCGTGGGGGGCGACTTGTTCCGCGCGATCTTCATCGCGCGCGAAGCCCGCGAGCACCGCGCCGAGGCCGTGGCCACGGTGCTCATCGATCGAATTATCGGGCTCTACGTGCTGTTCGTGATCGCGGCCGTGGCCCTGGTTTACAACGGGCTGACCAACTCGCCAGTTCGAGAGATTCAGGCCATCAACTGGCTCACCTGGGTTTCGGTGGTCGGCGGCGCGATCGGCATCGTGATGCTGCTGGTGCCGGGCTTCACCGATGGCCGCTTGTCGCAATTTCTCAGTAATCTCCCCAAGGTGGGCCCGACGATCGGCAAGCTGCTGGTGGCCGTGCGGATTTATCGCCGCAAGGTGGGGGTGCTGTTTTGGGTCACCGTGCTGACCGTGGCCGTGCATGGCCTAGGGACGTTGGGCGTGTACTTTTGTGCGCGGGGCTTGATTGCGGACACGCCGACGCTGGCGGAACACTTCGTGATCGTGCCACTGGCGATGGTGGCTTCGGCCTTGCCCTTGCCGCTGATGGGGCTGGGAGCCGTTGAAGCGGCGTTCAAAGTGCTCTATGCCCAGGTGCCGGTCAGCGCGAAACTCGGCACCGGCGAAGTACTGCGGATCTCGGTCGTATTTCGCGTCATTCAGATTCTCAATGCCTTGGTCGGCGGCGCCGTCTACTTATACAGCCGCCGGCAGGTGACCGAGCTGATGCACGAGGCCGAATACGTGGCTGCCCACGGCGGCGAGATGAGCACGCTCGACGCGGCGATCGCCCAGGAAAAACGAGCGGGCGAGAACGAGGCGAAGCCGGATGGCAAGAAGCGCACGGGCAAGCGCACGATGCTGCTGCTGTCGTTGCTAGTCGTCGCCGTGGCTGCGAGCGGCCTCACTTGCCTGGCTGCACGCTAGCGAGCCGGTGTGCGAATTCGGCCAGTGCGCATCGCGCTTACTCGGCGTGCGCTTTGCCATCGACCGTCACGTCGCCGCCCCGGTTGAGGATCGCCGGCGCGGTCTTCGGCAGCAAATCGCAATCGAGCACATTGGCCTGGGCCGGGTACTCGACCAATAGCTGCGCCTCGGCATTGTCGCCCAACACGCACCCGTCGATGGTCGCGCGCGATGCCCCGACGACGGCCACGCCGCTGCGGCCGTTGCCGCGCGAGGTGATTCCGCCCAGCAGGCACTCGACGGCATCGTGCACTTGAATGCCGTCGATCTGATAGCCCTGGATCGTGAGGTTCTGGATCACGACGTCGTGCACCTTGTAGAGGGTGAGCCCGACGGTGTGCGCGGCGCACGACAGCGCGTAGTCGTCGATCATCCGCTCGTCTTCAATGCGAAAGTACAGATAGCCGCCATCGAGAAACCACTCGAGCGGAGCGAGCTTCGGCAGCGCGCCGCCGCGCCCCGTGGGATGCCGCAGGGCTGGCACGTTGTTCAAGTACAACTGTTGATAGGCCAGCCGTCGCGGATTGAACCGGAACACCGCGCCGTGGTACGACTTCCACACCTCGGGTGGAATCGGCAACCGCCCGTCGAGCGTGGCGCCATTGCCTTCGATCACGAAGGGGTGCCCGGGCAGACCACTGTGATGGCCACCAACCAGGCTCGCACTCTCGCGATAGGGCTGGCCAGAATCGGCCAGCACGATGCGATCGCCCGCCCCACACGCGCGCAGTGCGCGGCCCAGCGTGCGAAACGGACCATCTGGCGTCCCCGTGGTCGCGACGAGCCCGCTGAATGTGTCGTCGCCACCGAAATTGTTTACGAACCAGTCGCGAGCGGGCAACGGCCCGAGGCAGCACCCTAGCACAAAGGTCAGCGTCAGGATTCGGAGCGAAATGCGAAGCACGCGGCGTCTCCCGGGGATACAAGGAATGCCTGGGGCAGTCTTCAAGTTTAGCACGCTCGCGTAGAATGCCGGTTTCGCGGGTAGCATTGCCGATCGAGTCACAACGATTGTCGGGGAGAATCGTCGATGCGCGCCGTCATCGCCGGCCAGAGTCTGGAGCTAACGCAGGGGGATATTACCCAGCAGGCGGTCGATGCGATCGTCAATGCCGCCAACAGCCAATTGGCCGGTGGCGGCGGAGTCGACGGCGCCATCCATCGACGGGGCGGGCCCGAGATCATGGCCGAGACCGCGCGCCGCTACCCCACGGGCTGCCCAACCGGCGGCGCAGTCATCAGCGGCGGGGGGCGGCTCTCCGCGCGATACGTGATTCATGCGGTGGCGCCACGCTGGCGCGGGGGCGTGGCCGACGAGGCCGAACTGCTGGCAGCGGCCTATCGCGCGGCGCTACAGCTCGCCGTGGAAAACAAGTGCCAGTCGATCGCGCTGCCGTCGCTGGGCACTGGGGCCTACGGGTATCCACTCGATCGGGCGAGCCGCGTGGCACTCGGGACCGCGATCGAGTTTCTGCGCGACCAACGCGCGCCGGCGCTCGTCAGGTTCGTGCTCTTTGACAATGGGGCCTTCGGCGCGTTCGCGGCGGCGCTCGAAGCGCTGAACGCCACCGGTCAATCGGGCTCGGAAGTTTAAACCCACGGAAGCCTGTTGATAGCGATTGCCAGTTCTACGGCTCACCGGGTCTGTTGCTGGCACGGGGCATTGTCGCTGTCCGGCGCTCGACTCATAATTCACACACGTCCACGCACCCGCGCTCCGCGAGATCTCAGGAAACCAATCCGCACGATGATGCTGCAACCACCTGCCCGGCGACACGCTCCCAACCCTGGTATCTACGTCGAACATCAGGGAGCCGCTGGCGACGGCGCCACCGACGACACCGCGGCGCTCCAGAAAGCGATCGACGCCGGGGGACATGGCGGGCTGGTCCGTTTTTCGCCCGGCCGCACCTACTTGATCACGCACCCGCTGCATGTGCCGTACGACAACCACACCTGGTTCATGCACGGGGCGACGATCCTGGTCGGCTTTCCGGGGGTCGGCATCACGTTCGGCTCGCCGCTGGTGTCGAACGAAGGAATTTGCGTCTACGGCGGAAACGTGCGCCGCGATATCGACTGGACGCAGGGCAACATCGGCGTGCGATTCGTCAACACCACGTACAGCTCATACTACGACTTCGAGATCGCTGGCTTCGAGCGCGGGCTCGAACTGTTGGGCGAGAACGGCTTCGGCAATGCTTATTTCACCGGCGTACCGCGCAGGATCGGCTCGTGCCGGTTTGCGTTGTATCTTTACGCGCACCGCAAGGGGTGGGTGAACGAGAATGTCTTCGTGGG
>Ga0163150_10007989_pt1 | contig 12176 bp, 10 predicted proteins | sample OliLakLV19P2IB_FD_148628 | JGI IMG/M metagenome (GOLD analysis project Ga0163150, IMG submission 148628) | Freshwater microbial mat bacterial communities from Lake Vanda, McMurdo Dry Valleys, Antarctica - Oligotrophic Lake LV.19.P2.IB | ecosystem: Environmental > Aquatic > Freshwater > Lake >...
GCATGGCCAGGCACTCCGTAGGTGAAATGAGACGGAATGCACGAACCTTCGTCAAAACCACGATTTATGGCAATGCCAGTATCCGGATAGACTCTAAGTGCCCCTAACACAACAGCCCAACACGCCGTCATTCCCGCGCAGGCGGGAATCCAGTACACCGTAAGTCGGCCATGCACCACAAGACTTACAACCGCCGATCACAGGTCTCTCGCAACTATCCTCCCCGAGTCCCTGGATTCCCGCCTGCGCGGGAATGACCTTCGAGTAGTAGAGTTAGAGGTTCTAAAAAGCATCGCCTCAAACCTTGCCTAGGGAAGGCCACCAACCAGCTTCCCATTGGCATACGCTCACCGGGCCTTCCCTGGGTCCGAGTAACCCGCGCGAACTGAATCACAATCGATTCAACTCGCCAGCGCCTTCCTACCGCCAGTCTTTGCGCTGGCATCAAAGTTGCTTTCATTCCGTGCGACGGCTCCGATCTGCGCGGAAGTTGCGTGCGCCGGGACGTAAGTGGATAGCTGCGCGCCGAAAGCGGGTTCGCACTCGACCCCGGCCAATGGCGCGCGGTTGAATGCGCGCTCATGCGAAAAAACAGGGAAAATCCGCGCTTACGGTGGTCGCTTGCGCGGCACCGAAGTCGCGCGATCGGTGCGCCGTGATGGGCGACGCGCCGCAATTCGTGGCAAACTCACTGCGCTTGAACGACCGATCACGTCTGATCGCCGTCGGGCGCGACTTTCACCATTTTGGTGAAATGCCTCACCGTCTAGGTGAAACTGCGCGCAAACATTTACGTACCTTTAATTTACGTCAGTCAATCAGGCTGATTTATCCAAATTGGGGTCATCCCATCGAGCCCGATTCCCGCCTTCGAACCTGCTGTAGCAACGACTTGCGGCTCACGACCGATGCCTCACCGATTCGCTGAATCACACCGCAACCAGAAGCAGTCGGCTGGCAAGCGAGCCGGTAAAAATTTCCGTCAAAAGTGCGCTGAGTTTTCCGCCCAATCGAACGAAAAAACCGTCGCCATACGGGCGGCCGCGGCGTTTTGGCGCGGGGCTTGCTAATCCCCGCCCCGTGTCGATGGACCGGACTCTTTTTGAAAACGGGAGGAAAAGCTAATGGTACGAGAGCACACAGAACTCGAATCTTCGAATCTCGGGGATCGCGACGGGGCCGAGGGGCGACGCAAGGACTACAGCCGTAAATCGCAAACCAGCCGCGGCCGCACTGCCAACCGCACGGTGCATAAATCCGCCGGCGGCATCCATCGTCGACGTCGCAAGTCCTACGGACTCTAGCGGCCATTCTATCTAGTTGACCTTGGCCATTTGACGCTGGAAAAACGGGGCCCACCTAACCGCAATCGGCGCCGCGCGGACCAGAACGACTCTCAAGAATCTTCGGGGCAGCGCGCAGCGGCGGTTTCCTTCCCACGAAAAGAGGTTTGCTAATGCGAACGACACTCGCGCTGCTGGTTGCTCTCTTAACGCCCGCTGCCGGCGCGCTGGCCCTACCGCCCACCATCGCGATCACGGGCGATCTGCGCGATGGCTTCGTCAATAACCTGGGTCAAACTACCGACGCCGACCCACGCGGCCGCGCCGGTGTGGGCGGAAGCCCCGCGTTCGTGCCCGAGAACGTGGTGTACTTCTTCAAGCTGCCGACGCTCTCGCCGGGCGAATCCATCGGCACGGCCGATTTGGCGATGAACCTCTTTGAGGTCACGAATAGTCCCAACTACAGCGCCGATCTCTACGGCCTGGGCTGGGTCGTCGAGCCGCCCAAAGTGCAGGCCAGTTGGTTCTTCGCCGGTCCCCTCGATACGCGTACGGGCAACACGCTCGGCACGCATTTGGGCACAGACTCGATTTGGCGATTGCAAGACAACATCATGGTCAGCACCGGTTCGGGCGCTGCTGCCGACACTCCGGCCGGCATCGTTCACACCAATGCCGCGGGCGACGGGCAATTGGCGAACTTCCTGCGATCCCTGTATTCCAAAGGCGCGGTCGGCGGCGACTATGCCGTTTTTCGCCTGAGCCCCGACATCGTCAATCTGACCACGACGAACCGGCGCGGTTTCACGCTCGATTTCGCGAATGGGAATGTCGCGCCAGTGCTGACCGTGACGGCGGTGCCCGAGCCCTCCTCCGCGGTGCTGTCAGTACTGGCGGCGGCGTTGCTTGGCGTCCATGTTTGGCGACGGCGGAGCAAATCGTAGAATTCTTGCTACTCGCTCGTAAACTGGATAGCATTGGATAGTCGTCAATCACTCTCGCGGAGAACGCTAATGAATCGCTCCATCCTCGCGCTCGCAATCTTGGCAGTCATTGCCTGCGCAAGAACGGGTGTTGCCTCACCCATCCAATGGTCGACCGCAGCCGGAGGCAACAATCACTTTTACGAAGTCGTGACGGCCGGCCACGTGCTGCCCTGGGCTACCGCGGAGTTGGCCGCCGAAAGCACCGGGGGATACTTGGCGACGGTCACCTCCGCCGCGGAGAAAGATTTCCTCGTAGGCACGTTCGGCGACTTCCTGCGCGGCACGTGGATCGGAGGGTATCAATCGCTGGGCAGCGTCGAGCCCGCGGGAGGCTGGAAGTGGATCACGGGTGAGCCCTTCGTTTACACGAACTGGGAGCCGACTGAACCGAACAATTCCGGTGGGCAGGAAAACCATCTAGTTTTCGCGACCGCCGGATCGAGCGTGGTCGGCGTCTGGAACGATCTCGACGGCGTCAACCCGCCGACGGGTTTTGTCGGCGGTTACGTCGTTGAGCGGGTGCCCGAGCCTTCCACGATTTCCATCGCCGCCGTTGCGGCAATAGGTGCATTGGGATTTGCCTGGCGCAACAGGCGACGTCCAGGAACGACATTTCGGGTTGGCTAGCCAACGAGCACCTTGCGTCGTCGCCGGACGCAGGCCACTGCGCATGACGCACCTGTGCCGACCAAGCCGATTGTCGCCAGCACGACCGAGCTCGGTTCTGGTATCGGCGCTAGCGTTAAGTTGTCGACGTCCCAATTCTGGTACCCGTTGTCCGCGCCGCCGTAGACGACTTTGATCGTCGAGAACGGAACGCTGGAGACCACGCCGAAGAATTGTGTCGTCGTGACGTTCTGCGGTACGGGCGTGTTGTCCAAATAGATCTTCAGTGGATTAGGCGTGCCAATCCAATAAGACGTGAGATCCCAATCGCCGCCGATGCCATACAGCTGGCGGTGGAAATCGAAGACCGTGGCGTCGGACGTGCCCGCCGAGGTCTGATCGTGCCAAGTGGATACGCCCGAGGTTTGCAGCTCGGTCAGAAAACCATGTGCCGCGGGAGTGCTTCCAATGGTGATGCCCGACGACAGCGTGGCCGAGCCGTAATTCGAAACGAGAAAGCTGTCGAAGTTCTCGCTCGCATACGTCCCGTTGACCGCGGCCGACCAGTCCGGCTTGCTCGTGTACGCGGTAATTGTGGCTCGCGATTCACGTCCATTGCAGAAGACGGCCGCAAGCAATACAAAGCCTGTTGTTAGTCTCATTAGCTGCTCCTTAGTGCGAAAGACCGGGTTTAACTGTACTGTTACTGATGTGCTTTGGTTGTCGAGACGGACCTTCGACAGCGAACCTTCGACAGCGGGACTGCCAAACCTTTGAGTTCTCTTTTAGGCAGCCGAATTGCTCATGTCAAGAATCCACCGCTCCGGCTCCCAGGCGCGGCTAAGTGGAGCCGGTCCGGCTCAGTCGATCGAACGACTATGACCGACTGGGAATCTCTCAATCAAAACGTCGTCGCGTGTACCCGCTGCCCGCGACTATGTGCGTACGTCCGAGAGGTCGCGGCGAAGCGTAAGCCGGCCTTCGCCGATTGGGACTACTGGGGCCGGCCCGTGCCGAACTTTGGCGATCCGCAGGCCCGGCTGCTCATCGTCGGCCTTGCGCCGGCGGCTCATGGCGGCAACCGCACGGGCCGGATGTTCACGGGCGATCGTAGCGGCGACTGGCTGTATCGCGCGCTGCACAAGGCCGGCTTTGCCAACCAGGCCGCATCGACCGATCGCGCGGACGGCCTACGGCTGATCGACTGCGCCATCACGGCGGCCTGCCATTGCGCGCCGCCCGAGAACAAGCCGACGCCCGAGGAACTGGCGAATTGCAGCCAATGGCTCATCGAGACCTTCGATCGCGTACCTGCCCGCGTATTCATTGCGCTGGGGCAGATCGCCTGGCGGAGCGTGGTCGTCGAAGCCCGCCGCCGCGGCTGGTATTTGGGAACTGGTCCCAAGTTCGCTCACGCCGCCACGGTGCCATTGTCTGACGGGCGCTGGCTCATCGGGAGTTACCATCCGAGCCAGCAAAATACCTTCACCGGCCGACTGACCGAGCCGATGTTCGACCGAGTGTTTCGCCAGGCTCGTGAATTGCTCGACTAGGCGACCTGGGTGAGAGCAACGCCCGGAATTATCGGGTATCATCGGAACGCGGCGTGACCTTCTGTCGTGTTGGTTTCAACCGTGTCCGAGGCCCATGATGCTCTATCGCTTCGTCCGCCTGTCGGCGTTCTTGCTTGTGGTCGCCGTATTCGGCGGCGATTCGGCGAGGGCCGCGCAACCGGCGACCGCTGCCAACAAATCAGCCTCCGTCGAACAGCGTGCCTCCGCCGAACAACATGCCGTGGTCGAACAACCAATCGCGGTCGACAAGCGGCTCTCCATCGAGCTCTTCGCCGCCGAGCCGCAGGTCGTCACGCCTACGGGCATCGCCGTCGACGGCAAAGGCCGCGTGCTGGTCATCGAGAGTCACACGCATTTTCGGCCCGAGAATTATGCAGGGCCGGCAGCCGACCGAATTCGGCTGTGCGAAGACACCGATGGCGACGGACGCGCCGACCGCGTCTCGAACTTCTTCGAGGGCACGAAGTACACCATGAATCTGGCGGTCGATTGCCAGGGCGCGGTATATGTCGCGACCCGCAACGAGATCCTGCGATTGCGCGATACCGACGACGACGGCCGCGCGGACCAGCGAACCGAGATTGCGCGACTCGAAACGCAAGGCAATTATCCGCACAACGGACTTTCGGGTTTTGCTTTCGACGTCGCAGGGAACGTCTATTTTGGATTGGGCGAGAATCTAGGCGCCGATTACCGGCTAGTCGGCAGCGACGGCCATACGATTGCAGGCGGTGGGGAAGGGGGAAGCATCTACCGCTGCCGTTCCGATGGAAGTGGCTTGCATCGCGTTGCCACCGGTTTTTGGAATCCGTTCCACGTTTGCCTGGACGCCTTCGGACGCTTGTTTGCAGTCGATAACGATCCCGATTCGCGGCCCCCCTGCCGATTGCTGCACATTGTCGAAGGCGGCGACTACGGCTACCGCTATCGCAACGGCCGCAAAGGCGTGCATCCGTTCACCGCCTGGAATGGCGAGCTGCCCGGGACGCTGCCCATGACCGCTGGCACGGGTGAAGCCCCCTCGGGCGTATTGGCTTACGAATCGGACGGGCTGCCCGACGACTACCGCGGCGTGCTACTGGCGACTTCATGGGGCGATCATCGTATCGAAAAGTTCAAGCTCGCGCCGCGCGGCGCCTCGTTCCATGCCGTGGGAGAGCCGGTCATCACGGGCGGCGAGAACTTCAGGCCCGTCGGCATCGCGCTGTCGCCCGACGGCTCGCTGTATGTCAGCGATTGGGTCGACAAGGCGTACACCCTGCACGGCAAGGGCCGCGTGTGGCGGATTCGATCCACGGAACATGCACGGCCTAACGGCTCGCGTACGGCGGCAAAACGAGCGCGGCCCGCCGATCCTGTTGAAGGCCTTGCTTCGGCACATGGGCCGTTGCGCGAGCAGGCGGCTCGCGAACTCGCCGGCAAGGATGACGCCAGCAGGGACGTTCTACGAAAATCGCTCCGGGAGCATGCCGACCCGCGCGTGCGGGCTGCGGCCCTTTCCGCGTTGATTGCGGCGGGTGCAATCGACAAAGACATGCGGCAGACTTCACTTGCGGATGCTTCCACCGACGTCCGCGCACTGGCCGCTCGGCTGCTTCCAGGCGCCGACGCGATTGCGCAAGCAATGCACGAAAGCCAGACCCCCGAGGTGCGCGCCGAAGCCCTGCGACGATGCACTGATTCAATCGCGAAACCGGTGCTCATGAAGGCGCTGCAAAGCGCCGATCCCTTCGTCCGGCAGGCCGCCAGGCAAGGACTGAAACAGACGAGCGATGTCGCCACGCTCATCGCCGACTGCCAGGTCCCCGACGCCAAGCAGCGGCTGGAGATCGTGCTGGTGCTGCGCGAATCGGCCGATCCGGCCGCGCGGGCAGTGCTGCCGCAGTTATTGGCCGACCCCGATCCCACCGTTCGCTTCGCGGCGGTGCAATGGGTCGGCGAGCAGGCGCTTGTGGAGTTTCGCCAACCGCTCGAAGCCGGGCTTGCAGAAGGCGCGACCACGCGCGAACTGTTTGAGGCGTACCTGGCCTCGCTTGAGCGGCTGGATGGCGTCGCTCGCGTTCCCAAGGACGAAGTCAGCGGCGAGGACTACGTACTCAAGGTGCTGCTGGCCGTGCAAACTCCGCCCGAGGTTCGCGCCCGCGCACTGCGTATGATCCGGCCCGAACATCCGGCACTTGCCGGCAAGCTGGCCGGATTCGTCGGCGCGTGGCACAACGACACGATGAACGACGAGCGCGTGCGGCTGGAAGCGGTCCGCACGCTCCGCGGGCGCCCAGGCGACGAAGCCGCTAGGCAGTTTGCCGCAGTCGCGGCCGACACGCACGCTTCGGTCCAACTTCGGGCCGAGGCCGTCGTCGGACTTTCGGCAAGCAACGAGAAGGGCCGTAAATTATTGCTCGACCTGGCGACCGGAAGCCAGAAGGAATTGCGCGACGAAGCGCTGCGTTCGCTGCGCGGTGCAAACCTCAGCTCGGATGAGCGCAAGCGGCTGGATGCGCTCGCCGCGGGTCCGGCATCGGTCAAAGATCTCGTGGCTCGCATCGGGCAGCCTAGCGGCGTCGGCGGCAAGTCGGGCGAGGGTTCGAACTCCAAAGCCGTCGATCGTGGCGCCTGGCTCAAGCTGCTCGAAGGCCAGGCCGATGCGCAGGCCGGCGAACGCATCTTTTTCCATCCCAGCGGGCCGGGGTGTTTTCGCTGCCATCAAATCGACGGCCGCGGCGGCCGCATCGGCCCCGACCTCTCGAACGTCGCTCGCGTGCTGTCACGCGAGCGGCTTCTCGAATCGCTGCTGGAACCGAGCAAGGAGGTCGCGCCGCTATTTGTCAGCTATACGGTCGAGCGAACCGACGGCACGGTATTCACCGGCGTGCTGGTCAGCGAAGACACGGTCGCTGAGAACATCGCCGCCCAGCGAACGTACGCGGATGCCGAGGGGAAGCTCATCAAGCTCGCGGTCGAAACGATCGCGCGATCCGAGCCTCAAAAAACGTCCATCATGCCCGACGGCTTGCTGAATACGATGACCCGCGAGGAGTTCCGCGATCTCGTCGCATACCTGTCGGCGGCGAGATAAGTGCGTTGCAAATGTCGACGTAGGCTGGGACGCAGCCCCACCTTTCTTTGCGTTCAAGTTCGATAAGAAAGGTGGGGCTGCGCCCCAGCCTACCTGTCCAATGTTCGTGGACGAACGCGCACAGTTCGCGTTCACGCAAAGACATCCAACTGGGCTTCGAGCGCGGGATCGGGCGCGGGGGCAAAATCGACCTCGCGCTCCAGCAGATCGAGCCACGTGCCCGCGATGCCGCCGGCCAACAGCCGGTCGACCTCCAGCGATTCACCCAGGTCTCGCAGGCGGTCGTAGCGAAGTTTGTACGTGGCCAGTGACAAGAGCGACGCCCGAGAGGGGGCCACGCGGCGGGGTGGTATTAGCTCAAAGCCGATAGACAACCGCGCGATCGGCGTCCGCGTGATCTTGTTCAGGGCCAGCGGCAGGATCGGAAACGCCGCGATCGGGCCATACGCTTGGGCAGGGCGAAGCGACATGGGGTGACCAGCCGTGGGACCTCGATAGGGCAATACGCCGCGCCGGGACTTGCTTCAGCTAGGCTGTGCAAGCCGCATTCCCCTCCAGCTTGTAACGCGGGCCAACGCTTGGCTTCCCCACGCGAAAGTCTGTATTCACAACGTGTTATTGCACCGCTTGATGTCGGCTCACGTGACCGTGCCGCCGACTTCACGTTGCCGCCGCAGCACGCCGGCGTGGCCAAATCGCCACGCGCAGACTTCACCAGATCGGGCCGATGCGCGACTCGCGTGCCACCTTTGAGGCCGACCCCAGTCACCCGTTCGCAGGGTTTTGGGCGGCGTGTATTTGCACGCGTAGACCAGGGCGAATGAGAATTCCGCGAAAATTACTTGGTTTGCGCAGTTTGCACTTTCTTTGCGGGTGCCTTGCGTGTACAAGGCATAGGAGACAACAGGCCCGGCATCTCGTGTCCAGTCCAATCGCGGATTCACGTGCGGCTCGCGCCTGCCGAACACCCTTGAGCGTGTCACCATAGAGTTCGTGCCGCCGTCCACCAGACGACACGTCGGCAGACCACACCTCTGGGAAGAAGGGACTTCTTCGCACTGCAGGATTGACAGGGATTCAAGTCAAGTGGGGCGAGCCGTCATTGTGGATTGACTGAGCATGAAGTTCGAGGTCCCGCGATCTCGTCGTGTCGCTCCCGGCGCGTGCCGTTACGCCGTCTGGGCCGCCGCTTTGTTATTTACCATTCACGTGGATATGGCGCGGGCCGTGATCGTCTCGGCCGGCAATGGCGCCGGCAACACGAGCGCCCCGGCCGACGACCCTGGCTTTGCCAACGTGGGTTGGCGCGGCGGTGGCAGCGCCATCTATCTGGGCAATCAATGGGTGTTGACGGCCGCCCACGTCGGCCCAGGTCCGACGATCTTTCAAGGCGTCGCTTACGGCGCCGTGCCCAATTCGCAGGTCTCGCTGGTCAATCCACCGGGTGTCGGCTTTACAACGCAAACCGACTTGCTGCTCTACCGCGTCGATGGCTTGCCGCCGCTGCCCGCGCTCGAGATCGGTACGTCGGTTCCGGGCGTTGGTTCCGATGTGGCGCTCATCGGTCGCGGACGAGATCGGCTGTCGAGTCTTGGCTACTGGGATTCGGCCTGGCTCCCAACCTCGGCGCCTTCAACGTACGCAGGTTTCGCGTGGGGTGTAACCAACACCACGCGTTGGGGCACGAACAAGATCGACACGATCAACGTCTTGCAAAGCGTCTCGAACACGTCCGAAATGTCGTTCGTCATGGATTTTGACCAGGCCGGCACTGCCTTCGAATCGCAAGGCGCGCCGGGCGACTCGGGGGGAGCTGTCTTCTTCAAGAACCCGTCGACCGGACAGTGGTCCCTGACCGGAATGATGTTCGCGATCAACAATTTCGGCAGCCAGCCCTGGGGCATTGCGGCCTTCGGCAACCTGACCTTCGCGGCCGACTTGGCCACCTATCGCGACCAGATCTACGCCCATGTTGGCCTGCCGGGCGACGTCAACTTTGATGGGCTCGTCAACGTTTTCGATATCAATGTCATCTCTTCCGAATGGAAAACCGCGGGCCCCGCGGGCGATGCCAACCTCGACGGCATCGTGAACATATTCGACGTGTCGCTTGTGGGAATGAATTGGACGCAAACCTCAGGTGCAAGCTCCGTGGCCGAGGGACGTGCCTCGGCAAACAATGCGCCCGAGCCGGGCAGCATCGTGCTTCTCGCCGTTGGAGCAGTCACTTTATTGCTCGCCCGAAAACGATGGAGCGGGTTGCCCGTTCGAGCACGCCGGGCATAAGGGCCACGGCGCCTCGAAAGTCGAAACTCGCCGCGTCTGATCCACGTCGAAAATGCCGGGTGCCATGCTTTCACGACGCCTGCGTCGGGTAAGCATGCCTGCAGTTCGCCGCGACGCAGCATGCCTACCCGGGCTACCGCCCGTGAAGGCATGGCACCCCGATGGTGATTTTCTTCTCCTGGGCAATTGATTCACACGCTCTCGCTCCTCGCGATTACCGCGCGCAAGCCGCGAATTGCACACTGCTAAAGCCTGCAAGCTGCTTGTGCATTCCACGGCGGCGCGCGATAACAAACGCTGCCGCGACGACGTGCGGCAGGCCTGGCCGCGGTCTGGCTTATCGCAGCCGTCGCCAGCGCTCTCTTCACACGCTCGGAATGCAAAGGAGATTGTCATGTTGGGTTCGACCACGCGCAGACGATTTCTGGGCGCCACGGCGGCCGGCGGTGCATTGGCGGGCTTGGGAGATCTGGCGTTCCTCGCGCGACTGCGGCCGGTTTCAGCCGCCGAATCGCAACTGGACCCAAAGATCGTGCAATTGCAGCCCGATATCGAACCGCTCGTGCGCCTGCTGGAAACTACGCCGCGCGAAGAGTTGCTCGAAGTCGTCGCTGGACGGATTCACAAGGGCCTTGCCTATCGAGATCTGCTGGCCGCGCTGTTGCTGGCCGGCGTGCGCAACATTCAGCCACGGCCCTCGGTGGGCTTCAAGTTTCATGCTGTGCTGGTCGTGAACTCCGCGCACCTGGCCAGCCTTGCCTCGCCCGACGAACATCGCTGGCTGCCGATCTTTTGGGCCTTGGACCAGTTCAAGGCGTCGCAGGCCGAGGACGTGACGCAAGGCAACTGGACGATGGCGCCGGTTGACGAATCGTCCCTGCCCACGGCCACCGCCGCTCGGGCGGCGTTCGTCTCGGCCATGGACCGCTGGGACGAAGGCGCGGCCGACACGTCCGTGGCCGCTCTGGCCCGCACGGCGGGCAGCAACGAATTGTTCGAGCTGTTCGCCCGCTACGGCGCGCGCGACTTCCGTTCGATCGGCCACAAAGCGATCTTTGTCGCCAATAGCTGGCGGACGCTCAATTGCATTGGCTGGCAGCATGCAGAACCCGTGCTGCGTTCGTTGGCTTACTCGCTGCAAAATCGCGAAGGCGACAGTCCCGCCAACAGCGACGCGGCGGCCGATCGTCCCTGGCGACGCAACACGGAGCTGGCCGGTCGCATCAAGCCCGAATGGCAACAAGGCAAGCTGGACGACGCAGCCACCACCGAGATGGTCGCCGTATTGCGGCAGGGCTCGGAAGAAGAATGCCCGCGGAAGGTCGTCGAACTGCTGAACCGCGGCATCGCTCCACAATCCGTGTGGGATGCCCTGTTTGTCGGCGCGGGGGAGTTGCTCGCGCGGCAGCCGGGCATCGTCGCATTGCACGCCGTCACGTCGACCAATGCCTTGGCCTATGCCTACAAGGCCAGCGGCAACGACGAGACGCGGCGGATGCTGCTCTTGCAAAACGCCGCGTTTGTACCGCTATTCCGTCAGGCCATGGTCTCGCGCGGAGGCAAGCTGCCGGAGCTGGCGCTGGATTCGCTCGAGCCCGAAGCGCCGTCCGCGTCCGGCGCAGAAGCTGTGGGCGAGATCTTTGCCGACATCAGCCGCGATCGAAAGATCGCGGCCAGTAAGATGCTGGCCTACCTGAGCGGGCATCCCGATCCGACCGACCTGATGACCGCGGCCCGCACGTTGATCTTCCTCAAGGGGAACAACGCGCACGACTACAAGTTCAGCTCTGCCGCGCTCGAAGATTTCTACAATGTCTCGCCCGCCTGGCGCAACCGGTTTCTGGCTTCGAGCGTGTTCAATCTTCGCGGGTCGGCCGGTCCCGATAATAAGCTGGTCGAGCGAACACGAAAGGCGCTGCAGGCGTAGGGGCCACGGTCGCTCCGAATCGGGCGCGCCGCACTGCACTTCGAGAGGCACACATGCAACGAGACATCGTTACCGTCGCGACGTACTCCCACGATTGGGAGGCCCAGATCGCGAAAAACCTGCTGGAAGAAAACGGCATCGGGGCGTTCATCGCCAACGAAAACTCCGCGGGCGCCTTCGAAGGCGTGAGTGCTTTGGTCGAGATCGAGCTCCAGGTCGCCGCCGCGGATGCCGCGCGGGCAACCGAGCTGCTCTCGGCAACAGAGTCATAAGCCTCTGATTGCGGTTCGCCCCAACCTGGCTTGTGTAATTTGTTGGCCACGGATTGAACACAGCGCTGGCTTCGCCCGGGCAACCCAAATGGTTGGATGTTCGTGCATCGATCGCCGCTTTTCCCTAGCCCAGGCATTTATGCCTCATGGTTACCCACATTTTTTG
>Ga0163150_10007995_pt1 | contig 12172 bp, 13 predicted proteins | sample OliLakLV19P2IB_FD_148628 | JGI IMG/M metagenome (GOLD analysis project Ga0163150, IMG submission 148628) | Freshwater microbial mat bacterial communities from Lake Vanda, McMurdo Dry Valleys, Antarctica - Oligotrophic Lake LV.19.P2.IB | ecosystem: Environmental > Aquatic > Freshwater > Lake >...
CCCCCAGCCCCTCTCCCCGTTGCAATGAGGACCACAAAATATAGCGGCGATACTCTTCGTCTCTCGAAAAACTTAATAGACTTCGGCTCCCCTCGCCCCAACGCGGGAGAGGATGAAGCCTTGAGAAGGCTTCATGGGGTGAGGGGACGAGCAGACGGGTTGGATGTTCGCGCGAGCGTTCCGAGACCCTCATCCAGAAGTGGGTTTCGGGAGCTGATTCAGCCGAGAAGTATCTCCCTCACCCCCCAGCCCCTGAAGCTGCGAAAAAATTGAATTGAGCCAACCCTGAGCCGCCCGTCTCCGAATCCACAAGTGAAAACGCGCGCGGAGCGCACGTTCCACCTGGGTGGCGCGGGCGCTCCTGCGCACGCTGAGCGCCGGAAGTAATCGATTTTCAATTCTTTCACAGTTTCCCTCTCCCGCGCTGGGGCGAGGGGAGCCGATTCTGGACCGGACCAGATCGAAGGACATGCTCTTTCCATGTTGGGTGGACATCTTACGCGTCAGTCCGCCGTTTTTACTCTCAATAGTATGAAGGCAGGATCCCCTCTTCTGTGAAAGAAGACCTTCACAATTTCACTTCGCAGCTGGTATCGCTCCAACATCCTTTCAAACAGTTCCCGAGGCTTCTCGAACACAGTGTAAGGTGAGGCATGGAAAAGGAACAGGCTGTTCGGTTGAATGGCACGCTTACGTAACTTGCCCAACGTCTGTTCTTCGTTGCCAGCGGTTTGAAGTTCCCCAAAAACTTCTTCTTTGTTGATCGAGCCGCGTGAGAGCAATAACAATTGAGTGCTAAAACCCCAATCCATCAATAAGAGACGCTGATCGGTTTTTTCCCGAGCGTATTCGGCCAGCTCATAGATAGCATCTGAGAAGAAACCCCTCCCACCTTCGGTTGAAAAGGACCTCAAGTAAATCGCATCCACGATTAGATTCGACGCAATCATGCAGGTCAGCACGGTAACTGGGAGAATTCGGCTCGTCATGGGCCTGCTCGGCGCCAAAGATTCCGCTGGAACACACTCATTGGGTGCAGACTGCAACAGAAAGATACAAAGAGCCATATAGTGAAACGGCCAAAGCATTATGAAATGGTGCCATCCTGCCGGTAGGCGACTCATGTAGATCTCAACAACAATCAACATGGACAACAAGGCAAAAAACATCCCGATTGGATTGGCCGCCTTACCTCTCATTCTCCATCTACAAAGCGAAAGGATCCCACAGCCGGCAATTACCCACGGAGCAATTGTGCCGGGCCAGAACGATGTAAGCGCCTCAATACAGCCCACTGGTTTAAGTCCATTGGTAAACTTATAAAGACCGCTTCCATTAACCGTCTCGATCAGCAACGCGGTTCTTGTTTTCAAAGATGCCGAAAAGTCTTCTGGCAAGAGAATCTTGTCCTTGAAAGTGTCTCCGCCGGTCGCCACGTTGTAATAAATGAACGGCAGGCTGCCGAGAATCAGAAAGAGCCCACAAACCAGGAAATTGCGGGCGGTTATATAGGCCAGCAATTGCTTGCGCCAGACGACTAGAGACGCGAGCAAGAGACCTACAACGTACCAAAGGAAGTTGGCTTTATCAAAGACTCCAAGCCCAATCAAGAACGACCCAAGGGCGAGGTAGGAAGACTGTCGCCTCTTGAAAAATTTGACGAGCGCCAACAGTGAAGTCATCTTGAGAAACATCATGAGTACTGTCGGCCCGAAGTCAATGCGAGTATGGAAAATGAAACTGGGATCTGTCGCGAGCAGCAAACCTGCCCACAAAGCAACCTTCCGGTTGACGAGGCGAAGCAGGACAGAATACGTCGCAACCAACGTGACCGCTCCAATCACTATCCCTGGCAGCCTGACGGTTACCGGTGAGACAGGAAAGAGCTTGAAGACCGTAAAGTAAATGTACGCCTTCAGGGCTCCGATATAATTCATCAACATAAGAGGAAGATGGAACCTTCCCAATTTGAGCTCATACGCGATAAATGATTCATCCAAATGCCCCAAGGCTGCATTGCCGAATAAAACCTCATCATACTCGAGGCCCGGTAGCGGAAGATTCCAGCAAGAAATCAGGAGATACACAGTCAGCATGAGAAAAATGTGTCCCCAAGTTGAAGAAACGGGGGACGGAGAGCTCGCAGGGATTCTGTATGTCGGCGGCATGTTTCAGGCGTTGTGGGTTCCAGCCGGCTTGCACAGGATTGAGTTTCGATTCTGGCCAGGCTGATTCCGCAAGCTACCATCTCGCTGGCAACGCTGGCCGGGGTTGAGCGGCCCTGGCGGCTTCGAGATCGTCCGCTGCTTTAAAGGATCAAGGCCGGATTGAAAAATGACCGCAGAGACGCTGAGACGCAGAGAACAGCAAGCACGACCAAAATCCTCACCCAACCACTTTGCAGGGTCCCTGATGTCGAGCTGGAATCTCTGCGGTGAATTGACCTTCCGATTCCGGTAACTTGCCCAGTTCGGTCTTCCTTCGGTCTACTCTCCCGCAAAATCCTTTTCCAGATCACCTTCAATAAACTTAAAGAACCAGTCGTCGGTAAGCGTGTGGGCTTGAGTTAACCATTCGCTGAAGCCGTTGGGTAAAGCAGGGAGCTCGTTGCCGGTGGACTCGACGATGGTTTCCCAAACCAAGGCAGGCCGGGAGTTGCGCTCTCCGGTGGAGAAGCGAATGGTAATCGATCCGTTGGGCTGGTCTTCCTCGAAGGTCGCCTGCCAGGAGAAGCTCTTGGGGTGCGCCTGGACATGGCCATCGAGAAACAGGGTGGGAGGAAGTTCAATCGTGGTTTTGAACTTGTCCTTCAAAAATTCAAGTGCGTTCTCGCGGGTGAAATCGAGGTTGACGGCGTCTGTGTAGTGCAGGCGCAGCGCCTCGACGTTGAAGTCGGTTCCCTTGGGATAGGAATCGAAGAGCTTGCGCAATGCATCCTCTGTGCGGCGCGCGAAATCGTTCCATTCGTACTCGTCGCGCTCATGAATGGAAAGAATGCCCGGCCCCATTTGAATCGCCGGCCACCGTCCCCGCCCCACTCGAAACAGATGCTGGGCTGTATGGTAGACCATCGTTTCAGGAAAGTTGGCGGCTGCCAGGGTCTCGTGCTGAGGGTACTCGTTCATCACGCGCTCGTAGAAGCGGCCCAAAGCCATCTTGTAGTATGGATCGGTCTTGATGCGTTGAGGCCCCTGCTCCTGAAGCTTCCACTCAATCTCCACCAGGGCTTCCACCAGTGGCTTGTTCTTCAGCTGCTTGTGAGTCATTACAGAGTCTCCATTTGGAATACGACAATGTAGCGCGGACCGGCCGTTTCTTGGCAGGTCCACGGTAGTTCGTGGGTACTGGAGACGAAAAGCCGCCGCAGACCGCGAGAAGCGGCAGTCTGCGCTGCAAGAAACACTTTTGAAGAACACTCCAGCCGTCCACAGCCTGAAATTTACAATTTTCAATAGGCAATCTGAAGGACCCGTTCGATTGCCGATTGAAAACTGTAAATGCTACTCGATCTTACGAGTGTTAGAAGCTTACGCGCTGCAAAACCTCACCAGCCTCGCGACAGGTAGTCCGACATCGTGATGGACAGCAGAATGAACAGCCACAGAAACGATCCCGCCACAACTAGCTTCGTAAGGCTGGGGCTGTAACGCACATGCATGAAATAGAGAATGACCAAAGCCGCTTTGGTCACTGCGATCGACAAAGCCAAAATGGTATTGAGTGGACCCAAGTCAAGGTAGGCCACAGCCACGGTCACTGCCGTGAGAATCATGAGAGAAGTGAATATGACAAAGTAAACCCTGAGTGGAACGACGTGAACAGACACGTTCAATGCCCTCCGCCTGCGGCATCGTGCAGGCCGATCAGATACAGCAGCGGGAAAAGGAAGATCCAGACGATATCGACGAAATGCCAATAAAGGCCAAAGATCTCAATGTGCGAATGGTACTCGGGTGTGAACCGGCCTTTGCGCGCGTCATTGACCAGCCAGATCAGCAAACCAAACCCAATGATCATATGCAGCGCGTGCATTCCCGTCATCGCAAAGTACAAACTAAAGAACAACTGGGCATGCTGCGCATTCGGGCCGGGATAGGAGAAGGCTACGCCAGGGATGAGCTTGTCCACATATTTATGGTGGTATTCAACGGCCTTAATACCCAGAAAAGCCAGTCCCAGCAACATGGTTGCAAGGAGAAACAGCACCAACAGGTTTCGCTTGCCGGTTTGCGCGTAGTAAACCGCCAGCGCCATCGTTAAGCTGCTGGCAATCAGGATGACTGTGTTAATGCCACCGAGAACCACGTCCAGATGATGACTGGCTTCCGCAAACGCCGCTGGATACGACGACCGATACACCAGGTAGGCCAGAAATAGACCGCCGAAGAACATCACTTCCTGGGCGAGAAACACCCACATGCCCAGTGACGAAGACTCGCGCTGCTGCTCGACTGTGTCGAAATGATGCGCTAAGTGCGCAGGGTGCGCTGCAGAGGGCGTGTCAGACAACTTTGATCTCCCGTATCGAGTATTCGTAGGGCTCTTCTGTCACCACTGGAGTCTGCTTGAAATTCTCAGTAGGTGGCGGGGAAGACGTGCGCCACTCAAGTCCGGTCGCGCCCCACGGGTTGGGTCCCGCCAATGCACCGTACTTCAGCGACCAAAAGAAGTAGATCATCGGAATCAAGTAACCGACACCCAGAATGGACGCGCCGGCGGTAGACATCACATTGAGCACTTGGAACTCTGGAGGATAAGCATGATAACGCCTCGGCATTCCCAGATAACCCAAAACGAACTGCGGCAAGAATGTCAGGTTGAACCCGAGGAAAATCACCAGAGCTGAAAAGCGAGCCCAACCCTCGGGGTACATGCGTCCGGTAATCTTGGGCCACCAGAAGTGCATGCCACCAAGATAAGCCATCACCGTGCCACCCACCATGATGTAGTGGAAGTGCGCCACGACGAAGTAGGTGTCATGAACATGGACGTCCAGTCCAAGGGCCGCGAGGAACAAGCCTGTCAAGCCGCCGATGGCGAACAACCCGATAAAGCCGAACGCATAGAGCATCGGAGCCTGGTAGGAAATGGATCCTTTGTACAGCGTGGCGGTCCAGTTGAAGACTTTGATCGCCGAAGGAATGGCCACCAGAAAACTCAGCACTGAAAAGATCAACCCCGCATAAGCAGACTGCCCACTGACAAAGAGATGATGCCCCCAAACCAGGAAACCGAGCACCGCAATGCCGAGGCTGGAGAATGCAATGAAGTGATATCCGAAGACATACTTCCGTGAAAAGCAGGAGATCAGCTCACTGATGATTCCCATGCCGGGCAGGATCATGATGTACACGGCAGGATGCGAGTAGAACCAGAAAAGGTGCTGGAAGAGGACGGGATCTCCACCCAAGGCCGGATCGAAAATTCCGATGTGAAAGCCTCTCTCCAGCGCCAGCAGGACAATCGTGATCGCCAGAACCGGGGTCGCAAGCATCTGGATGAGCGCCGTCGCGTAATGCGCCCAGATGAAGAGTGGCAGCCGGAACCACGTTAATCCGGGCGCGCGCATCTTGTGAATGGTGACGATGAAATTGAGTCCGGTCAAAATCGAGGAGAACCCCGCCACAAAAATCCCGAGCCCCGCAGTAATGACGTAACTATTCGAATAAGTGCTGCTGTAAGGCGTGTAGAACGTCCAGCCCGTATCCACCCCGCCGACGACGATCGATGTGAGGCTGATGATTCCGCCGAGTATGTAGATATACCAGCTCAACAAATTGATGCGAGGGAAGGCGAGGTCTGTCGCTCCGACCATCAGCGGGACCAGGAAATTCCCCAGAACCGCTGGAATTGCCGGGATCAGGAAAAAGATGATCATGATGATCCCGTGCATGGTGAACATCTTGTTGTAGGTTTCGGACTGCACCATGTCACCCTGCGGCGTCAACAACTCCAACCGGATCAGGACGGCGAAGAAGCCCCCTAAAAAGAAGAAAAGAGTGATGGAAGCAAGGTAAAGGAGTGCGATCCGCTTGTGGTCAACGGTGAGGAGCCAGGAGCGGACGCCATAGTCCGCATTCAGATAGTGTTCCCGGGTTTCAACTGGAACTGTGGGCGCTGTGAACGTACTCATGGTTTCGATTTCTGCCTTTCACTTTCAGGCGCTGGCGTCATCGGCGTGCTGGCAGGAAGTGTGGCCGCCTGTGGCGCCAGAGACTTGATGTAGGCCAGCAACTGCGCCAGTGCCTCCTCATTAACGAGTCCCTGGAATGCAGGCATCACCGGCTGGTAACCGGCTAGCACTTTGGAAGCGGGAGCAAGGATGGACTCGCGCAGATAGTTGTCGTCCACGATTACCTTCTGCCCTGTTTGCAGTGCGATGGTTTTCCCAAAAATGCCTTCCAGCACCGGTCCGCGTCCCTGCCCATCTGAACGGTGGCAGGTGTTGCACGAAAAGTTCTGAAAGAGGGACTGTCCGCGGGCCGTCATGGATTGATCGCGCGGCCCGCCCGCCAGCCACGTTTCATACGCAGTGGGCTCCATCGCCACCACTTTACCAATCATGCCGGAATGCTTGGTGCCGCAGTACTCCGCACAGAACAGGTGGTATTCTCCAGGCTTGATGGCTCTAAACCAGATGGAGGTGTAGCGCCCGGGCAAGACATCGGCCTTCACGCGAAAGGCTGGAATGTAGAAGCTATGAATGACGTCCTCCGAAGACATGATCAGCTTCACCGAGCGGCCAACAGGGACATGCAACTCGTTAATCTCCCGCTGTCCTTCCAGATGTTGCAGTTTCCACATCCACTGTTTGCCCACCACGTAAATGGGCGTGGCGTCCGAAGGGGCGCGATGCAGGCTGAGAAAGACCTTGGCGCCCCATGAAAAAATCACCATCACAATAATGGCTGGAATCACCGTCCACAGCGTTTCGAGCTTGGTCGATCCGGTGATGGGCTCAGGCAACTCCACTTCTGAACGACGCCGGTAGCGAATTGCGAAATAAATCACCAGGCCGGCAATCAATGTGGAAAAGAATGCGGTGATGGCCAGCAGAAAGAAATACAGGTTGTCAACGTCAGCCGCGAATGACGATGCCTGTTCAGGAAATAATGGAAAGCCGGAGAACATTGAGTTGAGTCAAAAGCCTGAAGATAGAGGATAGAGGATAGAGGATCGCAATGTGCTCGCTACCTCACTCGGGTTTGCCTGCTGACCTGCAGAAGTCAGCTTGTTTCTCGATCATGCGATTGAGTCGAGAGCCTGAAGATAGAAGATAGAAGATAAAGGATCGCAGTGTGCTTGCCTGATTATTGGAGTTTGGCTGCTAGCCTGCAGAAATCAGCTTGTTTCTCGATCATGCGATTGAGCATTGCGCCGATGTGCTGCCAGCTTGCATCGAACTGGCGGTGCTGAACATCGCTGATGTAACTGCAAGCCAAGGCATGATCCAGCCACGCCTGTGTTTCCATTGCTTCACCGAGCGCTTCGTTGATCTTGTTGATGAAGGACGCAGGATAGCGCCTCCTCGCCCAGCCCTCAGCAACCATGGCATTGACGGCACGGGAGGACCTGCGAATCTGATCCGATAGTGAATATCGTTCTTCGACCGAGAAAGACTTCGTCAGCAAGAAGATCTTCTTTGCTTCCTCCAAGCCCAACTTGTACACATCCAGGTCTCGAAAGCTCTTGATTGCCGCCATCCTCTATCCTCTATCCTCCATCCTCTACTATCCTCTATCCTCTATCCGCAACACCTCGCCCGGAACAGCCCGCTCGCGGCGCAGCATGACGATCACGTAAGCGCCAAGGCCAAGTACAAACAGGATTCCAGTCATGCGCATCGCCGTCAGAATCACCAGGCCGTATTTCCCAGTCACCGGGTCGTAGTGATAGCAGAACAACAGGACCTGATCGACTATCGACCCGATCTTGTTCTGCGACGCCTCAATCAGGCCAAACCGCAGGTCTTTCGGAGCGAACTCGATCCCGTAGAAATAACGGGACAACCGGCCTTGCGGCGTCAACACCATGATGCCACCAGCGTGCGCATACAGGTTCTTCTGCGCATCATAGCGGTAGCGAAATCCGACTGCTTTGGTGAGCCGGTCGATCGAAGTCTGGTCTCCCGTCAGGAAATGCCAGCCCCCGGCAGCGCCTTCGCGTTTGTAGCGCCGGAGGTACGACTCCTTGGCCGATCTGGCCAACGGCGCGTCTTCTCTCGGGTTGAAACTAACCGTCAGCACTTCGAATTCTTTCCCGACATCAAAGCGAAGGACTCGGAGGGAACGCAACAATCCTTCCAACACCTCGCTGCAAAGCATAGGGCACTCATGGTAGACCAAAGACAGAATCACCGGCTTCTCGTTGAAGAAGTCACCAATCCGAACCAAGCGGCCCTCTTCGTTGCGGAATTCGATATCGAGCGGCAGCTGCTCGTTCAAACGCTGATCGATTCCAACATTGCGCACGGCTTCGGGAAGCTGCGATTGGGAGAAGGCATCGTTTGAAAACATCCCCAAGGTGAGTACCAGGAGAGCCAGAAGTCCCCAATGGGCCCCTGGATTCCGGCTCGCGCTTCGCTCGACCGGAATGACGACGGAGGAGCCGCCACGGAGACCCTGGATTCCGGCTCGCGCTTCGCTTGGCCGGAATGACGGCCTTGCAATGTGCGCGCTACCTCCGCCGCAAGCGTCATTCCCGTGAAAGCGGGAATCCAGATCTGTCGGAGCTTCTTTCACCCTGATCCCATTCGGCAATCCACCATCGCCAATCAGCAACTGACTCACCCCGCCACCTGTTGTCTTGGGATACTTCACCGGCTCTCCGTTTCGCCGCTGCCCGGCTTCATCTTAGAACCTGCACCACTCCCGGCCCCGGCCCGCCGACTGCTTTCATCCCTCGCCGGCAAACCCCGTTCAGCCAGCAGCTTCATCGCCTGATCCACCGGAATGCGCACAACACCGCTTTTCTGGTCTACCCAGCCATACGCGGTCAGCCGCTTGTTTTCCTGTTCGACGATCAACTTCCGGTTTGGCACCGGCGTGGTCTGCAGTCTGGGTTCCGGCGGTTGCTGCGGTCTTTGAGTCATTATCGGCGAGGGTGCGACGTCACTTCGGGCTTGCTGCCGATCCAAGTAAACAAACACACCCTTCATGGCCACGATGGAAATCACGATCAACACCGCCAAGCCGACGCCCAGCCAAGCCAGGGGGCGAACGTTCACATCGCTGGTTTCGTGGTGAATGCCGGGTTGGTGCTCGTGTCCGTGCCTAGTGTCCACTTTCCAGAGCCTCCGCAAAGTGGGGATCGCGAACCGGCAGCACAGGCCGGCTTTCGAGCTGCCTCAAAAACGCCGACAGCCACAATCCGCCGATGCCGATGGGCGCGGCCAAATCCATCCAAGAGAAATGAAACTCAGAGTGATGGCCTGCCGGGATGATTTGCATATACAGATCCACAAAGCGCATCAAGAGAATGAGACCAGCCACTTTCACCAGCTTGGCGCCACTGCGCTTGAGCGATCGCGACAACAATAAGAAGAAGGGCAACGCAAAGTGGAAGAGAATCAACGCCAGCTGGAAGTACTGCCATCCGCCGGTGAGTCGCTTGAGGTAGTAAGGTGTTTCTTCGGGCAGGTTTCCAGACCATATGATGAGAAACTGTGAAAAGGACAAATAGGCCCACAACATGACGAAGGCTAGTGTCAGTTTTCCAAGGTCTTGAAAGTGCCCAGGCGTAACGGCTTCAGACATCGGCTTTCGTCCGGAGAGATAGGCCGTCACGGCAATCGCGAACGGAAAGGCCGTCAACACCTGCCCAACCATAAAAGACAGTCCGAAGACAGTTGAAAACCAGTGTGGCTCGAGCGACATCACCCAATCAAATGAGGCGAAGGTTACAGTCGCGCCAAACAGAACGAGGCCCGGGCCGCTCAGAGTTTCCATCCTGTCCGCCAAGGCCGGGTCTCCGGTCTCGTCCTGCTGGCGCGACCAGCGGTTGAGGAAATGCGCCAGAGCGATCCAGCAGGAGAAATAGAAGAGGGTCCGCAGAAGAAAGAACGGAACGTTGAGATAAGGAGCCTTAAACTGCAGGATCTTGTCGGCCTCAACGACTTCCGGCCGTGCCCACTCGTAGAGCGGCTTCATACCCAGCACCACCGGCAAGAATAGAACGGCGACCAATGGCAGCGTTCGAGTGGCAGCTTCCAGCAGACGGCGGATCATCATCCCCCAAGCCCCGCCCGAGAGGTGATGCAACATGATGATGGCCAAAGACCCGATCGCGATTCCGGCCCAGTAGGCGTACGCAAACAGATACGAACGAAAGAGGCGCTCGGGGTCAGCGAATCCTCCCGCCAGGCAGGCCAGCAGAGCAATGCCCCCGACCAAAGCAGCCCGTTTGCGAAGCTGCTTCGCTTCCGGCCATTGAAGGGTGGCGTCGTGGATCATTGCTTGGACTCTCCGGTACCCAGGGTCTGCCGCTCCGTCTCGGGCACGTCATTCAAAGTGGCGTTCTGGCTCAACTGCAACGCACGCACATAGGCGACAATTGCCCAGCGATCACGCACCGGAATTTGCGCCGCATAATCCTGCATCGCGCCAAATCCGTTCGTGATGACGTCATAGAAATAGCCCGCAGGCGCCTGCCGAAGACGTTCGATGTGATACGGCGGAGGATGGCGGAAGCCACGCCGCACCACCATCCCGTCTCCATTGCCAACGTGGTCGTGGCAAGGACTGCAATAGATGTTGTAACGCTGCTGGCCGCGTTCCAGGATCTTCAAGTCGATTGGAAACGGAAACGTTTCAGCGGGCTTTCCGGCAACCTTGCCTTCGTACAAGTGCGTGTCTTCACGAAGCTGCCCCCGAGCAACAGTTCCAGGAACCAGCGGTCGCGACGCGCGTCCGTCCGGGAAAAAGGTGCTGGCCTCCAGGGACTCGTACTTCGGCTGGTCATGCATATCCTGCCGGCAGCCGGTTCCGACGCACAGCATCAAAAGAACGAGACCGCACTGAAGGCTGGCGGTCCAGTTCCGCTTCTTCCCGTCGCTCTTTGCAAATATTCGTAAGGTGAAGTCGTAACGTTCAGACATTGAAATTCAAAGAACCAGCTAGTGATAGCGAGCCACCTCATCCACTGAGATGAAAGAATGGGTTGGTTAATTCCATTCTGTTTGAACCGCCAAGACGCCAAGAACGCTAAGTTGAGACCCGGGGGGCTGCCCCAGGAGTACGTCCGAATCTGGCTGATGGTCAGCCTAATAAACGTTGCCTCTGATCTTCGCGTCCTTGGCGTTCTTGGCGGTTCAAGCTTGACCGTTTTGTCAACTTCATTGCCACCCGGTGAACCTAATGTGGGACTTCCGCGATGGCACGCGGCTTCAAGGTCTCCAGGAAGCGACGGGTTGTGTCCTGGTCAAACTTTGGGTCGGCCGCTTCGATGCAAATGAAAAAGCGATCCCGGCTCGCCAGCGCAAAGCTCGGGACATTAAAAACCGGGTGGTATGGCATCGGGAGGCCATTGAGAGCCAGCATCCCAAAAACAGCTGTCAGAGAGGCGCCCAGTACCGCCGTCTCAAAGGTAATCGGAATAAACGAAGGCCAGCTATGGAGCGGGCGCCCCCCAATGGAGATTGGATAGTCGATCACCGACATCCAGTACTGCATGAAATAGCCGCCCAACCCACCCAGAATGCCGCCACAGAGCACCAGGAGAGGCAACTGGGTTCCGTGCATCCCCATCGCCTCGTGCAATTCCTCGATCGGATACGGCGAGTAGGCGTCCATCTTCTGGTAGCCGGAGTCATGAACGCGCTGGGCTGCCGCGACCAAGTCCGTCGGGTTGTCGAATTCAGCCAGCAAGCCATAAATTGGGGGTCGTTGTTTCATGGAGCTATCTAGGTCCCCTCCTCATTGGAGAAGGGGAGTTGTTTGCTTCCTACTTCACGTCCTTCTGGAGATTGGACGTTTTTTGAGAAGTGCCGCGGCATGGATGCCGCTGCTTCATCTTGAAAGCCCTATAGGGGCGTGAGAATGTAGCCCAGGGCCACCGAGGGCAGGAGCCCCTCGCGCCGCCCTGGGTCAGCGTTCCGTCCCATTCTTCCCCTCTCCCCCCGAATCGCCCCAAGGCGGGCGATTCGGGGGGAGAGGGGAAGAATGGGACGGAACGC
>Ga0163150_10007998_pt1 | contig 12170 bp, 8 predicted proteins | sample OliLakLV19P2IB_FD_148628 | JGI IMG/M metagenome (GOLD analysis project Ga0163150, IMG submission 148628) | Freshwater microbial mat bacterial communities from Lake Vanda, McMurdo Dry Valleys, Antarctica - Oligotrophic Lake LV.19.P2.IB | ecosystem: Environmental > Aquatic > Freshwater > Lake >...
CCTGGATTTAATTGGTGCATCAATTATACTTATACCATATTTGATAGATGGGGTGTAAAGGTATTTCAAGCTACTAACGATCCTACCAATCCTGATTTGTTTTGTGCATCATGCTTTAGCGGTAAATCATCTATAGGCACAACATTAACCTCAGGTGTTTACTTCTATATTTTGGAGGGTAATTTTAATGTGCTTAAAACTGGCTCTATCACCATTTTTGATTAAGCCCTCTTATTCGAAATCTTTATACAAAAGATATTTTTTACGGATGATCTTAAAATCATCGACATCTTTTTTCCACGAATTGCGAATGGTGCTTGCATCTTTGCCATCCACAATTTGTTGTTTGATGGTTGATGTTCCAATGAGTTGATCAAAGAAACTCGTGAAGAATGTTTCCTTCGTACTAAATTTTTTATAGAACTCAATTACATAATCGATTCTCAAATATTGTAATGGTTCATCTCCGTCCCAGTCTTTACTGTTTTTAATATCCACACCAAAACATTTTTTATCCATGAACTTTGGAGATTTTGCACCAGGCATAGGTTTAGGAGTAAAACTGAAAGCGTAATTTGTATAGGAAGGATGTCCAATCATGGTAAAAGGATCTTCAGTTCCTCTTCCTACACTCATATCAGTTCCTTCAAATAAACAAGTAGACGGATATAAATAAATAGATGCCTGTGATTTTAAATTGGGAGAAGGGGCAATGGGTACTTCATATAAACTTAGGTGATCGTAATTTTTTACCGTAATCACTTTTAAATCACATTGAACACCATTTAATAACCATTTTTCTCCATTCAACATTAGGGCATATTCCCCAATCGTCATTCCATGCACCACCGGAACTTGATGCATTCCAACGAAACTAATATGTCCTTTTTCCATTACCGGACCATCTACATAATATCCGTTTGGATTTGGACGATCAAGAACGATCATTTGTTTTTTATTTTCGCCACAAGCTTCCATTACATAGGTCATGGTGGAGATATAGGTATAGAATCTTGCTCCTACATCCTGAATGTCGAACAACACAACATCCACATCTGATAATTGTTCAACCGTAGGTTTTTTATTTTTTCCGTAAAGCGAAATGATCGGTAAACCGGTTTTTTCATCGGTTGACGTATAGACCTTTTCGCCTGCATCAGCCATTCCTCTGAATCCATGTTCGGGAGCAAATACTGTTACAACCCTAACACCCAAACTTATTAAAGTATCTACCAAATGAGTTTTACCAACCATACTCGTATGATTGGCAACTACGGCTACTTTTTTATTTTTAATAAGATCGATGTATTCACTTATGCATTCCGCACCGTTCTTGGTATTATCGTCATTTGTGATGGTGTATTTCGGAGCCAACTGTGCCTTTAGCTGTGCAGGTTGCTTACAGCTAAGAACAAGCAACAAAATATAAATTTTAAAAAGTGAAATCCTCATCGTACTTTTAACTCGGTTAATAGATTAATATTATTGAATTTATCAAGATATATAGCATCCCGACTCTCAGGTAGCAAAGATAATGCCTCAAATTACTCCCGTCCCGTGGTGATCATAGGAGTTGTGAGCATAGTTTTGAGCCTATCGGTTATGATTATTGCCACCTCGGTGGTTACAGGGTTCAAGAAATCCATTACCCAAAAAATGTCGGGAGTAGCGTCCCATATTACCATTACCAATCTTGACAATAACACTTCTTTCGAAACCCGCCCGTTGGTTCGGGATGTGGATTTTATGAACAGTGTTTTACAAACTGAACATATTCGTCATATTCAATCTTATGCTTTAAAACATGCAATTTTAAAAACCAGAAAAGAGATCCAGGGAATTATTATTAAAGGGGTAGGGGAGGATTATGATTGGAAAGCATTTGCTCCCAATATTCTTGAAGGCGAAAGAATTAATCCGGCCGATACGAATGGAAGAAATAAAGTAATGATTACAAAAGCCCTTGCAACTGCTATGGGTCTAAAATTGGGCGATACTTTGTTTACTTATTATATCTCACAGCCAAGAAGGATCTTTAGCGACAGAGTAATTCGGGATCATTCGTCAACCCTATTTTATTCTATGATTCCGACGGAGGATGAAAGTGGATTGGGCGAAATTTATAATACTTCGAACAAAGATGTTTTTAATTATTTTGAATATGTAGAAGGAGACTCGGTTTCATCTACCTCGCCACGGGCTGTTAAATTAAAAGTGGCAGGAATTTTTGAAACTGGAATTTATGAATTGGATCAACAATTGGTAATTGGTTCGCTTGGATTGGTGCAGGATATGTATGGGTGGACATCCAATAATATTTCGGGTTACGAAATTTATGTGGATGATTTTAATAACCTCGACGCTGCATTTAATTCCGTTACATTTATTACTCCACAGGAATTATATCCTTCGGATATTAGATCTAATTATCCTGAAATTTTTGAATGGTTGCCTGCTATTGATGTAAACGGAATCATCATTGTTGTATTGATGGTTTTGGTTGCCATGATGGCCATGTTGAGCACATTGCTCATTTTGATCATGGAGAAAACTTATATAGTGGGGATTTTAAAATCTTTGGGAATGAAAAACTGGGATTTGGTAAAAACATTTTTCTGGCATGGAACTTATATTTATATCCGTGGAGTTCTCATTGGGAATATTATTGGAATTGGGTTGGTTCTGATTCAATATTATTGGCAACCGCTGAAATTGGATCAGGATTCATATTATTTATCGTACGTTCCGGTAAATATCGATTGGGTAAGATACCTTCTCATCAACGTGGGAACATTTCTTGTTTGTGTTCCTATCATTTTATTACCAAGTTTAATTGTTACAAAGATCAGTCCTGTAAAAGCGATCAGAATAGATTAATCCTTCCGTTCGAGTTCGTAAATAGGAAATGAGATTTTCCAGGTTTTTTCCGGAGCCGTTAATGCAATAGAATCTAATTCGGTAATATCAATTTCTACATCGTAAATAAATGAAGCAGGACCTTTTATTTTAGTTTGTAATGATGGAACATTAATGCTTTCCATCTCTTTTGATTCTCCATTCTTATATCCTGTGCATTTTATGCTCCAATCCACATTTTTTCGCTCTATACCGAAATGTAAATACTTTTTAAGGGCCATCAAATCATTATAAAGAACCATTCTTTCGGTGCTCGATTCAATAAATGGAATATTGTTAACGATGGTCTTCGTTCCTGAGGTTTGGGTAACATCATGGGTTTTTAAAGTATGATGAAGGTCTGCATTCTTCGCCTTTTTAAGTAAAAGCCAGGGAAGTGATCCACTAATGGTAACATCACGATAAATTCCAATGAGGATGTAATTATTTGTATTGTAAATATCAATGTATTCTGGATGGGCATGATCTACAATATAATAAGGTTGAAAATCATGGATGATTTTTTCTGCATCCCGATGGTAATCCGTGACCAGTTTTGAATTCAATCCTGAAAGATCCAATACTGTTCCTTTAAAATGTCGGGCAAGAAAACCATGTGACGAAAGCAGAGTTTCATTGGAATTGCTCATTTCCCCAATCATTTCTCCCAACTTTCTTCTTTCATCTTCTAATACTCCAGATGTTTTTTTCGACCACATGATTCCACCGTACACATCTAACCAAACAAAAGATACCAGACCTGCATAGATAACCAATAAAACCCAACCTCGCTTTATATATTGAGAATTAAAATGGTAAATGCTGTAAACGATTTGAAATATCATTAAAAATTCAGGCAGGGCATAATACCAGGCCATCTTTTCTCCGGGATTATAAAAATAATACAAGGTGAGTAAACTTATAAAAAGACTCCCAAAAAGAAAATGATTAAGGAGTTTTAGATTCCTTTTGTAAATGATCTCTACCAAATGAAAGACACCCAAAACGAGAAACGAAATAATAAGTCCGATTCGTGGAGATTTCGGAATAAAGTATTCAAGAAACGGGAACCAATGATTTGAAGGGTGATCGTGGTAATATATTTTAGCAAATGCTGATTGGGGTAAAATGCTTCCGAAGACGAGATATATACACAGGAAGGAAATGGAAAGAGGAATCAAAAAGAATAAAAGAAAATGAGCCATTGATTTTTTCAGCAACTCTTTTTTGAAAACTAGATTCTTGTTTTTGATGAGATATAGCAAAAGCAATGTTCCTGCTACCGGAACTGCATCTAGCTTTGAAACAATCATCAAAGCGGTGAAAATGAAAAATAGACGAAACCTTTCTGCAAAGAAAAAATAGATGGCAGCGGTTATAATCGAAAAGTGTAATGCTGTTTCGAGCCCGCAAAATGCGACTGACCAATACATATTGGATGAAGTGATTACAATGAACCAAATAAGGAATGCTTTCCAATATTCTTTTACAAGCTTTTTGCAAATGAGTAAAACGAACCAGGCAGTCAAACCAAAACCCAAGATATTCGAAATGTTAAGGGCTTGTTCGGGTGAAGCAAGATGAATCCAACATAAAAAACCTGTGAAGATTCCATGCACAAAACCGGAAACTCCATATACCGCCGGATCACCAATATTGTATTTGAATAAATAACCATGTTTAAAATGATCAAGATGCCTGAGAATAAATCCCGAATCATCAAAAAAGAAATGTGGAACAAACCAATACACCAATAATGTAAATACAGAAACAATAATGACTTCAAAAATTCTTTTTTGAAAAAGCCCACTTATTTTTTTTGAGATTGGGTTTTTTGATCCGTGGATGAACCAAATGATAAAGCTGATTAAACCAAAAAGGGCTATAAAAAAGAGTATTCTTTTATCCATTGTTAGCTATGCTTCGCATCACAAAGTAAGTAAAATATCAACCTACTAAGGGTGAGTTTTTGATAAATTTTCGCATTGATGAATAAGGTAAAAGCTTTAGGCAGTATAAGTTTTAGAGGTTATCCACAACATACTTTGAAAACTGAGTGTTAACCCTCATCTGTCTTTTGCCTATTATTTGTTATTTTGTAATAACAAAGTAAAATCACTTACGATGAAATGGTTATATCTAATTTTATTTTCCCTAGTAGCATTGGTTAGTCAAATGCTTTGGCTGAATTTTGGGGCAATGGGGATTTTTCTTCAAAGCAATTACCAAATCGATGAAATGACCGCCAGTTTACCCATTCTGGTATTTCCTGTATTTTATTGTTTATTGTCGGTGAATGCCGGTGCAATGATCGATAAAAAAGGATATAAGCCGGTGGTTGCTTTTGGCGCGATTCTAATGGCGCTTGGAAGTGTTGCTAGGGTATTTCATGAAAGCTTTGTAGTTTTAATGATTGGACAAAGTATAATTGCGATTGCACAACCATATATCATCAATGGTATTTCGAAATTGGTAGCTGATTGGTTTGATGTAAAGGATTCTGGAGGTGCAGTTGGTATTGGAACAGGTTTCATGTTCATTGGTATGGGTGTGGGTATTGGAGTTTCTCCAGCCATTGCAGGCGAAGACGGAAGTGGTTATGGAACCATGTTAATGGTAATGGCTGCTATCACTGTTATTACTTCTTTGTTATTTGTATTTGTTGTGAAGCCCAATAAAGCGTCAACCAGTTCGATTACCAGCGTGGGTGGTTTAAAAGACTTTGGGTCTCTTCTTAAAAATAAAAATATTATCATTTTAAATTTGATCGCGTTTGCATCATTAGGATTCTTTAATGGGATCAGTGGTTATCTGGAGCAAATGTTAGTTGAACAAGGAATAAAATCGGAAGATGGAGGGATGGTTGCCGCAGCTTTAATTGGTGGTGGAATCTTAGGGGCCTTTATTGTTCCAATGATCTCGGATAAAATAAAAAGACGTAAAATTATTATGATTATTGCCGCTTTGGGTGCTACGGCATTAGCTTATCCTGTAATGACAGGTAATAACATTGGGTTACTCTATGTGTTAGGTGGATTACTTGGTTTTGTATTCTTACCCGGTTATGCAATCCTTCTTACAGCAAGCGAAGAGGAAGCAGGTAAAGAAAAAGCCGGAGCTTCAACAGGATTGATTATGTTGTTTGGAAACTTTGGTGGGGTGGTAGTGGTTGCATTGGCACCCATCTTAAAAGGAGAAGGATTATGGTCACCCGCCATTTACTTATGCATGGGATTATTAGTAATGGCGAGTTTATTGTCTTTTGTAATGAAAGAAACTTTCAAAACAAAGGCATAATCTCTCATAATATGAGGCAGGGTGGCAATACAAACTGCTACCATAATGACAAACAGCACTGCCATGCAGATGCCAATGGTAATGAGATATTTTTTCTTAAAATCTCTAAGTTGCTGCTACCTTCTTCTTCCCAAAGATGGATTTTACGATTCCCATAAAGCTTGTATAGTTCAATGGGAATTCAAGGAATACATGCAAGAAGCTTAATAGAAGCAGCATAGTTAATCCTGTTTTATAATCGTAATAGTATAACGTTACAGAAATTACCCAAAGTACAAGTACGATTCCCAGATTTAAACCACGCATTTTATGCCATTGGATGATGCTTGTTTTGCTGAACCAGTTTAAATAATGATAGGTATATGCAAACGCAATAAATCTTGTAAGCATGATTCCAAAACTGGATCCATAAATATTTTCAGGTGTATCGGCTAATTTTGTGAAATTATCAAATATGATCTGATTTAAACTATAGAAGGAGGCATCGTAACTTTTTCGGGCACTTTCACTTACCGTATAATGTAAAAAAGCCGGATCCCATATAAATGGCATAGCGCCGCATATTACGAGGACTATTATTGAAACATAACCTGTTTTCGATTTTGACTTAATCGCTCCAAAGAGCATGAAAAGCATAGTAAAAATGTAAACATGAATTAATGTTGGAAGATAAGCTGTAATAAAGAATGTAAAGCCAGCCCAGCGAGGACCTGAATCGGAAAAATCTTCTCCATAATCTAAAGAGCCATTTCCATTTACATCTTTACATTGATTGCGAATAAATTTATTGGCATCCTGTTTATTATAATCACATAGTTCAATTTTACTATCATCTTTTTTGCTTGTACAAGATAAACAGGTTTGCCCTAGATTCATTGATACACATAAGATGATTACCGCAGCGACCCCTACTACTTTCATCCATACTTTTTGAAGCAATACAAGCACGAGTGACAAGGCAAAAAGGAAAAAGATAAGATTGGCGTTCCAGATATGTTCAAAGGTTTTCTGTTTTAAAGGTGGAAGATGTTGCCATTTTCTAAAGAGCTCTTCTACATCGTCCCAAACTAAAACCACGGTTAGAACCAGGGCCAGAATAGGAAATATCCAAAGACTCATCTTTTTTACCTTCGGAACAAAATAATTTTTTTGATGGAGCCATGAGATCTCGGTTAAGTAATGCAGAGGCCCTAATACGGCGTAAGAAAAAAGAAAAACCTCGAATGGTAAAATATATGCCAGAACAAGGGAAACAACCATCAACCCAATATTCGCCTGATCAATCTGCGTGGTACTTAGCTTAGGAAGTTGTAACATTGCCTCTTTATTCTTTCCAACAAATGTAAAAAAATTCTTCTATTAAAGGACGATTTGAAGACGGTTGTAGCGACGGACGATCGTCCGTCGTTTCTCTTTTGCACAAAAGCAGTATTTAGAGACGCAACTGTCCTGGTTCGCCGCGGCGGAGGAGCGGTACCCCCGCAGCCATATTCGCCTTTGGCGGATGTGCCGAGGAGTTTAGCGGAAAGCCGAATAGGCAACCAAACTATTTTTTAAAAACTGATAATAATCAGTAACCAAATCTTTTCTATTTTTAGCACATGGAAAAGCAAGAGATTCAGCAAAAGTTAAATGAGTTCCGCAAGAACGATATTCCGTGGAGAAATGGAAGATTGTGGAGTTATGTTTATTATTTGGATAAAGAAACCGAAGACATTGGGAAAATGGCCTATATGGAATATTTAACCGAGAATGGAATTGATGCAACTGCATTCTCCAGTTTAAAAATGATGGAGAACGAAGTAATCCATTTTTGTAAAGATATTTTACGTGGTGATGAAAAAGTGGTAGGGACTTTAACTACCGGTGGAACCGAAAGTATTTTACTAGCTGTAAAAACTGCTCGTGACAGAGCGAAAGCATTGAACCCTGATCAAAAAGAATTTGAAATGATCTTACCCGAAACGGTGCATGCCGCTTTTTATAAAGCAGCACATTACTTCGGAGTAAAGGCGGTTACAGTAAAAGTAGATGATAATTCATACAAGGCAACTGCTGAATTAATCGCACCCTATATTAATAAAAATACAGTTTTAATTGCTGCATCAGCCATGTCATACGCTTATGGTGTGGTTGACGAAATTGAATATATTGGAAAGCTTGCACTTGAAAAAAACATTCTCTTTCATGTTGATGGATGTATTGGTGCTTTTATTTTAGCAACCGCCAGAATAGGTGGATTTACCATCGAAGATTTTGATTTTACTATTCCGGGAGTTACCAGTATTTCTATGGATTTACATAAATATGCCTATTGTCCAAAAGGGGCATCGGTTTTATTATTTAAAAACGATGACCTAAGAAGATATCAATTGTTTATTTGTAACGATTGGACCGGATATACTTTTGCAAATACAGGAATCTTAAGCAGTAAAACGGGTGGTCCTATAGCAGCTGCCTGGGCCGTTACCAATTATATTGGTAAAAAAAGATATAGTGAAATTGCTATTAAAACTGTTGAGGTTGCGCAAATTATTCGGACGAAACTAGCCGAGAATCCTGAAATAAAAATCTTGAGTGATCCTAAATATTCATTGATTTCGTTTACTACTCCAAACATTAATATTTTTGCTTTGAGTGATGAATTAAAGTCTCGTCAATGGTATGCAGGGCTGCAATTTAAACATAGAGATATTCCAACCAATATACATTTAACGGTTGCTGCACATCATTTCAATAATCACATGGAATTTGTGGATGATGTTTTTGCAGCCATAGAAAAAGTAAAAAAAGAAAATCCACCTTTACTAGGAATGGATCTTTCAAATCTAACACCAGAGGATCTTCCGGCTGTATTGGTTAAATTGGGAGCAGGGGAGGGTTTGCCTTCTAAATTGGCCTATGTAAATGAAGCATTGGAACAAATGCCGAAGGAGATTTCGAAGGAATTGCTGGTAAATTTTATGCAGGGATTGTATAAATAAAGCGGTTGACTGTTTAATTAAAGAGTTGAATAAATCCTCTCTTTAAAATGGCGTCATGAAATTTTGGACAGTACTGAATGAGATAGAAATAAACTCCATCACTTAAAGGTTCTCCATTTTTATTGGTGCCATTCCATTTTGTGTTTAGGGTTTGTGTAGAAAAAACTTCTACTCCCCATCGATCGTAAATAATGACATCTAAACATGTCGCTCCAACTGGATTGAAAGATATTTCATCGTTTGTACCGTCTCCATTTGGAGTAAATATATTGGGAACAATAATAGAATCACAAGTAACAGCAATAGCATAAACTGGAATTCGATTACTTGTGCAACTATCATTTGAGTTGGTAACATAATAAGGAGTTGTTGGTGTTAAGATGGGTGTGGTAAATGAGAAACCAGTATTGATTACCGTGGTGGAAGTAGGAGAATCATACCAAAGAATGGTTCCACTTCCGTTGGCAAATAATGTTACTACATCTAGAGCGCAAAAAATCCCACTTATGGTATCGGGATCTTCTGCAGTTGAAGGATAAGTGATTAATGTAAACGGATCTGATAAAATTTGACATCCTAAATTATCAGTAACCAAAACTGTATAATTCCCCCCTGTATTAACAGTTACAGTTTGACCAAGAAGATTTCCCGGGTGCCAGATATAATTTTAAAAACCAGCATTAGCAGTCAGGGTAAAATCAGTAGGATCACAAATCATTGAATCGGATGTGGCATAAATATGTACACCGTTTGTATCGAGCGTAATATTTATTTCATCTATAGTTACAATTCCACAGGAAACAATCTGGCAGCTATATGTACCTGGTTGATTAATAATAATCTCACTAGCGCTTCCTCCCCAGATTGGATTTATTCATTGTACAACTCCGCCTAAACTGCTGCTAGCATTAAGAACAACACTATCGCTTAAACTACATAAAATACTATCAGGTGTGGCAAATACATTGGGCGTGGCATATTCGAAAACTTCAATAATATTTCTCCACAATTCACAACCGTTCGTATCAATTACTGAACAATAATATAACCCAGCCACACTTGTATAAATGGAGGATGCATTTGGATAAGAAATACTTCCTGGGCCATACCAATTATAACTTAGGTAGTTACTATAATAATTAATTATTTGCACAGAGTCAAAAAAGGACAAATCAATCCGTTGAGCGGATTTGTATAAATTAAAGGAGGCTGAGGATTTTGTACATACAGGGTGGCATAATCAACGCCATAACAACCATTGCTATCGGTTAAAATTACGGAAACATAAATTTGGGTGGTTTGATTGATAATTACCGAGTCAACCCCATTTGTATACACCGGTGTGCTTGGATACATGGTCCAAAGAATAGTGCCATTTCCACTAGCGGTAATCAATGTGCTATCACCATCGCAAATGATGTTGGGGCCGTTGATAGAAACTGTGGCAATAGGGTTGGGGTTTATGTTTACGAATATAGAATCATGAATATCGTAAATAACGGTATCACAAATATTCACTTGTTGCAAATGACAGCTAATGGAATATATAGTATCATCAATAGTTGGTGTAAACTGAAATGGTGAACATGGGTACCCCGTAATTCCATTTGCAAAATAGACTACGTACATGGAATCATTAATCAAACAAGTTCCATTTAGATATGGAATACAACCGGAGTTTAAAATTGTGTCGATAACTTGAAATTGAATGCTAGAACCTTCACATATATCAACAGAATCATTTAGGTCAATATCGTTTAAGCAAGCAATTTCAGGAACGATAGGTGCTAAGGGCTGATGAAAAATGACATAAATCTGATTACTGTTATAACAACCATTGATGTCCCAAACTTCGAAGCCGTATGAATCAGTAACGGTTACTGATAAGGTAGTATCGAAACTTGGGTTTGAGATCCATTTATATTCACTGTACAGATTTAAATTCCCAATGGGTGTCCCGGTAAGCAAGGCGGTATCAGGGAAGCAAAGTTCAATTTGCAGGGGATAGAAAGCATGATTATTAATCACTACATCATCAGTTATGAGTGGTCGTGGCGGGTTTGGGTGAATAATCACATAAATATCATCAGTAAAAGAATAACAAAGATCTTCTGTATTTACAATAACTGAATACGTTCCAGTATTAGTTACATAGGCATAATTGGTAGTTGATGATCCAATACTCCAGTTAAAGATATAATTTGGACCTACTCCACCTAAATTATCTTCATTCGTATTTGTATTAGTAATTAAAGTAGCGTGATCACAAAACTCAAGATTATTCGGAGCACAATTTCCAGTATAAGGAACAAGAGGAATCGATGCAGTTAAACAACCTGAAACAAAAGGTCGCAAACAACCAGAACCGGTTCTATAATAATAATCATAGAGCTCTCTCAATGGATCTATAAGTTTTCCTGTAAAAATATCTGCTATTCCCGCAAATATAAACTTTGCATATTCAGAATAATTAGGCGAACTACAATATCCCGAATTTGGACTTCCGTAGTTTGCAATCAGCTGATGTATTGGCGCATTTAATGTTGATGTAGGAGAAGGAACTATTAAATTTTTGCTTGAAGATCCGGTGAAAGTTGGAATTCCATTATTATCAATGGCTATATCAGTACATTTATCTGCCTTACTGCTTCCCCATTGTTTAGCCCATTGGCGATTTCCATTTATATCGTAGCTGGTTACAAAACAATCTGCGAATCCGATGCTATTAAAAGTGCCTTGTCCGTATAAATCAGCATATTCTGAAAATGTACATTTAAAATTACCGGCAAACATTACGGAGTTACCTTTTACATCAATTCCCCGAGAAGAAACCTCGCTGTTACTTCCATCTGCTCTTGACCAATCAAGATCACCTGATGTAGTAAGCTTTGCTGCAAAAACTTTAAATGTATGTGGATTGGTTAATGCTTGATTAATAGGAGGAAGAAATTGTAAACCACCAGTAAAATCTCCAGTTAAATAGACATGACCATT
>Ga0163150_10008003_pt1 | contig 12163 bp, 9 predicted proteins | sample OliLakLV19P2IB_FD_148628 | JGI IMG/M metagenome (GOLD analysis project Ga0163150, IMG submission 148628) | Freshwater microbial mat bacterial communities from Lake Vanda, McMurdo Dry Valleys, Antarctica - Oligotrophic Lake LV.19.P2.IB | ecosystem: Environmental > Aquatic > Freshwater > Lake >...
CACTTCCCGTTGCTCTCCACCTTCCTTCACAGGAACGCAGTTACGTTCAGTTACGGAGTACAAACCTTACCCCGACAGGGACTTCCACCCTGCTGATTCAATTCACTTGCAAACGCACTAGCAGGCATCGTCCCGATGCCGTAGCTTTTAGCCGTGTGAGTTTGATCTCTCGCAACGGCCAGCGTCCGTCAACTTTCCACGCTCCCCTGTTCTACTCTCTAGGGCGCAGCCCTCCCGTCATTCCCGCGCATGCGGGAATCCAGTCCCTCCCGTCATTCGACGCAAACCTCGAAGTCACCCTAGCAGAGGTGCTGGCTTTTTTCAAGAAGAGAAGTGGATTGAAAAATTTCGCTTTGGTGGTTCTGTTTTTACCACAGAGGGCACTGAGGACACTGAGAAGGAGGCGAAGCCGAGCGGATATTACACCGAAAGTGAGACTGCAACCGTTGCTCCAAGCCACACGGCTGGGCAAGCCAGCAGTGGCACCCCACGCTGGTCCACCAGCCAGCCTTCGTCAAACAGGTTGAGGAACGGTTGTAGTACGTCTGGGTGCGCTTTATCCGCTTCGTCCAGAAGGAACACTCCATATGGATCCGCATTCAAATCATTGACCAGTTGTCCACCGGCATCGTGGCCCACGTATCCTGGCGGAACACCAATAATACCGGACACACTGTGGGATTCGACGAAGTTCCCTAAGGTATAGGTTCTCAGTCGTTTGGAGTTGGAATAGAGTCGCGCCATCGCCTTGGCCATTTCGGTTTTACCGGTACCGGTCTGGCCAACGAACATGATCACCGTGGCCGGTTTAGTAGGATCGGTGAGACCCGCCTTGATCAGCCCGAGTTCATTGGCAATCTCACGGACTACATGCGGCTGGCCGACAACGACTTCGCTCAGGCTCCGCTCAAAGTCGCTGCGTTGCGCGATTCCGCGCAAGGTCTCTTCCGGCACACCGCTGGTGTCGGAGACTGCTTTGTAGATATCGTCGATCGTGATTGTGTTTTGAGTTGCACCGTGCTCGGTTCGTTCGTATTGCAGGTCTTCGCAGGCGCGCTGGAGGAGTTTTAGCGCTTTGCCAGGGAGGCGCTGATTGAGGATGTAGTTGGCCGAGAGAGTGACAGCTCCTTGGACCGCTTCCGGTTCGATCGAAATCCCAAACTGCTGCGAAAGGCCACGGGCGTATTGGCTCACTAATCTGGTGGCCAAGGGCAAGTCTGGTTCGGGGACTTCGATCTTCACAAACATCTCTTGCATCTCCAGGTCATCGGCGATCAGTTCCTGGTAAGCGCGTGGGCTGATCAGGCCAATCAGGTTGCAGGAGACGCGGTGGAGTGCGGCGAGGAGGAATGCCTTATTATTGCCGCGTTCGGCTCTGAGCAGGTTGGCAAAGCCGTCGATGCCGGCCACGACCTCGGGATGGTCAGCCAGGTGCGTGAGGATCCCGCTCAATTGCTCACGGCTGGCTTCGGGGGCGGTGTGGCGGCAGTCGATGGAGAGAACCGTGCGACCGCTAAGTGTTGGGCTGGTCCCTTGAACACTGCGCAGTGCCAGTTCGGCTAACAATGGCCCCTGGCCGACGCCGCGTTCGCCGACCAGCAAGATGTGGCGAGCACTGCTGCGACCGAGTGCGCGCGTGAGTTGCTCGAAGAGGCGGGCACATCGAAGGTCGTCTCCGTAGATCGATGGCTGGGCAGCGGCCTGGCCGCACAATAGTGCCGTGAGGTTGATGTTCGGGGCGATGCCAGAGGGCAGCTGAAATGCCGTTTCAAAAGCCGGGACTTGCTTCGTGAGAAAGCTACAAGTGTCATGGTTCATGCTATTCAGTCCATCGATTTAGTTGCAATCTATGAAGCCCATTGTAAACATTTCGAATAGTTCTCGGTTTCGAGGACAATCAGTTACTTGAGCAGCTCTTCCGCTGCGTTGCGAACCACTCGGCGTTGAAGCTCATTGCTACCAGAAGGATAGGCTCGTATAGCGCGAGATTGGATCCAAGTTAATTTTCGTGAATAGCGTCGGCGGACACTGTCATCTGCACGTCGCTTTCGCAATATCTATACCTATTATCTGCAATCCTTATAAAGTGACATCGCGCTGAGAACTACAGATTCTCCTGGAATGAACCAATGTTAGTCAAAATCCGAAATTTGAGGTTACCTCCGACTCTCAGTAACCTTCCATTTTTTTAGTAAGCTATTGGCTGCATCTCTGATTGCTTCGGTCTTGCCATTTGCCGCAACGAGGCGAATAGATTCATTTCGTGCACTAGCGGAGCCGTCGTCAATCGCATACACACTATCAATGCACTGGACAATCCGGACGTCGTCAACAGCTCCGTTCGTCAAAGAAACGAGCTCTAGCGCTGCAAGACACCGGATTGCCTCATCCTCACTGGAATCTGCGGCGATCTCTGCCAACAATTGCGCGGCGCTCACAGGATCTAGCTTCACTAGCGCATAAAGGAGTGAACCGCGCCCAGAGAGAGTTCTTTCCTTGGCGAGTTTCTTTAGTGGTTCCACAAACCGCTGGTCGCCGGTCTCTACCAAACCTTGTAACGCGTCGCTCCGTAATCGCAATGGAGCTGAGCGGTCTTTCGCAATCGCTAAGAGCCTGTCATGCAAAGCACTTTCCGGAATGCCTCCTAATGCGATTGCTGCAGCTCCACGAACTCCCTTATCCTTCGTGGAGTCATCGAGGATACGCAACAAGGTCGGCACCACCTGTGAATCGTTCTGATTTACATATGCCCGTATTGCTGCGATAGAAATGTAAGGGTCTTCGTTGTCCAGCTGTCCCAATACTGATTGCATCGCGAGTGGATCTCTCTGGATTCCGAGCGCACCGATTGCCGCTACGCGAACATTGCTGTCTGGGTCCTGCAACGCTGTGATGAGCGGCTGTACGAAGCGATCATCAGACCATGTACAGGATCGTTCAATTGCGGCCGCGCGAAACTGAGGCGATTTGGAACCATATAGCTTGACCAACGTATCAATCGAACTATCGTCTTTTGCCTGCCCCAATACTGACATGCACCCATACAGCCCGATTGAGCCGTGTGAAGATCCAACAATCTTGAGGCAGGGATCAACGACTATTTTGCCCAGTTTAGAAAGCGATTCTTGAGCATAGTCACCAACCTTGAGGACGGGTGAATTAGTGGGACCGAGATGCACTCTCACATCACTGCCATCATCCAATAAATTTATAAGAAACGGAATCGCCGGTGCTGCTTGCTCTCCGAGCATTCCTAATGATTCGATGGCTTCGCTACGTTTTAGGGGATCGGCGTCGAAAGTAGCTTCCAGAAGCAGTCTGACGTTGTCGTGCATGCCGTCTGGAATATCATTTTTAGTTAGAGGCTTGTTGTTCGCTAACATTTCAATCAAGTTATTTTCGGAATGGTTCGAAATTGATTTATACTGACCTATAATACCTATTGACAGCAGTACAAGAGCTATTACTACGATATATATTTTTCTTTTATCGGCCATGAAATACCTCGTGGCAATTACATTCTAGAAGGGGCGTGAAACGCTTCTTCCACAGTCGCACAAAATGGTCATCGGTTGAGAGGCGCCGGTATTGCTTCCAAAAGGTAGAGTTAGTTGTCATAATCTCGGTTCTGTTAAAATCCAAGGACCAGCGACTCTACCGAGGCAAATGTGCCAATTGGCCAGAAACACTACAGACAGGAAAAAAAGAAAACTTGAGGCTTCGGCAGTCCGGGGTCAGATTTCTTATCAGGTTCAGTAAGATACCACTTTTCGGACTCCGAATTGTAAGCTCGCTCCTCCAATTTTTTATTTCTGTCTGGATACACCCGTGCCCAATATGCATACAGGAGTTCCGCGTGATCCACGTCCTTCGCGTGGTGGTGGTAAGCTTCAGCGACATGTATCGGATGTTCCTTACCACTAAACCCGCATTATTCACCAAGAGCCTGATTGCGGTAGAAACCATCGCGTGAAACGCTTACGTTTAACGGTTAACAACAACCAAGTCAAACGTCAGCAGGATCACGCGATGGGTGAACACCAAGATAACCTTTTTGAGCCCCAGTTCAATCGCTCTGTCAAGATTCAATCGACCGATCATCGAATCACGTCCAATGCCGGTGTGATCTTGCTTCGCGAGGTCGAGCATCGACTCGGGCTGTTCGATGCGATTGCCAAGAACATTCATGATCCCCGTCGGCCCGATCGGATTCGATACCAAATCGGCGAACTGATCCGGGAACGTGTTTTCGCAATGGGCATCGGATGTTCCGCTCAAGACGATGTCGATCGACTGGCCCATGATTCGGCGTTTCGTATCGCCGTGTGGAATCGAACCGGCGATGGCGTCGTTCACCAACGCCTCGCAAGTCAGCCAACCCAGTCCCGTTTGATCAAGATCTTGACGAACCATCCCGGCAATCTCGAAACGCTCCGAGGCGGACTGGCCCAAAGCATCGAGCGTCACGTGGTCGCTTCGGGAGGCCGCCGCGTCCGCCAAGCGACCGTCGACATCGACAGCTTCCCCATCGAAGTCCACGGCAAACAACATGGAGCCGAGTACAACGGCTACTACAAGAAGACCGTCTATCATCCACTCGTCGCATCGCTGAGCGTTGGTGGTGACTATGACAGCACACGGTCGGGGCAGCGACTGGGCAATGGCTTTATTCACGCCACGCTTCGGCAAGGACAAGTTCATACCGCCAATGGCATGAAACGCTTCGTCGATAAGACGGATGACAATGCCCACACGATCGCCCAGAACGTCGACTATCGACTTGACGCAGGCTACACGATTGGCAGTGTAATGGATGCCCTGAGTTCAAAAAACAGGCGTTTTGTGGGGCGATTGAAGACCAACGCGAAGCTTGATGCGTTGGCCGCTGAGCACATCGCTCGGCCGCCAGGTCGTCCGCCAGCGGGCGGTTACGAGTACACCGTTGAACTCGGCTTGTATAAAGTGGACTCCTGGGAGCATGCTCAGCGTTTGATTCTGGTCGTGGTCGATCAACCAGACGTGAAGACCGGGCAGTTGAACTTGATACCTCGTTGGTTCTTCTTGGTAACGAACTGGTTGGAGGAATCACGCAGCGCCGACGAACTGCTGGCACACTACCGCAAGCGAGGCACGTTCGAAGACCGCTTGGGCGAGTTCAATGAATCCATTGGGGTTCATCTGTCGTCCCAAGGGTTCCAGGAGAACGAGGTGACGATGCTGCTGGCGCTGCTGGCATTCAACCTCAATACGATCTGTCGCAATGAACTCGAAGATAGCGTTGGCGGGTCTTGGGACATGCGTCGGTTTGTGCTGTTTGTGCTGAAGGTTGGTGGCGAGATAGTCAAGCACTCTCGTCGGCTTGTGCTGCGCATTGCCGAGTCTGCCCAGCCGCTGTGGTCGCGTCTGATCGGACGCCTGGAAGGGTGGCAATTGAAACCCGGCCAAGCTAGCAAGCCACATGGATTCACGCCCCCTCCGCGTCACGCCCACCTGAGCGAAGTGCTTCGCCGCTAAAGGCACCAATCAACACGAAAAACAAATCTGGGGAGGGGGCCGTTCTGCGCGCACGACTGAAATTAAGCTTAAAAAGCCTGCGAGTCAGAACAAATGACTACTCCAGGATCAATTTCGCCAATTCTCACGCCCTTGGTGAATAGTTCGGGTTTAATGATAGTCGCATAAGTTGGTCCCTCTCATTTCAAAAAAAAAATGACATAACATGTTTAAAGCAAGTAGTTTACGAGAACTCAATTTGCCACTTCTTGCCTGCTCCGGACGAACTTCGTGCGATTGTTTACCCTGGTTATGAATGTAGTGTTATTTACGCTTTCAAACTATGATAAAATGCCTTAGCGGCAAATGCATCCTTTTTTTGCGCATTCCGATACCGATTTCGCGACAAGAACCGATAATTCTGCTGATTGCTGATGCGAAAGCAGGTCAGCTAGCGAAATCGTTGAAATTTAGATTTTGAGACGCCAGAGCAAGAAACTGTTGGGAGGGGCCATATGCCTTCAAGGCGTTTTTGGAGACTTGATTTAGAAGTCGTACCAAATACCCGCACCGATCTGTTCCTCGGTAAAGGCATAAAACTCTTGCTGCGGGCTAGGACCGGTCAGGTACTGCACCCCCATTCGCAGGAGTCGCTCGGTATAGCGGCCGCGGAATTGAATGCCGGTCTGAAAGACAAACGTACCACTGTAATTCAACTCTTCGCGCAGGTGGCCGTTCGCGGCCACAAACGGGGACCAGCGGCGTGTCTGCGGAATGGGCTGTACTCAATGCCAAACTGAAACTCCCACGGCTTTGATCCACCGTCATTATGAAAAGCCCAGCCGGCTTCACCGTACAACCGCAGATCCTCGGTGGCATAGTACGAAGTACCGAACACCGCTACGTCGCGCACGTAATTGATGCGCGGAAAATCCGGGTTTTTCAGCATGTATTCATCCCCCAGATGCGCACTGAGGTGGTAGACCGCCAGCTTGAAGCGTAGTGGCCCGTAACCGTAGGTGAGCGGAATGCCGATGCGAAAATCGGTGGCCGCCATGTCCATTTCTTCCTCGGGAAGTAGGCGAGGAAACGCGGCACCTTCGATATCCAGTTCCCAGCCATCCGGACGGATGTCGGTCTCGGTGCCATAGCGTATCAGACCAACGCGCGCACCCACGGTGGCATCGATCAGCCAGCTATCGGTGCGATCGTCGTAGGCATACACGCCTGCCAGTCGCGGCTCACGTTCGCCGGCCAGATATGACCGATAGATCAATCCTTCCGGGAGCAGTTGCCAGCTCCACGGCTGACCATACTGGCCCGGCACATCCGTGCCGTAAATCATCTCTCCCTGAGGGACCTGCTCCTCGACGATCTGAAACTGCAGCGGCTCGGAGGGTTCAGAAAGCGTTACGAACTCTTCGGTCACTTCATACGCAGGGGGTGGTTCGCGGCGAAGGGGCCGGTGGCTTACTCTGGCCGAATCTTCATACAACGGCTGCGAATGCGCAGGGACTGTGATCGCCGCCAAAATGGCCGCGCACAAAATCAGACTACGTATCGGTAGGGTGGTCGCGATCGATCTCATTCGCACTGATTAATTTGCACAGACTAATGCTGGCATGAAGGCACCAAAACCGGGGCGGATGATAGCGAAAAACCCACTGGCAGCGATAGACCAAGTTCTGAGCGTCGGTGCTAGCAGCGATTACTTCTGCGACTTCACCTTGATCGGCAACTGGTCGATTTTGGCGGCCAGAATGAAGTCATTCTCGCTCAGTCCGCCGATGGCATGCGTCCAAAGCTCGATGGCGACGTTGCGGTATCCCTCCAGATGCAGGTCCGGGTGATGGCCTTCCTCTTCGGCCAGATGGGCGACGTCGTTGAAGAACTGCAGACCGGCCATGAAGTTCTTGACGGTCCACTCCTTACGAATCCGCTCACCCCCGTGGACTATCGACCAGCCCGGCAGGTTGGACAACTGTGCAGCCGCCTGTTGCGGCGTGAACTTTTCCACGCCCCCTTCGCACGCCTGGCATTTTTTTTGGATCAATTGGTCGAGGGATTGAGTTTGCATGGTTGGCTCCAGAAGTGAGATGGATGGAATGCCCAGGCAAAGCGTATTTGCCACGTATCTCCCCATCGGTCATTATCCGGCGCACCGTAGTTCTCGGCAACGGACCGTTGTTGGTGAATCGCAGAGGGGATTTGCCCCTAATGCCAGCGTTAAAACACGGGCCAGAAACGGCTTGCGAGAGTGCCCGTATCTGTTACAATGACGGACTTCCCACGGACGACAAAACCAGGTGTCAATTTGGTTAGGCTAAGCGTCCTGCGGGGAATTCTGTTCGCAGGTTTCTGCGTCAAACATCGATCATCCAATTTTTTGTGGAGTGCCGCGTGGGAGTTAAGAAGACTGGAAAAGGGCGTCGCAAGCTAGGGCAGAAGAAGCGTCGGATGCGTTCAAAGATTCGCCATCGCAAAGGCTAAATCTACCGGAAATTAGCGGTACTGGCTGGAATCGTTCTGCTGTGCGATCACAGTTCCGCAATCTCGTAAAGCTCGCTGTCTTGTTCTTTTTGCAGCGATCCCAAAGGAACGTGGCGTTCCACGTATCTTGATGCCCGTCTGCGCGCGACCCGTATTGCGCAAGCCCATCTGTTTGAATTTGCACTCCGTCGCTTGTTAGAATAGCACTGGCGGATTTGCAAAATACCCGCGACTGACCTGGCCCATTCCTTTCTGAACTGCTCTCGACGCAGATTCGCCCTTCTGCGGTAATGTGCCGCCTGTAAATGACGGTGTGCGCGGTAGATAGTATGTGCCGGTGGGGTTCCCTTCACCGTTTTACCGGTAACAGTTGGGCACGTATCAACCATCCCTGTGAATCAAACGCTGGATAGGGGTCGCGGAGAATCTGTATGCAAAACTGGATTCTGGCACTGATCTGCGGGTTCATTGCTCCTGGTGCCGCACCAGACACTCTGGTGATTTGTCCGCCCGAGTTTGAATCGGCATTGGCACCTTGGGTCGAATACCGCACCGCACAGGGCCACGTGGTCCAGGTTCTGCCAAATCAGCCTACCGCTGAGCAAACCCGCAGCCAGATCCACACGGCTGCTAAACGAGGTGGCCTCAAGTTTGTGCTGCTGATCGGAGATGCGGCGCCGCCGGGCGCTTCAACCCGAACGGTGGCGCGCTCGGTGCCAGCACGGCGTCTGCCGACCACAGTCACTCGTCGCTGGGGTTCCACCACAGAGATGGCCACCGACAACTGGTACGCCGATCTGGATGGCGATAGCGCCCCGGAACTGGCCATCGGACGACTGACCGCCGATACGTCAGCCGAATTGACTGCGATGATCGGGAAGATCATTGCCTATGAACAGAATGCGGATTTTGGTCCGTGGCGGACGCGCGTGAATTTTGTCGCCGGAGCCGGAGGCTTTGGCCCGTTGGCGGACTACGCGATTGAGCAGATTGCACGTTCGGAAATTGCCAGCCATTTGCCACAACACCTGACCACAACGGTCACCTATGCCAGTTGGCAGAGTAGCTTTTGCCCTGACCCGCGGCGTTTTCGCGATACGGTTGTCGAGCGGCTAAGCGAAGGCTCACTACTCTGGGTCTACTTAGGGCATGGCTTACCGCAGCAGGTCGCCGGCACAACGCTGTCTGAGCGATTCTTGCCGCAGACGATTTTTCATTGCGACGACATTGCACGACTCAGCCCCAGTAAGGGTTCGACGATTGCGGCGTTTTTGGCATGTAGTACGGGTGCTTACGATCAAACGCGCGATTGTCTGGCCGAGCAATTGTTGCGTAGTCCTGTCGGGCCGGTGGCGGTGTTGGGCGGTTCGCGAGTGACCATGCCGTACAGCATGTGGACGCTCGGTTCGTCGCTGGTGGACCAGATGTTCGAGGCGCAACGCCCAACACTTGGCGAAGTATTTATGCATGCCAAGCGCGATCTGGCACCGATCCAGCGGCGCTCGTTCACCAGCGCATTCGTACATTGCGTAAGCCGTGCATTTCAAGACATGCCGTCGGATTTGCCGATTTGGGCCTACAGCACGTGGGGATATCAGGCGGTGCGGTGTATCGGTGCGCTGCCTGCCGATTTTCAGGAAGAACGGCGCGAGCATGTGTCGCTGTTCAACCTGTTTGGCGACCCGTTGATGCGGATGCATTATCCGAAACGTTTTGCACTAACGGTGAGTGATTCGGAGAGAGTGTTGTCAATTCAAGGTCGATCACCGGTGAGTGGTGCAGGGCGCATTGAAGTACTGATTCCACGACATCGCAGTCAGCGACTGGCCAATCGACCACACTATTTGCCGGGAGAGGAATTTTTCCGCTCGTTTGAAACGACCTACCGTCAGGCCAATCAATCGGTGATTGCCACGGCAACGACAACCGTGACTAATGGACGTGTCGCCGCTAGATTGCAGTTTCCGCGTGATGCCACCGGCGAATATATCGTCCGCGTTGTGGTGGATGGAAAATCGGACTTTGCGATTGGGCACAATTCAATCCAGATTGGCGGACCTGCACGGCGAACCGCTTCGCGGTAGCGCTTACGGGGGCAGATTTTCTGGGAATTTAAGCGGCACATTGTGCTGCGACAGTTTTTCGCGAAGCTGTGGCAAGGCCGCAGTCAGCAGATCGTTCACGGTCAATTCTTCCTGTCGACCATCTTTGAAGTCGACGACCAACCAGAATCGCGAATAACCTGTCGAGCGCTGCTTACGCTGTGCATAAGCGGTTACTTGAGCGACTTCGTTGTAACGAATGCGGATTTCTGGGCGGTAACCTGTCTTTCGCGCGTTAATTACAAATTCTTCGGTGTCGATATGTACCGACTCGTGCAAAACCGTGCGTAAAAGGATTGTGGGCAAGCCAATACCAAGAACAAACAAAATCGCAGTCAATGTTCGTAGTATCCAGCGATTCCCTCTGGGATGGCGAAGTAACCAGATTCCAAACGCGCAGCACAGCAGTCCAAAAATCACGGCGAACACCGCTACGCCGATGCTTGACCTGTAAACGGTTGCCGTGCCTTCAATTTGTTGATTTACGCACCCGCTACACAGTAGCAAACCGGTGAGCAAAGCAAGCCTAAGCAATCGCAATTGTTTGGAGTTCCGGCATTGCATCGAATGATTTCCTCCTGGTTTCCTGAGTACTTCATGGATGTCTGCCCCGCTCTATCCAATTACCGGCCAGTTGCTCTGCTGTGACAAACAGTGTGGCAGTTTTGTGACAGCATGGTAGTGATGCAGGAAGATCGAATTGTCTCGCCAAATCGGCTGAAATGTTGTATATGGTAGCAGATCGAGGATCTCAGTCGCATTGGTCGATCTAAATCGAAAGCTCCAATATCATTGGCTATTCCTATGACACGCGAAAAACTCTCCCTCTGCCTGGTCTCGGCGCTATGTGGCGCAGTGATCGTCAGCCTGCTGCAATACGTACCCTCTCCCATCGCCAATCTGGCTGCCGATGAATTTCAGCAACTTCCTCCGCTCGAGGAACCGCCTCAACGGGGTCCACAACCGGCGGGTATACCTGTTGCTGGCTTTCCTGCTGGCATGCCTGCGGATGAACTGACGGCGGAAGAACGGGTCAATATTGCCGTGTACGAAACCGTCAATCGCAGCGTCGTGAACATCAGTACTAAGATCGTCAATCAGACGATGCTATTTGAATCGACGGCGGAAGGGACCGGATCTGGCACCATTCTGGACCGCAACGGCCACATCCTAACCAACTTTCATGTCGTCGAAGGTGCTCGCGAAATCGAAGTCACGCTGCATGATGGACAGTCGTACGAAGCTAAACTGGTTGGCCGCGACCCGGCCAGCGATGTGGCGGTGCTGAGGATTGTCGCCCCTGCGGAAATCTTGATCCCGATTCAATTTGGCGATTCGTCGCGCCTGCGTGTTGGGCAGCGAGTGTTTGCCATTGGCAACCCGTTTGGCCTGGAGAGAACGATGACGGTCGGGATCGTCTCAAGCGTCAATCGCACCCTGCCAACGCGCAACAAACGGAGCCTGAAATCGATCATTCAGATCGATGCGGCCATCAATCCTGGCAACTCGGGCGGACCATTATTGGACAGTCGCGGTCGGTTGATTGGCGTCAACACGGCAATCGCCAGCAAGACCGGACAGAACACCGGCGTCGGCTTTGCGCTACCGGTCAGCACGATCACGCGTGTGGTGCCGCAACTAATCGAGCGGGGGCATGTGATCCGGCCTGACACTGGTATCGAACGAGTCTTTGAAACGGATCGCGGTTTGGTGATTGCCGCGCTGACTCCCGGCGGACCTGCCGAGAAGGCGGGCATGCGAGCCATTCGCGTCGTTCGTCAAAAGAAACGCCAGGGACCATTTGTGTATGAAACCGAAACTCTCGATCGTAGCGCGGCGGATACGATCATCGCCGTCGATCGTCAAAAGATTGCCGGTGCCGACGATTTTCTGGATATCATCGAAAACAAACGTCCCGGCGAAGAGGTCATTCTGACGGTAATTCGCGACAAGCAAGAAGTCGAAATTCGCCTGCGACTAATCGCCGGAGAGTCTTGATCAGGCGAAACACCGTGCCGCAGGTCAACGCTCAGTTACCCTGGGGAGATTTTCCGGATCGATCAGCGGAATCTGGTGCT
>Ga0163150_10008005_pt1 | contig 12161 bp, 20 predicted proteins | sample OliLakLV19P2IB_FD_148628 | JGI IMG/M metagenome (GOLD analysis project Ga0163150, IMG submission 148628) | Freshwater microbial mat bacterial communities from Lake Vanda, McMurdo Dry Valleys, Antarctica - Oligotrophic Lake LV.19.P2.IB | ecosystem: Environmental > Aquatic > Freshwater > Lake >...
CTAATAACCAGAAATAAATAAAAATAATTCCTACAGACAAGAATATGAGTGGTAGATGATTGTGGAGAAGTATCGCTATAGAAAATAATATTAGTCTACCGAGTACTGTTGGTATTTCGCGCAATACCAAGAATTGCACATCGTCTTTGCGTGCCTGATTGTACATAAGTGAACTATAAGGTACAAGAAATACTTTTAGTGATAATGTGGCAAAAATAGTAGCTATATAGAACAAATATTGATTTGGAAAAAATTCTCCAATAGTGAAATTAATAAACCATACAATACTTACAAGAAATGCACCTATTTTTATTAGTTTATGTTTGTTCCATTGATCAGTTAATTTTCCTAAGGTTAGCGTAAAAAACAATGAGGCAACCGCTGTAATTGTTCCTATGATTCCTACTTCTAAAGTACTTGCAAGTTGTAAAAATATAAAAATTGTCCATAGTGCCATAGCATCCTCAGCTAAGTTATCTATAATTTCTGGCACAAAGTACTGCTTGTTTTTTTGCCAAATTTCTTTAAATATTTCTTTTGAAAAAATGAAATTCGTTTTTTCTGACTTCAATGACAATACTGGTAAAAAAGTAAAAAACAATAAGAACATAGCAAAAGCAAATAAAATGTTAAATCCGTAATGTATGGCTATGAATGCTCCCACAAGAGGACCAGCCATAGACAATGCTTTCGGTACAACAAAAAATTTACTCATTGATTTCCCCATGTTTTCTTCTTTTGTATTGCGTACAAAGAGAATATTAAGTGGTATCCAGTAGAATGCGGATTCTGCGCCAGAAATAATAGGAATTATATAAAAGAGCATCGGCATATCTTTCAATCCGAACAAAAGAAGTAAAAAATACGTGAGCAATAATCCGAATCTTACGTGTAGAGAATGTACCAATCCTATTTTGTTAGATACTTTAACCGTGATAAAAGCAAATAAAAGGAGTGTGGCATGATGAATCATCATCCATATCATTACCATTTGAAAGGAGTATCCTAATTCAAAAAGATAAATAGGAATGAATATCCCCACAAAAGACATCGCAAACCCATTTAGGCTCATCATTCCTAATATTTTATTAAAACCATTATCTGTGATGTCTTTGTTTTCCATATATTTAAAGATTTTCTATATATTTTATCAGCTGATCATATTCTTCAGCATGCGGTACTAACATAGATTTATCATCCTTACTCATCAACTTAAATTTTTCAAATTCAACCAATTTTAATTCCGAGACTTCGTCATCAGAATGCATTTGAGAAAGTTCAATATCTATATGAACCACATATACATCTTGAAACTCATTGTTTACATATCAGTGCAGTATTCTTGAATTAGTCCGAACGCATTTTTCCGGAACCCCCCCCTAGCGAAAATCAGAAAAGGCGGCGGAGCCACACCTCTGATGTAGCAACATCACCTACTGGGTGACAATTTCAAGTTTTTCTTTGACGGCTATCTAGTAAAGAATTCTAACAGAGAAATTCTTTCAACGCCCGGCACCAAGCGAAATCCCAGTAGTTTCCATTCACCGATGTCATTCTTGATGAATGAAAGACGAACAAGAACATTATTTTGTTTTCCGATAACCATCGCTTGGTCTTTATTAAATTGCCAATTATAAAATATGATTTTATTCACATCCAAATTCATCAAGGCGTCGCGAAATTCAGGGGAGTTGAAAGTCTGTTCAAATTTATCGAACGAAACAGACTCTTTGAATTCAGGAGCGAATAAATTATAGAAGCTCATCATATCACCGCTACTTTCTTTTTTGATATTTTCAATTGCAACACGAAAAGTTTCATTGAAATTGGAAATTTTGGGAATTGTCCACACAGTTAATATAAAGAAAAGAACAATCATGGCGACAAACAAAATTGCAAATATTTTCCTAACTACAGAAGCGGGTTTTTCTACAATTGGTAAATCAACTAATTTTTTATTGATAACGACGGTATTAGCAATTTTGTCGCCTAGAGCTTGGTTCTTACTAGAAAACAAAAAGAAAACGGGTCCAAATATTAAATCGATAGGGGTAAATATATTTCTCAAAAAAGCTGTACCAAGTGATATTTTTTCTTTCTGTAAACCAACCACTCTTTCCCGAAAAATAAGTTTCCCGATACTTGCTCCCCACAGAGATTCAGTTAGTGTGAAATATATAATCAATACGATTAGAAAAAGTAAGGCATTGAGAGGATGTTGATACATTACACTTGTAACTAATCCTGCTCCAGAGGAATAGTCCCATGACGCAGAAACTAAAAATTGGAGATCCAAAATCAAAAAAACGATGAGAACTAAAAATAAATCTAGGAACATAGAAAATCCTCTTTTGAAAAATCCAGCAAGAGGAGATTTTATATTTAATGTATTTTCTTTCATAAAATTATATGTTTATTAGTTAATTATTTTCGACTTTATGATTAAAAATTTTTCTTTTCTTCTTTCTTTTAAAACATGGTTCGAGCCGATTGTTTTTCCGGCTCTTTGGCGGTTTTGATCGGTGCGGCTCCGCCGCCTTTCCTGATTTTCGCTGAGGGGTTTCCTCGCCGCCTGCGGCGACGAAATGCGTTCAGACTAGTTCAAGAATACTACACTATTGAGGAAATAGAAAATTTGAGGAGCCCGCCTCGCTTCGCTCGGCGTCATTATTTTGCGGTGTGTATTGGACAAAGTTCGAATGCATTTCGAGCAGAATCCTGATGAGAGCTACTAATCGCACGCTCCGCGTGCGTGGTAGCTTGAAACTGCCTCGTACGCTCCGATTGCGTGGGGAAGTGAACCAATGCGCCTCGGACACGCTCGCGGACTCGCGTGTGCAAAAACCAAAAAATTTCCTTGCATTTTCCTCGCGTCTCCTCCCCCCACCCAGTATGAGAGAATACTGGGGTTTGGGGAGGAATTTTCCATTTGCTCCGCTTTTTGTTTTGGGGGAATTTGGGGCGGACATGTATGTATTATACTGCACTCTTGCAAAACAATGCAAGTTTTACTAATATGTATATATGGCAACAGGAAAAAAACTTGGGGAAAACCTAAGAAAACTACGTTTGAAAAAGAACTTATCGCAAGGAGACCTCGCGACGACTTTGGGTGTTGATCGGGCTTATATCAGCAATATTGAAAATGGTCGCATGAATCCTACTCTTTCAACTTTGGAAAAAATTTCAAATGCGTTAGGTATTTCCGGTAGTGAACTTTTGAAATAAATATATGAAAAAAGAAATCATCATGCTCGCAACAGTTTCATTTTTACTGCATCTTGTATGGGAAAACTTACAAGCACCTCTGTACGGTAGTGACTACATTTCATTTGCACAACATTTTCCGACTTGTTTAATCGCCACCTTTGGCGATGTGTTCATCGCACTTATCGTATATTACTTTATTATGGTTGTAAAAAAAGATACACATTGGATAGCAAAACAGGATGTCTCCGATTACATAGCCATTACCTTCTTAGGATTATTGATTGCTATTGGTATAGAACAAAACGCCCTATTGCTCGAAAAGTGGGGTTACGGTGCGACAATGCCACTCATTCCATATCTGCGCGTTGGGTTGTTACCAATCCTGCAAATGACGATTCTACTGCCAATCTCTTTTTATCTCACAAAAAAATTAATCCGCAGTGCCTAATCTGTTTATTTTATGTAACTCTCGCTAAAAATTTTCAAGGCATCTTTCTGGCTATCTTGTAGATGTATGGTTGGTCTGGCTTTTTTGACAATTAATTCTGCTTCTTCTTTTGTGTGACCTTGTGTAATGAGACAAGCAATCACAAGCGTACTCGCTCGGCCATGGCCATTTTTGCAGTGAACATAGACTTTTTTACCTTGCTTAACGAGAGTATTGAGCGTTGTTGCTCCAAGAATAAGTTGGTCTTGTGTTGGCGGAGTGTGATCCGGTGTCGGAAGCCATAAATAAGCCTCTACTCCGAAAGGCTGATCTATGCGAATTTCTTCAAGTGATATATCCGCATTGATGCCTTCTTTTTTTAAGACTTCAGCTAAGCCAATGACACAGCACTGGTTACTGCCAATATAAATACCATCTGTTATGTAGTTGTAATCAAGTTGACCGTTTGGGATGTGTTCATGCATATAAGTTTTTGTTAGGCACTTTTTGCCCAAGCTTTGAGTTCTTCGTAGTCCGCTTCTCCGCAGATAAATTTACCTGTTATTGTGTTGTAGAAGAAAGGCACACCCCCACACAGATCTTTGTCATATCCCTTCATTTTCAAGGCGTTTTCCGGAGAATGCCATGTTTCGTACTTTTCTACTTTCACATTTTCCTCTTTTTCCAATCTTTCGACCAACGGCATCATTTTCAAACAATGAGGACATTCCTGTCCGTAGAAATCTAATAGCATAGTAATTTATAATTAGCTGATAAAATAGTTAAGCAAGCACTTGGCGCATTTTTGGTTTAGCCATGAAGCCGAGGATTGCACCCCAGATTGCATGCGCCATTACAAACACAACTCCATTTAGTTTAAGCATCACTGGATTCACAATCGGTAAAACTAGGAACCACATGATCATAAATATAACCATTCCGAATACTGCTCCAAATAGTATTCTTTTGGTTGCACTTGCCGTGTACAAGCTAACAATTCGATTAAAAATATTATCAAAAATAACCGAATTTACCATGTGCATCATAATGCCGAGCATAACTGGTATGAACAGGAACGTACTTATCGGGACAGCGATAGTTTGAAGATCACGCAGAACTGTTGCGGCGATAGTGACTGGTGGCGCCCAGAAACCAATACCCCAAATACCCTCATACATCATCTCCAACATTGCCATGACTGTACCGGATATAATACCGGCAAGAAATATTTTCCTGCTCATATTACTGGTTTTTATTCTCTTTGATAATCTTTCCGAGGCGCATTGGCATCATAATAAGTGCGATGAGGATTCCAAAGAGAAGAACAAATATACCAGTCAAAATTTTACCCACACCGACAAGTTTTAGACGAAGTAATTCTGAAGGATAATTTTGTATCTGCACGAGATTCTGATTGAGTTCAGAACCAGTTGAAGCGGCCTCGCGTTCAACTTTGGCTAAAGTAAAATAGTTACTTTGAAGCTGATGAAACTTTGCTTCTTCGGTAGATACTTTGGTATGCATAACGATACCTTGCCCCGCAAAGAATATTGCTACTAGCATCAATACCATCATCATTATCATTGGTTTTTTCATATGTTTTTTGGTTAATGTATAAATAATTATTTTTTTAATAAAGTTGACTCTCCGATAATAGTGGCGTAATTCACGAGATTCATCGCCATGGCATCTGTCATCATGTTTGTGGCCATATTTACTCGTCGCTTTTCTGCATCCTTATTCATTGGAGGTCCCACCTCACCGATCCAGTATGCTGCACATTCTGGCGGTAGACAGAAACCATACCAAGTAAGAGCGTTAGCAAGGGTGCCTACAACATGCTGTACTCCATCCTCATGGCCGGTAACGACTATCCCTGCCACTTTATTCTTCAGCTTGGACATACCACTCATCATATATTCGTTATCAAGCTGATCCATGCGCTCAATGAGCTTTTGGATGAGTGATGACGGCTGACCCCACCAAATAGGAGTAGCCCAGATTACAATATCGGCATCAATGATGTCTTGGATGACTGCCTTACCGTCATCCATCATGTCGGTCATGAGACCGTGTTTTATATTCATATCAACCAACCTGACTGTTTTAAAATCAGTTACGCCCAAAGGCTTCATTTTTTCATATACTGCATTGAGAAGCTCCTCCGTATTTGAGGACATTGAATCTTTTGTTTTAAGTGTGCCGAGTATTCCCAGCACTTTAATTTTTTTTGACATAGTTTGTAATATATTATGGATTGTTAATATCTCGATTACTCAATTATCGCACGTTTGGTTAACTTTTTAATCATCACGGCGAACCTTGCCAGACAATTCCGTCTTTTTGATGATGAATTGCCCAGCTAAACCACATGGCAGTGTAACCAGGAATTATTTTTCCTTCGTCACTCTTAACTTCTATTTCTCCATCAATAATTTTGGCATTAATTTTTTTATCACCCACAGATATGACAGCTTCTTTTGATTCCGATAAAGCGCTTCGCTTAAAAGCTACAGAGTTATCACCCACATTGACGATATACATAATCTCTTTTGCGGGAAGTCGAGTGTCATCAATTGAGATCGGGAAATAGATTTTGTCATTCGTATCATAGTCACCATATGGACTGACATCGTAACTACGACTATATCCTGTTTCCTTGCTTAATACTTCCATATTGGGATATTTTTCCATCGCTTGCTTGAAACTCATGACTTGCGACGGATACACAATTAGTTTTTGACCCGTTCTGTCTCCGACAACCGCCTCGCCAATTATTTGAGACCATAAACTTTCAGTTGTTTTGTCGTACATCAAGAGATTTGACTCGTAGAGTTTTCCGCTGACTCCAAATTGTTCTGATTTGCCGAGAACTGTAGCATCAAAAACTATGGCTGAACCACAAAGCGGACAAAAAGTTACGACGAGAGGCTTCTTCTCAAGAACATCATTAACAATTTCATGCCAGACGATAATATTGTATGGATAAAAACGAGTTGTTTTTAGAACTGTGACTACAATACCGTCTGCGTCATCTTTGAGCCATTTCTTGGCTTCTGCAACGCTTGTAAATTTCGGATTTATAATTGCAGGAATACCGTCTTTACCCGGACCGCCATCAAGTACGAGATCGAGCGGTATCGAGGTGACTGCCGTATTTGTTTTTAATCCGCTCGATTGAAAAGCTGATTCACGAATTCCGTCCGTAGAATTGAGAGCGACAGAATTATTTTCTTGCTTACTTGTCTGATTGTCTGATTGACGCGCAAAGACAACAACCAAAACTACTATGATCAGACCGATTATGATAAAAATTGTTGTTTTGGTGTTCATAATAATTTACTGCTTATTCAACACTATAAAATGCTCTCTGTATCACTTCTGATAAGGCGGGGTGGATATGGACCGCATTAGTAATTGCACTAGCTTTTCCTGTCGCTTTCATTGCCACAATAACTTCATGAATAAGTGTTGAAGCGTCTTTGCCGATAATATGGCAGCCGAGAATAGTATCATCATCCTTTGCCAGCAATACTTTGACTAGACCGTTTTCTTGCAATGCACCCCCCATGCCGGTATTTTTATATTCATATTTACCAACTCGATACGGAGTATTTGTCTTCTTCAATTCATCTTCTGTTTTTCCAACACCTGCGACTTGTGGCGAAGAAAACATAGCGTGGCCTATGGCCGAATAATCAACTGGCTCATGCTCTCCAAGGAAAGCGTTGCGAATGACGTAACCCACTTGATGATTTGCTGTATGTTTGAGTGACAATATTCCTACAATATCGCCAAGTGCCCAGACACCCTTAACGGATGTTTCAAGAAAATCATTTACTTTAATCAAACCTCTCTCACTTACTTTAATTCCTGAATCCGAGACATTCAGGATATCAGCGTTCGACTTTCGACCGGTCGCCATGAGAAGCTTATTTCCAGCTATATCCTCGGTCTTTCCGTCTGCATTTTTTATCTGAACTACGACTGTCGATCCCTCTTTCCGAACACCTACAATTTCTGCATTCAGATGCACTTTATGCTTTTTGGAAAATTCACCAGTGAACCATTCGGCAATCTCTGAATCTTCATTGGCTACAAGCTTTGGGCCACGATTGATAATATGAACGGTGCTTCCAAGAGAACCGAAAAAATGTGCCAGTTCAGCCGCGATATAACCACCTCCGATGATGACGAGCGTTTCTGGTAATGTTGTCAGTCTAAGTGCCTCGGTGCTTGTAAGGTATGGCACACTCTCTATTCCAGAAATAGGTGGTACATCAGGGCGAGTACCGGCGACGATAAATATTTTATCTCCAACGATCGTTTCTCCCGCTACTTCAAGTGTCTTATCACCGACAAATTTCCCTCGAGTTTTGTAAATGGTTACGTTGTTATCTTCCCTGAGCGATTCTTCAATATTCTTTGAATCGTCATCTACTGTTTCCGACACGCGTTTAACTAACGAAGCCAAGTCAACTGAATCTATTTTTGCACTAATACCAAATTTACCAGCCGACTTTATTGTCTCGGCAACATCAGCGGCATGGATGAGCATTTTTGACGGAATACAGCCTCGATTGAGACATGTGCCACCCATTACTCCTTCTTCAATAAGGGCAACTTTCATTCCTCGACCGGCTGCAAACGAGACTATTTCAAGTCCTGTTCCGGCGCCTATTACAATGACATCAAATTTTTTCATATGGTTTTTTGTGTTTTATGTGAATACGCCCTGTCGGCCCCATGATTGAGCTGACAGAGTCTATTCACATGGGGTTACTGCGCACCGTGAATACTTTTCTCTGCCTCCATCATCATCTTTTCCTGCTCCTCTTTTGGCATACTCATCATTTTCTTTGCTTCTTCTGGGTGCGCTTCTTGCATATGCTTCCACGCATTATCCATAATCTCTTTATTGGTAGGAGCTTTTATCTCATGGGTTCCTCCCATAGCGCTGCATGCTGTGCAAATCATTTTCTTCATAATGTTGGTTGTATTTAATTATTTCTAATAATAATCGTCATTTCAATCGACCGCTGACGAGACGTTCAAGATCGGAGAGAGTTTTCTGCCGATTTATCTCGTCCGCTGAAATGATGACGTTGAGTGTGCTGTCTTCTTCACTAAGAATTACCGGTAGCGGCACATCGGTTTTATCTGGATATGTGGTGTGAAATTCGTCTCGATGCATAAAAACTTTTTCTTGTGGCAATGCATCAAGAAACGTCTTCCACTCATTTTTCATCTTGAGCGGGCCATAAGTAACGGCGCACAAATTGCACTGATACTTATTGGGAGCAACAACTTTTGTAACCAAATCTTTTATTTGTGAAAAAGTATCAGAATCTGCGTTATAGATGAATAAGATTTTTTTGTTCATATAATATTTAGATCATTAACCCCATATTTTCAAAAACTTCCCTATATATTCAAGAATGACATAGAGAAAAATGAAATAGCCGGCTATTGCGGAAGCAAGCGTCAATACAACAATGTTGAGTATCTCTTGCCTTCGCTTTTTTACTTCATCAAAAGTGCAAATACCTTTTGTCCGACGCAAATACATGATGATACTCACCGCAAGAAGAGCGAGTCCTCCGATGCGAAACACCCACGCATAGCTTCCATATAGTGTGTCCGCAAGAGTTGATGCGACACCAACTGTACCAAGTCCGAAAAGGACAAGGATAATTGGCGACAGACAGCAAAGCGAGCCAATGATGACTGGTAGCGAAGTTATTTTTATAATTTCTTTTATTCGTGACATGATTTTATTGTATTACTTATCTGCGTGAATGGCATACTTTATTATGTCGAGATTGCAACTCTTGTTTTTCTTGCACCATGCCTCGCATTTTTTGGCAGTTTCCTCGTCGTGATATTTCATCTTACATTCACTGCAAGTAAATACGATTTGTTGGTTTTGATTAATTGTTTTTGCCATATAATTTATTTAATTAATTCCAACATATCGGCCTCACTAATATCGCCGGGAATCAAGCGGACTACATTACCCTCCTTATCTATCAAGACATGAACATTGGTATATCGCACTCCGTATGCTCGTGTTGCGCTCCCGTTTGTATCAAGCGCGATTGGAAATGTGATACCCCAATCAGTTATTGTTTTTTGTACAAGAGAGGGATTTTCCTGCATATCAATACCGATCACTTCAACTTGGTCTTTGTATTTTTCATAGAAAGCGCTTAGATGCGGCATGCTTCGCTTGCAGTTAGGACACCAGGTTGTAAAGAAGTCGAGCACAACTGGCTTTCGTCCTCTATACTCGGCCAGCGTAATGGTTCCGCCACCGAGTTTGTCGAGCGAAAAATCGGGAGCAATTTGTTTGTCAGGGGTAACGCTTTCAGTTTTAGATACTGCGTTGTTGTTTGAATTATCTTTGCCTCGCGTTGCGTATACAGAAATACCAATAAGAATGAGGACAATAACAACAGCGCCAATAATTTTTGATGAACTCTTATCATAGGATTTGTTTTGCATAATGTTTTTTATAAATATTCTATTAACCGATCATACTGAAGAAACTGGAGTGCTCGGTAACTCCACGAAAGAAATACCGACATATTCCCTGTGAGTACCAGCGTACCCAAAATGACCAGAAATATTCCTCCGATCACAGAAACAGCGTTGAGATATTTTGATATTTTTGCTAAATATCTTTCTGCTCTACTGATACTAAATGCAATGAGAAGAAACGGAACAGCAAGTCCGAGCGAGAATGTTGTTAAAAGCAGAGCTCCTTCAAGTGCGGTTGCTCCAGTACTGGCGAGAAGAAGAATTGACCCAAGTATCGGACCGACGCAAGGAGTCCAACCCAGAGAGAATGCACTGCCGAACAAAAATGAACCTGCTAAATTCCCGCGCTTGAAAATACTTGGTGCTTTCAAGCGTTGCTCCTGATTGAGCAAAGGAATTTTCAATATCCCAATCATAAACAGTCCAAAGACAATGATGGAAACACCCGCAATGCGTGAAATCCATACTTGATACGGAGCAAAAGCTTGACCAAGTAGTCCTGCGATAGTTCCAAGGATAATGAAGACGAGACTAAATCCAACAATGAACGCGACTCCGTTCCAGAAAATCTTTCCTCTGTTTCGCTCACGCTCTTCTATAGTTCCTGTGCCACTAATGAATGCTAAATACCCCGGCACTAAAGGCAAGGTGCATGGCGCAAGAAATGTGAGTAATCCTGCAAAAAATGATGGAATAATGAGTCCGATCATACTATTATTTAATCTCCAAAAGCTTTCGAAGCTGTGGCTCATCAAAGCCCATTATAATGTTCCCATCTATGTCTATGACCGGCACCCCCATCTGTCCGGACTTTTGAATTGCTTCCGGTCCGGCAGTCGGATCGGTGGCGACATCTCTGTCGGTAAATTTCACATCATGTTCCTTAAAAAAATCTTTTGCCATGTGGCAGAAGTGGCAAGTTGGCGATGAGTAAATGGTAACTGTGTGCATATATTTTTTTATTACATTAAATTAATAATCGCTTTGACCTTTGGGTTATCGATAAGTGGCTTGTAACACATCATCTGTCCCATCCTCTCTCCCGTGACAAGTCCCGACATTTCCAGAACTCGCAAATGTTGAGATACTGAGGAAACTGATGCGTCGAGAATCGCCGCAAGATCACTCACGCAAAGCTCGCCATACTGAATGAGTATCTTCAGAATGCGAAATCGAGTCTTGTCACCAAGTATGCTAAAAACTGAAGACAGAACTACGTCATCTTCCGTCATTGTTTTCTGTATTTTTGATATTTGTGATGGTTCTAACATGTTTTAATATTTGCGTGAATGTTTAAATATTACACCTGCAAGATATTTAGGTCAAGCTATTGAGAACGTGGATAACTTTTGAATTGCTTTATCCTAGATTAAAGGGAGTGCTGTTCGTGCGCGCACGGGTGGCAAAGTGTGTGTGTGCGTATTCGCACGCACGCTGGGGTAAGCAAGATGCATTTGAGCCTCGGACATTTCCGCTAGGGCGTCCTGACTCACGGATGAGCGCCGCCGTTATCTTGCAATACAGAAGTTTAGAAGCGAAAGCGATACCACAGAAAGCAATATTGAAAACGTGGAGAGGGGTTGTGCGAGGGCGGACTCCGAAGGCACGCTAAACGAAGGCAGGGACTCTAAATGACCACCTAGCGAATGAAAGCACTGTAACCATTAGCAAACCACTGCGAGGAGGAGACCGAAGCTGGGGGGAGGATTCCTTCCTCCCCCCAAACAGCATGGCGCCCGAGCACCCGCCCCGCAGGGCGGGAGTTGCGAGGAGAAGCGCCAAACCTAGACATCTAGGCGCGAGTAGCCCTAGCGGAAATGTCCGAGGCGAATGCCGAGGATGGACTCCGTAGTCAGACGCAAAATGATAGAATGGTAGAGGCACAATATCGAATTTGTATTTTCTGTTTTTTGTCCGCCCCAAATTCCCCCAAAACAAAAAGCGGAGCAAATGGAAAATTCCTCCCCTCACCCCAGTATGAGAG
>Ga0163150_10008010_pt1 | contig 12154 bp, 8 predicted proteins | sample OliLakLV19P2IB_FD_148628 | JGI IMG/M metagenome (GOLD analysis project Ga0163150, IMG submission 148628) | Freshwater microbial mat bacterial communities from Lake Vanda, McMurdo Dry Valleys, Antarctica - Oligotrophic Lake LV.19.P2.IB | ecosystem: Environmental > Aquatic > Freshwater > Lake >...
CTCGAAGAGCAGCGTCTCGGGGGTCGCCGCCTGGCTCAGCCGGTGACTCGGATTCGGCAGCACGCCCGGACCGGGATCGAGGTCTTCGGAGTAGTCGCGGTATGGGTTCAGGTTGCCGGCCCAGTCGACGCCGAGCAGTTGGTTCACCCGCTCATCGAAATGCGTCGTGTAGCCGTCCGGCTTGGTGAGCAGCTGGGTATTCGCCGACAGCGTCTCCGGGAGTGCCCCGGGCCCTTTGATGTAGCCGGGCGTCTGGGGGAAGCTCAGGGCGCCGAATTCCTGTCGCAAGGGCGCAACCACGATGAGCCGGGGATCGAAGACATCCAGGTCGGCACGCAGCGCCTGATTGGGGAACGGATGGCTCAACCGGACATCCAGCGCAACTGTCGTGGGTGAGGTCAACTCGAAGTGCGTGATTCGCAGGCAGTCAGTACAGGGATCCTGATTGAAGAACTGCGTCGCATCCACCGCGTAGCTGTCGCCCAGGATGGTCGCGCCGCGCACGGGAAGCATCTCGACTTCGCCGTTCTCGACCCGGACCTGCCACATCCCGGCGCTAACATTGGTGCTGGCCCCGGGGGGCATCGATGCCGCTTTGGGGGCGTTCAGCGGGTCGGGAAGCGATGCCGGGCTCGTGGGAGCCTGCCCTGATCCTGAGCACGCGAAGGCGCTCACTGCGAGCAAGAGCGCAGGGGCGAGCGGCAGCGATATGCGGTTGGGGCGAGTGGAACGCATGTATGGGCTCCCTTTCTGATCCAGAAGACTGCTTACGGCCTAGAGGAGTGAGTAGACCGTCACGACATAGCTACCGCCTGCAGCGGCGCCGTTGGAGTCCATCGCGACATGGATCTCGTACGAGAAGTCGTCGACATCCATCGCGGTCACGTAGTTGAGCATGGTGCTGTCGCCCGTCGACCGGCCATCGATCTCCAGTAGCAGCGAGAAGTCCGCGGCGTCGAAGATGCGCAGCATCCCTTCGCCAGTGGTCTGATCGCGATACAGGATCACGACCCAGTCGTTGATCTGGCCGATACCGCCGAAGTTGCGGAGGATGCTCGAGCTGTATTCCAGCACCTGGAGGTCGATCGCTTCCAGGCCGATGTCGTTGATCGGATCGAGGATCACTTTCTTGGTGAACGAGAGCGGCGAGGGTGCAGCCACGTTGTTTGCGGTGATGCCTTCACGGCTGTTGACGATGTAGACATCCGCGCCGACCAGCGAATAGAGCAGCTGGCTGCCGTCACGGCCTTTGGTGCCGGCATCGGTCGATCTGTAGGCCGCAAACCAGCTCAGGGCCGGGACATCGAACATCACGTTGCCCTTGCCGCTCACCTGGCGGACCGCGGATGCGCTGCTGTTGTAGGGCGCGCCGAGGGCCAGATAGTCGAGGGTGTCGCCACACCGTTCGGCATCCTCGCCACCGGAGAGATAGCCCAACGGATGATCGTATGAGTTGCTGGAGGGCGGGTTGTCCCAGACACCCAGCATCCGCTCACCGAAGAGCGGAGAGACGGTCGATCCGGCGGAGCCGCAGCCGCCGATAAAGCGGGGCGCGGGGAGCAGGACGCCGTTGTCGTTGATGTAGTACGCCGCGAAGTCGCTCATGGGCAGCGGACGGGTCAGCGTGGAGCCGGGCAACGCCCCAGGATTGAACGTGAAGTTCTCATCCGTGAAGGTCACGACGTAGCTGCCGTTGTCTGCCGCATCGATGCGATTGATCGGCATGATCCCCGTAGGATCCGGATGCGGATTGGTGCCGGGATAGTCGTTGAACGGTCCCGCGCCGACGCCATAGCTCGGCTGGAGCAGCGAGTAGTCGAGGTCGTAGCGCGCGACGCCACCCGTGGGGTAGTTCGGGATCAGGACGCCCTTGCTCCCGACGCCATCGTTGTAGACGGCGAAATCGCCGACCGGCTGGATGGTGTTCGCGTAGAGCGGCGCGCCATGCTGCGAGGCAAGCACGAGATTGGTGCGCAAGGGATCGGCCATGTAAGTCGTCGGCGTCTGAACCACGAGGTCGACGACGCGATAGGCCCGCGCATCGGTGGTGTATCCCAACGACGGGCTAATGCCTTCGACGGACAGAATTTGGCTATCCCGCGAGTCGCGGACCGTCACCAGCGCCGGATAGCGACCCGCCGGCGCACCGGCGGTATTGGTGACGGACACCTGGAATTTCCAGGGGTCCGCTTCAGTCCCGATGCCGCTGATGCGGGTCGAGGAGGTAAACGCGATGTTCGCGACTCCGATCGATTCGATCCAGACCTGCTCGGCATCGGAGAACGACGGGAGGTAGTCGGTGCGGACCGGGTCGGGATAGCTGGCGTTGACCTCGCCATACGCCTGCCAGTCCGCGACCGTCACCTCATACGTCGTGACGGAACCCGGCACACTGGTCAGGCTGCGCGTGATGTCGCTGACCGATACCGAGAAGGCTTCTTTTTGATTGAACTCGGGCAGGTAGTAGGTCGGGACCAGGCGCGTGTCCTTGGTCGAGGCCTCGCCCCAGGCGGCTTCCAAAATCAGGAAGTACTCAAGCCGCGCCGCGCCCAGCGGGAAGGTGATGTTGAACGACTGAGTTTCCTCAGGCGAGGTTTGCGACATGCGGTGGTTCGGATTGCGCGAGAAGAGATTCGGGTCGTTCGCGAAGAGATCGGTGTAGTAGTTCTTGTAAGGATTCAGGTTTCCCAGCAGACTAACTCCCGCGACTTCCTCGGCGCGCTTGTCGAAATGCGTCGTAAAGCCATCGGCATTCGCCAGGATGTTGAGGTTGCCTTCGATGGACTCCGGCGAGCCATCGCGGTCTGTGTCGGTACCGGGCGTATTCGGAAAAATCGTGCTGTTGCGCAGGGGATCGGTGGCATTGATGAGGATGATGCGCGGATCGAAGACATCCAGGTCGCGTCGCTTGTCGGTCGCCGGGAACGGATGCGTCAGGCTGAGATCGACCCGCAGCTGATCGTCCGTGTCCGGGACCCGTCCAAAGCCGGTGATTTGCATGCAGTCGACACAGGGATTGCCGGTGAAGAAGCCGGTGACATCGACCGTGTAGGCGTCGCCTTTCGCTGCCGCGGAGCGGATGGGCGTCAGTTCCGCCAGTCCGGTGGAGGGCTCCAGGACCATGCGGGCCATCCCGAGCATGGACGTGCCATGGGGCACGATGCCGGCATCCTGAGTGGCGGCAGGGAGCGAGCTGCTGCCGGCTCCGGGCGCGGTCGGCGTATTGGCCGATTGTTTGGATGAGCCTGATCCGCCGCAGGCGACCAGTCCGAGGGCCAACGCCGCAGTCAGTGAGAGAGAGATCCAGCGCACCATGTGTATGCTCCTCCGAGCGATCGGGGCGTGTTAATGCCCCTGAAGCGAGACGAATCCGTCTGAAGCGCTTGCAATGTCCCTTTAATCTCCCATGTGTTGTTGCACCTTGAACCGCTCCCCGAGAGAGTGGCCAAAATGCAACACCACATTACGCAGATGTCGCCAGCCAGATGTGGCTGTTTACAGCTCTGCGCAAGATTTGAGACGTCCGTTCACGGATCAATACACATAGTGAGCCATCATGACGAAAATGCAAGCCGTATCAGGCCCTAAACCGACCAGCTGGGAGTTCAGGCCGCGAGGAGCGCCTTGATCTTTGCAGGGTCAAATCCGATGACATATGCGCCGTTATTCACCAGCACAGGGACCGTCCGCTGATGCGTGAGGGCGATCAATTCCTGTTGTTTCGCCTCATCGGAGGTGACATCGATCTCCTCATAGGCAATCCCTTCCGATTGCATCCAGGCTTTCGCCTTGTCGCACCAGGGGCACGTGACCGTCGAGTAGATCTGGAGAGTTGCCATAGTGGCAGTTTACCCTACGACGTCGGGACTCAAGTCCCGGTTCCGGTCAACTCAAGTTGACCCTCCTTTCAGAGGGTCAACTTTGGGATTACTGGAGGGTCAACTTGAGTTGACCGGAACGGGTGCTTTAGCGCCTGGGATCGGGGACTTTAGTCCCCCTTGGGACGCCTGGTCTCGTGCCAGGTCATCTGGAGCTCCTCGATCTGCTCGGCGGTCAAATCCGCGATCGAGTCGATCCCCTGCCCGTCCAGGAAATCGAGCACCATCCCGACCGGATCCATGCGCGGACCGCCGCCCTCCGGACCGCCTCTCTGCCCACCGGGTCCGCCCTGCTCGCCGCCAGGTCCACGACCCTGTCCGGGGCCTTTGCCCTCGCGATTGCCTTTCGGACCCTTGCCTTGACCGCCCTGACCTTGCCCTTTGCCGGGACCCTGGCCCTTGCCGCGGCCCTCGCCCTGCTTCATCCCTTGGCCAGGTCCTTTGTCGCCCTTGCGATCGCCCGGCTTCGGTACGAGGCTCGCGATTTGGCTGTCGGAGAGGTTGGAGATATCGGAAATACCCGCTTCGGTGAGCATGTTGGCGAAGTGGTCCAGCAATTTATCGCCGCCACCACCTGGACCCTCCGGTCCGCCGCCACCGCGAGGTCCATCACCCTGGCCACCGTGTTGACCGCCACCGGGGCCGCCCGGACCGCCGCCAGGTCCACCCATCGGCGGGCCATCGGCCTCCATCTTTTCACGTACCGCCTGCATGATCGCCATCCGCTGCTCATCGGTCATGGCCGAGATCGCAGCGGGGGTCGTGATGCCCTGAGCGATCAGCGCATCGACCATTGCCCGGATCCGGGCAGTCATGTGCTCCTTGCCCTTTGCATCCCGGAAGGCCTGGGAGAGCTCGGCGCGACGATCCTCGCTCAGGCTGCTGATGTCGGAGACGCCTTGAGATTTCAGGAATCCGATGACCTCTTCAAAAATCGGCTTCCGCTGGCCGCCCTTCCGATCACCCTTCTGGTGATTGCGTTCCCCACTCTCTGGACCTTGCTTCTGGCCTTTCCCACCTTCGCGTGGACCTTGTCCGGCGCTTCCGGGTTCGGGACGGGGAGCCGCTAAACTGGCACCGAGGGGCAGCAGTAATGTGATGGCGGCGAGTGCGATCCAGTGGCGATTGGGCGACATCGAGGGCCTCCTTGCGAGTCTCACGAGAGGGGGTTGCTGTGGGATGAGACGCATGTGCTGCGAATCGGTTCCCACTGGGAATGAGAACTGTCCGGTAGTCAGACAACGATTGGTATGTTAGGGTAATGACACTCGCTGGGAGTTCCGGTACGGAATCTCCCCCTGGCGGCCGCAATGGACTGGCCGCATTGACGTTCGACTCGCAACGTGAAACGACGACTCGCGCGTGACCATTACGCGTAGTGCCGCATCCTGCGGTTCCGTCCGTCCTCGACTCAAGAGAAGGGCGACAGCGCGACTGCCAGACATCCGTGAGGGTGCCATGAAGCCACGCTACGTCACTGATGTGACTCACCTGACCAACATCCCCGAGGCGGACCGCCTCATTCTGCAGCAGGTTGCTGCGCAGTACGCCTTCCGCATCAACGAGTACTATCTCGGCCTCATCGACTGGTCCGATCCCAAAGATCCCATCCGCCAACTGGTGATTCCGCGTCCGGAAGAACTGACGGAGTGGGGGGAGCTGGATGCCTCCAACGAGGCGGCGTATACGCCGGTCCGTGGAGTCCAGCACAAGTACCGCGATACGGCACTGCTGCTCTGCAACGAGGTGTGCGGCGCTTACTGCCGGTATTGCTTTCGCAAGCGGCTGTTCATGAACGACAACGATGAGGCCTCCCTCGACATCTCGGAGGGGCTGCGCTATATCGCGTCGCACCCCGAAATCAGCAATGTGCTCCTGACCGGCGGCGATCCGCTCCTCCTGTCCACCCGGCGACTGGGGGAAATCTTCGCGGAACTGCGGGCGATTCCCCATGTCCGAACGATCCGCATCGGGAGCAAAATGCCGGCGTTCAATCCCTGGCGAGTGCTCGACGATCAGCCACTTCTGGATCTGTTGGGGCTGCACAGTCAGCCCGGACGTCGCATCTACCTCATGGCGCATTTCGATCATCCCCGGGAACTGACGCTCGATGCGGTCGAGGGACTGGCGCGCATGCAGCGTCGCGGAGTCCGCATGATCAATCAGTGCCCGCTGATTCGCGGCGTCAACGACAACGCGGAGGTATTACGTGAGCTGTTCCAGGAAATGGCCTGGATCGGAGCGCCCCAGTACTACATCTTCCAGGGACGTCCCACCGCTGGCAACGCGCCCTATGAAGTCCCGCTGGTCGAGGGCTATCAGCTCGTGCAGAAGGCGCGGGCAGGCTGCAGTGGGCTGGAAAGCCAGGCGCGCTTTGTCATGAGCCATGCGACCGGCAAAGTGGAGATGGTCGGACTCGACCGCAAGCACATCTATCTGCGCTATCACCGGGCGCATGCGAAGGCGGATCATGGGCGGCTGATGGTGTTCCGTCGCGATGATTCCGCCTCCTGGCTCGATGATCTGGTGGCGGTCGACTGGTCGCAGGGTTTGCGGAACGATCCCCATTCAGGAGCGGAGGCGGGCATAATGGCGGCCTGATGCCACGTCCGCCTGAAACCGCGCCCCATCTGCCCAACACCGCCGCCTCGCGACAGGATCGCGCGGTGCTCTTCGGCTACAACCTCCGTGGCGAGCAATTCGATGCCGATCAATCGGTGGCTGAACTCGCCGCGCTGGCGCATTCCGCCGGGGTTGAGGTCGTCGATATCCTCGTGCAGCACGATGTCCAGCCCCACGCCGGCATGCTGGTCTCCAACGACATGGTCGATCGGATCAAGGATGCCGCGGAGGGTGTCGATGCCACCCTGATCATCTTCGATGGCGAGCTGAAAGGGAGCCAGCGACGCAATCTGGAGAAGACGATCAAGCGGCCGGTGGTCGATCGCACCGAAACGATTCTCGATATTTTCGCTCAGCGGGCGACCTCCAACGCCGGCAAGGTGCAGGTCGAACTGGCGCAATTGCTCTACGAACTGCCACGACTGCGGCAAGGGCAACTTTATGAAATGGCTGGCGCAGTGACCGGCGGCATCGGCACCCGGGGACCGGGCGAATCGCAGCTGGAGGTCGATAAGCGACGGGTTCGCGTCCGCATCGATCAATTGCGCAAGGAACTCAAGAAACTCACCGGAGTCCGTGATGTCCAACGGTCCGGACGTCGTTCCCGCCGCATCCCCGTAGTCGCACTGGTCGGCTACACCAACGCCGGGAAGAGCACCCTCATGCGTCTGCTCACTGGCGCCGATGCCTACGCGGATGATCGCCTGTTCGCGACCCTCGATCCGCTGACCCGTCGCGGCTATGTCCCGGCGCTGAATCGCGAGGTGCTTTTCACCGATACGGTCGGCTTCATCGCCCGGCTCCCCACGACGCTGGTCGAGGCGTTCAAATCGACCCTGGAAGAAGCCCGCGAAGCCGATTTGCTGCTGGTCGTGGTCGACCGCGCGGATCCCGACTACGTGGACAAGGAGCAGGTCGTCCTCGATACGCTGGAGGACATCAAGGCGGGGGACATCCCCATCATCGTGGTCTACAACAAGATCGACCAGGCACCGGAAGTTCCGCAGGCGAGCCGCGAGGGATCGGTGTACCTCTCCGCGATCACCGGGGAGGGGATCGAGGATTTGCACGAGCAGGTCGCCGCCAAACTGATGGAAATCGCCATCGACTCCGGCTGGCCGGTCGATACTGTCTCGGGTCCGGGATCGGGCTCGGGATCGGGATCGGGATCGGCAGATCCAGAGCCGCCCGGCCTCTCCTCATCTGCTCTTTAAACCCCTTAATCAACTGTCGGGATTCCATACACATACTAAAACTACCCATGGATCATGACTTGACCTAATGGGGGGGAGATGTTCTATGCTATGCCGAGCCCAAGGACCCGGGCGCCTCTCGCTCCCGCTCTAGCCATAGCTGTTATTCACCCCCTGAAAGTAGCTACATCATGCGTCTGCATCCACTCCTGCTAGTAATGGCGGGCATCATCGTCCCCGTCCTCGGTTGCACCTCAGGTTCCATAAGCGGCGATCCGCTGGCGCCAACCGACGCCGAGATGCGTCAGGCGACCGGTCCGATCCAGTGCCACACGGTCACCTCCGCCGAACACACGCTCATCGATGAATCGAACGAGAACGTGGCCATCGAGTTCGGCGGGCTTGATCGAACGCAGAGCTACCGCATTCAGATCACTGGTTCCGCAGCGACCTCTGCCTCAGGTCTGCAGAAGGATCGGTTCATTTCTGTTGCGGTCTGGTACGAGGCGGAAGGCACCAAGGGCCGGATGCGCATCGCCGACATCGGCACCACGATCACGGTGGCCCGGCCGCAGGGTCCGATCCGCTTCGCGCTCATCGATCCGTCGGGCACCCCGATCACCGACAACGTCGGGAGTCTGACATTGGCGATGACTCTGCTGGGCGCGCCGGTGGACACAAAGACCCTGGTCGCGAACGTCAACTGCGTCGGGATCGAAGACGCCCTGGCCATTACCGGGCTCGATCCCAACAAGGCGAGGTACATCGTTCGTGGTACGCACGATCCCCTGCCGGCCCGCTACGGGTTCCCGCTGAGCATCCACGAGACCGCCTATGTCGCGTTCCAGGCAGGCGTGGGCCTGAGCCTGGCGCCCGCCGATCTCACCTCGGGCACCGGCAAAATCATCAAGCTGCGCAGCGCCACGACCAGCGTCTATGTCTTCTTCATGGAGCCTGCAGGCGGGGTCGCAGCGGACAATTTCGGCAGCGCATCGATCTGCCTCGAGAAGCTGACTATGGTCGATGAACGTTGGGGCGCAGTCGCGAAGGAAAACCACTTCAATGTCTCCGCGAATGGCGACACGACGAAGACCTTCCCCCTGGATGTGCGCACTACGAGCACGGTCAAGTGGACCGGTGGCCAGCCGAAGGCCGCCCCCGGAGTCAACATTCAGCAAGTGCTCCTGAGCCGCGTCAACATCACCGACGCGGGGACTGTCACGCAGGACACGCTCCTGCTGTCGAAGGGCCAGATGTTGACCTTCGGGCCGACGGATGGAACGCACTTCATCACCGCCACGCTGCTCGATCAGGGTACGGTGCTCGACAACACGGGTACCGCAACGCTCCTCGTGAAGGATGCACTCGGCCGATTCCAGGCCGAGACCCTCACCGCCTCGGTACACTGCACTCTGGTGCCTAGTCAGGATATTCGCGCGGTCGGCATGCCGCAGTTCAGCGTGCAGCCCCTGATCCGCAACGTCTTCTCCTGGGCGAGCGGCGAGGCGAACTGGCTGCAGCCGGAGGCGCCGAACGCTCCGACCCCGTACGATCGCGCCTTCCTCTTCACGACCGATGCGGCCGGACGTCAAATCCTGCCGATCCTCTTCGCGCCGGGCAGCTCGATCTCCGTGACTCCGACCACCCGCGAGGGATACGTCTTCTTCGCGTCCAGCTCATCGGTCGACTTCCGCGAAGGCAGCATCACCGTCCGGCATAAGTTCTAGTCCTACCGCAGCCGGACCCGCCACACGGGTGCGACTGCTCCGCGTCCAGTCCGTCGACACCAGGCCTTCATGACGCCCCGGCATTTGTCGGGGCGTTTTTCTGTGCGGAGTGAACGCCGGGGTCGAGGCGGAGGTCGGATGGGGCAGGTTCCACGCACTCCCGTTCAATCGACAAAGGTCGTACGCACTCGATGCTTCTGCACGATCGGTATCTCATCGCGGAGTTCCTTGCGGCCTTCTTCCTGGTCTTGGGCGGATTCGCGGTCCTGATGACGGGCAATTCGGCGTTCACGATGGCCGACGCGTTTTCCCAGCATGGCATTCCGGTGTGGACCATTCTCCAGTTCCTCGCGCTGCGCTTGCCAGCGATGCTGGTGCTCGGCGCTCCGGTCGCCGTACTGTTCGCCATATTTCTGAGCCTGGGACGTTTAAGTCGCGATTCAGAACTCCTTGCGCTACAGACCAGCGGCGTTGCCTTTCAACGGATCGCTCTGCCGATTGTGGCCATGAGCGCGTGCCTCGGGACCGCGGTCTTCGCCTGCAACGAGTTGATCGTGCCGACGGCCAATCGCGAGAGCCAGCGGATCATGCTTGGACTCCTGCGCGCTGAGATTCTGGAACCCGCGCAGGCGGCGATGTTCTTCAAACTCCCCGGTGATCGGGTGATCTACTCCGACGGGGTGGGGGAGGACTCCACCGCGCTCCAGGGCATCTGGATGTTCGAGACCGGGACTACGTCAGGAATTCCCGACGTCATCCTCGCGGACAGCGGGACCCTCGACTCCCGGACGCTGCGCCTGCAACGGGGGACTCAATTCACGTTCACCGCCGATGGCGAAATTGAACACATCGGGGCGTTCAAGGAATCACGCAACGACATCACGCGCCAAATGGGGGAGTTGCTCGGAGTCGGGATGTCGGTCCAGGAGCGGTCCGCATCGAGGGTGAAGGATGACATCGATGAGCGGGAAGACGCGGGGCTCTCGGTCGGGGCCTTAAAGACGGACTACTACTTCAAATTCTCGATTCCCGCCGCATGCCTGATATTCGCGCTGGTCGGACTGGTGTTCGTAATGCGGATGCCGCGCCGCGAAAACCACGCCGGGCTCCTGGCCGGACTCGGCCTGGTCATGGGCTACTGGATCTGCATGACCTTTAGTCGGGGGATGGGGCAGCACGGAATGCTGGATCCGCTGCTGGCCGCCTGGCTGCCAAATATGCTCTTCGGCACCCTCGGGTGCGGTGTCCTGCTGCGATCACGGGAGTGAAAACCCGCCCGAACCCGCTGGATGCCTATACTTCAAGGGTTACTGGGCCGATCGGGGCTGAACAATGGCCCCGGCATTGCTGTCTGCTCTGGCAACAGCCCCATTTTCCCTGCTCCGGAGGAATGACGCGCTCGTCGCCTTACAGCCGCATGAACATCCTCGATCGCTACATGGTGAAGGAATTCCTGGCGTACTTCATTGCCGTCATTGTCGGCTTTGTCGTGCTCATGACCGGGAATACCGCCTACATCATGAGCGACCTGATCACGGGGAAGAAGATACCGCTGGCGATCATCAGCCAGATTTTGCTGCTCCGGGCACCCGCGATGATCGTGCTGGGGCTCCCGGTCGCGACCATTTTCGGCGTGTTCCTCTGCATGGGACGTCTCGGCAAGGACTCTGAGCTGATCGCCATGCGGACCGGCGGCATCTCCTTCCAGCGGATCATCCTGCCGGTCCTGGGGATGGCGGCGGTGGTGAGTGTCGGCTCGTTTGTTTTAAACGAAGTGGTGGTGCCTCAGGCGAATCACATCAGCCAGAACTACATCCGGCAATTCTGGCTCACTGAAGTGATGGAACAGGCCGAAGCCAATGTGTTCTTCAAGATCCCCGGCGACAAGGTGATCTACTCCTCGAGCTTCGACCAACGGAGCCAGGGCCTCGGCAATGTGATGGTCTTCGAGCTGCGTCAGGATTCCGGTTACCCGAACATGACCCTCTCGACCACGGGGACCATGGATGATCGCTACCTGCTCCTCACCGAGGGGACCAGTTTCGAGTTCGATGGGTCCGGCATGGTGGAACGCAACTCGAATTTTGATCTCTATCGCACGGACATTTCCCGGGAAATCCGGCAGATGTTCGGGAATCAAAAGACACCTCAGGAGCAAAACGCCAGCGCACTGAAGAACTTCATCGAGGATTACGAGAAGAATCAGATCCCGGTGTCGTCGATCAAAACTGACTACTACTTCAAGTTCTCGATCCCGGTCGCGAACTTCGCCTTCGCGATGGTCGGTCTCCTCTTCGTGGTGAGTACTCCGCGCAAGGAGAACTTCTCCGGGATTCTGATCGGCCTCGTGCTGATCATGGTCTACTGGGTGTTGATGACGATCTCCCGGAGCATGGGCCAAAAAGGGATGATCGATCCGATGCTGGCGGCGTGGAGTCAGAACATCATCTTCTTCATCATCGGTGCGCCGTTGTTGATGATGAGTCGCCGATGAGCTGGTTCAAACGCGCCGATCCCACTCCAAAGCGACCCCCAGTGATGGTCCACCCGGGTGTATTCGACGATCCCGAGCGTCCCAAGCCGCCGCGTCCGCGAACCCGTCGCAGTTGGCTGCGCAACCCGATCCCGCTCCTGGATCGCTATGTGATGGGCGAGATGATCTCGGTGGTCTTCTTTTGCTGCCTCGGATTCGTCGTCCTCATTGTGGGGAACAACTTCTACGCGAACGCGGAGT
>Ga0163150_10008012_pt1 | contig 12151 bp, 6 predicted proteins | sample OliLakLV19P2IB_FD_148628 | JGI IMG/M metagenome (GOLD analysis project Ga0163150, IMG submission 148628) | Freshwater microbial mat bacterial communities from Lake Vanda, McMurdo Dry Valleys, Antarctica - Oligotrophic Lake LV.19.P2.IB | ecosystem: Environmental > Aquatic > Freshwater > Lake >...
TACCCGCGCCGCCGCGAACCACGAACTTCGACGTCGCGTTATAGGCGAAACCCAGCCGCGGGCCGATATTGTTGTGATCGCCCGCGATCAGCGACCGCGAGAACCCGCCCTGCCCCGGCAGCGCCATCTGCCCGTTAGAAGCGTTGAACAGCCCGCCGCGGTCGCGCGCGTCCACTGGCTGCGTGAACAGCTCGTACCGCACGCCGAAGTTGAGCGTCAGCCGGCGCGATACCTTCCAGTCGTCCTGAAAATAGATGCCCGTGTACAGATCGCGCGACCGCGCCCAGTCGAGCAACTGCGAGCCCTGCATCGACGACGGATACCCGAACAGAAAGTCGGCGAACGGCCCGCCCGATCCCGAAACGTCGCTAGACGACGAGAAGATCGAACCGAACACCAACTGCCCCGCTCCTTCGTTGCGGTCGTACCGGTAGCGCCGGATATCGACGCCGGTCTTGAAGTTGTGCGTACCCTTGGTGATCGAAAGATTGTCCGTCCATTGGAACGTGTTTTCAATGTTGTAATTCGGCGTCGCCGCGCCTAAGCCGGCAAACTGCGTTTGACTGTTGATCAGCCCCGAGAAGTTGAACGCGATACCCGGAAAGCCCTCCACGGGGAACGGAAACAGGGTGAAGTTGTTCGCTCGCGCAAAGGCCGCGCCCTCCGCCAAGCCGATCGGAATGATGCTGCCGTTGTGCCGGCTGTAGCCCATGCGGAACTCATTCACTAACGTCGGCTTGAAGATGTGAACATCGTTGAACACCGCGCTGCGCGTTTTGCGGACCTGCGTGCTGTTGCCGCCGATGAAGCCGTCGAAGTTGCCCGGATTGCGCGTCGCACCGTTGGCGAAAGAGAACCGCCCGAACATCGTGTTCCTATCCGACAGCCGGTGGTCCACCTTCGCGTCAAACTGATCGTTGTCGAACCCGCGAGGCGCAATGCGCAGATAGTTGCGCGTATCGGCGCCCGGCGAGCCGAAGTTCGGATCGGGCATCTGCCCCGCCACGGCCGCCGAAGCGCGGTTGATCAGGCTCTGGGGCATGATGTTGCCGGCGAGCGGCGTCGAGATCACCTGGTTGTTCGGCCCCAGCCGCCGCGCGTTCGGATCGAAGATCGGCGCGCGGTAGCGCGAGAAATCGCCGCGCTTGTACTCTGGCGTCGGAATGTCCAGCACGTTCGAACTGGCCTTCGTCCGCTGCCGCGTGCCTTCGTAGTCGGTGAAGAAGAACGTCTTGTTCTTGGCGTTATAGAGCTTTGGAATCGACAGCGGCCCGCCCAGCGTAAATCCGAACTGGTTCTGCTTGAACGGCTGCCGCGGCACGCCGCCCAGGTTGGAGAAGAAATTGTTCGCGTCCAGCTTCTCGTTGCGCAGGAAATTCCACATCGAACCGTGATAATCGTTGCCGCCGCTCTTGATCGTCGCGCTGATAATCATGCCTGCCGAGCGCCCGAACTCGGCGCTATAGTTGTTTGTCTTTACCTTGAACTCCTCGACGGCGTCCACCGACGGCGTATACGCAATGCCGTTCGCACCCACGCCGCCGTTGGTGACCGACGTGTTGTTGTCGATGCCGTCCAGCATCACGTCGTTCGACTGAAACCGCCCGCCGCCGCCCACAAACGGCAGGTTTGTGCCCATGCCCGTAACCGGCACCGTGTTGCCCGCCAGCAGCCCCAGCGCGAATGGGTTCCGTCCGTTCAGCGGCAGGTCGACGATCTTCTTGTTCTCGATCACCTGCCCGAGGGACGAGGTTGCCGAATCGATCAGCGGCGCCGAACTGGTCACGGTCACGCTCTCGGTCACCGCGCCCACATCCAGGCGCAACGTGATCGACAGCGTCTGGTCCACGCGCAGCGTGATGCCCGTCAGGGTCTTCGTCTTGAAGTTGGCCATCTCGCCCGTCAGGCTGTGCTCGCCGATGCGAACGTAGGGGACGTTATATTCCCCGCGGTCGTTGGTCCGAACCCTGCGCGCCTCTCTGGTGGCGGCGCGCGTCACCGTGACCGTCGCGCCGGGAATGGGAGCGCCCGACGGATCTTCCACCACGCCAGCGAAGGTGCCGGTTGCAACCTGCGCCGCGAGCGGCACGGCTAATAGGCAGAAAGGAAGCAGTGTGCGATACATGCGCGATCATAAAGCGAACGGTCTCCGGTTGTCAAGCTATAGTCTTGTCTTGTGTCCAAAATTGGTCTTGACAATGGAGTCCACTTTAGTGATAGAATCGACGCGGCTAGCGATGATAGACCGCCGATTAGTGCTATTGGCTGCCTCGGTAACTTTGGCGGCCGTTCCTATCGACATTAGCTTCGAGCGCGATGTCATCTCTATACTTACGACGAAGGGATGCAATAGTTCGGCGTGTCATGGTTCGCCGGCCGGGCAGAGTGGGTTTAAGCTCTCCCTTTATGGGTCGGACCCGACAGCGGACCACGAGATGATTGTGGCGGGCCATAAGGGGCGGCGGGTGGATTTGGCTTCGCCCGAGAATTCGTTATTGTTGCGGAAGCCGGCATTCGCGCTGCCGCACGGCGGCGGGCATTTGCTGACGGTGCAGGCGGATGAGTATCAAACCATTCTGCATTGGTTGCGGCAAGGGGCGAAACGGGATGCGGGAGGGCCGCGGATTGTGTCCATTGAGATACATCCTCGGGAGCAGATATTGGACAAGCCGGGGACGTTGGCGCAGTTGAGGGTGACGGGGCGGTTGTCCGATGGCAGTACGCGGGACATGACGCGCGAGGTGCGTTACGCGGTGAACGATGAGGCGGTGGCGGTGGCGACGCAAGCCGGATCAATTACCGCCAAGGGACGCGGGCTGAGCGTGGTGATGGCGCGCGGTGTGGGGAAGACGGCGACGGCACAGGTGATTGTCCTGGATGGAGGGTTGGGCGAGGAGGCGACGGGATTGGCGCCGGCAAATTTCATTGACCGCGAGGTGTTAGCGAAGTTGCGGCAGGTGCGGATGGCGCCTTATCCGCCCACTTCGGACAGGGCCTATGTGAGGCGGGTGTTTTTGGACGTGAGTGGCATTTTGCCGCGGGCGGACGAGGTGGACGCGTTCCTGACTGATCCGCGGAAGGACAAGCGGGCGAGGCTGATTGACCAATTGCTGGATCGGCCAGAGTACACGACGCACTGGCTGGTGAAGTTCGAGGATTGGTTCCGGAATTCGCAATATTACTCGCAGGGCCGGACGAATGGGAGCTTCAAGCGCTGGCTATCCGAGGCGATCCGGACCGACCGGCCATACAACGAAACGGCGCGGGAGATGTTGACGGCGACGGGCGATACGACGGTGCATCCAGCGGGGAATTTCTGGCATCCCGCGATTGATTTCATGTTGAAGACTTTTGATGTGAATAAAGCGACGCCTACGGTGAGCCGGCTGTTTTTGGGCCAGCGGATTGAGTGCGCCGAGTGCCACAACCATCCGTTGGAGAATTTGACGCAGGATGATTTCTTTGGGATGGCGGCCTTTCTGGGGCGGATGAAAGTGAAGCATGGGTATGCGCAGTACCGGCGGATCTGGTACAACACGCGGGATGGGGAAGTGCTGCATCCGAGCACGAAGCAGGCGGTGGCGCCGCGTTTCCTGGATGGCACGGTACCGGAGATTGGCGAGGGGCAGGACCGGCGGGCGGTGTTGGCGGATTGGATTTTCGAGAAGCAGAAATTGCAGTTTGCGCGGGCGACGGTGAACCGGATTTGGGCGGAGTATTTCGGGGCGGGGATTGTGGAGCCGGCGGACGATTTCCGCTCGACAAACATGGCGTCGCATCCGGCGCTGCTGGACGAGTTGGCGCAGGCGTTTGTAGATGGCGGGTACCGGTTCCGGCCGGTTCATCGGCTGATTCTGAATTCGCACACCTATCAGGCGGGATCGCGGGCGGCGGGACGGAAGAACGGGTCCGATTCGCTCGAGAGGCTTTTACTGGCGCGGTATGAGCCGCGGAAGTTGCCGGCGGAGGTGCTGTTGGATTCAATTGGGCAGGTAACGGGTGTGCCGCAGAAATTCGGGAACTATCCAGATGGAACGTCGGCGAAGGAGTTGGTGGCGACGATTGGGGCGACGTATTTTCTGACGACGTTCGGCCATCCACGGCGCGACATTATGGAGACGCGGAGCCAGGCGCCATCAATGGCGCAGGCCTTGCACCTGATGAACGCCGACGCGGTGCGAGAGAAGATCGAAGCGCCGGGGAATGTGCTGGCGGAACTGCTGGAGAAGACAATTGACGACCGTGCGGTGATGGACGCGTTGTACCTGCGGGCGTTCGCCCGGAAGGCGAGCGAGAAAGAGTGGGTCAACACGGAGAGCTTTCTGGCGGCCGAGCGGACCGCCGGGCGGACGCGACGCAGAGCGTTTGAAAACGTTCTGTGGGCCGTGCTGAACTCTAAGGAGTTTCAACTGAAGCAATGAGCACACGACGTGATTTCTTACGGATTGGTGGAGTGACGCTGGGCGGAGTGGACTTGCCGCGGCTGCTGGCGGCGGGGACGGGTCCGGCGCGGAACTGCATTCTGTTTTTCATGGAGGGAGGGGCGTGTCAGCACGACTCGTTTGATCCGAAGCCGGAGCAGACGGCGGACATTCGGGGGAGTTTCCGCACGATTCCGACGGTGGTGCCGGGAGTTCATTTCAGCGAATTGCTGCCGCGGTGCGCGCAGTCTTTCAAGAAGTTCGCGGTGGTGCGTTCGATGTATTCGAAAGAGGCGATCCACGAGCGGGCCAAGCAGTACATATTTTCGGGAGCGCGGCCGAATAACGCGTTCAAGCATCCCGTGTACGGATCGGTATTGGCGAAGGAATTGGGGCCACAGAACGGGCTGCCTCCGTTTGTGTGCATTCCGCGGAAGGACATCAGCGCGGAGGCGGGATTCCTGGGCCCGGCGTACGATCCGTTCATTACGGGCGACCCAGCGGGGAAAGAGTTCAAGGTGCAGGACCTGACGCTGCCGGCGACGGTGTCGCTGGAGGAGAGCGCGGCGCGGACGAGGCTGTTGCATTCGATGGACGAGGAGATCCGGCAGGCGGAAAAGAGCAAGACGGTGGAGGGGATGGACTATTTCTACCAGAAGGCGTTTGACCTGGTTTCTTCTGCGGCGGCGCGGAAGGCGTTCAACCTGAAGGAGGAGCCAGACAAGCTGCGAGACGCGTATGGACGGACGGGAGCGGGGCAGGGGGCGCTATTGGCGCGGCGGCTTGTCGAAAGCGGTGTGCGGTTGGCGGCGGTGTTCCAGGGGGGATATGATTCGCACGTGAACAACGACGAGGCGAGCAAGAAGAATTTCCCGGTGTTCGACCAGGCGTTCGCGACGTTGCTGGATGATCTGGAAGACCGGGGGATGCTGGCGTCGACGCTGGTGCTGGCGATAGGCGAATTCGGGCGGACGCCGCACATCAACCATTCGAACGGCCGGGATCATTGGCCGGGCGTGTTTTCGATTGCGGCGGCGGGCGCGGGGATTCAGGGCGGGCAGATTATCGGTTCGAGCGACGCGCAGGGCGGGGCGCCGAAGGACCGGCCGGTATCGATTGAGGACCTGGGCGCAACGATCTATAAGAAGCTGGGGATCGACTACCACAAGGAATATCGGACGAACGGGCGGCCGGTGCGTATTAACTCCGAAGGCACGCCGGTGCGCGAGTTGTCCTGATGCGATGCCTGGCGCTGGTGTTGAGCGTGGCGGGATGCGCGGCGCCGCATGTTTCGCGGGTCGTTCCGTTGGGAGGGCAGGCGGGCAGCGTGGTGGAGGTCGAGTTAGTTGGGAAGGAACTGGCGGAGTTCAGCGGGGCACGGTTCGACACGGGCGATTTGGAGTGGGTGGAGACGTTGAGCCATACAGCGGAAGTAGTGCGGGGAAAGGTGCGGATTGGCAAGGGGGCGGCGCTGGGTCCGCACCGATTGCAGGCGCGAACGCGCGCGGGGCTGACGAATACGCGGCTCTTCAATGTGACGCAGTTTCCGGGGGTGATGGAGGTGGAGCCGAACGACCGGAAGGCGCAGGAGATTCCGTTGCGGCCGCAGGTCATTCACGGGTACATGAAGGGGTTGGCGGATGGGGACCGGTACACGTTTTTGGCGAAGGCTGGGGAGCGGTGGGTGTTCGATTTGCAATCGATGGAACGGGGCGGGTTTTTGGAGTGTTCGCTGCGGTTGCTGGATGAAGCCGGGCGGGAGGTGGCGTTCAACGATGACCAGGACGAGTATTTGGAGACGCCTCGGCTGGTGACGCGATTTGCGCGGGAAGGGCGGTACGTATTGCAGGTGGACCAGTACCGTGGACCGCAAGGCGTGAATTGCGGGCAGAACTGCGGGTATGCATTGCAGGTTTCGCAGTTGCCGGTGGTGAGCGGCATTTTCCCGTTGGGGGCCAGGCCGGGGCAGGCTTACGGGGTGCGGGTGCATGGCGAGGCGCTCGGAGGGGTAACGGGGGCGTATCTGCAGCGAGCGCGCGGGGCGGAGCACTACCGGTTGACGTTTCCGTATTCGATGCCAGTGGATGGGACGGACGTGGATTTGACGCGGGTCCAGGGGAGGGTGGTGCGAGCCGCGGAGAACTTTGCGGACGCGGAGTTCCTGCTGCCTTCGACGGCGCGGCCGGGATTGTGGCGGCTGTGGCTGGTGACGGCGGAGGGAACAGCGGAGGCGATGGCGGTGGAGGTGGATGGGGACGCGGGCGTGGTGGACGGAATGGTGGGGCCGGAGAGCAAGTACGCGGTGGAACTGGCGGTGGGGCGGCCGTTTCATGCGTGGACCGTGGCGACGCAACTGGGGCTGCCTTTCATTGATACTGTTCTGGAGTTATGGAGCGCGGATGGGAAGCTGCTGGCTGAGCACGATGACCTGATGACGGGGCAGGGAACGGTGATCGGGAATCCGGACAGTAGTTTGTACTATTTGCCGAAACGGACGGAGACGGCGAAGCTGGTGGTGCGGGACCGGAATGACCGGTCGGGTCCGAGCTACGCGTTCCGGCTGCATATGGCGAACGAGGCGCCGGGATTTCAACTGATTACGGAGCCGGAGGAGTTTGTGGTGACGGCGGGTGGGACGGCGGTCCTGGAGGCGTTGCTTATCAAGCAGCCGGGATTTGAGAAAGCCGTGGACGTGTGGGTGGAAGGGATGCCGGCGACGAAGGGCACGTTCCGGGCGGACCAGCATTTTGGGCCTTCGGGAGACGGTGACAACATCAACATTCCGAGCGTGGAACTGACCGTGCGGCCGGCGGAGGATATGGCGCCGGGGGACTATGTGATTCGGGTGCGGGCGCGGGCTAGCGACGGGACTGGGCCGGTGGTGGAGGGGCTGGCCACGTTGTGGATAGGACCCAACGGGAAGCGGAATGACACGCGGCGGCCGCTGCCGGGCGTGGCGGTGCATGTGGTGGCGCGTTGAGGACGGATTTCAGCATTTCGGCGATGGTTAATTCGACGGCTTTGAACGAATCGCATTCTCCGTTGGAATTGGCGGCGGCGGGAGCACCGTTTGCCGAACAGGGGAATGAAAAGATGCCCGTCGTGCATTAGCTTATTGCGAGCCAAAACTGGTCTTGTCAATGGGTCCACTTTAGTCATACACTCGGACAACCATGCGAACAGTAGCCGCTTTAGTTCTCTCCATTCTGCCCTTGGCCGCGCAGGAAACGACGGCTTCCATTTCCGGCCGCCTGCTGGACGCAACCGGCGCCGTCATTGCCGGCGTGCGCGTCACCGTCACCAACGTGGAAACCAACCAGGCGCTCGGCGTGACGTCGGAACCAACCGGCAATTTCCTCGCTCCGCTGCTGAGGCCCGGTCGCTATCGCGTCAACGCCTCTATAGCCGGCTTCCGCACCTTTGAACAATCGGGCATCGTGCTCGAAATCGGCCAGCGCCTTTCCATGGATATCACCCTGCAGGTCGGCGCCACCGAAGAGAAGGTGGAAGTAACCGCCGAACTGCCCACCATCAATACCGAAAACGCTGTGATCGGCAAGGTGATCGACCGCCAGTCGCTCTCGCAAATTCCGCTGAATGGGCGTCTCAATATCGTGGGACTCATTGCGCTCGCCCCCGGCATCCAGAACGCCGGCAACCAGGACGCGCTACCTACCTTCGGTGTCACCCCCACGGTGGCGGGCGGCTCGAACACCGGCTCGGTCGCCTTCAGCCTCGACGGAGTCACCAATCAACTGGCCTGGATCGAACGCGGCCTCGGCGAATGGCCGCCGCTCGACGGCCTGCAGGAATTCAAGGTCATCACCTCCAGCGCCCCGGCCGAGTATGGCAAGGCGAACCAGATTGTCGCCGTCACCCGCGGCGGCACCAATGAATTCCATGGAACCCTGCTGGCGTTTAACCGCAATCGCTTCCTGGCCGCCAAGAACTTCTTCGCCACCGGCCTGCCGCTGCCGCAATTCAACCGCAACGAATTCGGAGGCAACTTCTCGGGTCCGGTGTTGATTCCCAAGCTCTACAGCGGGCGCAGCCGCACCTTCTTCTTTTACAATTTCGAAGGCTTCCGCCGCCGCCAGGCCGTGACGCGCACCGCGCAGGTGGCCACGCAAAAGATGCGCGACGGAGACTACACGGAGTTCCGCGACCCCATCAACGACCCGCTTGCCGGTGCCCCGTTTGCCGGCAATCGCATTCCCTCCGCCCGCCTGAACCCGGTTTCGCGCCAACTCGGCCAGCTCTTCCCGTTGCCCAATCAGCCCGGCACCGGAGTGAACCTGGTGGAGAACATCCCGCTCCCGGAAAACGTCGACCGCAACTCGTTCCGCATCGACCACCGGCTGTCGTCGAAAGATCAACTGAGCGGCACGGTCTTAATCGGACACCTCGGTCCGAATCCCTCGGTAGGCCCCGTGAGCACCTACGGCGGTTTCGCCCAGATCGGCGAACGCAACATCAATACCTCGCTCAACCTCAACCATACGTTCTCGCCCACTGTGCTGAGCGAAACCCGCCTCGGCTACATGCATCTGCGCATCTATCGCACTCCGCAGAATTTCGCCCTCAACCTCAGCGCCATCGTGCCCGGTCTGCCGCCGCTCGACTACTTCGGCGGAGCGCCCCAGATCAGCATCAACAACCACGTGGGCGTTTCCGAGGCTGGTTCGGGCGATCTCAACCAGAGTCTGCAATGGGTGCAGAACGTTTCCGTCATCCGCCGCCAACACCTCTTCAAGTTCGGCGGCATGATTCAATCGATCAACCATTTCAACTTCGGCGCACGCTCGCCGCAGCGCGGCGCCTACAACTTCCCCGGTCGCTTCACGGGACTCGGCTTTGCCGATTTCGTGCTCGGCTATCCGCTCACCACTCAGCGCCCCAACCCCACCGGCATCCGCAACAAGTTCGCCCAAAACCGCTATCAGGCTTTTCTGCAGGATGATTGGAAGGTCACCTCAAAGCTCACCCTAAACCTCGGGCTGCGCTATGAGATGCAATCCATCCGGCCGCAGGTTTACGGCTCCGCCGCGATGTTCATCCCTACGGTGCGCAATGTTGTTGTCTTTGCCGACCAGTTGCCCCGGGAGGCCATCCCGAGACTGGTGGATGCCTTCAACTTGCCCTTGGCTTCGAAAGTCAACCTGCCGTCGGCGATGATGGACTACCTTGGCCAGGACCGCAACAACATCGCCCCCCGCGCCGGGCTCGCTTACCGTCTGCGCCAGGGAACGGTACTGCGCGGCGGTTTCGGAATCTACTACAACGTGCTCAACGTCAATTGGACCGAACAGGCAGCCTTCCAGATGCCGTTTGCCACCGTGGAAACGTTTGAACAGGGTTCGGGCACCGCGCCGACGTTTACCATGTCCAATCCTTTCCCCGGTTCCGGCAGCATTCCCGGCAATCCCGATGCGGCGTATCTGTCAAGCCCACGCACGCCCTACAATATTCAATGGAGCTTCACGCTCGAGCACCAGCTTCCCTTCAGCATCGGCGCACGCCTGAGCTACGTGGGGCAACGCAACATCGCCACTCTCGCCAACGTGCCCCGCAACGCCGTCACGCCGGCGCCCGGAGCCGTACAGCCGCGCCGCCCCTTCCAACCCTTCGCCAACATCACTCAGATCAATACGCCCGCCTTCCAAAGCGCCACCAACCAGTTGCAGGCCGGTCTGGAGAAACGCTATTCCAACGGATTGCTCATCAGCGCTGAATACCAGTTCGTGCGCGCCATCGGCACCGAGACTTTCCAGAATCCTTTCGACTGGAACGACTCGCGCGGCAACCTGGGCGGCATCCGCAAGCACGTCTTCGTATCGAGCTATGTCTATGACCTGCCCTTCGGCAAAGGACGCCGCTGGCTTTCCAACGCCCGCCGAGCGCAGGATCTCCTGCTCGGCGGATGGCAACTCGCCGGCATCGTGCAAGCTCTCTCGGGCGCGCCGTTCTCTCCGAGTTTCGTCACCACTGTCCAGGGCTCGGTGGGCGGACGCCCCGATGCCGTTCCCGGCGCGGCAGTCTATCCGGCCGAGCGCTCCATCCAACGCTGGTTCAATGCCTCAGCCTTCGCCGTACCCGCTAATTTCACCTTCGGCAACGCCGGATACAACCAGCTCCGGGGACCCGGCCAGTACAATTGCGACGCCAGCTTGGTAAAGGCATTCGCTTTTCAGGAGCGCTTCAACCTGCAACTGCGCCTGGAAGCCTTCAGCGCCCTCAACAATCCGCAATTCGGCAATCCCAACGGCGCCATCACCAATCCGGCGGTGGTCGGAACCATCACCAGCGCCGGCGGCAACCGCACAGTGCAGATTGGCGCTCGGCTTACGTTTTGAAGATGAGGAACTGACACATGCGGCGCCGAGCCTTGTTTCATAGCGCGATTTCCCTGTCTGCGGCAGCAATGCACGGACAGGGCGTCGCGATCACGCCCGAAGCCGATGGGCAACGCCGTCGGCGCGCCGAGATCTACAGGTTGCACCAGACCTCATGTGGGCCTTTGTTCAACGATGGTGGGGAGTGGATGGGCCCCACGACGGAGAATACTCCCAGGGTGCGTTTCTGGCACTCACTCTCGCTGTTAAGCAGTTCCGCGACGCGCAGCAAAGCGAATGCCATCATGCGGCGCACTTTCGCGGATCGGGCCGGGTTGGCCGCCTTTTCACATTTCGAGTTTTGCGCCGCCGCCCAGATTCTCACGAAGAGCAGGGAGCAGCTTTCCCCGGACACGGAACAACTTCTCCGGGATCTTCTCCGCGAACATTTCAAGAGTGCGAGCGCAGTCCGGTGGATGGGCTATAACGACAATTTCCCCGCCATGGAGAATCTGACCCAGTGCCTGGGCGGAGATCTCCTGTCCGAATTACTCCCAATTCCCCTTGCCAACTGAATGGCGTGGTGGTCCAGAACGATCCGGACTTTGTAAAAGGCTACGGAGGATTCCGGGATCCGCTTCCCTTCCAATATGATCCGCGATTGGGCATCTCCTGGGATCCGTTCGGCAATGCCAAAACAGCCATTCGCGCTTCCTTCGGCTCATTCCATCAGGCGAGTGTTGGCGGCAACCGGGCTTATGACGGCGGTCCGGCATTCCGTTTTGACAAGTCGATCGTGTTTAGCGATATGAACCAGTTCCTGAACGCCGGGTCGATTACAACACCTATCAGCGTTACGGGTCCAAGACGCGCTCAGAAACTGCCATTGGTTTACCAGTACATGTTCAGCATTCAAAGGGAGGTCATTAAGGGCACTGTACTTGATGTGGCCTATGTCGGCAATAGCTCGCACCATAACTCGGAAAGCTATAACTATAACCTGCTTCCCTACCTCACGCGCTTCAAGCCGGAAAACGCCGATCCGGCCAACCCGGCGCAACCCTTGCCGGATGCCTTGCTGCGCCGCTATGTAGGATATCTGGACATCAATATCGCCGCTCCGGCCACTACCACGCGGTACGATTCGTTGCAGGTATAACTGAACCGCCGCCTCATTGGCCGAGTGGAAGTATCGGGCTCCTACACTTACGCCAAAGCATTCGTCAATGGGTACGCGCAACAGATCCCCTCCCGGCTGCGGCGAACGTTACTTCCAAACGACCAGACGCAAGTCATGAATGTTAGCTACGTTTTGGACCTTCCAAAAGGAAGCAGCCTGATTCCGGGGAGACCGGCTAAGTGGGTTCTCGATAACTGGCAGCTATCGGAAATCACGAC
>Ga0163150_10008013_pt1 | contig 12149 bp, 11 predicted proteins | sample OliLakLV19P2IB_FD_148628 | JGI IMG/M metagenome (GOLD analysis project Ga0163150, IMG submission 148628) | Freshwater microbial mat bacterial communities from Lake Vanda, McMurdo Dry Valleys, Antarctica - Oligotrophic Lake LV.19.P2.IB | ecosystem: Environmental > Aquatic > Freshwater > Lake >...
CCTATGCCCATGCCACCGCTCCCTCCCCCACTCCAACGACCGACCCCGCCACGTTCACAAGCCTCTCCTCAGGCACCCTCGGCCAGCCAACCCCCGCCCCGCGAACCGTCGATGAGCTTGCGCCCGCCACCTTCCGCTTTGGGTTCGCCTTCGTTGTGGGATTCTTCCTCGCCTGGCTGCTCCGCAAAGTGATCAAAGTCGCCTTGCTGCTCGCGGGCGCGATCGCCATCCTGCTCATCGTCCTGAAGCAAACCGGCATCATCGACCTCGACTTCGACACCCTGCAGGGAAGCGTCGAGCAAGGCGTCGGCGTCGCGCGGGAGAAGGCCGGGCAGTTCAAGTCCTTCGTCCTCGGATACCTCCCGTCCGGAGCCTCCGCCGCCGCCGGTCTGTTCATGGGCATGAAACGCGCACGGTGATCGGAACGCCGGCACACCGCCCCGGCAAAGTGTGGTACTATCCGCTATGGGAGGAGCCGCGGCCACCGGCCGAGAGAGCGTTGTCGATTTCGTCGCGCGCGAGCTTGCGCTTCTGGGCAATCCCGAGCGGGCCCGCGGTGCCGCCGCCTACCTCAAGACCGACCAGCCAATGCTCGGTATCAGCGAGCCTGACCGCCGCCCCGTGATGCGCCGCATGGTCGAGCTTTACCCCCCGGCGGGCGGCTCCGAATACCGCGCCACCGTCTGTGCCCTCTGGGAAGCAGGCCGGCCACCGGTCGGCTACCGCGAGGTCCAATATGCGGCCCTCTGGTACGCCCAATCCTTCAACGAGCACCACCTCCCCGCTCAGTTTCCCCTCCTTCGCCGCCTGATCGTCGAAGGTGCCTGGTGGGATCTGGTCGATTGGGTCGCCACTCGGCTGGTCAGCCCCATTGTCCTCTCGCACCGGGCCAAGTCGATGACCTTCATGCGCCGCTGGATCGAGGATGAGGACATGTGGGTCCGCCGCGCCGCCATCCTCTGCCAGCTCAACCACAAAGAGGCCACCGACGAACCCGTCCTTTTTGAGTTCTGCCTTGCCCGAGCAGACGAACCCGACTTTTTCATCCGAAAGGCCATCGGTTGGGCCCTCCGCCAGCACGCCCGCTCCAACCCCGACGGCGTCCGCGACTTCCTCCTTGCCAACACCGACCGGCTCTCCCCATTGACCCTCCGCGAAGCGGGCAAGCACGTCGGCGTCGAGCCCAAGCCGCGCCAGACTACCAGGCCAAAGGCCTGATTTTTTCCACCGCTGTCCGCGACTTGCACAATCCCCACCCGATGCGGTACATTGCACCCGGCCCGAAGCTCCGCGGATTGGCCGCGGTGCCGGGGTCAGTGCAAACACTCGGGGCCGAGGGGCACTCGAAACGGGAGACACCATGGCGAAGAAGAAGACCAAGAAGAAGAGCAGCAAGAAGGCCGCGAAGAAGAAGACCAAGAAGAAGGCCCGGCGGACGACCATGTATTCCAGCGCCGGCAAGAAGCTCTACGCCGTGCGCGCCGCCGGCGGCCAGTTCAAGGACATCCAGCAATATTCCCGGGCCCATGCGCAGGATATCAAGCGCGACTCGGCCGACGGAAACTAAAGCCGGATCTTCGATTCGTGTTCCAGCAAGAAACCCTCCGACCTCGGAGGGTTTTGCTTTTGCATGACTGGTGCCGAGCGCCGAAGCCACCGGTCCCGTTTATCGCTTCACTGGCTCACCCGTCGCCGTCAACTCCACCGCCGCAGGCAAATCCAGATCCTTGATCTGCTCAAGAATCACCGCCCTGTCGCCCACCAGCAGCAGCACGCCCCGCTCCAGCGGTGTGGCATCCCGTGCCATCAGGTTCACATCGGCCGCGCTGATCGAAGCCAGCGCCGCGAGATCCTCCGCGATCGCGGAGTAGCCCAGCCCCTGCACGATCCTTGCCGCGGCCGCGTTCATCGGCCCCGCGTGCCCCTGAAAAGCCTGCGCCGTGTCCGATTGGATCGTCTGCACGGCCTTGCCGATCTCCGCATCGGTGATGTCGCCCCGCGGCTGCACCACGAACGTCGCGCCGATCGGCCCGCCGCGCAGACGCCCGAACTCCTTGATGAACTCGCCCAGCGCCGCCCCCGTCACATCCGACTTGACGCTCGAACTCGCCGCGAAATACCCCGCGCCTCGCATGAGCGAGTACCCCGCCCTCGCCCCATACGAGTATCCGTGCTCCTCGCGGATGTTCCGGTTCAGTCGGCTGGTAAACGTGCCGCCGAAGATGGTTTCGAGTACCTCCAGCTTGATCCGCGAGGGGTCCGACGGTGCCGGGGCCGGTGCCGCAAACCGGATCACCGTCTGCACCGCGCTGTCGCGGTGAATCAGATAGACCCTCAGTCCGTCGTGCGTCTGCGGGACCGGAATCGCAATCGCAGTCGATCGCTCCGAAGAACCACCCGCGCCGCTCCAGTCGCCAAACGCCTTCTCCAGCATCGCGCGAGCTTCGCTCGCACCAAGATCGCCGCTCACCAGCAGCGTCGCGCCGTCGGGTATTACCCGCCCGGCAAACGTCGCCTTGATATCGTCGAGCGACAACCCCTGCACGCTCGCCGCCGTCCCCTCCGGCGGCCATGCATACGGATGCCCATCGCCGAACAGCGTGCGAAGAAAAACCCGCTGCGCCACGATGGTCGGCTCGTTCAGATCCTGATTCAGTCCCTCGACGTGCAGCCGCCGCACGCGCTCGAAGTCTTCCTCCTTCAGCCGCGGCCGGCGCACCGCATCCGCCGCCAACACCAGCGCCGCCGCAAAATTGCGCTTCAGCGCCGTCATCTGCACCACCAACGCCTGCCGATCGGCCGCCGCCGAGAACGTCGCCCCAAGCCCCTGTACCGCATCCGAAAACGCGACCGCGTCCCGCTCGCCCGCGCCCTCGCCGAGCATCATCGCCGTCACCAGCGCCGCGCCCGCCTTGCCCGTCGGATCGCCCGACGATCCCCCCGGCACGATCAGCGCCATCGAAACCAGCGGCACATCGGATCGCTTCCAGAACATCACCGGCAGCCCGTTCGACAGGTTGAAGGTCTCCGGCTCAGGCGGAGCGAACCGGCCCGGCTTCGAGTCCTCCGGCCGCTTGTCGCGCGCCGAAGCCGACCGCTCCGGCCCCTCCGGCAACACCCGCACAACCGTCCGCACCGCCGGGTTGAGCTCGCGCGCCCATCGCCCGATGCCCGCCGTCGTGGCCGCGCGATACCTGTTCAGGTCTCTGGCGAACGAGTTCGGCTCGCCGAACGCATGCTCGTACGCATTCAACCGATCCGCGATCGCCGCTATCGATTCGATGCTCGCCAGCGCCAGAAGCTCGACGCTCGCCTTGCGCTGCTCCAGTTCGGCTTCCGTCGGCCCCTGTTCCTTCAGCCTCGCCAGCTCCTCGTCGGCAACGGCCTGCACCCGGTCCAGATCCGCATCCGGCGCGGCCGTAATGTCCAGAAAAAACTGCGACCCCAGCACCGCCGAATCCTGTCCCGCGCTCACATCGATGGCCAGTTTCTCATCCAGCACCAGCCGCTTGTACAGCCGGCTCGACTTCCCGCTCGTCAGAATCGCCGCGATCAGGTCGAACTCCGCATCGCCCTCCGCAAAGTGCGCCGGCGTGTGCCACGCATTCCGTATCCGCGGCAGATCGACCTGGTCGAGCATCGTCACCGTGGTGCCGCGCGTCGGCCGCGGCGCTGGAAACTCAGCCAGTGTCGGCTGTGCCGGCGGAAGCCCCGCCCGCAGCCCAGAGAACAGCGAGCCGATCAACGGCTTGACCTTCGCGCTCTCGAAATCGCCCGCCACCACCAGCGAGCAGTTGTTGGGAATGTAAAACGTGGCGAAAAAGCTCTTGACGTTATCCACGGTCGCGGCCATCAACTCCTCGTGCAGCCCATACACGTTCCAGTGGTACGGATGCCCCTCGGGAAACGTGTACCGGTTGATGTAATCTTCCAGCCGCCCGTAAGGTGTATTCTCTACATTCTGCCGGATCTCGTTCCGCACCACATCGAGTTGGCGATCCAGCTTCTCCTTGGTCATCGTGCGCCCGAGATCCTCCAGCCGATCGGCTTCCAGCCATAGCAGAGTGGGCAGCAGCGACGCCGGCCCGTTGGAGAAGTAGTTGGTCCGGTCCAGGCTCGTCGAGGCGTTGTTCGCGCCGCCGCCCGCCTCCATCAGGTTGTCGAAGTCGCTCCCCGGCACCCGCTCGGTGCCCATGAACATCAGGTGCTCGAACAGGTGCGCGAATCCCGAGCGGCCCTTCGGTTCGTTCTGCGCCCCCACCCGAAACCACAGGTTGACCGCCACGATCGGCAGCTTGTGATCCTCGTGAAGGATCACCGTCAACCCGTTCTCCAGCTTGTATTTCTCGTACGCGACATCCTGCGCCAGAACGAAAGACGGCGTGAGTGCCGCGGCCAATGACAGCAAGGCTTTCATCATGGTCCAATGGTACGTCCCCGCATCATGCGGCCGCGTCGAAGTCCAATCCGAAATCCAGGCTCACCGCCTGATGGGTCAGCGCACCGACGCTGATTCGGTCGATCCCCGTTTCCGCAATAGAGCGGATGCTCCGCTCGTGTACTCCGCCCGAGGCTTCCAGTTGCAGCGGCAGTTTCGACAAATCGCGCAGACGAACCGCATCCCGCAGATTCTCGATCGACATGTTGTCGAGCAACACGACATCCAGGCCGCAACCACCGCTCGCCACGATCACGCGAAACTGGTCGAGCGTATCCACCTCGCACTCCGCGAATCCCAACCTCCCCCCGTGCTCGGCCGCGATCGCGTGCGCCTTGCCTACGGCGGCCGAGACGTGCGCGCCCAGCCTCTCGAGCGGAACGTGCGCCAAGTGGTTGTCCTTGATGAGCAGTGCATCGTACAACCCCAGCCGGTGGCTGAACCCGCCTCCGCAACGTACCGCATACTTCTCCAGCGCACGCAGCCCCGGCGTGGTCTTTCGCGTGTCCAGCACGCGGGCCTTGGTTCCCGCCACCAGCGCCACCATCCGGGCCGTGCCCGTGGCGATTCCGCTCAGCCGCGCGAGCAGGTTGAGCAGTGTTCGCTCGACCGCAAGCACATCCCGCGCCGGCCCGGAGAGGTTGGCCACGATTGCACCCGCCTCGACCCGCTGACCATCCGCCGCCCGCACATCGAGTTCGACCCGCTCCGCACAGCCAAACACGTCCAGCAGCATCGGCACCGCGCGCACCCCCGCCACAACGCCAGCCTGCCGGGCCGCCACCCGCGCCTCGGCACGCGCCGCATCTTCCACCATCACCCGCGATGTGATATCACCCGCCCCGCACGCGGCCCCGAGATCTTCCTCCCGCGCAATTTGCAGCAGCCGCCGAACCGCCCCATCGCGGCCAAGAAACTCCCACAGCCCATCCAGCCTCAGCGTGTTGATGTCATGCACACTCGATTGTAAACCGCGCCACTCCGCCCCATCGACGCAACGCGCTCCCTCTCCCCACCCGAAGCCCCCGAGCACTTTCGCCACTCTTGGCTTTTTGCTCTTTGCTTTCCCACTCCCCCCGCTATCGTTCCCCCATGGCACTTCTAGACGGCAAAGTCGGTCTGATCGTCGGCGTCGCCAACGAGCGCTCCTATGCCTGGCACATCGCCAAAAGCCTCACCGAGCAGGGTGCCCGCTGCGCCTTCACGCACCTCCCCGGCGAGAAAAACGAGCGCCGCACCCGCAAGGCCGTCGAAGCCCTCGGCATCCAGAATCCCTGGCTGACCCCGATGGAGGCCGGCAGTGACGAAGACATCGACGCCGCCTTCGACAAGTACTCCGAGAGTTTCGACCAGATGCACTTCTTCGTCCACTCCATCGCCTTCGCCGACCGCGAGTGGCTCGCCCCCGGCAAGTTCACCGCAACGCCCCGCGCCGCCTACCTCCAGGCCATCGACATCTCCGCATACACGCTCCTGGGCATGTCGCGCCGCGCCCAGCCCATCATGGCACGCTCCGGCGGCGGCGCGATCATGTGCATGAGCTACTACGGCGGCGAAAAGGTCGTCCCCGGTTACAACGTCATGGGCGTCGCCAAGGCGGCGCTCGAAGCCACCGCACGCTACCTCGCCTGGGAGCTCGGCCCCGAGAAGATCCGCGTCAACGTCATCTCCGGCGGCTATCTCCGCACCCTCGCCTCATCCGCCGTCGGCGGTGCCGATGCCATCATGGAAGGCAACCTCCAGCGCGCCCCGCTCCGCCGCAATGTCGAGGGCGAGGATGTCGGCCGCACCGCCGTCTACCTCGCCAGCGAACTCTCCTCCGGCGTCACCGGCGAAACCATCTACGTCGACTGCGGCGTGAACACCGTCGGTTTGTAGCGTTGTGCGACCGGACGAGCAGTCGATCTCGGGGGCCACCACCCGCCGGCATGAAAAAGCCTGCGCCGAGCATGAAAACGCGAGGTGGAGGAGTGTCCGAGATGCTGGCCTCCAGGGTGTTGGCCATGCAATCGAAGTGTGCCCCGATGATCGCAAAAAAGACAAGCGGGCCGCCCGCGCGACCCGCCTGTCCATCCCCAACAAGAGCTTCGTTTCACCGCCTCATGCCGATTCCGCGCGCGGGTGTGCCTTGTCGTAAGCATCCTGCAGGCGCTGCGTCGTCAGGTGCGTATAGATCTGCGTCGTGCTCAGCGACTGGTGCCCCAGCATCTCCTGCACCGTCCGCAGATCCGCCCCATTTTCCAGCAGGTGCGTCGCAAACGAGTGCCGCAGCGTGTGCGGGCTGATGTCCGTGTCCAGCCCGGCCGTGAGCAGATACTTGTCCAGCTTCCTTCGCACCGAGCGCGAGCTCAGCCGCTTCCCGTGCTTGTTCACAAACAGCGGCTTGGCCCGTCCCGTCGCGTCGTCCTTCCACCAGCCGGCGCACCGCGCATCGGTCTGCACCATCTGGATGTATTTCTTCACCGCGGCCAGCGCGTGCATCCCCAGCGGAACGATCCGCTCCTTCTTCCCCTTCCCGCGCACCCGCATCGCCTCGCCGTTCTCGTCCATGTCCTCCACGTTCAAGCCCACCAGCTCGCTCACGCGGATCCCCGTCGAGTACAGCGTCTCCAGCATCGCCCGATCGCGCATCCCCAGCACGTCCTTGTCGCTCGGTGTGCATAGCAGCCGCTCGATCTCATCCACCGTGATCGCCTTGGGCAATCGCTTGGCCTGCCGCGGCGTGCGGATCGCCGTCATCGGATTGCTCTTGGTCACCAGCCGCCGCGCTGTCCACTTGTAAAACGACCGCAGCGTCGCGATCTTCCTCGCCATCGTCGCCGCCGAGTAATCCCTCTCGCCCAGGTGAGATAGAAACTCCCGGATCGTGTCCGGCGTCCCTTCCACGATCTTCTTCGTCACCGTGCTCGGCCCGATGGTCGCCGCGACCTCGCCGTTGCTCCCCGCGCCGCACGCCTTGTCGTACGCAAGCTTCTCCGCCGGCTCGCTCACCTCGATCCCGCCCTCATCCGCCAGAAACTCCACATACTGTCGCAGGTCCGCGCCATAGCACCTCGCCGTGTAATGGCTGAAGTGTCGCTCGTCCATCAAATACGAGGTGAAGCCCGCGATGATCGGCAGGTTGTTCGCGCTCGCCCCCGTCGCCACGTGCGGCGGCCGCGCCGCATGGGGCGGGCGGGAGAGCGGCGGGCGCGATGCCGGGTTCGATGCGTGTGAAGTGGGATTCGGTTGGGGGGAAATGCTCATGCGTCCGTTCTCCGTTGCTCGCGCGGCTTCCGTGCCGGGCCCTGTCCGTGTCTCTCGCGGTTCGTTCCCGCGCCCGGGTTCGAGCGCGCGTCATCCCTCGGGGGGGCGGGGTCGGCCGCCTTTTCAGACCGCCGTCCCCGCGGAGTTACCGTCGATCCGATAAAGCCCCGCCTTGAGTCGTTTGCTCAGTTGGTGTGTAACCAGTGCCGCGTCAAACCAGTCAAACGGCACATCCTCGCCACGCGCCAGTTCCGTCACCCGCCGCAGCAGCTCCGCCTCATCCCCCGCGTCGCACGCGAACGTCCATCGGTGCCCGCCCTTCACCAGCGTCACCGGCTCGCGCAGCGACCCCGCGCCCACCGGTTCGCTTACCGACGGCTCGACGTATACCTTCGCGCGCTGCTTCCGCCTCGCGCCCGCTTGTTCCTGCTTCTCGTCGAATCCGGGCATCGAACCGCTCCCGACCGCTCGCCGCGGCCGGACCCCTGGTCCGATTCCGCAGCCTACGGCTGCTTGGCCTCCGAAGTCTCCGCCGTCGTCATCGTGCTCCCCGGTAGTCCCAGACGCAGGCGTTCCTGCTCCAGGATCCGTGACACGGCGACGAAGGCCGCAAACTCCGTGTACAGACCCATGCTCGCCAGGCTCCCGCGCCATCCCAAAGCCGACTCCGAATCGTGCCGACCGCTCACATACCGCCGCAGCTCCATCTGCACCTCGTGATTCGCTCCATCGAGATGCTCGCTCACCACCGCCGCCGGCCGATCCGCGTGCTGCGACCGCGTGATCTGTCCATAATCCGTAAACGAACTCTTCAGTTTCATCGGGTCCACCGGCTCACCGCTCTCGCGATCGCGCGAGTAGAGCGCCAGCGCCAGACCCAGTTTCGGCGGGTCGTACGGGTCGTAGTTGGTGATATTGCCCACCACCACCGCGTCGACACCCAGCGCCATCGCCAGTTGCCGCGCGTCGCCCGGCGTTCGCACCGCACGCATGTTCTTCGACCGCATCGCCGCGATCGTCCGATTCAGCGGCAGGCACGCGATGCCCCGCGCCTCATCGATTTTCGCCACCAGCGCATCGGCCACCATCTCGGCATCCGCCGACGCATAGCCCGATTCGTTGCCCAGCGGCGCAACCGCCCACAGCACGTCCCCGCGCGACAAGTCATAGGGCGCAACCAGCACTTCGGGCGGAACCAGCGCGTCCCGCCTCTTGCTGGAATCGCACGCCCAAAGCCCCACGCACGCGCTCACACCGGCCGCGCACGCGAACCCTCTGCAAAGCATGATCTGTACAGTTGTCATGGCGTCCCTGCCCGTTTAGCCCCGGACTCCGTCCGGGGTTCCTACTCACTGCTTATTCCTACTCACCGCTCGCTGTTCCCCGCTCCCTGCTCCGGCGCATCCGCGACTTCCGTCCTGCCCTTCACCCCCACCCCGCTCGCCGCAAAGATCGCCTTCTCCGTCCCCACCGACCACACGTTCGTCAATCCACTGCGATTGGAAACGAAATAAATCCGTCCGTCCTTGCCCCACGTCGGCATCAGGTTCATGAACTTCCCGTTGGTCAGGTTCACGCGCCCGGAGCCGTCGATATTCGCCATCCATAAATCGCTGATCGCCGGCCGCCCGTTCCCTGACAAGCCTTCACCGCATCCGCCCGGTCCACCAGGGTTCTCGACGCTCGCATACACGATCCGTTCGCCATCCGGCGACCAGTCCGCGTTGATCAGCGCCGTCCCCGAGCTGCTCGCCACTTCCGTCGGGCTGCTCGCATCGCCCGGCTTGTAATCGATCGTCCACAGGCTGAAGGCCCGGTCGCCGCGCTCGCGGCTGCGCTGAAACAGAATCTTGTCTCGCCCGCTCCCCGCCGTCATCGCCTTCGGGCACCACTTCGGGAACAGCCCATACCCCAGAAACTCCGCGCTCGCCGAAGCGTTCACATCCATCACCCACATTTCCCAGCGTCCGCTCATTTCGCCGAATCGGCTGAACGCGATCCGCGTCCCATCCGCCGACCACGACGGCGCAACCTCCTGCGACGAATCCCCGGTGAGCTGCACCGCCTGCCCACCCGAGGTCGACATCACGTACACGTCCCAGTTGCCCGTGCGATTGCTCGCAAATGCCACCCGCTTCCCATCCGGGCTTATCGACGGCATCAGGTCGTGACCGGCATCGCTCGTGAGCTGCGTGATCGTCCGTCCATCCACCTTCTTCAGATACACATCCGCGGTCGCACGGTGCTGCGTGCTCGCAAACACCATGAATGCTCCGTCCCGCGAGATGCACGGATCGAAGTCTGCGCCCTCACCCGCAAACGTCACGTGCGTCAGCCCTTCGACCGTGTCGGCCGCACCCGCGCCCATCGCGCCGTGCGCCCGCGCCAGCTCGCCCGTCTGCTTCGCCAGAATCGTCCCACCGCCCATCGCGCCGCCGGATTCCGCAAACGCCGGATTCCCCATCCAGATCTGCTTGTCCGCATCCGCCGCCGCCTCGATCCAGAACGGATCGAACTGCCGCGCCGACCGCGTCACCATCGTCCCACGCTCCCCCGATTGATTCCCGCCGCCCGACTGATTCGCGCCGCCCAGCGATGCGATCCGCACCGCGCCGGGGCTTGCCGCATTTCCACCAGCCACAGCCGTCCCGCCCGCGCCGCTCGGCCCCGCCGCACGGTGATACCCGCACCCTATCAATCCCACCGTCGCGCCCGAAGCCAGCAACACCGTGATCGGATGCGAAATCCGAATCCGGCGCACGCTCGAATGGTTTACAAAGCGACGGTCTGTACGGTTGAGGTTCTTCTTCACGCGCCTGGCTCCTCGCAGAGGGTGCCGATCTGTCCGCGAGTCTCCGCTCGCGCCGACCGGCAACGCATCCACGATGGCGGCCGCCACTGCGGCCGTTTTCACTCCGACGGGCAACCTCCGGCCCGCCGATCCCTCCTCCAATTCCGCGCGACGAACGCCGCCCGCGGGTCCGCCCAAGCGCTCCCGTCGTCAGGGGCTTATCGGACGGCCCTTCACCGGGACTTGAGCACCCTTCCGTTATCGTCAGGCGGGAACGCGAAATCAGCAAAACAGCAAAGCAGCAGATAAAGACAGAACGCCGCGATCGAATTCTGCCTCTATTTGCTGCTTTGCTGATTTTCGGCTTCGCTGCTCTCCCCCTCATCGCATCGACATCGGCGAGGTCGCCACACCCCGCCGACGCCGACGCTTGCGAGAGAGGTCTCTATGTAGATCGGGTAGGCCGCAAACGCCAGTTGTCTCTCAGGCGCACGCGGCAGCGGCAAAAGCCCACGATTTTCCGTGGGGTCGCACCCAGCGGGATTCCGTTCCGCGGGGTTGATTCGTCAGCGAAAGGTGGTTCAGATACTCCACCAGCGCGGCATCGTCGAACTGATCCAGAAAGTCCGTCGTCGCCGAAGCGTTCAGCGCCATGATGTCCGCCATCGACCGGCGACGCCGCAGCGATATGGCATCCGAATATCCGCCCTCGCTCAGGTCGATCCGCACCGGCTTCCGTGGCAGCAGTCTCAGCACAACGAAGCTCCTTGCTTTTCACCACCCCCGACCTCCCAACCCCTGACCTATCGAACCCTCACCCCCGCTTCGCTTCACGGTGTAACCTGAGCGGACCATGACTTTCTTCGATCTGGGCCGCGGCCGCGTCGCCCGTTTCCTCGACCAATCCCTCCTCGCGCTCGCCCGCGATCGCGCCTCGATCGCCCCCGATCCGCGCACCACAAGCGTCATCCTCTGGTCCGGCTCCTGCGCCGAGCTCGACGACCCGCCCGGCAATCTCTTCGATGCTCACCCGCGCACCTGGGCCGCGCACGGATGGGCCGCCCTCGAACGCGCCTGCGCCCACGCCGCCGCCGCCACCACCGACACCATCCTCATCCGCCCACACGCCCGCCACGTCCTCTCCGACATCCCCAGCCTCAAGCGCTTCGCCCACACCATCGCCCCCGACCACCCTGGCCGCTTCGAGCTCTTCATTGATCCCCCGTCCATGCTCGACACCACCCACCACGACCGCGGCCTGGCCCCCGACACCATCGCTCGCATCCTCGAAGAAGCCCCCACGCTCGGCTTGCCCTCTTTCCTATTCCCCCTGCCTGAATAAGGGGGTTGGGAAGTAGGTGTGAGCCCCACCCCAATCCGGTGCTCGCGCAGCCACCCCAATTTTCTCACAATTTTTTTCGCCCTTATCCCACAAGCACTTGCGCGCTGCCACCCCTAACAAAAAGCGCGCCGCGCGCGCACAAACGCGATCACCGGTCTGTCTATTAGAGAGGCCACACAAATGTTCACACCCCCCGCCGAACTCGTCGCCGCCCGCACTGCCGCACTCCGCTCGCTCCTCGACATCATCGAGCGCCGCGAGAGCGACCGCGAGGTCCGCCTCGCCGCCGCCACCATCCTCCGAATCCGCCCCCAAGATGGTGGCTCGGGCAG
>Ga0163150_10008016_pt1 | contig 12145 bp, 11 predicted proteins | sample OliLakLV19P2IB_FD_148628 | JGI IMG/M metagenome (GOLD analysis project Ga0163150, IMG submission 148628) | Freshwater microbial mat bacterial communities from Lake Vanda, McMurdo Dry Valleys, Antarctica - Oligotrophic Lake LV.19.P2.IB | ecosystem: Environmental > Aquatic > Freshwater > Lake >...
GGGCAGAAACTGATTCAGTGTTTGCACGGTCCCTTTGAAGCTGATCTGTTCCGGTTTCAGATCCGCCTGCCGGGCACCGTCAGCCATCGTCCCGCGAATCAGGTTATAGGCCAGCATGTGCATTCGGTAAGCGCCCATCAGGGCCATTGTTGACATGGCTGGTAGTTTGAGGATTTCTTTGAATTCCCAAACAGGAGGCCAGCATGTCCCGTTCTTCCAGTCAGGCGAAGGTGCGGCAATGGGCAGATCGCCTGGAACGGTTCCGAAGTTCCGGTCAGACCGTCGCCTGGTTCTGCGATTGCGAAGGTGTTTCGGTCCCTTCATTCTACCAGTGGAGAAAGAAGCTGGGGGTTGGTTCCGGGCGACGCCTCCCTGCCAAATCGGGCGACAATGCGCTTCAGGCGATCGAGTTGAGTCCGGCAAGGTCGGCGAGCGTGACGATCCGGTTACCCAATGGAATTGTGATCGAGCTGGATGATGGTTCGGCGGTGATGGGTCGTGTGTTCGACAGATCGTCTGGGTGGCCAGCTGATTCCGGGAGCGAACCGGCATGTTGAATTTCTCCCACGGCAATCTGAAAATCTTCGCCTACACCCGACCGACCGACATGCGCAAGGGCTTCAACGGTTTGTCCGGCATCGTTCGCGACGAGTTCCGCGCCGACCCGACCGACGGGAGCCTGTTTCTGTTCATCAACCGGCGTCGGGACCGGATGAAGCTGCTGCATTTCGCCGCCGGTGCGGGCGAATAAAGGCGGGCGAATAAAGCACTGTCAAGGACCGTTTTGGCTAGCTGGGTAAATTGCCTTGGTCACGATAAACAGTCTGATCCGTTGTGTACGGGACGACCATTTGTGGTACACGCAGGCTGACAGCACCACTCTGTTGGATCGCCAGGTGTATTAATCGAGTTAAATTCATCGCACATTCCGCTGAATGGAAGTTGTTTGGTGGATTTCGTTCTACAATGCAGATAGCCACGGTATTCGAGTCGTGGATTAGTTTTTCAGGTCACCGACACAGGAAGATTCCATTGGGAGTTACCAACTTTATTTGGGATGAACTGAGCGACAATGTCCAGATGGAGACCGACGAAAACAACGTCCCAACCGTTGTATACACGCACCGGCCCGAGCGGTTTGGCGAACTCATTTCGCAAGAGCGGTCTGGTGTGACCAGCTATTACCATTACGATGGCCAGCATTCGACGCGACTCCTGACTGACGACAGCGGGGCGATCACCGACACGTACATATTCTCCGCCTTCGGGGAACTGGTGGCACGGACCGGAACGACCACAAACCCGTTCGGCTACAAGGGGGCGGTCGGGTATTACACGAACACAGCGACCAACGACATCTACGTCCGGGCCCGGACGTACGAGCCAGTGACTGGTCGTTGGTTGTCGATGGATCCGATGGGGTCTGTCGATGGTCCGAATCTTTATCGGGCGTGTTTTGTGCCAAGCGGTGTTGACCCCTATGGCCTATACCAAGTAAGTGTGCAAGTTGATGCATTCATTCCATATGATTGGGTTATGGTTGATCCATGGTCCGATTTGGCGGGCGACGATCGGAAAGTGAGTTCAACTCCTCTTGGTCCGGAAGCGTCCCGAGCGTTCACCAAATTGATTTTGGAAGGAGAAAAATGTGTAAAAGACGATCCACTCATATCTGAATTCTCAACGATTTCAGATTCGACGATGCGAATCATTAACACTACTACGGGATATTACCGACACATTACAAAACGCGGCACATTCAAAGCAACAGTCACTGCGACCCGTACTGGCAATTGCTCATTTCAAGTGAATTTGAAGATGCATGCAAAAGTACCTTGGGACAAGTTTTTGATGCCACCAGCACCAGCTATTGACTGGGATTTCACATTCGACGTTCACGTTTTTGAATTGGTTGGAGTCGGAATGGCTATTGACTATGCAATAGATGGAATTCACGATGGATTCCCTGCATATGAATCGTACATTCAAGACGAACTCGTTTATTCGCATGATCCAATAGCACAAAATCAATGGATTTTTTCGCTGTTTCCGCCCATGGAGTTTACGGCCAGCGCAGTCGGACGACTTTGGAAGCCGGGCAAAGCGTCTTGTTGTGAGTGCAAAGGCACCAAAGACGATTTATTCGAATCGTTGCATGATTGGGATAAGGGGTTGTACTCAAGATGAAAAACTTACTGACATTGAGCTGTGTACCCTTTTTGATGTTTGGGTGCAATCAGAGCGAGCAGCGCGGAAATTTTGCCGTTTCTTCGAATCAACGCATTGCATTAAGTGAACAAAAAGGGACTGTGGCGCTTTTTCGGGGACGTCGCTATGATGAGCGAGATAAGGAAATCTCATTGTTGGGCTTGATTGTTATTGATCCTCATGACATTGCGAGATTTGACGTTAGTGACATCAGTCACGAGCGTTTGACATCTACTATCGAGATTGCCAAGTTACGCGTGACTAACGAGCCAATCCAATTTAAATGGCATCGTGAGAAAGACACGATAATCGTCGATGGGAAAACGTTCGACCGTTCGCAGGGTGAGATTTTCTTAGTGGTTTTGACAAGTGATAACAAGTTAAACATCACACAGTTGAAAGTTGAAAACGAGTCATTCTCAACGAATGAAATCTTCGAACTTGCAAAGTCGAAGTATCCAAGGCATTTCGGCGGCATTGGAGTCGCAAACAAGTCGGATAATTGAAACATTGCCGGGTAGTATTGTAAAGAATGGGTGGTCTCGCCGTTCCATAATCAGAGCCGTCGTACCAAATTCACGGATGGATCAGGGTTGGCCCTAAAAGCCTATCCCGATACTGTCTAGCGACAATTAGTTTTCCCTGTCTTTAGCGACAATTAGAAATTGCATTCAGGATTTACTGCCGGTGAGGTCAGGACGAACTCCTTCCCCGCCGCATAACGAGGACACCGGCGATAATGACCAGACCACCGACGATCTGGGAGACCAGGGGTTGTTCGCCGAGTACAACCCAGCCGCCGACGACGGCGATTACTGTAACGACATTCTGGAAAATCGCGGCGTGCGATCCGCCGAGGATTTTGACGCCTGTATTCCACAGGGCATAAGCCAGTCCGGTCGAAAATGCGCCGCTAAAAATTACCGCTGCCAACATGGTTGGTTTGCACAAGTCATCGATGTGCTGCATCAGGACCGGTGAAACGTACAACAGGTGAAGTGGCGTCGTGGTGACACTGGCGATAAAGGTCAGCTGCAGGGGAGTGATGCTGCTCCGCAGGATCGAGCGGTTCAGAACTGTTGCAGTTGCCCAGCTGAATGCGGCGATCAACATCAACAGGTTGCCGATGAAATAGGAACTGTCCAGCAGGCTGATCTCCATGGCGCTGAACAGCGTGACGATCAGGGTTCCCGCCATCGTGATCGAGAATCCGATCCAGGCAATCCGGGGGAGCCGTTCGTGCAAAAACAGATACGACAGGACCGCCGTCCACATCGGCATGGACGACAGGAGCAGGGCAGTATTCCCGGCCGTTGTTCGAATGATTCCATTCAAATAGAAGACGATGTACACAACGCCAGTTAGCAGGGAAAAAACTGCCACACGGAACCACGGAACCGGGTTGCGGGTTGCGGACCTGGGCCAAAACGGTTTGCGGCGCCAGCGGCTTTCGACCCCAACGCAAATCCCCAATGCCAGCGTTGCAAAAAACAGCCGGACTGAGTTGAACACGAACGGGTCCATTTTCCCGATCGCGTCCTTGAAGATCACAATATTCGCGCCCCAAATCAGCGTCGTAGCCAACATGCATGCATCAGCGAACCAGTAGCGGTGATGCAGAGGCACGGGCGCAACAGATTTCGGACTGCCGGATGGCGCAGCGGAATTTTTACCGGCAACCGGTACAGCCTGGGAGCCGCCCAGAGCGGGCGAACTGCCACGATCCGGTGAACTGGTCAAATCCGGGTCAGAGTTCAACTTGCAGAGAGTCCTTCCACAACCATCGGGTCAATTCCCGCCTGGAGTCTTCAGCGACTGGTCGCCGGCAGATAAAACTGCTTTCAACGTGATTGCGGCATTGCGATAGAGAAAAAGATTTTCGGTCTTGAGGGCTCCATCAATCAGTTCCAGGGCCTTTTCCTTTTCTCCCAAATGCTGCAGAAATTTGGCAAAATAGTATGCCGCTTCGGGCGGCAGGTTGGAGCTTTGTGCGGCGCGCGAGAACCAGACGTTGGCCTGTTCATAATTCTTTTGCCTGAAATAGACCCATCCCAGGACCGTCGCCGCAAACGGATTCTGCGGCTGGGCCTGCATGTTCCGCTGGGCCTGTTCCAGTGCCAGGGCCAGTTTATCGGACGAAGAGGATTCGGCCAGCGACATGGCCCACAGGTTGGCGATTTCGGCGTTGGCGGGTTCCAGCCGGTTGAGTTCGGCGAATCGGCTTTCGGCCAGCTCATAGGCCTGTTGGGCAAATGCCATTTTGGCTTTGAGCAGGGTTGGGATGGGCATTTTCCCGACCTGCTGCTCAATCTTGGACAATGCCAAATTGGCTTCGTTGAATTCTTCCCTGTTCACTCGCCAGGCGGCGTATTCGGTCAATACCGTGACATCCTCCGGGTGATTCGCATAGGCATCCTGAATCCATTTGGCGGCGTCCTCCGTTTTCCCGTCGCGCTGGAAGAAAGTGGCCATCATCAGCTCGGCCGCACGCGAGTCCTTTTCCTTCCCGGTGTAGCTCTTCAACAGCGTCAGGGCCTCGTCAATGTTTTCCTGACGGTAAGCAACTTCGGCCATCCGCAGTACGCCACGGGGATAATCCGGCTTTCGCTCGAGGATTTTTTCCAGAGTCGTACGCGCTTCAGGATATTCGCTGGCCAAAATTTGCAGGTCGGCCAGTGCGTCCAGGTTGTTTTCCAGCAAATGGCCTTGAACAGCTTCACTCCAGTTTCCCGCTGTCAGCAATTCGCCGGCCTTTTCCAGCAACACCCTGGCATCCGTTTTGCGCTGTTGCGAAATTGCGATGCGGGCAAAGGCGACGTAGACCAGCGGAAAATCGGGTGCGTCGGCGGCTGCCAGTTCGAGATATACAAATCCCTGCTGAGGATTTCCCCCAGCAAAAAACATCGCCGCCATCAGCAAATTGGCCGGCGGCATGTCCGGATTGGTTGCCTGGGCCGCTTTCAGTCCTTCCAGGCTTTCCTCCATTTTTTCATCAACCAGGTTTCCCGCTGCCGCCTTGTAAGCGTCGTTCAAGGCCGTGTTGTCCGAAAGTTTTCCAGGAGTCAGCTGGGCCATTTCGTTGACGAGAAACTCAATTGCACGCTGCCGGTCTTCTGGCAATGGCTTGTTTTCGGCTCCGCTCAATCCGGTCGTTTCTCCGGCTTGGGGATCCTGGGCGGCGCCAGTCGCCGGTGGCACGGTTTCCTGAATCGCATGTCCGGTCAAACAGGTCCAATGGTTGACTGCAACGGCCATCGCAACGACCGACAACAAGCGGGTACTGCGACCCGTCACAAATGACTTCAACATGGTTTGGTTTCCCGCAAGGATTCAGCGTTCAGGTTGGACAATATTTTCAAGGTCGCAGGGGACTGGTTCAACACGTAAAAGTGAATGCCAGGAATTCCCTGATTCATCATCTCTTCACATTGCCTTGTGGCCCATTCCACCCCAACCTGGAATTGCCAGTCCGCATCGTCCTGTTGTTGCAGACGCGAGACAAATGATCCTGGCAATTTGGCACCACACATCGATGTGATCCGCTGAATCTGGTTCAGGCTGGTCACGGGCAGGATGCCGGGCACAATCGGTTTGGTAATTCCGGCTTTCAGGCTACGGTCGACAAAACGAAAAAAGTCACCATTATCATAGAACAACTGGGTCACAATAACATCGGCACCGGCATCGACTTTTCGACGCAGATTAACGATATCAGCCTCGGGACCTGGTGCCTCGCGATGGGTCTCGGGATAACCCGCTACAACTATTCCAAAACCCCCAAATTCGCGACGCACAAGTTCCACCAGCTCGTTGGCATATCCCAGTCCGCCTGCGGTTTGTACAAAACTGTCCGATCCGGCAGGCGGGTCTCCCCGCAGGGCAACGATATAGTTGATTCCCTGCTGGCGGGCAGATTCCAGATACTCTCTTAACTGTTCGACGGTACTGCCGACCACGGTCAGGTGTGAGGCTACGGGTACCCGGCAATGCTGTTGTACATGATCCAGGATTTCCAGCGTCTTGTCCCGAGTCGAGCCTCCCGCTCCGTAGGTGCAAGTAATAAAGTCGGGGGCAAATTGCATCAGCTGCTGGACCTGTTCGGCCAGCAACCGGTCACCCTTGGGCGTTTTGGGAGGAAACAGCTCGTAAGACAATCCCAGTCGGCCTGGCTGATAAAAATTGGCAAGATTCATTCGGTTTTTGGCGGGCCAAACGGATTGTGACAAATGGAACGGGCGGAGGCAGTTCGTGAGATGGGCCCGGACCCTCCATCATAGTCGCCATCGGGCATTCAGTTCCATGGGCAAAAACTCAATCGTTACAGTCTGGTCGCGACGGCTGGAAAAGCTGTCGCAGGAATTCCAGAGGTACGACGGCAACTGGTATGTCTCTGACAGGACTGCAAGGTAGTCACCAGGGGAAATGTCTTCTGGCGCGACTACACTCGATACGACAGGCTTGAGATCGCGCATCGCAGGGTTCCGGTGATTACAGGAGTTTTGAGCGGTTATGCCGGCACCAGAATCGCCCAACTCTGGTCCATTTTTTAGGGGGTCAGACCCAATTTTTGGCCGCGATAGATTCGCTCAATCAAAGCAAACTACTTCGAAAACATTGCCAAAAAATGCGTCAGACCCCGCTTCGTGAACAGTTACGGCCGGGAGCAACAGGTCTCACCCAACAGCATCAGGTTCGCGCGATGACATCGGTGGAAACAGTCCGGCACAGATCCTTACGATCGTGGCGGTCTGGTCGTCGAGACTGGTTTCGAATTTGTAGATCTGTTTGACCTTCCCCAACTGGCTTCGCACGGAAGCTTCACAGCCTGTTCACGTCATGTGGGGGAGTTTGATGGTGATCTTCGTACCTTCGGGCATTGGGGTTTCAGTCGAAGCCTGTTCTCCCTTTCCGCTGCCGTTCCCACTGGCAGATTCGGCGGACTTGGTCGGGCTGCCAACAATGACGTTGATCGAGACCATTTTTTCGACGCCGTCGGTCATCTTGTCCATGCCAAATGCAGTCCGGTCGAGGAAGAACTGGGCGGTCAGAACCAATCCGGATTCTTCCAGCTTGTAGCTTGCGGGAAACATCACTTCGCTGGTCTTGCCGTGCAAAGTCAGTTGGCCGGCAACATTGCAGGTTCCGTTTTGCAACGTCATGATTTTGGTGCTTTTGAAGCGGGCCGAAGGGAATTTTTCGGTTTCAAAAAAGTCCGGATTCATCAGGTGAGCGGTCAGGTTGTCGAATTCGGTCCAGATCGAACCGATTTGCATTTCGACCTGAATCGAAGTGACCTGTTTTTTGTCCAGATCGACACCGATCATCCCTTCGAACTTGGAAAACCCGCCCAGCCGCGGTTTCGGATCGTCACCAACATGCGTGCCGACAAACTCAATGCGGGTGTTTTCGGGTGCAAGATTGACTACCGTTTGATACGGTACCGGCGATGACTCGGCAGCCGGCGACTGGGCCGACAATTCAGCTGGCCGGGGAGTCAATAACATCAATACTGCAACAACACACAGCCTGGCTAACAACGGGCAATTCATTTTTCGTTTCCTGTACTCTTCGAATCAAACTGTCAAACGGGGAATTCAGGAGTTTACCATAAACCGCGATAGCGATCGAATCACGAATTTGCCGCCGAACAGGACAATATCGCTATAATCGCAGAGTCCGGACAAAGTCCCAAACGCGTGGAACAGATCAATGCCTCTTACGGTTAACGGAATTGGAACCCATTACTACGGCAAGAAGAACAAGGTTGTGCGGACGGGAGAATGTCACAGCTGTCACAAGCGAATGCCGCTGGAGTCGTATGACGTCGGGCATTACCTCGTGGTTCTGTATGTTCCCGTCATACCGCTGGGACGGCGGCAGGTGATCGACTGTTGTCCGGCATGTTCTGCCCACCAGGCAGTGTCCCTGAAGAAGTACGTGGCGGCCAGGGATCTTGCCATCGACGAGGCGACCGAGAATCTGGCGGCCAGTCCGGATGAGCCTGGTTCCAGTGTCGGGCTGCTTCAGACACTGACGGCGTTTCACCAGATCGAAGAGGCCACCGATCTGGCATCGGCCATGGAGTCCCAGCATGATTCGAATGCCGACCTGCAATACCTGCTGGCAGCATGGTACGAAATGCAGGGGCTGAAGACAGAAAGCGAGCGGTGTTTGGAGCGATCGTGGCAGCTGGAGCCGGAGCGGCTGGAATTCCGTCGCGGAATGGCACTGGTCTTTGCCGAACAGGGGAATTTGAATCGGGCCCGCGAACTGGCGGCAGCGTTTTTGCCTGAGACTGAAGAGTTTGATCCGGCGCTGTTTCTGCAGTTGGGCCAGTACGCAATCGGGAATTCCAAACACGCAGACGGGCTGGAGTTTTTGCAATTCGCCAATCACGACAGTTCACTGGATTTTGAGGCTAACTACCGCACGCAAGTCGAAACTTGCGAAGAAGCACTGGGCAAAAAAGATTCGATCCTGAAGCCCATGAAGAAGGGCTGGAAGAAACTGCTCGGCAAATAGACTTTCTTGTTGCAGCCGTATTGGGACTTTACTTTGGCCGGAACGCTCTCAGGAGACGTTCGCTGGGGGCACCATGGATGGATGCCGGCACAGGGATTCGCGGGCGCGGACAGCATTTTGTACGGCCTGGTCGATTGTTTCTGCGCAAACTGTGATGTGACCCATTTTGCGGCCGGGACGCGGGTCGGATTTGTCGTAGAGATGAAGATAGCAGGATGGGGTTTCGGCCAGTCGCGCCCAGTCGGGTTCGCCATTGCTCCAGACATCCCCCAGCAAATTAACCATCGCTGCAGGGCGAACCTGGGTGGCTGGTGCCACGGGCAGGCCGCAGACCGTGCGGAGTTGCTGTTCGAACTGGCTGCACGAAAACGCTTCGATCGTCAGGTGCCCCGAGTTGTGAGGACGGGGAGCGATCTCGTTGACCAGTACTTCACCGTCGCGGGTGACAAAAAACTCCACGCAGACAAGACCGGTCAAATCCAACTGCCTTGCTATCTCGATGGCCATCGTCTGGGCCTGTTGTTCCTGCCGGGATTCCAGATTGGCCGGGCAGCTGGAGATGTCCAGAATGTGATCGGCGTGCTGGTTTCGAATCGGTCCATAGGTGACCGTGTCGCCAAAAACATCACGGGCCACAATCACGGAGACTTCGCATTCCAGATCGACCAGTCTCTCCAATGTGCAGGCTTGCAAACCGAGTTGAACCCAGGCTTTTCGCAACTCTTCGAGGGAGCGAACCACCGCCTGCCCCTTGCCGTCGTATCCACCACCAGCGGTTTTCAGCACCGCAGGGGCCAGCAGCTTTTGCCATGCCCGTTCAGTATCATCGGCAGCGTTGATGTTGGAAAAATCCGCGAGGGCAATATTGCATTCGGCAAGGAACGATTTTTCCAGAATCCGGTTCTGGCAGGTTTGCAAAACGTTCAGTCCAGGACGGACCGGAACGATCTCCGAAATCATGCGGACCGGATCGGCCGGAACGTTTTCGAACTCGTAGGTGACGACATCGACGGATTCCGAAAATTTTCGCCAGACGTCCATGTCGTAATCGGACGCGATGGTTACTTCGTTGGCAAAATGGCTGGCGGGAGAATCTTCTTCCGGAGTCAGCACGTGCACACGATATCCGGATCGCCGCGCGACCATAGCCAGCATCCGGCCGAGCTGTCCGCCACCGAGAATGCCAATCGTCTGGCCAGGGAGGATGGCTTCGGTCACAGTCCCGAATCCTCCATCACTGCTGCGGCCTGGCGGGCGTGAAATTCGTCGAGTTCTTTTTGCAGGCGTTCATCGTGCAGAGCCAGAATTCGAACGGCAAGCAGCGCCGCGTTCCGGGCGCCTGCGTTGCCGATCGCCAGCGTGCCGACGGGGACTCCACCCGGCATCTGTACAATCGACAGCAGCGAATCCAGTCCATTCAGCGTGCGGCTTTTAACCGGAACACCCAGGACCGGCAGACGCGTCTGGCTGGCGACCATCCCTGGCAAATGGGCAGCACCTCCCGCACCCGCAATGATGACCTGCAGTCCCCGCCCGGCCGCCGACGTGGCGTACTCGTTCATCCACCCGGGAGTTCGATGCGCCGACACCACCCGGCATTCGTGCGGAATTTCAAACTGCAGCAAAACCTGATGCGCCTCATGCATTGTGGGCCAGTCGGATTTGCTTCCCATGATCACGCCAACCAGTGGCGAATCGGAATTGGGAGATGGTGATGGGATCGGTTGGGGTTCGCTCATGGGATCTGCCCGCTGGATTCCGGGATGACCGACGACACAGAAGCTTCAGACTGTCGAAGCCTCGAAAATCCACTTTAGTCTGGATGGTATCAGCCAAGAATGGGTCATCCTGGCTTTTGAATGCCGCACCTGAATGGTGACCCCGGCGGTTGTTGTAGGAATGGGGAACGATCGCCTTTTCGTTTGCCCGGTCGGGAAATCTGTGTTGCACGGATCAGGCAGGCTCGCGAATTTGTTGCCGGCATTGAATGCTTCATCTACGACTGCCCCAGAATGCAGTTCATTGCCGGAACGAATCCGCGTCTCTGAAGCCGTGTGCGAAATATTAAAGGAAGGCGAAAAAGTGCTGAAATCGACACCTGAACTAACCCTTTCGGGGAGTCGGGCACAGCGGAATTCCCAGATCCACCGCATTTGGTATGGGTAAAACCTTGATTGCATGGTTCAAATGGTGGACAATCTCATTGGTTCCCGGTTCGCAGCGACAACATACTTGCGACTGAAGGCAGTTCCCGGAAGTTTCCGTTTTTTTGTACTCAAGGAGTTTGCCATGTCCGTTACATCACGCCGCAGGTTTATGCAAAGTGTTGGAAATGGAATGCTGGTCGCCGGACTGGGGAGCCATCTGGCTTTTGATCTGGGAGTGGCGAGGGCGGATGATTTGATTCCGGGGATGCCGAACGACTATGGCGATCTCGGTCCATGGGTTACCCGGATGCAGGAAATGAATCCCGACAGTTTGCAGGCAAAGATGGTTCAGGAGTTGCTGGGAGGATCGGTTTCGCTGAAGCAGCTGGTATCGGCGGCGGCCCTGGCCAATGCAGAAACGTTCGGCGGCCAGGATTATGTCGGCTACCACGCCGAGATGGCTTTGGTACCGGCCCTGCAAATGTCGGCTGAAATGTCCAAGCCCCACCAGCCGTTGCCGGTTTTGAAAGTCCTGTACCGGAACAGCAGCCGGATCCAGCAGTTTGGCCCGGGCAAAAAAACACTCAAGCCGGTCGAAGGCGTTACCGAAACCAAAACAGCCAGCGTCGATCATTTCGGTCCGGAGCTCCGCAATCTTGTCCGTCAGGCAGACATGAATCGCGCCGAGCAGCTGTTTGCCCAGGCGATCAGCAAGGACACCGGACTGGCCTTCAACACGTTGCTTTACACGATTGCCGATGAAGTCGATGTTCACCGGTTTGTGCTGGCCTACCGCGGAATGTCGCTGATCGACGTGGCCGGCGCGGAGCATTCCCACACCCTGCTGCGCCAGTGTGTCCGGCACTGTGTCGACTTCGAGCAGAACCGGATCAAAAACGGTCGCGAAGCATCGCCGATACGAACGCACCTTCCGAAACTGATGGACGAGTTCAAACTGGAAGTAAAGCCGCTGGGAACGCGTGAGCCGGATGATGCCTGGGTCGAAGCACTTGCGATGACGATCTACAACTCGAACAAGTTCGAGGCAAGTCGCGCGGTAGCGGCAGCACTGGCCGATGGCGTGGCGCCGGTGGCCATTTGCCAGGCGATTTCGCTTGCTGCAAACCAGTTGACACTCCGTCAGACAGGCAATCCACTTCGCACTCACGGCGCATCCGCTGGCGTGCACGGCAGCGATGCGGCCAACGCCTGGCGTCACATGACCGGGTGGTCCAACAAGCTGAATACCCAGGTCGGATTGCTGGTTT
>Ga0163150_10008018_pt1 | contig 12145 bp, 7 predicted proteins | sample OliLakLV19P2IB_FD_148628 | JGI IMG/M metagenome (GOLD analysis project Ga0163150, IMG submission 148628) | Freshwater microbial mat bacterial communities from Lake Vanda, McMurdo Dry Valleys, Antarctica - Oligotrophic Lake LV.19.P2.IB | ecosystem: Environmental > Aquatic > Freshwater > Lake >...
AGCAACCAGCGCATTGCTTGCTGAAATTCGGGCACGGTCTGCTGTTTGTCACCCCGGCGCACCACAGCACCCTCGCCGACAAGGCCCTCGAGCATCTTTGCCGTGCTTTCGATCTGGCGGTAATCGCCGGAGACGAGGAAATCCTCATCGATGGCGGAGCTACGCAAATTGCCGTGGTGGTTGCGCTCCAGGATGAGTTGCTGGCGCTCGTGTTTCTCGTCGTAGCGCGCGCGCACGACGATGTCCGCGCCGTTGAGCGCCTGCTTGATGCGAAGCGCGCTCGCTTCTGCCTCCTGCTGGCTGGACAGGTCCACCTTTACGCCGCGCATCAGCACATGCAGTACATCGGCGTCGATCATGCGCGCGAGGCGGTTAACCACGGCCTCGGCCAGCAGGTAGGACCGCGCAAGTTGCTCCAGCGCCTCACCCTCTATCGGACGCGCATCGGCGCGCGGTACCAGCGACGCACCCACCAGGGCCTGTTTCAACATGAACTGGTCGCGCTCGTGATCGTCCTTGAGATAACGCTCTTCCTTGCCCAGCTTGACCTTGTACAGCGGCGGCTGGGCGATGTAGATATGGCCCTTTTCAACAAGATCCGGCATTTGACGGTAGAAAAAGGTCAGTAGCAGCGTGCGGATGTGGGCGCCGTCGACGTCGGCATCGGTCATGATGATAATGCGGTGATAACGCAACTTCCCGAGGTTGTAGTCGTCCTTGATGCCGGTGCCGAGCGCGGTGATCAGCGTTGCGATTTCAGCGAAGGCGATCAGTTTGTCAAAGCGCGCCTTTTCGACGTTGAGGATCTTTCCCTTTAGCGGCAGGATGGCCTGAAATTTCCTGTCCCGTCCCTGTTTTGCCGAGCCACCCGCCGAGTCGCCCTCAACCAGATAGAGTTCGCAAAGCGTCGGGTCCTTTTCCTGGCAGTCTGCCAGCTTGCCCGGAAGTCCCATACCATCCAGTACACCCTTTCGGCGCGTCATTTCACGCGCCTTGCGCGCGGCCTCGCGCGCGCGCGCCGCATCGACGATTTTGCCGCAGATGATTTTGGCGTCATTCGGACGCTCAAGCAGAAATTCAGCGAGTTTTTGCGATACCACCTCCTGTACCACCGGTTGCACCTCGGAGGAGACCAGCTTGTCCTTGGTCTGTGATGAGAACTTGGGCTCGGGAACCTTGACCGACAGCACACAGGACAAACCTTCACGCATGTCATCGCCCGATGTTTCCACCTTGGCCTTTTTCGCCACTTCGCTGCTGTCGATGTAGTTGTTGAGCGTGCGCGTCATGGCCATGCGCAGGCCTGTGAGGTGCGATCCGCCGTCGCGCTGGGGAATGTTGTTGGTGAAGCACAGCACCTGCTCCTGGTAGGAGTCGTTCCACTGCATGGAAACTTCAACGATGATGCCGTCTTTCTGACCAACGGCGTGGAAAGGGGTGTTGTGCAGGACTGATTTCGTACGGTTTATATATTCGACAAAGCCGCGCACCCCCCCGGAATGCGCAAAACTCTCTTCCTTGCCGCTGCGCTGGTCGACGAGGAGTATTTTTACGCCGTTGTTCAGAAACGACAGTTCGCGCAGCCGCTTGGCCAGAATATCGTAATGAAATTCGACAAGGCCAAAGGTGTCCTTGCTGGCAAAGAAGTGGACTTCCGTTCCCTTGCGCTCACTCTTGCCGATGACTTTAAGAGGCGCAACCGCCACCCCGCGGTGGAACTCCATGAAATTGGTCTGGCCGTCTCGCTTGATAGTAAGGCGCAGCCAATCCGACAACGCGTTCACGACGGACACTCCGACCCCATGCAAGCCACCGGAAATCTTGTACGCGTTGTCGTCGAATTTTCCACCTGCGTGCAATTCCGTCATCACGATCTCAGCGGCCGAACGCTTGAACTCGTCATCCTCCTTGATGCCGGTGGGAATGCCGCGGCCGTTGTCGATGACACTGATGGAATTGTCGCCGTGAATGGTTACCGTTATTTCATCACAGTACCCGGCCAGCGCCTCGTCAATGGCGTTATCCACCACCTCGAATACCATGTGATGCAGGCCGGTTCCGTCTGTTGTGTCGCCGATATACATCCCGGGGCGCTTGCGCACGGCATCAAGCCCTTTCAGTATCTTGATGCTGTCTGAGTCGTATGCGGTATTGGTTTTGCTGCTGGGTTCGGTCATTGCTTTCCTGTTTCTTTTTTTATGTGATTCTGATCAGATGCGCATCGGCATGACGACGTACTTGAAATCGTCCTTGCCAGGTTCCGTGATGAGCGCGCTTGAATTAGCATCACCCAGCGCACATTCGATGTCGCTGACTTGGAGATTGTTCAGTACATCGAGCAGATACTGGACGTTGAAACCGATGTCCAGTGACTCTCCCTTGTAATCGACATCGAGTTCTTCCTGGGCTTCCTCCTGTTCGTTGTTGCTGCAGCTTATTTTCAGACTGCCGTCGGTAAGCATCCAGCGAACGCCCTTGAATTTATCGCTGGTGAGAATGGCCGCGCGTTGCAGTGCATCCTGCAACACGGCCCTGCTCAGCTTGATCAGCTTTTGGTGGTTTTTCGGTATGACCCGCGAGTAATCGGGAAACTTTCCATCCACCAGCTTTGACTGGATGACGACGCCGTTAAACGAAAAACGCGCCTGCCCGGCACCTATTTCGACCTCCACCTGGGCGTCGCTATCTTCGAGCAGACGCGCCAGTTCCAGCACGGTTTTCCGTGGAAGTATCACCTCCTGTTTGGTCTTGGCTGCACCGGGCTGTGCACTGGACGCGTACGCAAGGCGATGTCCGTCGGTGGCCACGACTTTCAGGCCTTCCTCGTCAATCACCAGCAGCAGGCCGTTGAGGTAATAACGAATGTCCTGTTGCGCCATCGAATACAACACCAAACCAACCAGCCGTTTCAGAATATTTTGTGATATTGAAAATGTGGTTGTCGCGTCACCCGCACTCATGCGCGGAAAATCTTCCGGTGGCAGCGTCTGCAGGTTAAAACGGCTTTTACCCGCCTTGACCAGCATCTTCTTGTCGGCCAGGGACAGCACGACCTCCGCTTGGGCGGGAAGAGCCCGGAGAATGTCGAGCAGTTTGCGCGCACCGACGGTGACGGCCTTATCGTCCCCGTCGCACGGCATGCCGGCGGATATCTCAATTTCGATATCCGTCGCGACAAACGCGAGGGTGCCGTCCTTGCGCGACAACAATACGTTGGAAAGCACTGGCAGTGTGTGCCTGCGTTCGATAATTCCGGACACGGCTTGCAACGGTTTGAGCAGGGATTCCCTGCTGGTCTTTATTAGATTCATATCTTTGTATACCCCTGGTAATGATAATGAAGGGCACCCTTTTTCGGGAAAACCGGTAAACCCCCAACAGATTTAGCAACTTGCGCTAAAGGAGCCTTGTGCATTGGACGTGGCACGAGACTGTATAAACGGGGAGAACAAATGCCCGTTTTCGTGCATGACGCTGATATCCACAAATGATGCACAGGCGTTCAGCCTTTTAATACCTGCTCTAACACATGAAAATCCCGGTTCATCACGGTGTCCTTCTCCCGCAATGACGCGATGGTCCTGCAGGCATGCAGAACGGTGGTGTGATCACGATTGCCGAAGGCCTCGCCGATCTCTGGAAAACTCATTGAAGTAAGTTCCTTCGCCAGTGCCATGGCCACCTGGCGCGGCCTTGCTATGTTGCGGCTGCGCTTTTTCGAATGCATGTCCGAAATTTTCAGTTTGTAATAATCAGCGACGGTTTTCTGGATGTTATCAATGGAAATCTGCCGATGTTGCAGCGTCAGCAAATCCTTGAGAGCTTCCTTGGCCAGGTCCAGGTTGATGTCTTTGCCGGTAAACCGCGCAAACGCTATAACGCTTTTCAGTGCACCCTCGAGTTCCCGCACGTTCGACCGGATGTGCTTGGCGACAAAAAAAGCCACCTCTTCGGGAATGAACAAGCCGACGGCTTCGGCCTTTTTCAAAACAATGGCGACACGCATTTCCTGTTCTGGTGGCTCGATGGCGACCGTAAGGCCCCAGGAAAAGCGTGACTTGAGACGTTCACCCAAGCCGGCGATATCCCTTGGGTAAGTGTCGCAGGTGATGATGACCTGTTTGCGCGATTCTATGAGTGCGTTGAAGGCGTAGAAAAACTCTTCCTGGGTTCTGTCCTTGCCGGTGAAAAACTGGATGTCGTCAATTAGCAGGGCATCCAGCGAATGGTAGTAACGCTTGAATTCGTCGAACGATTTTTGTTGGTAGGCCTTGACCACATCAGAGATGTACTGCGCAGCGTGGAGATAGCGTACGCGGGATCCGGGAAAGCGGGCCGCGACATGGTTGCCGACAGCGTGCATAAGGTGCGTTTTACCCAACCCCACGCCGCCGTAGATGAACAAAGGGTTGTACGAGGTGCCGGGGTTGTCCGCGACCTGCATGGCGGCCGCACGTGCGAGCTGGTTGGCCTTGCCCGGCACGAAGTTGTCGAAAGTGAAATCCGTGATCAGGCTGGAGCGGTCCGCCGCCGGTTTGGATACCGGCGCGCGGGAGGCCGCGTGCGCGGGATTGCTCGCGGTTTTTTCCGGCGACCTCGGCCGGGGGCTTGCGGCCGCCGGCGCGGAAGCGTCCTCGGCAAGCGGCAGTGTCATCGCCAGGCGCATCGGCGCACCAAAAAACTCACTTGCAAGATGCTCTATCCGGCCAGCAACACGCTCATTAATCCACTGCAATACATAGCGGTTTGGCGCGAGCAGCGTCAGCTCGCCTGCGACAGGGTTGGCGGCACCCATGCGCAACGGTCGAATCCATGTGTTAAACTGCTGATTAGGAAGCTCTTTTTCGAGCTGAATAATGCAGGAGGGCCAGAAACCATCAGTCATTTTTTGGGGTGGCGCAGTAGCGCAGATGCGGCACGAAACAAGGGTCGAATTTTACCTTTTTCAGCTTGAGTTATCCACAGGCAGGCTTAAAAATTAACCTTGACGTGACACGGACTTAGCACGTCTAATAACGGGTTTGATTCCAGCAAGAAAGCAGAATTATGAAACGTACCTACCAACCTTCAGTCGTACGCCGAAAACGTACCCACGGTTTTCTCGTCCGCATGAAAACCAAGAGTGGTCGCGCGATCATTCGCGCCCGTCGCGCAAAAGGCAGAGCCAGCCTGGCTGTTTGAACGGGCGGCTGTTCTATCCCGGAAGCAGACGGCTGGATGAAGCGCATGTCGCAGCGGCTTTTCGCAGCAAGCCGGTTGCTCGGTCACGGTTTTTCCTCGTGTACCGGCGTGGCAATGGACAGAGTTACGCGCGTTTGGGTATGGCTGTTTCCAAAAGATTGCTGGCGCGGGCGGTGGATCGCAATCGCGTAAAGCGGCTGGTCAGGGAGCGGTTCCGGCTGGTTCAGTCGGACATCGCGGGGCATGATTGGATGGTCAGGCTGGTCAAGGCTCCGGTGATGCGTACGGAGGTTTCTGACGACATCAAAACACTGTTTCGCAAAGCCGATGCTGACTAAGTTACTGGCGCTCCTTATACGCGCCTACCAATACGCAGTCAGCCCCATGCTCGGGAACAACTGCCGGTTCGCGCCATCTTGCTCGGAGTACGCCGAGCAAGCAATAACACGTCATGGCTTGGTCAAGGGCGTATGGTTAGCCCTGCGCCGTATTGCACGATGCCATCCCTGGAACCCCGGCGGCTTCGACCCCGTCCCGTAAGAAGACCTCCCCCGCAATGGATACCCAGCGTTTAGTACTGTTTTTCGTATTTTCCTTTTCGCTTTTGATGCTTTGGGAGTCCTGGCAAAAGGAAAACCGACCGCCACCGGCGCAGGCGGTCGCCCAGTCGGCTGCTACCGGGGTCCCGACCGTAACGCCCGGTGCCACCTCATCTGTTCCCGCCGCGACAGCCGTCCCTGTGACGCCGGTTGCGCGTCTGGACGCCGTGCCTGGTGCCGCGGCAACGCCCGCTGTGGCGACGCGCGAGAAAATCCGTGTGCGCACCGATGTCCTGGTCGCTGAAATCGATACTCAGGGCGGCGATCTCGTCTATCTGGAGTTTCTTGACCAGAAGGACATCATCGATCCGAAAAAGAACCTGGTCTTGTTGTCTGCCGAGCACAAGTACGCGGTGCAAAGCGGACTTATCGGCGCCAGTCTGCCGAATCACCGATCCATGTTTAGCGCTACCGCAAAGGATGTTGCCCTCGCCGATGGCAAAGACACGGTTGAACTAAAGCTGGAGGCGGCTTCCACCGAAGGCGTCAAGGTCACCAAGACGTATGTGTTCAACCGCGGCAGCCATTTGATTGAAATGCGGCAGGATGTGTTGAACGGCAGCGCACAAGCGCTTGCAAGCCACGCCTATTTCCAGATCACCCGCGACAGCAATTCGCCGCCGGGAGACTCGGCGATGATGCAGACCTACACCGGCGCGGCGATTTATACCGACCTGGAGAAGTTCCAGAAAGTCGCGTTCAGTGATATTGAGAAAGGCAAAGCGGTTTTTCCCAAAACACCCGACAACGGCTGGGTGGCGATAATCCAGCACTATTTCACCACCGCCCTCGTACCAAGCCAGAAGCAGCGCGAGGTCTATATGCGCAAACTGGACGGCAATCTTTTCGCTGTCGGTGTCATCTTGCCACTACCGTCGATCGCGCCCGGCGCGTCAACCAGTGTATCGGTGCCGCTTTATTCAGGGCCTAACGATCAGGACAAGCTCAGGGCCATCGCGCCGGGACTGGAATTGGTGGTCGACTATGGCTGGCTGACCGTCATCGCCGCCCCGCTGTTCTGGGTGTTGCAGCATTTTCACGGTTGGGTCGGTAACTGGGGGGTGGCGATCATTCTGCTCACCCTCGGGCTCAAGTTGCTGTTTTATCCGCTTTCTGCGGCGAGTTACCGCTCCATGGCCAAAATGAAGATGGTCGCGCCGCGACTGACCAAGCTGCGAGAACAGTACGGCGACGATCGCATGAAGCTGAATCAGGCGATGATGGAAATGTACAAGCAGGAGAAGATCAACCCCCTTGGCGGCTGTCTGCCGATTGTCGTCCAGATTCCGGTATTCATTTCACTTTACTGGGTGTTGCTAGCCAGCGTGGAGCTGCGTCAGGCGCCGTTCTATGGCTGGATTCACGACCTTTCGGCACAAGATCCGTATTATGTGCTGCCGGTACTGATGATGATCTCGATGGTGTTCCAGACCAAGATGAACCCGACGCCCCCCGATCCGGTTCAGGCCAAGGTGATGATGATCATGCCGTTTGTGTTCGGCGTGATGTTCTTCTTCTTCCCCGCCGGTCTGGTGTTGTACTGGCTGGTCAACAACGTCTTGTCGATTGCGCAGCAATGGCAGATCACCCGCATGGTCGAGGGTGCCAGGAAAACCGCAGTCGCCAAGCGCTGACAGGAGTCCGGCGTAATGGTCGCGGCTGACACCATTGCGGCGGTGGCGACGGCACCGGGGCGCGGGGGCATTGGCGTGGTGCGGGTGTCCGGGGCGGAGCTTGGTAACTTCGCAATGGGGCTTTTGGGCTTGACGCTCGAGCCGCGCCGCGCGACGAGGGTGACCTTCCTGTTCGCTGACAAAAGTCAGATCGATGACGGGCTTGCGGTTTATTTCCCCGGGCCCGCCTCGTTTACAGGTGAAGATGTGCTTGAGTTGCATGGGCACGGTGGTCCGGTGGTGCTCAACATGCTGCTCAAGCGCTGCCTGCAGCTTGGAGCGCGACTGGCCGCACCGGGCGAGTTCACCCGGCGGGCCTTTCTTAACGACAAGATCGATCTGGCCCAGGCCGAAGCGGTTGCGGATCTCATTGACGCCGCTTCCGAGCGCGCCGTCCGCAGTGCCCGGAGATCGCTGAGCGGTGAATTTTCGGCGCAGATCGGCCGGTTGGCGCGCCAACTCACTGATTTGCGCATGCTGGTTGAAGCGATGCTCGATTTTCCGGAAGAGGATGTTGAAAGCCTTGACCGGGAGAGTGTGTTGCGCCGGCTCGAGCCGCTGTCCGAGGGCGTCGCTACAATTCTGACAAAGGCGCAGCAGGGCAGTGTTTTGCGCCAAGGCCTCACGGTCGTCCTGGCCGGCCAGCCCAATGTCGGCAAATCCAGCCTGTTGAACAGTCTTGCCGGGCAGGATCTCGCAATTGTTACTCCGGTTCCGGGTACGACGCGCGACAGCGTGCGCGAAACCATTACGCTCGATGGCGTGCCGCTTAACATTGTCGATACGGCTGGATTGCGGGACACCGATGACGAGGTCGAGAAGCTCGGTATTGCGCGCAGCTGGCGTGAGATTGAAAACGCCGACGTCTTGTTGCTGGTATGTGATGCACGCGCGGGACTTTCAGAACAGGATATTGCCATTCTGGCGAAGGTGCCGCAGCGACTGGCGCGCGTGATCGTATTCAACAAGATCGATATCGCAGGCGTCGTCGCAAAGATCGAGTCCGCCGAGGGCTTTTCCCGTGTTTGGTTGTCAGCCAAAACAGCGGATGGATTACAGGAGTTGCGTGATGTTCTGCTGGCGGTCGCCGGATGGAGTGTGCCAGGCGAAGATGTGTTTCTCGCGCGGGAGCGGCACATCGAGGCATTGCAGGCGGCGCAATCGTTTCTCGTCGCGGCAAAGCTGGAGCTTTCCCGGCCGGAGTTGTTAGCCGAAGAACTGCGACTGGCACACCAGCGCCTGAGTACGATTACCGGGGAGTTCACCGCAGATGATTTGCTGGGAGAAATTTTTTCCCGGTTTTGCATCGGCAAATAGGTAAAGGCGCGTCAATTGCGGTATTGCACACCCGGGACATGCGTGGATCGTTTACGGTCGCGGAACATCGGGACCGGGTGTCCCGCCTTTGACGCCGGATTCGGGCGGATGGCGTGACGCGCCGGTCATGGGTTCCGCTCAAGTCCCTGGCGGCATGCGCCGTCGGCGGCGCGTTTTGCCAGCTGCTTCATATTCCGCTGCCATGGATGATAGGTCCGCTGGTTGCGATGGCCATCCTCAAATTTCGCGGTATTGATTTGCCGTCGCCACGGGGTGGCCGTGAAACGGGGCAGATCATCATTGCCAGTGCGCTTGGCCTGTATTTCACGCCCATCGTCGCGCGGGAGGTGCTGGCCAGTTGGCATTTGCTTGTCGCTGCAGCGGTGTTTGCGACGGTGCTCGCCTACGGTGGTGCATTCTTCTTGTGGCGTTTTGCCGGTGTGGACCGGACAACGGCGTTTTTTGCCAGCGTGCCGGGCGGTGCGGCTGAAATGTCCAATCTTGGCGAGCGCTACGGGGCGAAGACGGACCGGATCGCTGTTGCACAGTCGCTGCGCATCGTTTTTGTAGTCGTTCTGGTGCCGGTCGCAATGACGGTTCTGGGGACGCACGGCAGCGACGTGTTTCTGCCCACGATGCAGTCCGTTGATGCCGGGGGGCTGGCCTTGCTGCTTGGGCTTGGCACGGCGACCGGGTGGTTGCTGCGCTTGCTGCGCATTCCCAATCCCTGGTTTCTGGGTGCGCTGGCGTTGGCAATCACGCTGACGGTGCTGGAGGTGCACTTGTCGTCGATGCCGGCGTTGTTCAGCAATGTGGCGCAATTGTTGATCGGTTGCGCCTTGGGATCGCGGTTCGACCGGCAGTTCTTGCGCAGTTCGCCGCGGTTCGTAGTGGTCGTCAGCATCAGCATTCTGGGGGCGATTTGCATATCGGCATTGTTCGCGCTGATACTGGCCAAACTGGGCGGGCTATCCGTACCAACCATGGTGCTTGCGACCGCGCCTGGCGGCGTTGCGGAGATGTGCATTACCGCCAAAGTATTGCAACTCGGGGTACCGCTGGTGACGGCGGCACAGGTCACGCGCGTGATCATCCTCGTTACCACCACCGCCCCGCTGTTTCGGTTCGTCCGTCATGTGGCTGGCCGTATCGGACTGCGTTAGGCCAGAATACTCAGCCACTTAGATGCAGGTCAGACGTCGTATTTGCGTGCCATCACCTTCGGCGTAAAATGTTTGCTGCTACGATATGGCCCTCGCGCTGCCAGCGCGGTTATCAGCCGGGCCGAACATATTCTTATCCAAGCGAGGACGTATGAACCAGCCACGTATTCCCCGGGCCATTGAGACGGCAGCACCGTCGTACGTGCGTCACCAGCGCCTCAAGGAATGGGTCGCACAGATTGCGGCGCTGACCAAGCCCGAGCGCGTGGTCTGGTGCGACGGTAGCGAAGAAGAATACGATCGTCTTTGCGCCGAGATGGTCGATAGCGGAATGATGAAGCGGCTCAATCCGAAGCTTCGTCCGAACAGCTATCTCGCCCTGTCGGATCCTGCGGATGTCGCCCGCGTTGAAGAGCGGACCTTCATCAGCTGTGAGCATCAGGATGACGCGGGTCCGACCAACAACTGGGTAGCGCCCTCTGAAATGCGCAAGACCATGGATCGCCTGTTCGACGGCTGCATGCGCGGCCGCACGCTGTATGTGATTCCGTTCTCGATGGGGCCGCTCGGCTCGCATATCGCGCATGTCGGCGTGGAACTGAGCGATTCGCCATATGTGGTGGTGAGCATGAAAATAATGACGCGCATGGGTAAGGCGGTCTTTGACGTGCTTGGCGACGATGGATATTTCGTTCCTTGCGTGCACTCGGTCGGCATGCCACTCCAGCCGGGCCAGCAGGACGTGCGCTGGCCCTCGAACAAGGAGGAGAAGTGGATTGTCCACTTCCCGGAAACGCGTGAGATCTGGTCATACGGATCAGGTTACGGCGGCAACGCGCTGCTCGGAAAAAAATGTCTCGCCTTGCGCATCGCGTCCATCATGGCGCGAGATGAGGGCTGGCTGGCGGAACACATGCTCATTCTGGGCATCACCAGCCCACAGGGGAAAAAGGCTTATGTCGCTGCGGCATTCCCCAGCGCATGCGGTAAAACCAATCTGGCCATGTTGGTGCCGCCCACGGGCTTTGAGGGCTGGAAAGTGGAAACCGTAGGCGAGGATATTGCCTGGATCAAACCCGGCAAGGACGGTCACTTTTACGCCATCAATCCGGAAGCCGGATATTTCGGTGTCGCTCCTGGAACCAGCGTTCAGTCCAATCCGAATTGCATGACGGCCGTCGAGCGCGATACGATTTTCACCAATGTCGCAGAGACACCCGATGGCGATGTCTGGTGGGAGGGGATGACGGACATACCGCCGGCCAAGTTGACAGACTGGACAGGTCAGCAATGGACGCGAGGTTGCGGCAGGAATGCCGCCCACGCCAACGCGCGATTTACCGTGGCATCAACGCGTTGCCCGTCGCTTGATCCGCGGTGGAACGACCCGAACGGGGTACCGATAGCCGCGTTTCTTTTTGGCGGCAGGCGCACCAACACCGCGCCGCTTGTTGTCGAGGCGTTTAACTGGGAAGACGGTGTTTACAAGGCCGCGACAATGGGTTCGGAAACCACCGCGGCCATCGTCGGGCAGGTTGGCGTTGTACGACGCGATCCGTTCGCCATGATTGCTTTTTGCGGCTACAACATCGGCGACTACTTCAAGCACTGGCTGGACATCGGTAAGACAGTCCGGCATCCGCCGCATATTTTCCAGGTCAACTGGTTCCGCAAGGACCGCAACGGCAAGTTTGTCTGGCCGGGTTTTGGCCAGAATATGCGTGTATTGCGCTGGGTCGTTGAGCGCTGTCAGGGGCAGGCGCATGCGCGCGAAACAGCCATTGGCTGGGTCCCGGAGTTTGACGATTTGTCGTGGCAGGGACTGGATTTCGGCGCAGACAAATATGCTTCCGTAACGGATATTGATGCATCCGACTGGTTGAAGGAGCTTGCACTTCATGACGAGCTGTTTGCGAAGATCAAGGATCGCCTGCCAAAGCAACTGGCACTGAGCCGCGAGCTTCTCGGTATGCGTCTGGGCCGCTGACCGGCTTTTTTGTTTGTTGCGACCCTGGCTCAGGGCGGCGTGCGCGGCTTGGTTAGAATGCGAAGATGAGCCACGTATTTCATCGCAATCCGAATCACGCCTATGCGTGGGCAGTCGCCGGTGACGGTGCCTACATCATCGACGCCAATGGCAAGCGTTACCTTGACGGGTGCGGCGGTGCGGCCGTGTCCTGCCTCGGGCACAGCGACCCCGAGCTTGCCGAAG
>Ga0163150_10008024_pt1 | contig 12139 bp, 6 predicted proteins | sample OliLakLV19P2IB_FD_148628 | JGI IMG/M metagenome (GOLD analysis project Ga0163150, IMG submission 148628) | Freshwater microbial mat bacterial communities from Lake Vanda, McMurdo Dry Valleys, Antarctica - Oligotrophic Lake LV.19.P2.IB | ecosystem: Environmental > Aquatic > Freshwater > Lake >...
GACGACTTCGGCGCGGTCAATGTCGACAGCGTCGGATGGAGCGCCGACGACGGTAGCATCATATTGAGTGCCGTTGCGGAAGCCCAGGCGCAGTTGCGTGCCGGTATAGAAACCTCGAATATTCACCGCCGTTGGAAGATCACCGAGCGCCTTGTTGGTCGGCCGTGAGGGAGAGAAATCGAAGAGCCCGGGGCCGCCGCTCTCAGTGGTGAAGTTGTCGGCGCCGTAGATTCCCGCGCTGTAGGCGAGCGCTTCTTTCAGGTCGACGGCGCCGATGTCCCGGATGAATTCGCTGGTCACCACCTCGATCGGCATGGGCAGATCTTTGATGGTGGTGTTGAGTCGCGTACCAGAGATGGTGTTGGTGGCGAGATAGCCCTTGTCCTTGGACGTATCCACCCGGAACTCGGAGAGTTGGATGGGCGTTTCGGACTTGGCGGAGGGTGCAGGCTGGGCGGCGCACAGGGCGGGACCGGCAAGAGCGGCAATGCAGGCGCCGCGCAGATGGAGAAATTTTAGGGGCATAGGTGTGAGGTGACGTTCCCATCAAGTGCAGCCTTGCGCATCCTGCAAAAGCAGCGTTGCTATACGTAAACAAGATGAGTGTGCGTTCGCTTGCCCGCGAGGCCGAAGTTTCACCGATGACGGTTTCGTTGGCGCTGCGGGATCATCCGCGGATTTCGTTGGCCATGCGGGAGAAGATCCGGGCGCTCGCGGCGCGGCTGGGTCATGTGCCCAATCCTCGACTGGGGGAGTTGATGAACGAGGTGCGGCGGGGGCGGCGGCCGGAATTGCATGCGGCGATTGGCCTGATCTCACTGTATCCACGATCCGACGCGACGCACTACACGCCGCATCTGGCGCTCTCTGTGCGCGGAGCCCGGGTGCGGGCGGAGCAATTGGGTTATCGGATTGACGATTTCTGGTTGGGAGCGCCCGGGATGAACCCGCGTCGCTTTCGGCAGATCCTCGAGACGCGGGATATCCGGGGGTTGCTTTGCCTTGGAGCGTATGAATTCGATATCCCGCTGCCGAATGAGCTGCATTCCTTTGCGGTGGTCGCATTGGGGATGTCCATTCGCACGCGGGTTCACCGGGTGGTGAGTTCGCATCATCGCGATGCCTACACTCTGCTGCAGATCCTGCGCGAGCGGGGGTACGTGCGCCCCGGCTTGATCACGCAGCCGGAGTGGGAGATGCGTTCCGATCACGGTTACACCTCCGCGTATTTGCTATTTCAGGACAGGGTGTTGGGCGGCGCTCGGTTTCCCGTGTTGCGATTGCCGGAATTTGACGGAGCGGTCGTCACCCAGTGGTTGAAGCGCTATGAACCGGATGTGGTGATCATTCACCAGCCCCCCGCGTTTTTTCGCGCGTTCGAAGCGATGGCGGCGGCGGCGGGCCTGAGTGTCCCGCGGGATTTGGGCACGGTGTTTCTCGGTGTCGATCCTCACAGCGACGATTACGCGGGCATGGCGCAGAATCACGAACGAATCGGAATTTGTGGTTTGGAGCTGCTGGTAGGGCGAATGCAGCAACGGGCGTTCGGTCTGCCTGATGTGCCCAAGATTGAGTTTGTCGAAGGCACCTGGGTCGAAGGGCGGACCGTGCGGCCGCGCTGAGCGATTTATTCAACGGTGGTCCCGACGGGTCCCGAGTCGGCCCGGAGCTTATCCGTGGTTCGGTTTGCGGCGCGGGTTGGATCTGACAGGGTAGCTGTCATGCCCGCGAAGAAAAAAAGCACCGGGCTGCCGCTGGCAGGCGCTGCCTTGGTCAAGGAGACGTGCCGCCGGATCCGCGCCGCCCGCAGCTACTGGGATGCGCACAATAATGGGGCATGTCGGGGCGAGCGGGCGAAGGCGCTGGCGCTCTACGAGAGCATGACGGAATCGGAGCGCGAGCAGGTGCCGCCGGTGCTGCGCGGCTGGCTGCGATACCGGAGCGAGAAGTATTTCGGTGACGCCCGCTCGAAACGTGGGGCAGGCTTGCCGATGCAGGGGCCCCTCCGGGGGGACGTCTCGTACCAAACGCCCGTATAATGTAGACGATTTTCATCACGAGGTGCGCGAAGCGCGCCGTGGTGATCCAGCTCGATTGCTTCGTCGCTCCGCTTCTCGCAATGACAGTCCAAATATCAAGGGACGTTGGTCCCAGGCATGGATTGCCACGCGTCATTCCTTAGATCGCAATGACATGGCTGATTTTCGCACCCGCAAAATGGTGGAAGCGAACGTTGACGCGACTCGCGTGCTGCCCAACGTCCAGGAATTTGAACTGAATGAACTCCGTTTTTGAACCAGCAAGGGCCACGCGCGAACTTGGGTCTTACGTCAGACCGTCATCGAAACAGCAAGGCCACGAGCGAGCTCGGGCCCTACCACCCACGGCTGAATGAACGCTTTGCCTGAAACCGCCTATACGCTTTTGCGGGATCGTTTTGGATTCGCGAAATTCCGGGACGGGCAGGAGATGGTAATTGGTCAACTGCTCGCCGGAAATTCGGCGCTCGCGGTATTCCCGACCGGAAGCGGAAAGAGTCTTTGCTACCAGCTCCCGGCGTTGTTGCTGCCCGGACTGACGGTGGTGGTTTCGCCGCTGATCGCGCTGATGAAAGACCAGGTCGACTTTTTGCAGGCGCGCGGGATTCAGGCTGCCCGCTTGGATTCGAGTGTGAGCCGGGAGTCGTTCGAAGAGATTCAGAGAGCATTGAGTGCGGGTCGTTTGAAGCTGCTCTACGTGGCTCCGGAGCGTTTCTCCAACGAGCGGTTTCTCGCGCGGTTGAAATCGCTCACGATCGATCTCCTGGTGATCGACGAGGCGCATTGCATCTCGGAGTGGGGGCACAATTTTCGGCCGGATTATCTCAAGCTCGCCCGCTACGCGCGAGAGTTGAAGGTGATCCGCGTGCTCGCGTTGACGGCCACCGCGACACCGGCGGTCGCGAAGGACATTTGTCGTGAGTTCGCCATCAAACCGGAGGCCCACGTGCACACTGGTTTTTATCGCCCTAATCTCTACCTGCGGGCCGTCACGTGTACTCCGCGGCAACGCCTCGATAATCTAATCGCTGCGCTCACCTCGCGGCCCGTGGGCCCGACGATCGTCTACGTGACGCTGCAGAAAACCGCCGAGATGGTGGCTACGGCCCTCGCTGAAGCGGGGCTTTTTGCGGAGGCCTATCACGCAGGCATGAATGCGGATGTGCGTGAAGCGGTGCAGAACCGTTTCATGGCGGCGGACGATCGCGTCGTGGTGGCGACGATCGCCTTTGGGATGGGAATCGATAAAGCCAACATCCGGGCGGTCTATCACTTCAACCTGCCGAAAAGTCTGGAAAACTATGCCCAGGAAATCGGACGGGCCGGTCGGGATGGGACGCCGTCCCATTGTGAGATTCTGGCTACGGGCGAGGATATTACCGTGCTCGAAAATTTCACGTACGGCGACACGCCCACACCCGAGGCACTGCGCGATTTGTTGAAAGAGCTGCTCGCGGAACGATCGGCAGGCGACATGTTTGATGTATCCACTTTTGAATTATCGGCGAAGCACGACATCCGGCAGCTGGTGGTTTCGACGGCGCTGACCTATCTGGAACTGGACGGCTTCATCGAGGCGACGGCGCCCTTTTATACGACCTACCAATGGAAGTTCCAGCGACCGCCGGAGGAGATTCTCGCTCGGTTCGAGGCGGAGCGGCGCTCGTTTCTCGAGCGGCTATTCGGGTTGGCGAAAGTGGGACGCACCTGGAACTCGGTCGTTCTCTCTGACGCCGTCGAGGCGCTGGGCGAAAACCGGGAGCGGGTGGTGAAAGCGCTGACGTACCTCGAAGAGAAGGGTGATCTCGAGTTGCAGGTAGCGGGCGTCCGTCAGGGTTATCGGGTAATACGGGCGCCGGATGATCTCAAGGCCGTGTGGCAGGAATTGCGCCGCCGGTTTGCGGCGCGGGAGAGCAGCGATCTCGCGCGCGGCCGCGGAGTCGTGGAGCTGTTGGCGGCGGAGGGGTGCCTGGTGCGCGGGTTGATTGGTTACTTCGGCGAAGAGTTGGGACGTGATTGTGGACACTGCGGCCGGTGTGCGAGCGATCCGCCGGTGCGGCTGGAGCGGGAGTCGGAGGAGTTTATCATCCCCGAGGAAGAGTTGGCGGCGCTACAAGCCCAGCATCCGCGGGCTCTCGGGGGAGCGCGTCAGGTGGCGCGGTTTCTTTGTGGGATCAGTTCGCCTGCGCTCACGACTGCCAAGCTGACTCGCCACCCACAATTCGGCGCCGCGGCCAAGGTGCCGTTTGCCCAGGTGATGGCGCGGGTGGGACGTGGTTCGTGATTCGGTAAGCGCTTGTGCTCCGAGGTGGAGCGGCTTGTCCCCAAGCCGCTGGATCGGAACAGTCGGAGGAGGAAAACCTACTTCAGCTTCGCAGCGCGTTGGGGACAACACGCTCCACCCCGAAGATTCTTAGCCGCTAAATCCCAACAAATCCAGGACGTGGCGCTCGACGTGGCGGTTCGCGCCTTCGGCGGGGAAATCATGGATGTGCAGCGCCGGATTGAAGTTGAGCTCCAGAATGCAGTACGAAGCGTCCGGGCCTTCGGCCGCGAGATCCGGGATGATCATGTCGAGCCCGCAGATGGCCGCGCCTACGACCGCCGTGGCCTGCTCCGCCCACCGTTGGTAAACGGCCGGCATCGTATCGGTGAAATCGATACTGTCACCGCCCGTGCTGATGTTCGAGTTCTTGCGCAGATGGACGATCGTGTCCGCCGGCGGCACGCTCTCCGCTCCGAGAGCCTGGCCCGCGAGGAAATCGAGCTCGATCGCGTCGAGTCGAATTCGCTCCAGCGGTTTCCGGTAGCCTTCTCCGCGGTAAGGATGCTGATTTTTTGCGGCCACGAGTTCCCGAATGGTGCTCCGGCCATCGCCCCGAACATTGGCGGGAACCCGGTGCAAGACCGCCCGGGTTTGCCCGCCGATCACCAGGAAACGGAATTCACGCCCCGCCATGAACTCCTCCACTAGCACGCTGGCATCCAGGGCGAACGCGGCCTCAAGCGCCGCGCGATACCCGGTTAGTTCCACTCCCGCCTCGAGGATCGCCACCCCTTCACCGAAATTGGTGCTGTTGGGCTTCACGACGATTTTCTGCTCCCGATACTGGGGATAGTCGGCGAGTGCAGCGTCAAGCGAGCGATATTTACCGCCCGCCGGCACACGAAGACCGGCAGCGCGCAGCACGATCTTGGTCACTTCCTTGTTCTCCATCAAAAGCGCACTGATGTACGGATCAGCGGACGTGCGCGTCGCCTGCTTGACGTATTCGGTGCGGCCGTCGCGACGCAGGACGATGAAGTTGTCCTCGGGATCGAGAATCTCAACGTCGACGCCCCGCAGGCGCGCCTCCGCGATGAGCACCTGGGTGGATAGTTCGAGCGTTTCAAGGTTCATGCGCGAGGTAGTCACGATGTTGATACGCCAGCTCCAATCCGAGTTCCAGTTGCGACGCATGTCTGGCCGCCAGAACTTCCCGGAGATGGTCGATCGGCCGCGGCCGGTTTCCTTCCCATTGCTCGCGGGCCGCGGCCACCGCCTCGCGGTAGGGAGGCGGAAGTTCTGCGGCGATTTCCGTCATCGCCTCGAAAAGCAGGCCCGCCTGTTCCTGCGCTTCCGGTCCCGGCCGGCAAAGCCCCTCGCGCAACGATGAACCACACAACGTCGACCACCGATTCCGCTCCGCGATGCGTTCGCGTTCTACCGCGGTGATCAGGGGGCTGGGGAGGAAAAGACATGCCAGCACGAACACGTGAAAAAAGTGGAGCGAGTCCGGACTGATGCCCAGGGGTGCGAACGGATCGAGGTCGAAAACGCGGAACTCGAGATAGGCGACGCCATCCCGGTCGAGGGCATCCAGCAGCGCGAAACGTTCGCCGCGCAACGTCGACGCTCCGCCGTGCTCCACGGCGCCGGGCAGCGCGGGCTTGGGCCGAATGGGACTGTAGAACTCACGCTCGTGCGCCAGCAGGGGAGCCTGAGCGGAGGCTCGCGGCTGGATCGCATCCGCAATTTTCGCGCGATATTCCGCGAGCGAATCGAAGTTCACTCCGATGGCGCGTTCGACCTCCGGTGCGAGCGCATAGCCGAGCGGACTCAGGCGTACACTGGAGATACGGTCCCGACACTGCGCGGCATCGTCCTGCAATTCGGACCGGGAATGCGCGAGCAGGTCGCGCCAGAAGGCCTCGTCTCCGGGTGGGCTCACGCCGGCCAACGCGTTGAAAACATGTTGGTGGCGGACGAAGTTTCGCAGCACCGAAAAATAGGCCGCGTTTCTCAGAGCCTGCTCCGTGGCTTGCGATTGGGTTGCCGCCCGCCATCTGGAAAAAAACTCCGGCGTGAAGGAAAAATTTGTGTGGATGCCAGAGATGACCTGTCGGGCCTTACCATGCCGCTTTTCCAGATTGCGACGGTAAACGCGTTGAGTTTCCCACTCGGGCCGGCCGGCGAACGATGCCGCCTGCACGCGTTCCGGCGCATCCCAACGTCCCGGCAAACTGAACGGCCAGAGCAATTCGGGTCCGATGGCCTGCTGCAAGCGCCGCTGCAACCGCGCCAGTTCGGCCAGCGCACTGGCGGAATCGGAGTGGGGCTGGGTAACGAGCTCGGCTTGGTTTTCCGCGAAATCCACCGAGATCTGCTTCTCCTCATTCGCGAACGGGTGCGGCGTGACCGCCGGTTGTCCATCGGGATCGGTCCGCAACACTTCCCGTTCGAGGCCCCAGAGTGCTGTCGCCAGCACGGGACCGCCGCCCGTCGCCAGGAAACAGGCGAGGGTAGAAAGCGGCGCGTGCGGTGGCCGATTTTCTTCGGTGGTTTGAATCGCGCGCATGCACAGGGTTCTGATTGATCCAGGCACGGGCGGACATGTTATTTTTTCCATTTGCCGCGGGATTCGCGGCGTTAATCCCAAGGCTCATGACCCGAATGGGTTGAATTCAGACCTCATTTTCCTCGCTGTTTTCAGTCGGTAAAGAGCTGAAATGCCCATCAACGAAAGACCTCAAGGATGCGCGAGGTGGAGCGGCTTGTCCCTAAGCCGCTGGGTGGAGGATTTCGCCGGCGAGGCATCGCGAGGCATCTAATTCATCCTGTAAATCGTGTTTCTCCTGTCTCTCGTCTTCAGCGATCGATCTCAAGCGTGAGAGTAGGACAGGATGACAAGATGACAGGATGAACGTCATCTGGACCCGAGCGGGCGAACCACTGATCTTCACGGATCGTCACTGACGGACTGGGCGTGGCTGCCATTACGGATGACGGATGACGGATGCGGCCGGGGGCGGCCGCGGTCCCAGGTTGCCGGAGGCGTGGTTTAAGGTGGAGCGTGTTTTTCCTAAGCCGCTGGGTGGAGGATTTCGCCGGTGAGACCTTGCGATACGTGGGATCCATCCTGTAAATCGTGTTTATCCTGTCTCCCGACTTCAGCGATCGAGCTCAAGCGCGGCAGGATGACAAGATGACAGGATGAACGCCGTCTCGGACCCGAGCGGGCGAACCACTGATCGTCATGGATCGTCACTGACGGACTGGGCGTGGCTGCCCTTACGGATGACGGATGACGGATGACGGATGCGGCCGGGGGCGGCCGCGGTCCCAGGTTGCCGGAGGTGGCCTCTTCACTATCGACTGGAAACAGCGAGGAACCAGACATCACCGCGTTCGATTCCGCCTCGTGTGTTGCGCCGGAATGCTCAACGGTGGCGACTTACCCCGATGAATCTGCCTCGTGCGCTCGCGTCGTTTGCTTCGTCTTTTTTCGGCTGGGCCTTCCGCCGCCTAGGGCGTGCGTCCGGAGTGGTGGGCGGCGCCGTGGTGCTGTGGGCCTTTGCCGGTTTGCGGCTGAGCGCCGCGCTCGCACCGATGATCACGATTTCCACCCCGATGGTCGCTCCGGAGTGGGCCAAGCTCCAGCGGCGGATCCTCGCTGAAAGTGAGGCGGCGGGCCGCGTGTATGCGGAAAAGTATTACGATGACCGCGGTTACTTTCAGCATTTCGCCCGCTGGGGAGCGAACGACGGCCCCGATGATGCCTTCGAGAATTTTGCGGGTTGGCCCGAGCTACACGCGTTGGGCGCGAGCGATGAAATTCAGCGTACGTTGCTGCGGACGTGGGAGGGGATGATCCGGCAGTTCACGGAGGCAAAAACAACGCAGGTGCCGATCGCGCGCGAGGGGATGTTCCACCAGGATTTTTGCGTGCAGTCCGACTGGATGCACCATGGCGAGTTACTCCGTACGTTCAACGTGTTGGCGCTGACGGTGCCGACCCTGCCGAATTTTCAAACCCGCGCCCGTCGCTTTGCGGGTTTCTACATGGGCGAAGCTCCGGAGGCACCGAATTACGATCCGAAGTTGAAGCTCATCCGTTCGATGTTAAATGGCAGTCGCGGGCCGATGCTGCGTAAAGCAACTCCGATCGATTGGGTCGGAGATCCGTTCGATGTTTCCCAATTTGTCGCGCTTCACGGCGAAAACACCTTTGCTCAGTTTCTCGCGCATTATGAGGAGTACACCGATGTCGTCGGCGATCATTTCCTCAACCTTCCGGCGACGGGTCTGCCGTTCAACGCCTACCTGCTGGCGAATGAGCCGAAGTACAAAACGTGGATCGTGGACTACATGAATGCCTGGCTGGGGCGGATGCAGCAAAACGGCGGGATCATTCCAAGTTACGTTGCGCTGGATGGGAAGATCGGTGGGCCGGATAACAAATGGTGGGGCAACGCGTACGGCTGGGGCTTCAGCCCTTTGAATCCCGTCACCGGTCGGCGCGAGGACCGAAACCGGATTCCGCGCGCGCTGGTTGGTTTCAACAACGCATTACTGGTGACGGGAGATCAGCGCTATGTGGATGCCTGGCGTTCGATGCTCAACGCGGTGAATGCGCAGGCGCGCGCGATTGACGGTATGAAAGAGTATCCGACGATGCACGGGGCCAACGGCTGGTATGGCTGGAAGCGCGAACCGTGGGCCATTGGTGCGCTCGAAGTCTGGTATTGGTCCATGCTGCCCACGGACCGACCACGAGTCGGGGATAATGCCTGGGTCAGGTTCCTCGAGGGCAGGAATCCCGACTATCCCGAGACGATTTTGCGCCGTGATCTGGCGAGCATTCCCGCCAAACTCGCGGCGATGCAGCGCGATCCGCTTCCGCCCGAGCGGCGGTTGGCCGACAATGCGATGGCGTATAATCCGGCCGCGGTCACAGGGTTGATTCAATTGATGTGGGGCGGACTCGTGCCGGGCCGGGAAGGGAGCGTATTGAATGCGCGGTTACGTTACTTTGATCCGGTTCGCCGCCGCGCCGGGGTGCCCGAAGACGTGGGCGCATTGGTTTCCGAAATGACGGCTGAGCGCACGGTTGTGACGCTGGTCAATCTGAGCGCGAGCTCGGGCCGCACCGTGGTGGTGCAGGCGGGCGGTTATGGAGAGCACCAATTTCTGTCGGTCGAACAGGACGGGAAAGCGCGCACCCTGAACGCCAAGGACTTCACGGTGCAGCTGGCACCGGGCGCTGGAGCCACGCTGACCTTGAAGCTGAAACGGTACGCGAATCCCCCGACGGCGCGTTTTCCGTGGGATCGAACGGGCCAGTAATACCAATCGCCCGTATAACGTAGAAGATTTTCATCACGAGGTGCGCGGAGCGCGCCGTGGAGATCCAGCTCGATTGCTTCGTCGCTCCGCTTCTCGCAATGACAGTCCAAATATCAAGGGACGTTGGTATAATCCGGGTTCATCCGGCGAGACCGAAACTGCCCCGTTGGGTCCGGGCCTGGCTTCGATTGAGCAAAGTAATTTACCGAATGCGAATTCTGGCTATCGCGCGCTTGCGCTTCGTCGAGATGCACCGCAATTTCCCGCATTCCCCTTAGTACCGGTTGCCGCGCCGTGAACGCGTTACCGGAAGTTTTTGCCTCATGCCTTTTCCGACTGTCTCCTCCCTCCCAAACCGCACTGCTCTCCCGCACGCAAGATTGTCCCATCCACAGGGAAACGCGGGTTGGGCGAGCGTGTGGATGGCGGGCGGAATCCTGGCACTTTCGGTGCTGCCACTGGCCCCGGCGGCGGGGCTCGGGAAAGGGAATGCCGAGGTGGGATCGGAAGTCAGGTCACTGGTTGAGAAATATTGTATCGAGTGCCACGACGACGGCACCAACAAGGGCAAGGTGTCGCTCGAAGGCATCGACCTCGCTCGACCCGAGCGACATCCGGATATTTGGGAGCGGGTTGTCCGCAAGCTCGACCACCGGCAGATGCCGCCGATCGGGGAAGCCCGGCCGGATGACGCTATTTATAACCGGGTCGTGGTGGCGCTGCAATCCGCGCTCGATCGCGCCGCCGCCGAGACGCCGAATCCGGGGCGGACCGACACGTTTCGTCGCCTCAATCGAACCGAGTATCAAAACGCGATTCGCGATCTGCTCGCGGTGGAGATTGATGCGTCCACGCTTTTGCCGAACGACGAGCCGAGTCACGGCTTCGACAACGTCACGGTGGGTAATCTTTCTCCGACTTTGCTCGAACGGTTCGTCACCGCCGCGCAGAAGATTGCGCGGCTCGCGGTGGGCACGCCGACCAAGGTACCGGGTGGCGACACGTTTCGCATCCGTCCGGATTTGACGCAGGAGGAGCAAGTGGAAGGTCTGCCGATCGGAACGCGTGGTGGGGCCCTGTTTGCATATAACTTCCCGCAAGACGGTGAGTACGATGTCCAGATTCGGCTCGCCCGGGATCGCAACGAACAGGTGGAAGGGCTGCGCAAGCCGCACGAGGTCGAGGTGATTCTCGATCGCGAGCGGGTGGGTTTGTTCACCGTGAAACCGCCCGGTGCCGACAAGAACGCCGAATTGGTCGATGCCCACCTCACGACGCGTCTGAAGGTGAAGGCTGGACCGCATGAGCTCGGCGTGACGTTTATCAAGGATCCGTCGGTCGTGCTCGAAACGGAGCGCAAGCCGTACGTGGCGCGTTTCAACATGCACCGGCATCCGCGCACCGCGCCGGCGTTGTATCAGGTTTCCATTACGGGCCCGTTCGAAGCCAAAGGCGCGGGCGAAACGCCGAGTCGTCGGGCCCTGTTCGGCGAGGGTTTCGTTGCGCCCAAAACTCAGGCGGAACAAGAGAGTGCCGCGCGCGGTTTGCTGGCGAAGCTCACGCGCCGGGCCTATCGCCGTCCGGTGACGGACGACGACCTGCGCAAGCCCATGGATTTCTTCCGGGCCGGAATGGCTGACGGCGGCGGTTTCGAGGGCGGCATCGAGAATGCCGTGAGTGCCGTTCTCGTGAGTCCTAACTTCCTGTTTCGCATTGAAACGGATCCGCCGGGCTCGCCGGCGGGATCGGTGTATCGCATCAGCGACCTCGAGCTTGCCTCGCGTCTGTCGTTTTTCATCTGGAGCAGCGGACCGGATGACGCGCTGCTCGACGCCGCCACGCGAGGTGAATTGCGCCGCCCGGATGTTTTGGAGCAACACGTGCGGCGCATGCTCGCGGACCCGCGGGCGGACAATCTGGTGACTAACTTCGCGGCGCAGTGGCTTCACCTAAGAAACCTGGATTCGGCTGCCCCGGATTCGCGACTATTCATCGAATTCGACGATAACCTCCGCCAGGCATTCCGGCGCGAGACCGAGCTCTTTTTCGAGCACATCCTTCGCGCGGATCGACCCGTGACGGAGCTGTTGGCCGCGGATTACTCGTTCGTGAACGAACGCCTCGCGAAGCATTACGGAATTCCGCACATCTATGGCAGTCACTTCCGTCGCGTTTCATTCGGCGATGATCCCGCCCGGCAGCGCGGCGGGCTCCTCCGTCAGGGAAGCATTTTGACGGTGACGTCGTACGCGACGCGTACGTCGCCGGTGATTCGCGGAAAATGGGTGTTGGACAATCTACTTGGCACGCCCCCTCCGCCGCCCGCTCCCGATGTGCCCGCGCTCGACAGCAAAGAGACCATCTCGGCGCAGCTCACGGTGCGGGAGCGACTCTCCGCGCACCGCGCCGACCCCGCGTGCGCCAGCTGTCACGACATCATGGATCCGATTGGATTCGCGTTTGAAAACTTCGACGCGGTGGGACGCTGGCGGAC
>Ga0163150_10008025_pt1 | contig 12137 bp, 12 predicted proteins | sample OliLakLV19P2IB_FD_148628 | JGI IMG/M metagenome (GOLD analysis project Ga0163150, IMG submission 148628) | Freshwater microbial mat bacterial communities from Lake Vanda, McMurdo Dry Valleys, Antarctica - Oligotrophic Lake LV.19.P2.IB | ecosystem: Environmental > Aquatic > Freshwater > Lake >...
CCACCACCACATGCGGAAAGCCCTAAAACCACCAGCCCGATGACACCCGCGGCCAAAGCGCCCCAGGTTTTAGTGCCGACTGATTTGACGTTCCACATAAGTATGGCTCCGACGGTCTTGTTGTTTGATGCCAGCATGTCCGGTTTGCTCCAATTTGATCATCGCAAATCTCCCATTGCGAAAATCAGATTCAGTGTGATATCACCAGCCTTTGCTCCTGTAGCTCTCATTATCCACTGCAAAGTTGGCTTCTGCAATGCAACACGTTGCGGGTATGCACCCTGACCACATTCGCCGCTCCACACCCAGACTTGATACGATACCGGCCAAGGTGCAAATAAGGATATTTCTTGATTGGCGATTCGCCATCCCCTTGGCACGGATCAGCGCCGGCAACACACTACAACATGACAACCCCCATTCGCTACCTGCTGATCTCCCCCTGCCGCAACGAAGCCGACTTCATGCGGCAGACCCTCGACACGGTCATCGGCCAGTCGGTCCTGCCGGCAAAGTGGGTCATTGTTGACGACGGGTCCACGGACGACACGCCACGAATACTGGCTGATTACGCGGGGCGCCACCCCTGGATCCAGATCGTCACCCGCAAAGACCGGGGGCACCGCGCCGTCGGCCCGGGTGTCATCGAAGCCTTTTATACCGGTTATGCCGCGGTCAACCCCGACGATTACGACTATCTCTGCAAACTGGATCTCGACCTGCGGCTGCCACCCCGCTACTTCGAAATCCTGATGCAGCGCATGGTGGCCAATCCAGCCATTGCCACCTGCAGCGGCAAGGCCTATGTTGAGGAAAACGGTCACTTAATTGACGAAAACCATGGCGACGAAACTTCCCTGGGCATGACCAAGTTCTACCGCGTGTCCTGCTTCAAGACGATCGGCGGTTTCGTGCACGAGGTGATGTGGGACGGCATCGATTGCCATCATTGCCGGATGAAGGGCTGGATCGCCTGCAGCTGGAACGAGCCTGAACTGCGCTTCATCCACCTCAGGCCAATGGGTTCCAGCCAGCAAAGCATCTACACCGGGCGCATGCGCCACGGCTATGGGCAGTACTTCATGGGCACCGGCTTCCTGTTCATGCTGGCGAGTGCCGTCAACCGCGTCGGCGAAAAGCCCTATTTCCTCGGCAGCCTGGCAATGCTGTGGGGCTGGGTCAAAAGCGCGCTGCAGGGCAAGCCCCGCTACAACAACCCCGAGTTCAGGCAGTTTCTCCGCAAATACCAGATGCGCGCCCTGCTCGTCGGCAAAAAAAAAGCCATCAAGGAAATCCATCGGGAGCGCGATATTGCCGCCTGATTTCAGCAGGAATGTGCATTGCCTGTTAGGCCTGTCCTTCGATGCGATCACCCTGGCCGAAGCCGAGCTTCGGATCCGCAATGCCGCGGAACAGCGAATCCCCTGCTACCTGTCGACGCCCAATCTCAACTTTCTGATCGCCTGCCAGACCGATGCTGCGTTCCGCGACTCCGTCATCAACAGCGATCTCAGCGTTGCCGACGGCATGCCCATCGTCTGGCTGGCGAGGCTGCTCGGTATTCCCATCCACGAGCGGGTGGCCGGCTCGACGCTGTTTGAACGGCTAAGCCATGGCAGCGGCAGGAAACTCGCAGTCTATTTTTTTGGTGGTCCCGACGGGGTGGCCGAGGCTGCCTGCCGGCAACTCGCCGTCGAGAACAAGGGCATGACTTGTGCGGGCTATGAATCTCCGGGATTCGGGTCGATTGCAGACATGAGCACCGAAGCTGTTATTCAGCGTATCAATGCCAGCAACGCGGATTTTCTTGTGGTTGCACTGGGTGCGCGCAAGGGACAAGCCTGGATAGAACACAACCGCCAACGACTGAACGCCCCGGTCATCAGCCATCTCGGGGCCGTGGTGAATTTCGTTGCCGGTACGGTCCACCGCGCACCGGCATGGGTGCAAAACATCGCTTGTGAATGGTTGTGGCGGATCAAGGAAGAACCCGGGCTGACACGTCGCTACCTGTCCGACGGATGGATGTTCCTGCGCTTGCTGGTAACGCGCGCCATACCCTGCGCGTGGCTCCTGTATCAACATAAACCCGGTAGAAACCAACTACAGACTGCTACCGTCGATGTGCGCGATGATGACAGCGGGATCGTGGTGCGCTTGCGTGGCCCATGGCTGCAGGATAATCTGGCAGTGCTCCGTGAATGTTTCTCCAAAGTGGCCCTCGCCGCGAAAGACGTGCGAATCGATCTGGAACAAGTCCCTTATGTCGATATGTCGTTTCTCGGTCTTGTTCTATTGCTTTACGGCGCACAAACCAGCCATTCCCGCGGCCTGTCTTGTGGACCAGTAAATCCCCGAGTCCGCCGGATATTCGAGTATGGTGGCGGCGCGTTTTTGCTGAACGATAAAAATCATTATAAATCAATTACTTAAAGAGTTTTTCTATGATTAAAGAGAAAAAGACCCCCGGCCTCGCCGCCTCGAACATGACCGGAACCGGCCCCGGCGGACTTTCTGTCCGCGAGTTCGCGAACTGGTATCGCGAGCAGGAGCTCCGGCTATGGCAAGCGCTTGATCTGGATACCATCGACAAAATCGCCAAAGCCCTCGAAAAAGCGGAAAAAACCGGCAAGCAGGTGTTCGTCATGGGCAACGGCGGCTCGGCTGCAACGGCCTCCCACATCGCCACCGACTGGAGCAAAACCGCCGAACGCCAGGGCAAACCGCTGCTGCGCTGCCTGTCGCTGAACGACAATGTGCCGTTCATGACCGCAATTTCCAACGATCTGGGCTACGACGCTGTGTTCGTCCGCCAGCTCGAGAATCTGCTGAATCGCAACGACGTCGTGGTCATTATTTCGGGTTCCGGCAACTCGCCCAATGTCATCAAGGCCGCCGAGTTTGCGAAGAAAAAAGGGGCAATAGTCATTGGCATGACCGGATTTGGCGGTGGCAAACTGCGCAAACTTGCCGACATCTGCCTGCATATCGCGAGCGACCAATACGGCGTCATCGAAGACCTGCACATGGCGGTCGGATCGATTCTGGCGTTTTATCTGAAACAACGACGGTAAGGATGATTCACTACATTACGCTCAACGGTATCGGCCAACCCTGGGTTGCCAATGAATTGAGCGGCATTGATGCTGCCGGCGTGCCCTTCGCATTACATGCCCTGCGTCCTCCTAAGGAGGTGCTGCACGACTCCGATTGGGCTACACGGTTGAATGCCCGCACGATCGCCATCTACCCCTTGCCTGTGTTGGATCTCATCGTTTCAGTGCTGGCTGCGCCGATACTGTTTCGCAGTCGTTTTTTTGCCGGCCTCTGGAATGCCCTGTTCGGCAAACGTGAGCATTTGCGGGCGCGGGTCGCCGGGATCGCGCACTTCTTCGTCGCCTGCCATTGGGCACGCGGTATGCTGGATCGTGGCGATACTGTCTCGCACATTCACTCGCAGTGGATCAATTCCTGCGGAACCATCGGCATGTACGGGGCGTGGCTGCTCGGCGTGAGTTTCAGTTTTACCGGTCACGCGGCGGATCTGTTCCGCGAGCGCTGCGCGCTGGAAGACAAAATCCGCCGCGCTGATTTCATCGTCTGCATCTCGGAGTTCCACCGCGGGTTTTACCTCAAACACGGCGCTCGCCCGGAGCAACTCATCATCGTCTACTGTGGCATCAATCCGGAATGGTTTCATCCTCCGGACCAGAACCGGCCCGCTCAGCAGCACCCTTACCGCATCGTGTCTTCGGGAAGGCTGGTCGAGAAAAAGGGTTTTGCATACCTGATTGATGCCTGCCGCATTCTTGTCGATCAAGGCGAGCAGTTCGAATGCGTAATCGGTGGCAGCGGTGAGATCGAAGCTGAGTTGCGAGCCCAGGTCCGGAGATTGGGATTGGAAAGCTGTGTCACCATCACTGGCAAGGCGCTGCAGCAGGAAAAAATCATCGAGTTCATGCACGATGGCGACGTATACGCCCTGCCCTGCGTATGGGCATCCGACAACGACGTTGACGGGCTGCCGCAGATGCTGATGGAAGCGATGGCCTGTGGCCTGCCGGCAATCTCGACGCGGCTGGTCGGCATCCCCGATCTGATCCGGCACGAAGAAACCGGGCTGCTCGTGGCCCCGAACGACGCCAGCGAACTGGCTGACGCCATCACAAGACTGATGCGCGACCGGCCCCTCGGGGCCCGCCTGGCCGAAGCAGGACGGCTCTGGGTTTACGAACGCTTTGACCTCAAAACCTGCCTCGAACCGTTGATCGCAAAATACCGGGAGCGATTGAAAAGCAACGGGGCCATTCCGGCAAGACTGCAAAAGGATGTAACGGCATGATCATTTCGCAGACACCGTATCGCGTGAGTTTCGCCGGCGGCGGCACCGACCTCCCCGCTTTTTACCAGCAGGAATACGGCGCGGTGCTCTCCCTGGCCGTTGACAAACATATGTATGTCACGGTCAGCCCCCGCTTCGAGCCATCGACGCGGGTTGCCTATACCAAAACAGAAATTGTGGATCGGGTTGATGACCTGCAGCATGAACTGGTGCGCGAAGCCCTGAAAATGACCGGGCTGGGCCGGCATCTGGAGATCACTACCGTCGGCGATGTGCCCGGTGGCACCGGCATGGGGTCGTCGAGCACATTGACTGTTGGCGTATTGCTGGCTCTGCACGCCTACAAAGGCCAGATCGTCAGCGCCAAGAATCTGGCCGAGCAGTCCAGCCGCATCGAGATCGACATTCTCGGCAAACCGATCGGCAAACAGGATCAATACGCCGCTGCATTCGGCGGCATGAACTATATCCGCTTCAACCCCGATGGCAGTGTCGATGTGGAGCCGGTTCCGGCCAGACCGGAAACCATGCAGGAACTGCAAAAACACATGCTGTTGCTCTACACCGAGCAGCAGCGTGATGCGAATGACATTCTCAAGAAACAAAGCGAGGGCACCCGTGACCGGATGTCCGTGCTGCGCGCGATGCGCGATCTGGCGCAGGAAATGCGCATGGCCCTGGGCGGTAGCGGCGGGCTTACCGAGTTCGCGCGTCTGCTGCATGAAGGCTGGGAGCTGAAGCGCTCGCTCGGCTTCGGCATCACCACCCAGTCAGTGGATGCCTGGTACGATCAGGCGCGGAAACTCGGCGCTTTAGGTGGCAAACTGCTGGGGGCCGGCGGCGGCGGCTTCCTGTTGTTGCTCGCCCCGCCGGAGCGACACAAGCTGATCCGTGACGCACTGGGCAATCCTCGCGAACTGACCTTCGGTATCGACCGCCGTGGTGGTCGTGTCATATTTATCAGTGATCATCAGCGGTTACTGCACAATCAATAAAGGAAGTCTGATGAAGGTATTAATTACAGGCGGGGCCGGATTCATCGGGTCCCATACCGCTGACGCTTTGCTGCGCGAAGGCTACAGCGTGCGTGTTCTGGACTCACTGGAGGAACCGATACACCCGGGGCACCGCGTGCCCGATTATCTGGATCAGCGCATCGAATTCATGCGCGGTGACGTGCGTGATGAAAAAGCCATGCTCGCCGCACTGCAAGGCTGTGATGTGGTCTACCACCTTGCGGCATTCCAGGATTACCTGCCGACCTTCAGCCGGTTCTTTGACGTCAACGTGACCAGCACGGCATTGATCTACGAACTGATCCTGCGCGAAAAGCTGCCCGTCAAGAAGGTCATCGTCGCCTCCAGTCAGGCCGCCCTCGGCGAAGGGCTGTATCACGACGCATTGGGTAAACCCGTGCTGCCGGATATCCGCCCGACGGAACAACTGGAACAGGGCGAATGGGAACTTCGCGCACCCGCCGGCTTCTCCGGCCCCTTGCAGTGGCAACGTACCGACGAAACCGTGGCCAATCCGCAGAACCAGTACGGATTAAGCAAGATTGCCGAAGAACGCGTGGCACTGTCACTGGGCAAGCGCTACGGCGTGCCGACGGTGGCCATGCGTTATTCCATCGTCCAGGGACCGCGACAGAGCTTCTACAACGCCTACAGCGGCGCGTGCCGCGTGTTCAGCCTGAGTTTCCATCTCGGCCGTGAACCGATGATCTACGAAGACGGACAGCAGATCCGTGATTTCGTGAACATTCAGGACGTGGTGGACGCCAACCTGCTCGTGCTGCGCGACGCGCGTGCCGATTACGAGATGTTCAACGTCGGCGGCGACAAGCCGTACACCGTGCTCGAGTTTGCTGCGGCTGTGGCGCAAGTCTTTGGCGCCAGTGGTTATGAACCCAAGCCTTGCGGCAAATACCGTTTCGGAGATACCCGACACATCTGCTCAAATGTCAATAAAATCAAGGGATTAGGATGGACTCCCAAACGTTCCATCCATGACAGTGTCGAGGCCTACAAGGGCTGGCTGAGCACAGCAGACAACGCAGCCGACATCCTCGATTACTGCAACCAGCAGATGGTAAAGCTGAACGTGGTGCGCGACGTGGCCAAGGCGTGAGCACGGTCGGGCACAACCGCCGCACCAAGGCCCTGCTACTGGCCGGCGGACTGGGCACACGGCTGCGCCCGCTCACCGATACGGTTCCGAAATGTCTGGTCGAGATTGCCGGACGCCCGCTGCTCGACTACTGGTTCGACGCACTGGGCAAAGCCGGCATTCATGACGCGCTGATCAATACCCATCATCTGCCGAAGCCCGTGCGCCGGTTCATCGCAGAAAAAAACCGCCAGGGTTTCCACGCCACTGAGACCTGCGAAGCCGTGCTGCTGGGCTCGGCCGGAACCATCACGGCCAATCGTGGCTGGGCAGACGAAGCCGACGATGTGGTGATTATTTATGCCGACAATCTGTCGGACGTGGATTTGACTGGACTGCTGTGCGCACACCGCGCTGGTGGCGAAGCCATGACCATGCTGCTGTTTCATGCACCCAACCCGAAGACCTGCGGCATCGCGGAACTGGACCACTCGGGCCGGATCATCGCTTTCGAGGAAAAACCGGCTGAGCCGAAATCGGACATGGCCAATGCCGGGATTTATGTGGTGACGGCGGCGGCATGGCGCGAAATCGCCGATCTGAGTGCATTTGATTTGGGATTCGACGTGCTGCCGCGATTCGTCGGCAGGATGCGCGGGCACCTGCATGCCGGATACCATCGGGACATTGGCACCTTGGACGTCTTGGCTGCCGCTCAGGAAGTCGCACCGGCCTTGTTTGACAAGCGATAACACATTCAAAAACAGGAAGGAATGCAGCAATGAAAATATTCGTCACCGGGGGCGCGGGATATGTCGGCAGCGCGTGCCTGCGCATGCTCCTGGCAGAGGGGCACGATGCGCTGGCCTATGACAATCTGAGTGAAGGCCATCCTGAAGCCGTGCCCGGCAACCGCCTGGTGGTGGGCGACATCCGCGATACACCGGCCGTAATCAAGGCGATGAAAGACTACGCGCCCGATGCCGTCATGCATTTTGCGGCGGCAACCTACGTCGGGGTTTCCGTGGAAAACCCCGAGTTTCATTACGACAATAACGTCGGCGGCACCTTGAGCCTGCTGCGTGCGATGCGCGAGGCAAAAGTCAATCGCATGTTGTTCTCCAGCACCTGTGCGACCTATGGAGACAACCCCAAACTGCCGATGACCGAAGAGACGGTACAGTCACCCTGCAGTCCCTATGCTCGTACCAAAATGACTGTTGAATGGATGATGCGCGATTTTGCCCACGCCTACGGTCTGGGTTTCACCATCCTGCGTTACTTCAATGCCTCGGGCGCAGACCCAGACGGTGAGCATGGCGAACACCATGATCCTGAAAACCACCTGATCCCGCTGGTGCTGGAAGTCGCCCTTGGGAAGCGGGACAAGATCAAGCTGTTCGGCAACGACTACCCTACTCCAGACGGCACCTGCATCCGCGACTACGTACACACCACCGATCTGGCCTCGGCACATCTGCTCGCGATCGCAGCAACCACACCGACTACCGCCGAGGTCTATAACGTCGGAACCGGCAACGGCCAGTCAGTCATGCAAATCCACGCCGCCTGCGAAAAAGTCACCGGAAAAAAAATCCCTTATGAAATCGTGGCGCGTCGCCCGGGTGATCCGCCGGCTTTGGTGGCCGACCCGGCAAAGCTGAAAACAAAACTCGGCTGGAAACCCAAATACCCGGATATCCTGCCGGTTGTTGAAACGGCCTGGGCATGGCATCAGCGCTATCCCAATGGCTATATTTCGCGCCCTGCGTCCACTACAGGGAATACGCATTGAAATGTCTATTTAAAACCGGCGCATGAGTACCCTGCACCCGCCAGTCAAACGTCTCAACAGAGTCCTGATTAACAGCCTGTGCGTTCAGGCGGCTGCGTCTCCTCGCCAACGCGCCGCCTTCAATCTCCATGAGACATCAGCCGACCCGGTTCAGCGTTTTCTCAACGTCATGCAACCGGGCACCTATGTACGCCCTCACCGCCACGCTGGCCCGACAAAGTGGGAGCTGACGGTAGTGCTGTCCGGACGGGTTGTGGTGCTGCTGCTGGAGCCCGATGGTGTTGTTCGCGAACGTATCGAGCTCGATGCATCAGGGCCGGAACGGGGTGTGGAGCTGCCACCAGGCGTGTGGCATACCTGCGCGGCGCTGTCCCCTGCTGCCGTGTTGTTGGAGATCAAACGTGGTCCCTACAACGCACAGACCGACAAGGATTTTGCCGCTTGGGCACCTCCCGAGGGAGAAACGGAATGCGCGAATTTCGAACTCCGGTTCCGTGCGGCGCAACCGGGAGACCGCCTAGCTGCAAGGCCTCCCCGGGACAGCCAGTCCGCCCTTTGCGACGAATGAATATTTTCGCGGCGTGGTTGCTGGGTTTCATGCTGTGCCTGCACAACACTGCCGGGTTCGCGGATCAATTAGTCTGGCAGAGCGGCTTCGAAAAAGGTTTTCCCGGCGGAGAATGGCTCGATCTGGATAACGGATCGTACTCCACTGCAGGCACAATGCCCGCAGGCCGCACATCAGCCTGGGCCATCGTCAATCGCCGTTCCGGCGAACCGGTTTTTTCGGGCGACCATGCTTACAAGGGTTGGATCACCGGCCCGTCCGATTTGAGCCACCGCGCCTACCCGGTGATCCACGCCGACGTTCCGACGCCACTGATCAACACGTTCATGGTTTATCTGGATGCCGATTACGCACGAATGTCATCCACCGAATGGATTCATTTCGGCACCTGGGGTAACCACGACCCGGACACGAAAACCGGAAACTGGGCCTTGCACACCATGGCCGTCCGCGACCGTAAACTGGAGTTTGCCCATGTTTCACCATTCCACGGCGAATACATCGGCCCCGGTTCACAAGCTGATTTCCCTTTACGGCGCTGGGTGCGCTTCACGGTGTACATGCTTTATCAGGGGACTGCAGGGTTGGTACAAGTCTGGCAGGACGGTGTGCCTGTGCTCCGGGCAAAGGTTTCAAGTCTGAGAAATAATCCGGGAACGCGGCTGCGCACGGCGCATTGGGGGATGTACGGTTCCGGCACTCTGGACCAGGGCATCCAGTACAACGATGACATTCTGATCTGCTCACTCAGCAAACCATTGACTGATCTTGTCGTCGAACCTCGCTGCTCCGGCGCTCAACCCAGCAACTGAATAGGCGCAACATGCATCAGCCAGCCCTATCCGGAGGGTTACCGTGAATCGCCGCCCCGCCTTGTTTCTCGATCGCGACGGCATCATCAACGTTGACCACGACTACGTGTTTCAGCAGGAGAATTTTGAATTCATCGACGGCATATTCGGACTCTGCCGTCACGCCAGCCGTTTGGGCTACCGGATATTTGTGATCACCAATCAGGCCGGAATCGGGCGCGGCTATTACACGGAGCAGGATTTTCTCGATCTGACGGATTGGATGTGCGGGGTGTTCAAGTCCGAGGGCGTCGATATCGACAAGGTTTACTTTTGCCCCTTTCATGCCGAACACGGAATCGGCAAGTACAAAATCGACTCGCCATTCCGCAAACCCGGGCCGGGCATGATTCTGCAGGCAGCCGCTGAGTTCGAGATCGACCTTCCGGGTTCCGTGCTGCTGGGTGACCGGGAATCAGATATCCAGGCAGGCATTACTGCCGGGGTTGGCCGCAATCTGCTGTTGCGTGCTGCAGTGGCAGGACATCCCACCCCCTCGACCCCGTATACCGTGGTTAGCCGTTTCTCCGACGTTGAGCAAATACTCACGGCTACAGCCTGTTGTAGGGCGGGAGGAACGTAGTGGATCCCGCCTTCCGTGATATAGCCACTGCTGAACGGCGGGATGCGCTGCGCTCCTCCCGCCCTACAACTACAACAGCTTCCTGAATGCCGATTTCCGGGCAAATTTTCGTAGGGCGGGAGCATCCCGCCTTCTGTGGGATGGCCACGACCCAACGGCGGGATGCGCTGCGCTCCTCCCGCCCTACAACTACAACAGCTTCCTGAATGCCGATTTCCGGGCAAATTTTCGTAGGGCGGGAGTATCCCGCCTTTTGTGAGATAGCCACGACCCAACGGCGGGATCCACTTCGTTCCTCCCGCCCTACAACAACAAATCACCGTAGAAGTCGTAATCGTAGGGCGGGAGAATCCCGCCTTAGGTGGGATGGCCACGGCTGAACGGCGGGATGCGCTGCGCTCCTCCCGCCCTACAACTACAACAGCTTCCTGAATGCCGATTTCCGGGCAAATTTTCGTAGGGCGGGAGCATCCCGCCTTCTGTGATATGGCCACGACTCAACGGCGGGATTTGCCTGGAGGTCAGTATCCCCAGGGAAATGATGAGGCAAAGAAGACGCTTCTATAACTCATTAATTTGCTATATATTGAGTTATAGAAAAAGGCGCTATAGCTCATGGAATGGAACTGGCAACAAAGCGATTGGCCGCAGTTCGCCCACAAAAAATCAGCTCTTGCTGATCTGGAGAACCGCTTTTTACATCAATCCGGCGTCTTTCTGGGTGCGCTGAAGCATGTCAGCACAGAAGACAAAAACACGCTCATCGTTGATCTGATGAGCATGGAGGCCTTGAAAACCTCCGAGATCGAGGGTGAGAACCTCAACCGGGACAGCCTGCAGTCCTCTATTCGGCAAAACTTTGGTCTTGAAGCTAAAAACAAAAATATCCCGCCTGCCGAACAGGGCATAGCTGAGGTGATGGTTGATCTTTACAAGACGTTCAACGCGCCACTTTCGCATTCACAGCTTTTTGCATGGCACAAGATGCTGCTGAAAGGGCGCAGAGACCTCAATCCCGGTGCCTACAGAACGCATGCAGCCCCGATGCAGGTCGTGTCCGGTGCCCTGCACAATCCTGAAGTGCATTTTGAACCGCCTCCGTCAAAAGCCATGCAGCGCGAGATGACGCGGTTTATCCAATGGTTTAATAACACGAAGCCTGACGGCAAAACCCCCTTGCCCGCCCTGACCCGCGCTGGCATTGCCCATCTCTACTTTGTTTGCATCCATCCCTTTGAAGATGGAAACGGGCGTATCGGCCGCGCCATCGCCGAAAAAGCACTGTCGCAATGCCTGAGGCAACCCACATTAATAGCCCTGTCGCATGAGATTCAGGAGCGCAAGAAGGCCTATTACGAGCGCCTTGAGAAAAACAATAAAGACAATGAAATCACAGACTGGCTGGTGTATTTCGCCAATACCACCCTTAAGGCGCAGGATTACACGCAAAAACTGATTGACTTTCTGATCGGTAAATCCAGGCTTTACGTGAAACTGCGCGGCAAGTTGAATGAGCGGCAGGAAAAAGTGCTCGCACGCTTGTTCCGCGAAGGCCCGGAAGGTTTCGAGGGCGGGCTCAACGCAGAGAAATACATTGCCATTGCCAAAACCTCCCGCGCAACAGCCACGAGGGATTTGCAGGACTTGGTCGAACAAGGCGCACTGCTGAGAACCGGGGCGCTGAAACATACGCGCTATTGGCTGAATATCAGCTAAGGTTCAGCGCGTCCCTTCCGCTTTGGGCCTGCGGTGGTTTTCCGCTCAGGCGCAGGAAAATGGCACTTGGAGAATTCGGGCTTTACAAAGCCATGCTGCGGGCGATTTTTAATGAACTTCGATTAGCGGCGGCATTAACGCAAAGGCGCAAAGGAAAGGGATGACCGGACTTC
>Ga0163150_10008026_pt1 | contig 12137 bp, 11 predicted proteins | sample OliLakLV19P2IB_FD_148628 | JGI IMG/M metagenome (GOLD analysis project Ga0163150, IMG submission 148628) | Freshwater microbial mat bacterial communities from Lake Vanda, McMurdo Dry Valleys, Antarctica - Oligotrophic Lake LV.19.P2.IB | ecosystem: Environmental > Aquatic > Freshwater > Lake >...
ATGACACTCTATCCCGGTTTTGAAACCGGCGGCTAAACGCACTCCCACCTTTCGCTTCCCCCAACCCCCACGCACCCTCCATGTCTCCGCATCAATCCCAGGAATGGCTCGAGGCCGACGGCCTCGGCGGCTTCGCCTCCGGCACGGTCGCCGGCACCCGCACGCGCCGCTACCACGCCCTGCTCCTGACGAGCGAACACGGTCCCGCCGGTCGCCGCACGCTCGTTCACGGGCTCGACGCGTTCGTCACCACGCCCGACGGCGAGTTTGCGATCAGCTCGCAGCAGTATCAGCCGGGCGTCATCGCCCCCGACGGCGCGGACCACATCCAGAGGTTTTCCATCGAACCGTGGCCGCGCTGGATCTTCGCGTTGCCGGACGGCACGCTCGTCGCGCAGGAGATCTTCGTGCCGAAGGGACTTCAGGCCACGGTCGTCATCTGGCGGCTGCTCACGGCGAAGCCCGGCGTCACGCTGCGCGCACGGCCGTTTCTCTCGGGTCGCGACTATCACGCCACGCATCACAAAAACGGCGCGTTTCGTTTCGACGCCGAGACGCATGGCGAACGCGTCACGTGGTCGCCCTACGCCGGCGTCCCCGCAATCCACGCCTTCGCCAACGCCGCCTACATGCACGAGCCGCAATGGTATGGTAACTTTCTTTATGCCGAGGAACGCGCGCGCGGTCTCGACGACACCGAGGACCTCGCGTCGCCCGGCGTTTTCACGTGGAACCTCTCCGCTAGCGAGGCCGTCGTCATCTTCGCGCACAACTCCGCCGTCGCCGCGCTCCAAGCCGAGCCGCAGCCCGTGCTCGCTACCGTCGCCGCACTCGCGAATCGCGAGCAACGTCGCCGCGCCGCGTTTCCGACGCCGCTGCATCGCGCGGCCGATGCCTACCTCGTGCGGCGCGGCACGGAGCAGACCATCGTTGCGGGCTACCCATGGTTCACCGACTGGGGGCGCGACACGTTCATCGCGTTGCGCGGGCTCTGCCTCGCGACCGGTCGCCTCGCCGACGCCCACGGCATTCTCTTCTCGTGGGCGGGCGCGATTTCCGAGGGCATGGTGCCGAATCGGTTTCCCGACCATGGCGAGTCGCCGGAGTTCAATTCCGTCGATGCCTCGCTCTGGTTCATTGTCGCCGCGCACGAGTTCATGGCCGCTGCGGCGCACGCCACGCCCGCCCTGCCCGCCGCCGAGCGGGAGTTTCTCCAACGCGCCATCGAGTCGATTCTCGAAGGCTACTCACGCGGCACGCGCCACCGCATCCGTGCGACGGACGACGGTCTTCTCGCCGCCGGCGAGCCCGGCGTGCAGCTCACATGGATGGATGCAAAGGTCGGCGACTGGGTCGTCACGCCGCGCATCGGCAAGCCCGTCGAGATTCAGGCGCTCTGGCTCAACGCCCTCTGGATCGGCGCGCAATTTTCCAACGCGCGCTGGCGACCGTTCCTCGACCGCGGGCTCGCGTCGTTTCGCGATCGTTTCTGGAATGAGCGCCCTGGCTGCCTCTACGACGTGATCGACGTCGATCACGAGCCGGGCCGCGTGGACGCCGCGATTCGTCCGAATCAAATCTACGCCGTCGGCGGGCTGCCGCTCGCGCTGCTCGACGGCGCGCGCGCACAACGAGTCGTCGCCTGCGTCGAGCAACACCTGCTCACGCCGCTTGGCCTGCGCTCGCTCGCGCCCGCCGACCCCGCCTACCGTCCGCGTTACGAAGGCGGCGTGCGGGAGCGCGACAGCGCCTACCATCAGGGCACCGTGTGGCCGTTTCTCATCGGTGCGTTCGCAGAGGCTTGGCTGCGCGTGCATGGCACGGATCGCAGTTCGCGCGACGTGGCGCGACGCCGTTTCCTCACGCCCCTCCTCGCGCATCTCGACGAGGCTGCGCTCGGCCACGTCTCCGAGATCGCCGATGCCGACGCACCGCACCGTCCGCGCGGTTGTCCGTGGCAGGCGTGGTCGCTGGGAGAACTGCTGCGTCTGATCGCGCTACTCGGCCACACGCCCGTAACCAAAACCGCCGCCCGCTCTTCGCCCCGCTCCCGCGCCTGCCTCACCACTGCCACCGCCACCGCTTCATGAAATCCCCCGCAGCCCATTCCTCTCCAGAATCGCTCCGCCTCGCCGCTGCCAACGCCGGTCGCGAAGCCTGGCGCCGCTGGGGCCCGTATCTCTCCGAGCGCCAGTGGGGCACCGTGCGCGAGGACTATTCACCGCACGGCAACGCTTGGGAATATTTCCCGCACGATCACGCGCGCAGCCGCTCCTACCGCTGGGGCGAGGACGGTCTCGCCGGCGTGAGCGACGACCAATCGCGCCTCTGCCTCGCCGTCGCCCTTTGGAACGGTCGCGACCCCATCCTCAAGGAGCGCCTCTTCGGCCTCACCAACAGCGAGGGCAACCACGGCGAGGACGCCAAGGAACTCTACTACTACGTCGACGCCACGCCGACGCATTCCTATTTGAAACTGCTCTACAAGTATCCGCAGCGGGAGTTTCCCTACGCGCAGCTCGTCGAGGAGAATCGCCGCCGCGGCAAGGAACAACTGGAATTCGAGCTGCTCGACACCGGCATCTTCGACGACGACCGCTATCACGACGTCATCGTCGAATACGCGAAGAACTCGCCCGACGACATTCTCCTTAAGGTCACCGTCCACAATCGCGGCCCCGAGGCCGGCACGCTGCACGTTCTTCCGCAGCTCTGGTTTCGCAACACATGGTCGTGGCAACCCGGCGCCCCTCGTCCGACACTCACGTCCGACGGCGACCACGCCGTCATCGCGCAGCACGCCGAACTCGGCGACTACCGCTTCGACTGCGACGGCCCGGCGGAAATTATCTTCTGCGACAATGACACCAACGCCCGCCGTCATCACGGCCGGCCCGACGCCGCCGGTTTTTTCAAGGACGGTATCAACGACTGCATTGTCCGCGGCCAGCGCGATGCCGTGAACCCCGCGCGCACCGGCACCAAGGCCGCCGCGCACTTCATCCTCGACGTGCCCGCCGGGGGCAGCGTTTCCGTCCGCGCCCGCCTGCGCCCGGCGGCGTGCGACTCAGCCGGTTCGTCGACCGCCGCTTTCACCGACTTCGACGCGATCTTCACCACGCGTCTCGCCGAGGCCGACGCGTTCTACGGAGCGATCCAGCACGACCTCGCCGACGCCGACGCCCGCCTCGTGCAGCGCCAGGCTTTCGCCGGCATGATCTGGTCGAAGCAGTTTTTTTACTACGACATCCCTGAGTGGATCCGCGGCGACGCCGGCCAGCCGCCACCGCCAAGCGAACGCAAGCGCGGCCGCAATCGCGAGTGGCTTCACCTCAACAACGCCGACATCATCTCGATGCCGGACAAATGGGAATACCCGTGGTATGCCGCGTGGGATCTCGCGTTTCATTGCATCCCGCTCGCCCTGGTCGATACCGAGTTTGCCAAGCAGCAACTCGTGCTCCTCACGCGCGAGTGGTATATGCACCCGAACGGGCAGCTCCCCGCCTACGAGTGGGCCTTCGGCGATGTGAATCCACCGGTGCACGCGTGGGCCACGTGGCGGGTTTTCCAAATTGACCGCAAGCAAAACGGCGGCACCGGCGACCTCGCCTTCCTCGAGCGCGTATTTCACAAGCTCATGCTCAACTTCACCTGGTGGGTGAACCGCAAAGATGCGCACGGTCGCAATATTTTCCAGGGCGGCTTCCTCGGCCTCGATAACATCGGCGTCTTCGATCGCAGCGCGCCACTCCCGACCGGCGGCCACCTTGACCAGGCCGATGGCACGAGCTGGATGGCGATGTATTCGCTCAACCTCATGCGCATCGCCCTCGAACTTGCGCGCCACAACCACGTCTACGAAGACATCGCCACGAAGTTCTTCGAGCATTTCCTCTCCATCGCCGAGGCGATGAACAACATCGCCGACGAGGGTCTCGGCCTCTGGTGCGACGAGGACGAGTTCTACTACGACGTGCTGAATCTCCCCAACGGCCACTCGCGCGCGCTCAAGATTCGATCGATGGTCGGCCTCATTCCCCTCTACGCCGTCGAGGTGCTCGAGCCTGCGCTGCTCGACGAGTTGCCTGAATTCAAACGCCGGCTGGAGTGGTTCCTCGCGAACCGCCCCGAACTCGCGAAGCTCGTCTCGCACTGGAATCAGCCCGGCGCCGGGTCGCGCCGTCTCCTCTCGCTCCTTCGCGGCCACCGCATGAAATGCCTGCTGCGCCGCATGCTCGACGAAACCGAATTCCTCTCCGAATACGGCATCCGCGCTCTCTCGCGCCACCATCTCGACACGCCCTACGAGTTCAACTCCGACGGCATTCGCATGGGCGTGTCCTACGAGCCGGCCGAGTCCTCGTCCGGTCTCTTCGGCGGCAACTCCAACTGGCGTGGCCCGATCTGGATGCCAGTAAATTATCTCCTCATCGAATCGCTCCAAAAATTTCATCACTACTACGGCGATGACTTCAAGGTCGAGTGCCCCACCGGCTCCGGCGTCTTCCTCACGATTGAACAGGTCGCCGCCGAGCTCTCGCGCCGACTCATCAACGTTTTTCTCAAGGACGAAACCGGCGAGCGCCCCGTGCTAAAATACCACCCCAAGCTTTCCGGCGACCCGCACTTCAAGGACCTCGTGCTTTTCCACGAGTATTTCCACGGCGATACGGGCCGTGGTGTCGGTGCCTCGCACCAGACCGGCTGGACCGGCCTCGTCGCCAAACTACTCCAGCCGCGCGCGAGCGACGAGACGACGGCGCCATTTCCTCCGCCTAATACCACTATCAGGTGAGATTTGGACTTTTCCGAGGGTAGGGCCCGACCTCCGGGCGGGCCGTCGGCAGTCGCGAATAATAGACGTACCCAGCGTGGAGAGCGTTCCCAGCAGCGTGTAAAATATTCCGCGTAGCGTCGCCCGCTCAGCGAGCGACCCGTTTCAGCGAAGCCGGTTCGATTCTCCAGATGAGCCACTGTCCCTGGCGCACGACCTCGCCACTCGCCCCTACGACTTCGCCCGTCCACGGCAGCAGCGCTTCGTTGATGGCTTCACCATTCGGCCCCGTGACCAGCAAGTGCGTCGTTGCGCCGGTGCGATCGCGGGCGACGAACACCGCGGGCACGCCGCCACGCAGGCATTGCACGGCACACGCTCGATGGGCGCGGCCTTCCGCCGGATTCATTACGCCGAAATAACACTTTGAGTCCACCACCTCGCCGGTCAGCGTGAAACGCGGACCAGCCAAGTGGCGAGCAAAAGAGCCATGAGCGCGAGAGTCTGAACGTTAGCGCGCCCCGACTGCATTCGCGGAAACCGCGAGCAACTTCGCTACTTCCGCGACGATGCCCTCGACGGGCCAAAGCCGCCCGACGCCTTCGTAACCGCAGGCCTGCATGCCCTCCTCGGGCCCGATGAACGCATGGCCGCGCGCACGCAGGGCAGCGACGTTGGCCTGAGTCGCGGCGTGGAGCCACATCTTGCCGTTCATCGCCGGCGCGAACAGCACCGGCGCGCGATTCACGAGGTAAAGCGCCGTCAGGAAATCCGGCGCGAGCCCGAGTGCGCATTGCGCGAGGACGTTCGCGGTCGCAGGGGCCACGAGCAGTAAATCGGCGCGGTCAGCGAGATTCACGTGCGCGACTGTCGCCGGGTCGTCCTCGCTCCACAGCTCGTGCGCGACCGGCTGGTGCGTGACGGATTGAAACGTGAGCGGCGTGATAAATTTCTTCGCGCCTTCGGTCAGCACGGGGCACACCATGGCGCCGAGCTGGGTAAGTTTGCTGGCGAGGTCGGCGGCCTTGTAGGCGGCAATGGAACCGGTGACGCCGAGGACAATGGTTTTTCCGACAAGGGAGGCGGTGCTCATGTGAATGCAATCTCGCCCGCCGACGTCGGGGCGGCGAACATTTCCTGCGGGTCTTTGTGCAACGCCGTGTGCAAGCGAGAAACGTGCGCGTGCAGTCGCGCCGCGAGCGCCTTGCGATCGCCACCCGCCGGCTCAGCCGCGCCCCACGCCACGTAGGCGGCGATTCGTGGCAGCGTGAACAGATGGAGGAGATGCGGCAGCAGTGTCCGGTCACCCCACCAGCAAACCTCCTCCGCCACGTCGTGCCCGGCGGGCAGCCCGTAGGAAAGCGCCGCTGGCACGACAACCCAGTGGGCGGCCACGGCCGGTGCGAGCAGCGAAGACTTGAAGGGCTTCACCGTCCGGCCGTCGGTGCTCGTGCCCTCGAGAAACAAAACGACGCTCACGCCCGCAGCGATCGCCGGGGCAAATTCGGCAGCGACGCGCGCCACATCGCCGCGCCGTTCGCGATCGACAAAGCGCGTGCCGGCACCGCGCGCAAACCAGCCGAAGAGCGGCCACGAGGCCACCTCGCGTTTCGCGACGAAGACGGCCGGCCTCGTCGCGGCCAGCACGAGGATATCGAGGTAGCCCACGTGATTCGCCACAATGATCGTGCCCGGGCCCACCGACGCGGTACCGACGGCGAAGCAACGCACGCCGAGCACGCGCAGCGCACGGCGGCAGGCGACGTGCAGCCACCGCGCGCGCGCCGCGAGGTCGCGGCGGTGCCACGCGAGCGCCACCGCCGCCGAGACCAGCACCCACGCGAACGCGAGGAGCCTGCCGGTCGCACGAAAGAATGAAAGTGGCGCCGACATCAGCCGAGGATTTTTTGCAGCGCACCCATCGGCAGCGCCTGCAGATCGATCCACGTAAGAAAATCGACGGTGCTGAATTCCCGATCGATGGCCGGTTCGCCGCAGATTTTCGCGCCAAGGGCGAGATAAGCGCGCAGCAGTTTCGGCACCGGCAGCGCGACCGCATGGCCGTTGAGCGCGGAGCAGCGCCAGCCGGGGTGCGGGCGCGTTTGCAGCCACACTTCGATCAGGTGCGACGCCGCGAGTCCACGATAGGTCGCCAGCGCGGCGGCTTCGTCCTGCGTTGTCAGCGAGCTACAGCCCGTGAGGTAGCGCGCGCCATGCGCCTGCGCGTAGTGGGCAATGCCGCGCCAGAGGAGCGTGAGCACGCTGAGATTGCGATGGTCGGCGGCGACGCACGCGCGGCCGAGCTCGACGAGTTGGTTGCGGTGCTGCTCATACGGGGAAAAATGAAACTCGCGGGCACTATAATAACCGCGATGCGCCGCGGCGCTGCGGCCCGTTTGCAGCCGGTAGGTTCCGACGACGCGACCGGTCGCGCGCTCGCGCACGAGCAAGTGGTCGCACACCTCGTCAAACTCGTCGGCGTCGAGCCCGGTGGTGAACGCTTCCGACAGGCCTTCGTGCAGTTCGAGGTTGAAGACTTCAAAGCGCAGCCGCTGGGCCGCGCGGACTTCGTCGCTGTGCTCGGCGAGGGCAAGCTCGTAGCGGTGCGTCGCCGCGCTGGGGAACGTAAGCGTTTTCATGGGTTGCGCGTATGAGCCACGACGAGTCCCCAAACTTCCCGCACCGTAAGAGGAATTTTTCCGCGCGCGCGGTTTTCCGCGCCGATGGCAAACGCGAGCCGCCACTGCCGACACAACACCCGCCAGCCAAACCACACGCTGTACCTCGGATCGTAGATGCTCGTCGCTTCCGACGTGAGACCGTTCAGCTCGATAACCGTAAACTCGCCGCGCTGAAACGCCTCAAGCGAGGCGGCGCGCACATCGTAACGCCCGAAATAAAATCCATCGTGTGCGCGACTGATGCCCTCTACCGCCGACGTTAAAGCTGGCGTCACAAGGTGCGTGCCGTCGAGAAACAGCGCGCCACGCGAGTGCGTGCCGAGTTCGGAGAGCGTGACGGATTCACCGGCGGCGGGAATATCATCGAGGCGCGCCGTGTGTTTTTGAATAAAAAATTCTGCCATGCACACCGCGCGGTCGTCGGCCAGAATCAGTTCCTCCAGCGTGCGCCGGTTGTCGCCCGTGACGGAGACGAGGTGTTTGGCGGTGACGGAAAAAATTTCACCACCCGCCGCCGAGGGGCGCCGAAGGTAGAAGACCCCAAACTCGACGCCGGGCACGTAGGCTTGCGCGATCATAGGCCCCGGCCCGTCGCGCAAAGTCCGCTCGACCGTCGCGCGATCGCGGGCGATGACGACACCTGCGCCGCGTTCGCCCACGTCGGGTTTGAGTACAACGGGAAACGTCAGAGCCGAGCGACGCATGAATTCATCGACGGCGACCGTGCGTACCGCGGGCGAGCCGGGCGCAATCAAGGTCCAGCGCGCCACCGCGTCACCCGCGCGCGCAAGGCCGGCCAAAATCGAACTCTTCGATTCGCCCGCGAGCCCGCCGCCCGCCGCGATGCCGGGATTTGCGACGGTGAACAGCGTGAGGCAGCGGTGCCGCACCCCAAGCCACAGGATGTAGACCACCACCGGGGGATAGACCGCCCACATCGGCCAGAATTCCCAACGCGTAAGCCGGCGCCAGCGGCTGAGGAGCAGCCGGCGTCCACGCCACGTGCTTAACGCCATGGCGAGCCGTATCGTGAGCAGCGCGAGAAGTCCGGCAGCGAGCAGCGCGGGCACGGCGTTCGTCCACGTGCGGAAATAACGCAACGCGACTTCGCCGAACACGACCGCCGCGCCCACGAGCAGCGGCGTCCACAGCGCGCAGGCGAGCGCGAACCAGCCGAGAAATGGTCCGAGCGGCGCACGCAGCACACCCGCCGCGACATAGGTCGGCAGCCGCGTGCCGGGCATGAAACGACTCACGAAAATCAGGCTCGGGCCGCGCCAGGCAAACCAGCGCTCGGCCCGCTGCACCGCATCCGCCGAAACCCACCACCGCAACGGCGCGGCTCCGAGCGCGCTACGGCCGAAACTACGGCCAAGCCCGACGAGCAGCAGGTCGCCGGAAAAGATTCCGACAAAACACGCCCCGACCGCCGCCGCGAATTCGAGCGAGCCCTGCGCGACCAGCAGGCCCGCTGCAATGCACGCGAGGTCCTCACTCACGAGCGTCGCGACGGCGAGCGCGGCCAGCGCCCACGGGCCTCCCTCGGCGGCGGCATCCAACGCGGATTGAAGCCAGGTGTTCATCACGGCTGCCGATGGAGCAGGAGACGGACCGTGCGGACTTATTTTTTCAGCAGCTTGGGCCAGCTCACGTCAGCCTTCGCGATATTGCCGGGGACATCACCCTCCCACTTTTTTTGAATATCGCGGCTGTAGTTCAGGTAGAGTTTTTCGTTTACGATCTTCCAGGCGGCCGGATCGATCCCGGCGGTGTAGCCCTGGCTCACGGCCCACGCGCAGTAGCCGCCGTATTGCGGCGCATATTTTTCCGCGGCGGCCTTGAACGTATCGCGGTGAGCGGCACTGGCGAAACGCCAGGTGGCGCCGTTCCACTCGAAGGAGAAATCGGACACGCCCGGCACCGGCTTCGCGTCGGTGAAGTACGCCACGGGATCGTAGCCCTTGATCGCGACGCCGAAGAGCGTCGCGTTCACCGGTTTTTCGGCGCGGGCGGCGAGCGGCGCGAGCACGAGTAACGCGAGGCAGAAGCAAGGGAGGAGATTTTTCATGGGATAAAATTAGAGTCGCTCACCGACGAGCGGAAGGGTGCGGCGATAAAGCCAGAGCAGAAACGCCGTGCCGGCGAACACCACAAGCGCGAGGGCGAAGAGCAGCCCGCCGTCGTCATGCACCACGATGCCGAGTTTCGTGAGGTGAAAAAATATCGCGCCGCTGATCGTGCCGGGCGCGAGCAAAGCGCCCACGCCGACGGCGCCGGGCACGAAGAGGAGCACACTGGCGACGAGTTCGACGACGCCGGAGCCGTAGCGGCCCCACGGTTCCTGCCCAACGGTGGTAAAGATATACACCGATTCGGGCGCCCCAGTGAATTTGAAGAACAGGGTCTGGATCAAAATGACGGCGACCGCGATGCGGGCGAGCCAGCTCGCAACGAGCAGCGGTTGGGAAAGCGAAGTGGAATCTTTCATCACGGATAAGAGCATGACTCGCGCGAAGTTATTCCCGCGGATGAAAGAGGATTTCGTTTCGGGCCGCGCGTTTTTTAGATCCGCGTACTGGCGTCGATTCGTGAACCGACGGTCGTCGGTTTATTCCGCGAATTCCGCAATTATTTCGTGGTGCGTGATTTTTCTTGCTTGGGAATAATATCCGCGGAGGACACTCCCGTCTGAAAGCGCTTGATCCTCCACCATGAAGCCACCGCTCCGCTGCCTCCTCACCGCCGGCCCCACCCGCGAACACCTCGATCCCGTGCGCTTCCTGAGCAACGGCTCCAGCGGCAAAATGGGCTATGCGCTCGCTGCTGCCGCCGCCGCGCGGGGCTGGCAGGTTGATTTGGTAAGCGGCCCGGTCGCGCTGCCGGCCCCGGCCGGAGTCACGGTTCACCGCGTCGTCTCCGCCGCGGAAATGTTGGCCGCGTGCGAGACGCGTTTCGCGGCAAGCGATGTGTTTATCGCGGTGGCCGCCGTCGCCGACTACCGGCCGAAGGAAATCTCGGAGCGGAAACAGAAAAAGCAACCGGGGTGCTGGAGTTGGTGCCGACGGTCGATGTGCTCAAAACCCTCGCGGCCAAAAAACGCGCCGATCAAACCGTGGTCGGTTTCGCCGCGGAGACCAATGACGTCGAGGGCTACGCGCGCAAAAAACTTTCCGAGAAACGCCTCGACTGGATCGTCGCCAACGACGTGAGCCAGGCCGGTATCGGCATGAACGCCGACAATAACACCGTGCTACTGCTCGGCCGCGGCGGCGAACGCGTGGCGTTCGGCCCCGCGCCGAAGGCGGCCGTGGCGGAATTCATTCTCGCTCGAGTCGCGCCGCCGTGACGGGCATCGACACCTCGAGCCCGGCGCTCAACGTCCCGCTCTCGACGAGGGCGTCACGCGGGCGGTTTTCGTAGTCGATCTCGCCCGCCTCCAGGCCGCGAAGAAAACTCTGGTAGTGCTCAATGATGTGGCGGGTGTGCCCGCCGACCGAGGCGTTGTAGCAAAGCGGAGTGCGCGGCATGTAGCGGTCGGCGCCGAGGTCGGCGAGCAGGCCGATCCCCTGGCGGATGACATCGAGATTGGCGCGAATGGCAGTATGGACAGGGAGATGAAGCGTCATGGCTTATACCAATCGACCGTATAATGTAGACGATTGTCATCACGAGCAGGTGCGCGAAGCGCGCCGTGGTCATCCAGCTCGATTGCTTCGTCGCTCCGCTTCTCGCAATGACAGTCCCAATATCAATGGACGTTGGTATTAAACGTAAATTGGACGACGGTTGAGAGTGTCGGCGTGCACCGGTTATTCCCTCAGCACAAAAAACAGTGACTCCGACCGGAATCTGCCGCCCTCCATCAGCCCGAATCGCCCTCTGCCCGGCAACCCGGGCTCCTAAATACCAAGAAGCTTCGCGGGGGTCTCGCCGGCCATTTGCCCCAAGGTTCCCTCGCTGACGCCGCGCGCGGAGTAAAATGCCATCGTCCGCTCCCAGCACTCCGCCCAGGACGGATTCTCCACCTGCCCCACGTCACTCGCGAGCACGGTCGAGTCCGGCCCGAGGGCCTCAATGGCGCGGAGATTGGTTTCGGCATTCGACCGATACTTCCCGCCGCCCGCGGGCTGCGCATAGCAGCGCTCGAAGAATATCGGAAACTCGCGGTGCAGTTCCCGCTGCTGCTCGATCGTCATGCCCACGACATCATGCTCGGGGTGATTGATCAGGACCTTTCTGACCCCGGCCTTCCACGCCTCCGCGACGATCACGGGGATCTCCGCCGCCGACTGATGGCCCATGGCGAGGATGGCGTTGGCCGCGGCGACTTGGCGGAAAATTTCCTGAGCCACCGGCACGACCTTGCCGTCTTCGATCAGAAGGATGCCCCCGGTCTTGCCCTCCATCCGCCGGTGCTGGGCGGCGAACAACGTTGGCAGCCACACGATCCTACCGCCGAGCTTCAGGGCCACTTCCACGGCCGCGGGGTTCAACCCCCCGACCGAGGGATTGAGCGTCACCCCGCCGAAAACGGCCACGCCCGGCACCGCGGTTTGAGCCACGATTGCCCGATCCGCCGTAAGCATGTGATGCGATTTGATCACCACCGCCCGCGCGCCCACGCGCACCGCCTGACGCGCCAGTTCCAAGTCGTCGCACGAGCGCGCGCGAACGTCGGG
>Ga0163150_10008029_pt1 | contig 12136 bp, 4 predicted proteins | sample OliLakLV19P2IB_FD_148628 | JGI IMG/M metagenome (GOLD analysis project Ga0163150, IMG submission 148628) | Freshwater microbial mat bacterial communities from Lake Vanda, McMurdo Dry Valleys, Antarctica - Oligotrophic Lake LV.19.P2.IB | ecosystem: Environmental > Aquatic > Freshwater > Lake >...
TTTTTACACTGACGGCGGCGGTGCTATTCGCGGCGTTTGCAAGCGCACAGGATACGGCGCCCAAAGACGCGGACCAGGCTGAAAAGCCCAAGACCCAGCAACAAGCCGACAAGGACACGGCCCCACTCACGCCCGAAAAAGTGATCGCCAAACTGCACAAGTGCAACCAGAAAGAAATCATGGCGGGCAAACTCGCGCTGGAAAAAGGTTCCAGCGATGAAATCAAACAGTTTGGGCAGAAACTGATTGACGACCACAAAAAAGCCGACGAAAAGGTGCAACAAGCTGCGCGCGATAATAACATTCCGCTGCCGCAGCCCAAAGAAGCTGGGAAAGTGGACGCCGAAAAGCCAGAGGCCGGAAAAGACGCCAAGGCGAAAGGCGCGCACGATGCGGACCTGAAGCACCTTCAATCATTGACGGGCGAGGAATTCGATCGCGGGTTCGCGAAGCACATGCTAAAGGACCACGAGGACACGCTTGCGTTCCTGGACCGCGTGAAAGCTGACAACAACGTGTCCGCGTTACACGGTTTGGTTGATTCGATTCGTCCTGGGTTGGAACAACACGCGATGTCGGCCCGCGGACTTGCGTCGAAGCTTGGCGTAGAAGAGACGGCCAAGACCGATGAGAAGAAGGAATCAAAGCAAGCCTCGATAAAGGCCGAACGCGGGCTCTAAATGCGTGGAAAGAACTTCCCTATCGTATCGTAAGAAAGTGAGCGCCCGGTCTTTCATGTTGTAGAAAGACCGGGCGCATTTTGCGTTTTTCACGTGTCCAGACACGTCTGAAGTCGGCTACCGCTGCCTGGATTCAACGATATAGGTGCGGGTCTTCGGTTCTTCGTAGTCCCAATATCCTGGAAGGTACTTATATCCTTCGGACGATTTTATCCACCGCCCGGCGATATACGTCATGCCTTCAGTCGCGGGGCGTTCCCAAGAGCCCGCAATCCAATTGTACTTGCCTTCATCAAACTTCCAGACGCCGGGCACCCAGATGTAGTTTTCACCGGGAGGATCACCGGGGTCTTCCGTGCGGGGGTCTGGCGGATTCTGTTTCACAATAATCAGTGTTTGCGTTTCCTTGGGGGCCCAATAGCCCCGTTGCCATTCCCAGGAGTCTCCGATTTTCATCCATTCGCCGGGGTGCCACGTGGCGTCGGGGATTTCACGCCGCCAGACTCCGGTAACCCATTCATACTTGGCGCTATCGGAATCCCAACTCCAGTAGCCTGGAATCCATACTGCCTTTGGGTCTGGCCGGGTTTCGATTTTGATGACTTCTTCCTTAATCGCCGGTGGCGCAGTTTTGACCGTCACGGTCACCTGCTCTTCTGGGCGGTCCGTCACCGATTCGTGGCGGTAGATCACTTTTCCTTCGGCATCGGTTACGACGGTAATTTCCTCGACGGCGTAGGCAGTGCCTAAACCCAAGGCCATCACCATGATAAACAATGCGCCAGCACGAAAAATCCTGTTCATCCGTGTTCCTCCTGTGTGGCGTCAAGCCCCGCAAACCCAAGCCCGCGAAGCCCGGCGCGCTGATTCGGTTGGACAAGCGACCCGCTCCGCTCAAGCGGATGCGCGGTAATCAACTCCACTTCGCGAGATCGGATCGCTACACAAAGAGACTACCCTGTCCGGAAACACGCGCCTATCAGTGAATTGTCCAAGTTGGAGTAGCTAATTTGCTGAAATTTGGTGTCAGCATCATCTGACAGCTTTTTGACGGCAGAACCATTTTTGAATGAGAATGGGCTGGAATATTACGAATGGCAGCGCCGTTTCTGAGAGGGGAATCTCTGTCTGCTTTTAATTGAGTGCGAAAGAATGTCCGGAACACATGTCAGCGCGTCGCCTTTCGGTTTTGGCTCGGGTTGCCGCCAAGTGCTGTATAGCCTGCGAATGCTAAGCTCCCTCTTATTTTCCGAGGAAAAAAGCAATGAAGACTATTCTCCCAACCGATGAGAACACCAAGGCCCCGGCCGTCACTGTGCATACGGGGAATGGAGAGCTCCATATCGAGCAAATCCTCCAGGCCATCATATCGTTCCGGGACGGAGATTTTACCCATCGATTGCCAACGGAATGGGTTGGCGTTCACGGCAAGATTGCGGATGCGTTCAATGGGATTCTGGTCACGAGCGAGCGGCGCGCTAACGAAGTTGCGCGTGTGTGCCGCGCAGTGGGTAAGGAAGGGCGCCTGAAACAGCGGCTGTCGGTCCCGGGCGTGACGGGGAGATGGGCGGACGAGATTCAATCCATCAATACGCTGATCGACGACTTGGCGTGGCCCACCACCGAGGTGACCCGCGCCATTGGCGCGGTCGTCAAGGGCGACCTCGGCCAGTCCATGGCGCTTGAAGTGGACGGGCGCCCACTGGAAGGAGAGTTCCTACGGTCCGCGAAGCTGGTCAATCGAATGATAGACCAGCTTTCGGTTTTCACTTCGGAAGTGACGCGCGTGGCGCGCGAAGTAGGCACGGCGGGCAAGCTTGGAGGCCAGGCGCAGGTGCGCGGCGTGAGCGGGGTGTGGCGCGAACTCACTGAAAGCGTGAACTCGATGGCCTCGAACCTTACGGACCAGGTCCGTAACATCGCCGAGGTGACGATCGCGGTTGCGAACGGCGACTTGTCCAAAAAAATTACGGTGGACGTGCGAGGCGAAATCTTGCAGCTCAAGGAAGCCATGAACGTCATGGTGGATCAGCTTCGATCATTTGCCTCCGAAGTTACGCGCGTGGCGCGCGAAGTGGGCACCGACGGCAAGTTGGGCGGACAGGCGGTGGTTCCGGGCGTGGCGGGCACCTGGAAGGACCTTACCGATAACGTGAACTCGATGGCGGCCAATCTTACCACGCAGGTGCGCAATATCGCCGACGTGACGATTGCGGTAGCGAACGGCGACTTGTCCAAGAAGATTACGGTGGACGTTCGCGGCGAAATTCTTCAGCTCAAGGAAGCCATGAACGTGATGGTGGACCAACTTCGATCTTTTGCATCGGAAGTTACGCGCGTGGCGCGCGAAGTGGGAACGGACGGAAAGTTGGGCGGACAGGCGGTAGTGCCGGGCGTGGCGGGTACCTGGAAGGACCTTACCGACTCGGTCAATTCCATGGCGTCCAATCTTACGGCGCAGGTACGAAATATCGCAGAGGTGACGACCGCGGTGGCGAGCGGCGATCTTTCGCGCAAGATTACGGCGGATGCCAAGGGCGAAATTCTCGAACTCAAAGACACCATCAACACGATGGTCGATCAACTCAACGCGTTTGCGGCTGAAGTGACGCGCGTCGCGCGTGAAGTGGGTACGGACGGTAAACTCGGCGGCCAGGGTGTCGTGCCGGGCGTGGCCGGGACGTGGAAAGACCTTACAGACAACGTGAACTCAATGGCCTCCAACCTCACGGACCAGGTGCGTAACATTGCCGAGGTGACCACGGCGGTTGCGCGCGGCGACTTGTCGCGCAAGATTACGGCCGACGCGAAAGGCGAAATCCTCGAACTTAAAAACACCATTAACACCATGGTGGACCAATTGAACGCGTTTGCATCCGAAGTCAGCCGCGTGGCGCGCGAAGTCGGCACGGAAGGAAAGCTGGGCGGGCAAGCGGAGGTGCAGGGCGTCGGTGGCACGTGGAAAGATTTGACCGACAACGTGAACTCGATGGCATCGAACCTCACGGACCAGGTGCGAAACATTGCAGAGGTGACCACCGCGGTTGCCCGCGGCGACTTATCGCGCAAGATCACGGCGGACGCGCAGGGCGAAATTCTCGAATTGAAAGACACCATCAATACGATGGTCGACCAATTGAATGGGTTTGCGTCCGAGGTGAGCCGCGTGGCGCGCGAGGTGGGCACGGACGGGAAGCTGGGTGGCCAGGCCGAAGTGTTGGGCGTGGCCGGCACGTGGAAAGACCTCACGGACAACGTGAACTCGATGGCGTCCAACCTCACGGCGCAGGTGCGCAACATCGCGGAGGTGACCATCGCCGTGGCGAACGGGGACCTTTCGCGCAAAATTACGGTGGACGTGCGCGGAGAGTTGCTGCAATTAAAAGAAACCATCAACACGATGGTGGAACAGTTGCGTGGTTTCGCGTCGGAAGTGACGCGCGTGGCGCGCGAAGTGGGTACGGAAGGCCGGTTGGGCGTGCAGGGCGTGGTGCCGGGCGTCGCGGGCACCTGGAAAGATTTGACCGACTCGGTGAACGCTATGGGATCGAACCTCACGGCGCAGGTGCGCAACATCGCGGAAGTGACGACGGCGGTTGCGCGCGGCGACTTGTCGCGCAAAATCACCGCGGACGCCAAGGGCGAAATTCTTGAACTGAAAAACACGATCAATACGATGGTGGACCAGTTGAACGGGTTTGCGGCGGAGGTGACGCGCGTGGCGCGGGAAGTGGGCACGGACGGCAAGTTGGGCGGACAGGCGGCGGTGCCCGGCGTGGGCGGTACGTGGAAGGACTTGACCGACTCGGTGAACTCGATGGCGTCAAACCTTACGGCGCAGGTGCGCAACATCGCGGAAGTGACGACGGCGGTCGCGCGCGGCGACTTGTCGCGCAAGATTACGGCAGATACAAAGGGCGAAATTCTCGAACTGAAGAACACCATCAATACGATGGTGGACCAGTTGAACTCGTTCGCGTCGGAGGTGAGCCGCGTAGCGCGCGAGGTGGGTAACGACGGCAAGTTGGGCGGCCAGGCAACGGTACCCGGGGTTGCGGGTACGTGGAAAGACCTTACCGACAACGTGAACTCGATGGCGTTCAACCTCACGGCGCAGGTGCGCAACATCGCGGAGGTGACCATCGCCGTGGCCAATGGCGACTTGTCCAAGAAAATCACAGTGGACGTTCGTGGCGAAATTCTACAGTTGAAAGAGGCCATGAACGTTATGGTCGATCAGCTCAACGCATTCGCGTTCGAGGTGAGCCGCGTGGCGCGCGAAGTCGGCACGGACGGAAAGTTAGGCGGTCAGGCCGCGGTGCCGGGCGTTGCGGGCACATGGAAAGACCTTACCGACAACGTGAACTCGATGGCGTCAAACCTTACCGCGCAGGTCCGTAACATCGCGGAGGTGACGACGGCGGTTGCGCGCGGCGACTTGTCGCGCAAGATTACGGCGGACGCGAAGGGCGAAATCCTCGAACTTAAGAACACCATCAATACGATGGTCGACCAGCTTAACGCATTCGCGTCGGAAGTAAGCCGCGTGGCCCGGGAAGTCGGCACCGATGGAAAGTTGGGCGGACAGGCCGAGGTGCAGGGCGTTGCCGGAACGTGGAAGGACCTTACCGATAACGTGAACTCGATGGCGTCTAACCTTACCGCGCAGGTGCGCAACATCGCCGAGGTGACCATCGCGGTGGCGAACGGCGATCTTTCTCGCAAGATTACGGTGGACGTGAGCGGGGAGCTGCTGCAACTCAAAGAAACCATCAATACGATGGTGGACCAGTTGCGCGGATTCGCATCCGAAGTGACTCGCGTGGCGCGCGAAGTCGGAACCGAAGGCCGGCTCGGCGTGACAGGCGTGGTGCCGGGTGTTGCAGGGACGTGGAAAGACTTGACCGACTCGGTAAACGCCATGGCGTCGAACCTGACCGCGCAAGTGCGCAACATTGCCGACGTGACCACGGCGGTTGCGCGCGGCGACTTGTCGAGAAAGATCACCGCCGACGCGAAGGGCGAAATTCTGGAACTCAAAAACACCATCAACACGATGGTGGATCAATTGAACGCGTTCGCGGCAGAAGTCACGCGCGTGGCGCGCGAAGTGGGAACGGACGGTAAGTTGGGCGGACAGGCCACCGTACCGGGCGTCGCGGGCACATGGAAGGACTTGACTGACTCCGTGAACGTCATGGCGGCGAACCTGACAAGCCAGGTCCGCGGCATTGTGAAGGTGGTGACGGCGGTGGCCGACGGAAACCTGCGGCAGAAGCTTACCGTGAATGCCAAGGGCGAAGTCGCCGCGTTGGCGGAAACAATCAACAGCATGACGGACACCTTGGCGACGTTCGCCGAACAGGTGACCAACGTCGCGCGCGAGGTCGGTGTGGAAGGCCGACTCGGGGGACAGGCCAACGTGCCGGGCGCCGCGGGAACGTGGAAGGATTTGACCGGTAACGTCAACCTGCTGGCGGCCAACCTGAGCACCCAGGTGCGCGCTATCGCGGAGGTGGCCACCGCGGTGACCCAGGGTGACTTGACGCGGTCCATTCAGGTTGAAGCGCGCGGCGAAGTGGCCGAGCTTAAAGACAACGTGAACACAATGATCACGAACCTGCGCGTGACTACCGAGCGCAATATGGAGCAGGATTGGCTTAAGACGAACCTTGCGAAGTTCGCCGGCATGCTTCAAGGCCAGCGCGATCTGTTCACGGTAGGCCAGATGTTGCTTTCCGAACTCGCGCCGCTGGTCAATGCACAGCAGGGCGCAATTTACCAAATGGAAACCGGACCGGACCCGTCACTCCGGTTGTTGGCGGGTTATGCCCAGCGGGAAGACCAGCCGGAACGGATTGCGTTCGGAAAGGGACTGGTGGGCCAGTGCGCGCTCGAGAAGCAGCGCGTGCTGCTGTCCGATGTTCCGCCTGACTACACCCAAATCCATTCCAGCCTTGGCGAAGCGGCGCCGAGCAACATCGTGGTGCTTCCCGCACTGTTTGAAGGGGAAACCAAGGCCGTGATCGAGCTGGCGTCGCTCAAGCCGTTCCCGACGACCTACCTGACCTTCCTCGAACAACTCACGCTGAGCATCGGCGTGGTGTTGAACACCATTGAGGCGACGATGCGCACGGAGAACCTGCTGCAACAATCGCAGCAGCTTACGGCGGAACTTCAGACGCAACAGCGCGAACTTCAGCAGACCAACGAAGAACTTGCGGAAAAGGCAAAACAACTCGTTGAACAAAACGTGGAAGTTGAACGCAAGAACAAGGAAGTGGAACAGGCGCGCCGCGCCCTCGAGGAAAAAGCGACGGAACTCGCGCTTACCTCGAAGTACAAGTCGGAATTCCTTGCGAACATGTCCCACGAGTTGCGCACGCCGCTCAATTCAATTCTGATTCTGGGCCAGCAGATGGCGGAGAATTCTTCAGGAAATCTGACGACGAAACAGGTGGATTTTGCCCGGAACATTCACTCCGCCGGGTCCGATTTGTTGATTCTGATCAACGATATTTTGGACCTGTCAAAGATCGAGTCTGGAACCGTAACGGTGGAAACCGAAGACACTGCGTTTACCGCGTTGCGCGACACCGTGGAACGCAACTTCCGGCACGTGGCGGATTCCAAGAGCCTTGGGTTACACATGGAATTCGATCGTGACCTGCCTGAATCGTTCGTGACAGACCCGAAACGGTTGCAACAGATTCTCAAGAACCTGTTGTCCAACGCGTTCAAGTTCACGTCGACCGGTTACGTTGGCATGTACGTGCGGCTTGCAACGGAAGGATGGACGCCGGACCATCCGGTGCTTCGTGACGCCGATGGGGTCATTTCGATTGCGATAAGTGACACCGGCATTGGTATTCAGGCCGAAAAGCAACGCATCATATTCGAGGCTTTCCAACAGGCTGATGCCGGAACAAGCCGCAAGTACGGCGGAACGGGGCTCGGACTCGCGATCAGCCGTGAACTTGCGGCGTTGCTTGGCGGCGAAATCCGGCTGCACAGCGTTCCCGGCCAAGGTAGCACGTTCACATTGTATCTACCCTTGACCTACGTTTGGCGCGCGTGGAATGCGGTGCCAACCGGCGCGGCGTCGATGGCCATGCCGGCCCCGCCGGTGCTTCCGGCGGTCCGGGAAGATTCGGTGCCGGACGATCGGGCGGACATCGGCCCTGGCGATCTTACGTTGCTGATTGTCGAAGACGATCCGCACTACGCCCGTGTGCTGCTGGGGTTGGCGCGCGACAGAGGGTTCAAAGGCATCGTCGCTATGCGCGGTCAACAGGCGTTGACGTATGCGCGCCAATACCATCCAACGGGCATTACACTGGACATTTTTCTGCCAGACATGCTGGGCTGGACGGTGCTGAACAGCCTGAAGATAGATCCAACGACCCGTCACATCCCCGTCCAAATCATTTCATTGGAATCCGAACGCCAGCACGGACTCGCCCGCGGGGCGTTCTCTTATCTGGTGAAACCAGTGACGACGGAAGAAATCGAAATGTCGCTGGATCGCATTAAGTCGTTTGTGACGCCGCATCTCAAGCGGCTGCTGGTGGTTGAAGACAACGACATTGAGCGGGACAGCATTGTGGAACTACTCGCCCACGACGATCTCGACATCAGTGTCGCGAGGACCGGTGCGGAGACGATGCAGATGCTGCTTGATCAGCCGTTCGATTGTTGCGTGCTGGATTTGCGGTTGCCGGACATGTCGGGATTCGATTTGCTGGGCAAAATCAAGGCTGAAACAGTACTGTGCAACCTGCCCATTATTGTGTTCACGGGCAAGGTGCTGACGCCGGAGGAAGAAACGCTGCTCAAGACCATGGCCAAGAGCGTGGTGCTAAAGGACGTACATTCGCCGGAGCGGCTTTTCGATGAAACGGCCCTGTTCCTGCATCGCATGGTCGCGGACTTGCCAGAGTCCAAACGGCAAATGCTCGATCTTCTGCATTCATCGAACGAAGCGTTGCGGGGAAGGACCGTCCTGGTGGTCGATGACGACGCACGCAATATCTTTGCGCTGGCGGGTGTTCTGGAGAATCAGGAGATGGAGGTGCTCACCGCGACCAACGGCCGCCAAGCCATCGAAATGCTGTCGAAGACACCGGATGTGGATGTGGTTCTTATGGACATCATGATGCCGGAAATGGACGGGTTTGAAACGATGCGTGAAATACGCAATAACCCTCTTTTCCGCGGATTGCCTATACTGGCGCTTACGGCCAAAGCGATGAAGGGAGACCGCGAAAGATGTCTCGAAGCGGGCGCGTCGGACTATATCGCAAAGCCTGTCAACATCGAACAATTGCTGTCCCTGCTGCGCGTATGGCTTTACAGGTAAGGCATGGAGACAATGAGTTCGATGACGAACATAACCCCCAGTAGTACCGCTGTACCGTTCGCGGAAGCCGGACTGCCGGGGCAGTCCATCGCGCCGGTAAACATATTGTTGGTTGACGACGATCCGCGAAATCTGGATGTCCTCGAAAGCATCCTAACGGCGCCTGATTACCGGCTGGTCCGCGCTCGCAGCGCGGATGAAGCGCTGCACGCGCTGGTCCACGAAGATTTCGCGGTGCTTGTCCTCGACGTGCGCATGCCGGACATGAACGGTCTTGAACTTGCCCAATTGATTAAGCAGCGCAAGAAAACTCAGCACGTGCCGATCATCTTCCTCACGGCGTATTACCGCGAAAACGATCAAATTCTGCGCGGGTATGGCGCGGGCGGCGTCGATTATCTGAACAAACCCTGCAACCCGGAGGTCCTGCGATCTAAAGTAGCCGTTTTCGTTGACCTTTTTCGCGTGAATTCAGCGTTGCAGGAAGAGATTGCGGAACGCAAACAGGCGGAACTGCGCGTCGAGGAGCGCACTGTAGAAGTGCAACATTTGGTCGGCCAACTGCGCGCGCTGGCCATTGAACTGACGCAGACCGAACAGCGCGAACGGCGGCGCCTGGCGACCGTTCTGCACGATTGCGTGCAGCAAATCCTGGTGTCCGCGCAAATGCACCTGGCTGCCGCGCAGCGGGACACGGATCCAGAGTCCGCCAGAAATACCATCAAAAGTGTGGAAGGATTCATAAAGGAAGCGCTGGATGTTTCGCGTTCGCTCACGGTTGAACTCAGCCCGCCGATTTTGCAGGAAGTGGGACTGGGCGCAGGGCTGAAATGGCTGGCATCCCGAATGGACGAGAAGAACAATTTTTCGGTGGACGTGAATGTGGACACTACGGCCGAACCACTGACGCAGGAGGACCGGTGCCTGCTTTTCGAATGCACGCGGGAACTTCTGTTCAACGCGCTCAAGCACGCCGGTGTAACAGAAGCGCGTGTAAACCTGGTCCGGACGGATGATGATCGCATCAAGCTCTCCGTGGAAGACCAGGGCAGGGGGTTTGACATTGACGCGGTGCGAAGCCGCATCAACGAGGATTCGACATTTGGACTGTTTAGCATCCAGGAGCGGCTTGCCCATCTTGGCGGCGAGGTACACGTTGACGCGGGCCCCGGCCGTGGAACACGCATAACCCTGATGACACCACCGGGGATGACGCGCGACGCGACGGTATCCGCGCCGAGTGGAACGAACGATCGGTCGGGTAGTCGCAGCCCCGTAGCGCTACGCCGGCCCCCCGCAATAGGCGTTCTGGTAGTGGACGACCACAAAATCATGCGGGACTGCCTCGCCAGCCTGCTCCGAACCGCCCCGGACATCGAGGTGTTGGGCGAAGCGGAAAATGGGTTGAAAGCAATCGAAATGGCAGGCCGGCTTAATCCCGATGTCATTATCATGGACGTCAACATGGACGGGATGAACGGGATTCAGGCGACGCGCGTCATCATGAGCAACCAGCCAGGCATAAAGGTCATCGGGCTGTCGATGCACACCGATGACGACGTAGCGCATGCGCTCCGGGAAGCGGGAGCGGTCGCATATTTGACCAAAGGGGATGCTTCCGAGGGTCTTATCATTGGCACGATCCGGGCCAGCGTCGCTAGTGTGGAGTCCGCACCAACCGTGTAACCCCGCGCCCGGCCATCCTCAAACGGGCATTCGTCCTACACTGGAATCAGCCGTCCGCCGACGGCCATTCCCGTAACGGTTCTTTACGCTCATGGGACAATAAATAGGAGGAATGCCATGGTCAGGTCGAGTACCTCCAGGACATTACTGTCGGCACACCCGGAACCCAGAATTGCGCGCATCGGCGGAGAACCCAAGATGGGTAAAGGAACTGCGAGAATAGCGGACGATGGACCACGATATGCCGTGGAATTCACGTTCTGCATCGGCAGGAACGCCGAAGGCGTCCACACCGACATGTCCAAACTCAAGGATGTGCTGCTGCCTGCCTGTGCTTTGGGAAAAAGCGGGTATACGCTAATTGAAGGCGACGCGGGAACGGACGAAATCGGTAATCCCGAGTATTCGGCAACCATTATGAAGTCGTACTATATTCGCAGCGTGAAGGAAGCTGAGATTGCCGCCGAAGAAGTGAAGGAGTTTTTGGGACGTGTGTTTGCCCAAATGTCGCAGGAATCTGTTTTGTTGAAATTCCAGACGATCGATAAAAAGCGGCGCCAGTCTGTCGCGACGAATAATCAGCTCATCGAAGTCGCGGACCTCAATGACATTGACGCTACGTATTTCCTGCCGTTCACCTATAGGACCGACCTATCGTAAACCTGAGTGCGTGAAGGAATCCCGCTCCGTAATTATCTCGCCAGTCCGGTAAATGTGCCGGACAATGAGCCTCATTCATCAAATCCTTCGATTCACCTGAAGTCTGCGAATTTTTGAAAGTATTTCGGGGTATCCGAAGTGAAAGCGGCGCTGACACGCCGCACTCCAAGGCCTTGGACTTCGGTAGCGCAGTCCGCTTCGGACGCAACTACCGCTTTCACTTCGGATTGCAAGTGGGCGGTACGCCGCGCTGTTGGTCGCTTGAAGTCAAAGCGGCAGCTACCGCTCCCGCACTCCAAGGCCTTGCGGCGAGTTTATCGCGCGGTGGCTGCTTCGGCGGGCTTGGGTTCAGTTTTGAAATAGCGATGAATGATGGCTTCGCCGGAGCGCATGAAATACACCGAGATTTCCGTCGAACCCTCGCGTTGCGCCCGCTCGAGGGCCTCGATGAACATGTCGTAGCCCGGCGTCGAGGTTTCGTCAATACGCACGATGATGTCGTTATTCTCGAATCCGAGCACCGCGAGAAATTCCGCGAGACTTCTGTCGACGACGAGGTCGGTGGAAATTTCCATGCCGCGGTATCCATGAACGTCGCGCAGGTTCTTGAGGCGGGTGCGGCCCATCTGCAACAGCATGGACCATTGGCTCGGGGAGATGTCCCATTCCTTCTCGGCGGCGTTGGCGAACAGGTCCTGTTGCGGCGCTGCACCCGCAAATCGCTGCCGGCTGCGCGCAACTTCCCCCGTCA
>Ga0163150_10008030_pt1 | contig 12136 bp, 19 predicted proteins | sample OliLakLV19P2IB_FD_148628 | JGI IMG/M metagenome (GOLD analysis project Ga0163150, IMG submission 148628) | Freshwater microbial mat bacterial communities from Lake Vanda, McMurdo Dry Valleys, Antarctica - Oligotrophic Lake LV.19.P2.IB | ecosystem: Environmental > Aquatic > Freshwater > Lake >...
TGGAAATCCGCTTGCCTGTGAAATAATTGATTGCAGATCTAACAGGACGATTCAGTTTCATTGGTTCATCAATGGTAGTTGGGATAGGCGATCATTAAAAGTTTTTTGCAGTTCCTTGAACCGGGTCAAACTCAAATCGTTGGGTGTAATTGGTTTCACCATACAAATTAAAACTAATTGTTGGTTCATCTCCGATCGATTCCAGATGATGAATCGCATCGGGCATTAAGCATAAGATATCGCCTGGATTAAGTAAGCGATCGCCAATTTGTTCGATTCGATCGGGAAATTCTGAGGTGGGAGAACGTTGCCAAAAGGTGTTTTTTTCCTGCCCAGAAAGCAATGCCACAATTCCCCAAGTTCCATGATTGTGAATGGGAGAAATACTACCAGCAGACCAAACAACTGTTTGCACGGTAATCGGAAAATCGGGTTCATCATAAAGCATTAATACAGACCAGCCCGTTGCCGGATCGGGTGATAAGTAGTTCATTTGTAGCCATTCAGAACTGTTGAGCAAGCGACGGACAAGCGGACAAATCAACTTTAGCCGCATCTGATCGTCATTGACTTGTTCTAGAATATCTTCCAAATCTGTGAGAAAGCGGTAAAGCCGATAGGGGCGTTGCAAATCTTCGTCCTGATAGACTATCTCACTGTCGAAACATTGCCCTTCATTAGTAACTAACCAGTCTTGCCCTGCCATAACTGTTCACTCGCAATCTGAAGATTTTATGACGATCGTGTTTTCATTTAGCTTTAAGTGTAAAAGAGCGATCGGTAATTAAAGTGAGCGCTCGCTAAGGCTAAGATGAATTTTTGCTGAAAAAACAGATATCTCATTCTTTGGGTACTGCTGGATTAAATTTTTTTCAGGTGAGTGAGGTACCCAGAAACCCGGTTTCTGGAGTTTCAGGTTTCAAGCTTTATCTAGTATCCATCTGGTCTTCATCTGACACTCATTTTTCTGGAATTTAATGCAAATGAGAGCAAGTAGGGGCGGGTTTAGCAGAAAAGCTTTCTGTTGAACAGACAATCTCTCACCAAAACCCGCCCCTACCTACTTTTTTGATACCTACCGTCCTAAATTTTTGAGGTTGAATATGCGTAAACCATCAACATTATGGCTTAGTCTGTGTGTAAGTAGTTTAGTTTTCACGGTATCGCTTGTGACGGCAACATCGGTGAGAACTTATGCTACTCCTGATGGACGAGCGATCGCGCAAGTCAATCCCTGTGCTTCGAGCAATCCTTGTGCTTCCAAAAATCCCTGTGCCTCTAAGGTAGGGAATGTCGGTGGCCCTTTGGCAAGACAACTACAAGGAAAGCCCGTGGTGGTTGATATTTATGCTAGCTGGTGTCCTGCCTGCAAAAATATTGCCCCAACTCTTTCCCAACTAAGACAACAGTATGGCGGAAAAATTAACTTTGTTGTTCTGGATGTCAGCGATCGATCCAAAACAAGACAAGCAGAAACACAAGCTAGACAGCTAGGGCTAAGTCAGTTTTTGGCATCAAACAAGGCGCAAACAGGCACAGTTGCCATCATCGATCCGGCAACAGGAAATATTCTGGCACAGCATCGTAATAATGCAAATCTGGCAGATTACGCATCTGTACTCAACTCTGCTATTTCCCAGAGATAGTAGATGGCATCCTGCCAATTTACGTCATGTTTTCTGCCATCGGCATTTCCAAAAATCTTTAGAGGTTGCACTGAAATGTCGTTGGCGTAAACTGCCGTAGGCATAGCGCACTAATACTAACAGTTTTATCAGGAGATTTCTCATGGCACAAATACCTGATCTACCACCCGAAAATAGAAATTTTCAAGACTCTAAAGTATCAAAGAAATGGCTGGTTTACGGTGGATTGGGATTACTCTCCCTGATGCTGGTTCTAACCCTCGGCCCCATAATTAGTCATCCGATTGAGCAGATTATTTCTATCGTCGAAAACCGCTATCAGCAATGGTTTAGCCAACAAGATACAGCCAATCCATTTGTATTATTACCATTAGCATTTGTTGGTGGGTTAATTGCCAGTGTATCCCCCTGCATTTTAGCGCTGTTGCCCGTTAATCTCAGCTATATCGGCACATTGAAAATTAAATCTCGTTGGGATGCTTTTACGAAGGCTGGCTTGTTTGTCCTGGGGGCTGTCACCATTTTAAGTCTGTTTGGTTTAGTCTCATCCTTTGCTGGAGCCGTTATGGTGGACTATCGAGGCTATATCAATATCATTGTGGGATTGATTATGGCAGTGATGGGGCTGTGGTTGATGGGGGTGGTCAAACTACCTCTACCGCAAATGGATGTTAATCTCCCCCAGGCGGGTCCATTTGGGGTGGGGTTAACCTTTGCCCTAGTGAGTTCTCCTTGTGCTAGTCCGGTGCTGTTTGCGGTGTTGGCGGCGGCAGCAGCAACGGGTTCTCAAATCTTAGGCACTCTGACAATGGTTAGCTATGGGCTAGGTTATACCATTCTAATTTTTCTAGCGAGTTTGTTTACTGGACTGGCAAAACAAAGCAAACAGTTGTTGAAACATTCCGAGGCAATTATTCGCTTTGGTAGTGTGGCGTTGATGATCACGGGAGCGTACTACCTGTTTACGGGCACGCAATGGTTTATGGGAGGCTAGGTCGATGGAAGTTGAAAATCTTGTCATCATTGGCTCTGGTCCAGCGGGCTACACGGCTGCAATCTATGCCGGACGTGCCCAACTTAAGCCGATCGTGTTTGAAGGATTTGAAGCCGGGGGAGTTCCAGGGGGGCAGTTAATGACCACAACCGATGTCGAAAACTTTCCCGGTTTTCCCGAAGGCATTCAGGGTCCCCATCTAATGCACCAGATGCGCCAACAGGCGTTGCGCTGGAATGCCAAATGTATTACCGATGATGTGGTCGATGTGGACTTCAGCCAACGTCCGTTTAGGATCACCGCCGCTGAACAAGTCGTCTACGCTCATGCGGTCATCATCTGCACGGGGGCAACGGCACAACGGTTACATCTTCTTGGAGAAGAGACATTTTGGAACAATGGCATCTCGGCTTGTGCCATCTGTGATGGAGCCAGCCCCTTATTTAAGGGTGCTGAGGTTGCGGTTGTGGGTGGGGGAGACTCCGCCGCAGAAGAAGCGTTGTATTTGACTAAGTATGCGCGAAAAGTCCATCTGCTGGTTCGTCGCGATCGCCTGCGAGCCTCTAAAACTATGCAGGATCGACTCTTAAACCATCACCAAATTCAAGTTCGCTGGAATTGCATTCCGCTCAGTACCCACGGTGATGACGTGCTGCGCTGGATTCGGGTTCAGGATGTACCGACAGGTGCTGTGTCTGAACTGTCGGTGAGTGGTTTATTTTACGCGATCGGACACACGCCCAATACCCAATTATTTCGAGGTCAATTGATGCTCGATGAGGCGGGGTACATTCAAACCAACGGTAAAAGCACTGCCACTAATATTCCAGGCGTATGGGCAGCGGGCGATGTCCAGGATCACCACTATCGACAAGCCATCACCGCTGCCGGAACGGGCTGCATGGCAGCACTAGAAGCTGAACGCTGGTTAGCAGAACAACCCGCTGGTTCAATTTTGTCTGCGGCATAAGCTTGGATCTACACAATCTCAGGAGAAACAATCATGTCTGAATCTTTATCCTCCCACATAACATTTGGCGAAGGACGCAATACGCTACAACGGTTGCAGCAAGAATCTGACAATCCAATTTTGGTAAAATTTGTCGCGCCTCATTGCCCTTCGTGTGAAACACTGGCTCCAGTGCTACAACAGATCGTGACTGATCATGCGGGTAAGGTGCATATGGTCACGATCGATATGACAGAAGATCCAGAATTGGCGATGGAATTGGGTGTGCGTAGTGCCCCTACAGTTGTGTTATTCAAAAAAACAACCATTTTGGAGCGGATTGCTGGGTTAAAACCGAAAAAGTTGTATTCAGAAGCCATTCAGAAGATTCTTTAATTCAAGCTATGAATGATTGCTGCTCCTCAACTCATACCCAAACACAGATGAAAGAGTCTCATTAAGGTTGCCCTCACAATGATCTGGTCTTCATCTAACCCTCATCTCAGGCAGGGATGATCACTTTGCTCATGTCGTGAATGCTTTGATTCACTCTTGCGGCCTATCCTTTGACAAACTCTAAATCTTGAGGAAGATCATGAAACTGAACTATCTGACAATGCTAAGTGTTGCTTCTCTCTTAACGCTGAGTGCAGGTACATTTGTCACACCGATGGCTGTTTTGGCAAATCCCTGTGCTGCCAAGACAAATCCTTGTGCCGCTAAATCTACTTCACCCGGCACTTTTATTGCCGTCGATAGCCCAACTCAGGGAACTACTCGCATTGTCATCGAGAAAGGCAAACGCTATTTGGAGCTAGACAAAAGCTTTTCGACTCAGGAAGCTCCTGACTTATATGTGTTGTTGCACCGCTCCCAAAACCCCAACAGCTACAACCAGGGTGAATATATCAATCTTGGCAAACTCCAACGGCTTAGTGGCATACAGCGCTATGCCATTCCCGCCTCGGTAAATTTGACAGATTACCGTTTTGTTGTCATTTGGGGCTGTCTAGAAAGCTATCTAAACCAACGATGAAACAGACTAAAAACATCATCACTATTACTCATCGTCAGACGGGTGATCTGATTGCACAAGGTCCTCAAGGCTGGGGCTTTATGCCGTTTGAAGGTAACTATTACATTCGCCTCAAGTACATTAAAACGGATGGCTTTAAATTCAGTTTCATCCCCGGTCTGTGCATTTACAAGTTCATTTACGTTTGGCTGCATTTGAGGCTGAATAATGGTCGAAAGGAAAGCTTTATCGCCTGGATGTATATCATTCCCAATCCTCTACTTCCGTTCATCTGGTTTCGGATTGGGTTGCCTCAACAACATCATTCCTTGAAGGTTGAGGTTGAAACGTTGCCGATCGCAGTGAAAGCTTAACAACCCGCCAGATGACACGCACTCAAAGTATTGTTGATTTAGAGAACACCATAGAATTAATGATCCTGTAGTGCCAAACGAAGTGCCAGCTTAGCAAAGAAGCTCGATCTCAAAATTAACTATAGATTCTTTGCTTGACGACATTCTGCTCAAAATGACAATGGATCATTTATTGCTTGGCTTTCTCTTAACCTCATCTGCTGATGCTGCCCTCCCATTACTGGTTGAACATTCTGAGGCGGACATCTGCCTGAACACTGGCAGGGAAAGGATTTTGGAGTCCTTTCCAACTCCCCCGAACGACTTCGAGTCGCGCGGCTAACGGTGTAGTTCAACGGCGGTTAGCAGTTTTGGCATCCCCACCAAGATCTCTGTTTCGTCCGTTGCAACGCAATGTTATACAGCGGCGCTCACAGAAACGATCGCACTACTTGACCTTAACTATACACCCGACTCTTATGCTTTGTCACGATCGCGGTTCACCGCTAGAACGATCGCACTGCTGAATCTTTCTGAGTTGCCAGTGACGATCACAACGATGCTCTCTTAGCGCGGCGGTATAACGGTGAAGTTGATCCGCCGTAGTAGTAGGGTGCGTTAGTGAAGCGTAACGCACCATTAAGTAATATAGCATAAAAGACATCCTTAGCGCGTAATTTTTTAATTTGCCACAACGTCAAAAATGGCAAATTTACGTAGGTTATTCAGCACAAAGAAACTACCTTTTTTAATCAAATCTCCAGTGCAGATTACTGGTAGACGTTCCTGATAAGCTTTGCTCGCCAGATTGTATTCTGGTTGCTTTAACTCAACTTTAATTCTCCGCAGTTTTCCCACCACAACTCCCATCAGAATGACAATGCCAGTTGCATCAAACTCTTTAATTTCAATTACCATTCCCTGAATTTCTATATGGGAAACGTTGGTGATCAAATCGCTTAAGATATCAAGTTGAGAACGCTTTTCTACTACCTCTAGTGTGGAAAGAGCGTCACTAATCCGAACTGCATAATCTCCCAAACTTCTCTTGTTGGGTACCAAAATTTCAAACTCATCTACATCATCCTTTTTATAAAGCCAAATAGTAGCATTATCCAAAAAGGGGCGATCTTCGTACCAGCCGTGGGTTTGCAAATAAGCAGTCAATTGACTATGCTCTATAGTTTTAAGAGTTTCACTATCTCTTACTGTTACTTTCATAGTTGACTTCCTCCACTAATAAGTTGCATTAAAGACTGAAGATATGACACTGTAAATTGGTTACTTCTGGGTAAGGAAACTGTCACTGTTACTGTGTTTTGTGTCTGAGGCATCCCCCGCAGTGACAGCCAATAAGCGCAATATCTTAGGCAGAGTTCTTCTTCAGACTGTTGTAACCATTCGTCTAGATTGTCGGGGAGTAAAACTACAACTAAGATTCTCGGAATGGCAAAGTTATCCATTCTCAAATCATCGTAGTTTTTAAGCTTGACAGGGTATCTAACATTGCTGTCGTCGAGAAGATCCCTTGAAGTAGATTTTAACTGCAATTCCAGCCGAGGCGATCGGATACGTCCTGTTCCACCCCTAGCGGCAATCCCCCAGTCTACGCTGTCATCGTCCACCGCTGGCTTGTAGAGTGAATAGCCTGCTACTGATGCCACAGCCTGTATATAAGCATTACTGAACTGTTCTTTTTGCTGGTTGATTTCCACGCGACGCCGCACCTCTAGGACTTTCACAAAATTACCCTCCAGTATTGGAAGCAGTCTACCTACAGAGTAAACTCAGCAACTTCCCCATCTTCATCTACATTAATTTTCTTCCCAGCCGTGGTAAGCTGCAAACCTGCACCGTGAATAACTTGACCGAACGACATTTCTGGATTTTGTTGCAGAATATTCAAAACACTCAGAAAATCCCGCACAATCTCTCCCGGTGTTAGCAACGCATTTGCACCCAAGCGGCTAATAATTTCTTGCAGAAAATCATCAAATTCGCTTTTGGTGATTTTCTTTTCACTACTGTATTGAGTGGTATGAACATCAGCCAAGCGTTGCAAAAGCTGCAATATTTCTTGCTGAGTCAAAGTCTCTAACTGAATAACTGGGCCAGAATTATCCTGCAAACCAGCTTTCGCAAAACGGCTTTTGGCTGTGCGTCTAGTCCATGCCGGGTCGTTAAAAAGTCCCCGTTTCGGATCTTCCAAAAATTTGGGCGTTCCACCTACAATAATACCAAGATGTTCCGCTCTACCCTGCATGGTGTCGTTAAACATTGCCAGCAGTTTGTCGTAGTTGTTCTGGCGCGAAACCGCATTGGTTATCTTCCACAAATGCACGGCTTCATCAAATAGCACTAAAAGTCCTTTGTAGCCAATGTCGGCGGCAAATTTGGCGAATAACTTGACGTAATCGTACCAGGTATCGTCGTCAATAATTATCCGCACGCCCAGGGCTGCTTTTGCCTCTGTTTTGGTGGCGAATTCGCCTCGCAACCAACGCAGTGCCGCATCTTTTTTTTCCTTTTCATCCAATCGATAACCGCGCCAATAGTTAGTAACTACTGTGGCAAAGTCAAACCCGTGAACTAAGCCTTCAATATTTTTTACTGCTGACAAAATTGTCGATTCCACTTGGTCATCAAAGCCGCTGTCGTTGGGGCGCAATCCGCTTGTTTCGGCAACTTGGGTTTGAATGCTGCTGATCCATTTTTCTAGAATTAGTCCTAAAGCACCGCCGTTAGGATGAGTTTTGGTGGCGATGTTTCGCATTAATTCGCGATAGGTTGCTACACCTTGACCGTCTGTTCCTGCTAGTCGGCGTTCGGGGGATAAGTCAACATCAGCTACTACGAAACCCTGTTCCATTGCGTGGTTCCGAAGCAGTTGCAGTATAAAGCTTTTGCCAGACCCGTAGCGTCCGACAACGAAGCGGAATGCTGCACCGCCAGCGGCTAGGTTGTCGAGGTCTTGTAATAGTGCGGCCATTTCTTTTTCTCGACCGACGGCAATATGTTCGAGTCCAATTCTTGGCACAACTCCTGCACTTAAGGAACTGAGTAGTGTAGTTGAAACTCTTTTGGGTATTTTCAATTTTGCCATATTTATTCCTTGAATTTGAGAATTTCCTTAATATTGGTCAAATATTCGGCTTCGGCAATTAGAGGAGAAACCGATCCTGGCTCAATAATTATATCGCCAATTGTAGCGATCGCACGTTCGTTTATGCCATCAATTAACAGTTCCGGCATGGTTATGTATGATTCCGCAATCTTTTTGATTTCTGGATTCGGATTTTCTAGATATACTATGGCTTTGAGTACCTGAAGTTCTGAATTGGTCAAGTGGGCTACAAATTCTGTCCATTCATCAGGGAGTTTATCGGATGAAAAGTCATCAGTTTCTATCTGAGATATTTGGTTATCTTTTTCGGTAATTTGTAGCTGTAATTGCTGGAGTTCTGCTTCTGCGTTGTGTTTTTCCGATAATAGCGATCGCAAACACAAATCTAACTCTTGTTTCTGTTGTTCCAGGTGGTAAACTTCTGTTTCCCAATGATGCGCGTCTGCTGATAACAAGCGTTTTTGTTCTTCCAAAGCAATTAAGTCTTGGGTTAGCTGCTGCTTGTATTTTTGTTGTTCTGCGGTTTGAACGTACAGCTGATTCAACTGTCTTTTCAAAAAATTTATGTGAATCTCTGTTCTCTGCTGTTCCGCTATCATAGCTGAGAGGTGATCGTACAGCTGTATTCCCCATTTTTCCAACTGGCGAATTTCCATTTCAAGGCCAGTTCTAATGCGTTTGTGCTGCATTCTCTGCTTGCCGTTTACGGCGATCGCTCCACAGAAGGTAGCAGGTACGGCGATCGCAGCTGCGATCGATGCTGCTTTGATGTCTCGGATCAAAAGCAAGCTAAGGCCAAAACTCACAATGAAGGCAACTGAACCCAGAAGCCACCGATTTCTTAACATAGCTTGGCGCGATCCTCACAACTTGGCAACTACAAAACCCTGCTCTTTAATTTATTCCGTATCGCTGCCATAAAATGAGCATTGAGCCAGGGCATCTATGCCTTTAGCGTGTGACTGATAAAGAAAAACTCTTTCTACTTGAAACCATTCTCCCTCTTTCAAAACGCAATCCCCGACTCTGGGAATAATTTTATAGGCTTTGATCCACTCTTTATCTTCAGTGGGTGCGCCATTGTTTTTATGTTCAAAAGATGTGTAGTAGACAAAATGAATTAAATATGTATCCATGTGGCAATTCGCTTTTTGAAAACGCTGGAAGTGGCACAAAACTGCTCAGACTTAAACATTATTACCAAATTATGATGAATGTGACACCATAATGGCGACTTGCTGGGTGCTAGAACACCAATTTAGTAATCGTAGGGGCGAAGCATTCGGGCAGGAAATCTAGGGTAAGAGTGATAAATTTTCTGCCCGAATGCTTCGCCCCTACAAGCTAAAAACGCACCACCAAGTATTACTGAATCGGTGTGCTAGACTTGATTCGGTAGATATGGCTCAGCTCCATGCTTTTATTTTGACATCTTCCTTTGGTATAGCGTTAGCTTAGCAGAGGATTGCCATCCCGCACTGACGGGGGAAAGAAACGACATTACCCTAACATGACATCGCCATTTTCTCGCAAGCATCCCTTTTTCAACTATCGAGTCGCTCTCCTGCTCACCATAATCCCTATTTTCGTCTTGGGTTTGACCAGCAAATTTTACCCTGGGCCGGGACACAAGTGGTTCAACAATTATTTTGGAGATTTTTTGTACCAAATCTTTTTGATTCTACTGGTGACTTTCGTCTGGCCGCAAGCTTCTCCCGCTTGGACTTCATTGGGGGTTTTCATTTTTAACTGTGCGATCGAATTTCTCCAGCTGTGGCAACCTCCCTTTTTACAAGCGATCCGAGCCACTTTATTCGGGCGTCTGCTGCTTGGCAATTCCTTTGTATGGGACGATTTTCTCTACTATGGAGGGGGATGTACCTTGGGTTTTATCTGGGTGCGTAGGGTGAAAGCAAAGGCGCTGCGATCGCTTCACCGCGCCTCCAGTCCCTGAAAAAACTAATTCGATCGAGCCTCACAATTCTTTGGTACTATGTCGGCGGCGAGAGGTGAGAATAGGCTGCGATCGCCTAACTTAAGTAATGTACGAATCAGATTAAATAATACATTCATCCTTCATCCTGCTGCCACTGCTGCAAAACCTCAAAGGGATTAAACCCTCTGTAGTTCAGGTAATTGATCAACTTAGCTTTAGTTTTTGGCTCGATATTTTGAAAACCATCAATGTGGTATTTCCGCATAAGCTTAGCTTTTAACTGTGTCAGTTCCCCTGTTTCTGCATCCTCTGTTTCTTCCACTTGCGAATCCCATACTTCCTCAAACACATCGGCTGCAATCCCTTTTTCTAAGCATTTACGCTTAATTCCAGCTTTCCCGTATTTGCCTTGAGATGAGGCAATTAGAGTAGCGACTAAGCGAGTATCTGACTGGTAATCTTTTGATTGAAGTTCCTGGAGAGCATCTGCGATCGCACTCTCATCAAACCCCTTCTCTTTTCCTTTCTTGTTGAGTTCGTAAGCACTGTACTCTCGGCGAGACAAAAGGTTCACAAAATAGGCGCTGCAACTCATTTATTTAACTCTCTTTATTCAAAGTAATTGTTTTGTTGATGCTTATCCTTTTTTACTAATTTAACATAACATCAATCGAACGAGCGTGAGTTAAATGATTAATCAGTAATCACCGATTACCCATTCATGGTATAATACCTCTGGAGGATATAAAAAATGAACAATACAGTCTCAGACCTAGCAGTAAAGACAATCAACGGTTCCGAAAAGAAGCTCGGTGACTACGCGGGAAACGTCCTGCTGATTGTGAATGTAGCTTCCTACTGCGGCTACACACCCCAATATGCCGGACTGGAGAAGTTGAACCAAAAGTATAAACAATCCGGGTTACGCATCCTGGGATTCCCCTGTAACGATTTTGGGGCACAGGAACCTGGTAGTAATGCCGAGATTATGAAATTCTGCACCACTAATTATGGTGCCAACTTTGAAATGTTCGACAAAGTTCATGCTATTGGCGACAACCAGCACCCGCTTTACGCTAGACTCACTTCTTCAGCTAAAGTTCCAGGAAATGTTTCCTGGAACTTTGAGAAATTCCTTGTTAGTAAGACTGGCGAAATAGTGGCGCGGTTTCGCAGCAGCGTTAAACCAGATTCACCGGAATTGATAGCAGCAATTGAGAGCGAGTTAGCCAAGTAATAGAGGTCAAAAATAACCATGAATGTTGCGATCGTTGGTTGCGGTTATGTTGGATATTCAGTTGCTCGCCACTGGCGTCAAGAGTTGGGGTTTTTTGTCACCGCAACCACAACTTCTCCCGACAAAGTTGCAGCACTGGAAGTTGTAGCCCAAAAAGTCGCCGTAGTGAATGGAAATGACGCAGCGGCGCTAAAATCTGTGCTTAAAAATCAGGATACCGTACTTTTAAGTGTCGGTGCCAAGAACGCCAATCTGTATGAAGAAACTTATCTGCATACCGCCCAAACCCTAGTTTCAGTACTCAAAGAAACTCTAACTGTCAAACAAGTAATTTACACAGGGAGTTACAGTGTTTATGGCGACAAAAATGGGGACTGGGTAGATGAATCATCACCTGTTACACCGGCTAGCAAAAATGGTGATATTCTCGCTCAAACTGAGGAAATATTGCTGTCGGCATCCAATGAGAATATCAAGGTTTGTATCATGCGATTGGGAGGAATTTATGGGCCCGATCGGGAACTGGTAAAAATATTTGGCCGATCTGCTGGCACAACTCGTCCGGGTAATGGTGAAGATGTCACAAATTGGATTCATCTCGATGACATTGTTGCGGCGATCGAATTTGCCCGGTCTAACCAACTGCAAGGTATTTATAACTTGGTCGATGACGCACATCTGACAAGTAGAGAACTACTCGATCGCGTGTTTGCCCAGCACAATTTACCCAAAGTTGTTTGGGATTCATCCCAGAAAAGTACCCGACCTTATAATGCACTGGTGTCGAATCAAAAAATCAAAACTGCGGGTTATCAGTTGATTCATCCACAGATGATTGTGTAGCTAATATAGGGGGAGCTTCCGTGCTTACTATGCTACGGC
>Ga0163150_10008033_pt1 | contig 12132 bp, 10 predicted proteins | sample OliLakLV19P2IB_FD_148628 | JGI IMG/M metagenome (GOLD analysis project Ga0163150, IMG submission 148628) | Freshwater microbial mat bacterial communities from Lake Vanda, McMurdo Dry Valleys, Antarctica - Oligotrophic Lake LV.19.P2.IB | ecosystem: Environmental > Aquatic > Freshwater > Lake >...
GCCAATACCGCGGCCGGACCCGCCTCCATGCTCCGCCGCGTGCCAGCATCCGCGCCCAGACATCCAGCGGGGCCAGGCCCATGAAGTGCGAACGGGGGAGCAGAACGTTCCACCGGCCGCGGATCTTGGGGATTGCGGCACCGACCCGCTCCGAGCCGCGGGTCGGTTTCATGGGCGTGGGCGGCGGAGGGGCGGGCATCTAAGAGCCAGAATAGCCGGCGGCGCGGCCTGATTTGGGCTATACTGCTCCAACTTTCAGGAAACACTGAAAATACAATGACCCCGACGCTCGTTCAATCTCCGTTGCAAACCCCTCGAGTGGGCTTTCGCGCGTCGGGCGTGCGGGGCGATCCCGCGCTCGACCCGCTCCGCGGCAAGATCGAATCCGGCGAACGATTGACGCTGGAAGAGGGCATGGTGCTCTTCGAGACGCCCGACTTGTGGTCGGTGTGCGCGATGGCCGACTCGGTGCGTCGGCGGCTGCACGGCGATGTCGGCTATTACAACATCAACCGCCACCTCAACTACTCGAATGTGTGCGCGCTCTCGTGCAAGTTCTGCGAGTTTTATAGGAAGCAGGGCGACGACGGGGCGTACACGCGCGACATGGCGTATGTGAGAGAACAGGTGGCCGCGGCCGTCGAGGGCGGGGCGACCGAGATGCACATGGTCGGCGGGCTGCACCCGTACCTGCCGTGGTCGTATTACCCGGAGCTGCTCGCGACGGTGCGCGAGACCGCGCGGGCGCTGGGGAGCGAGCTGCACATCAAGGCGTTCACCGCCGTCGAGATCGTGCATCTGGCGAAGATTGCGAAGGTGTACAAGAGCGATGATCGGCGCGCGGGAATTCGGTGGGTGCTGAGCGAACTCGAGCAGGCGGGACTCGGCTCGCTGCCGGGCGGCGGCGCCGAGGTCTTCGACGACCGCGTACACGATGAAGCGTACAAAGGCAAGATCCGCAGCGACGTGTGGCTGGATGTGCATCGAGAAGCGCACGCTCTGGGATTGAACACCAACGCGACCATCTTGTACGGGCACATCGAGCAGCGGCACGACCGGCTGGTGCATATGCACATGCTGCGGCGGGAGCAGGATGCGGCGCTGCTGGGGCTGGGGTATTCGGGAGTCGAGGATGGAAGGCAGCAAATCAGCAAAGCGGCAACGCAGCGAATAAGCGAAGGCCATTTGGGGTATCGGGGCGATGATGGTGAAGTGCCTGTCGTTACGCTTACGCGGGCTGGGGTGCCGCTGCCGGTGGGGAATCTTGGCGGATCGGGGACAGCCGACTCGGAGAGGCGGGGTAGCCGGGGCTACTACCAGACCATCATCCCGCTCCCGTTCTTTCCCGATGGCAGCGAGCTGGAGCGCCTGCCGGGTCCGTCGGGGCTCGAGAATCTGCGCACGCTGGCGGTCTCGCGTCTGATGCTCGACAATTTTCCGCACGTCAAGGCGTTCTGGATCATGCAGACGCTGGCGATGTCGCAGTTGATGCTGCAGTGCGGCGCGGATGACATCGATGGGACTGTACACTGGTACGACATCACGAAGGTGGGCGGGGCATCGACGCATCAGGAAGTGACCGTGGCGACGCTGAAGAAGGCGATACGCGATGCGGGGTTTCGGCCAGTGGAGCGGGACACGCTGTATCGGGAGGTGGTGCGGGAGGGGAAGACGTGGCGGGTGAATAGCGGTATCGACAGGAGGCGCGAGACAGATGCGACGGATGGATGAAGCGGTGCGAGGAGTTGTACACTCGGCCGCGAGTGTTACGGTCGCTGAGCGGGAAGCCGCTCGATCGCCCGCAATCCTGCTCGCCGCTGAACCGGCCGCAACCAGCGCCACCCTCAACGGTCTACTCTCGCCGAAGCGGTGTCCACAGGTGCATCACAACCCGGCGAGCGCATCAGGCGCGACATGCACACCGATGCCGATGCGGCCGCGGCCGACATTGCCACGACCGCCGAGGCGGCGGCACCATCGCCCGAACCGCAGAAGCCCGGCAGGCACGACGCATACGCCGCGCTGCGCATCCGCAATTATCGGCGGTTTCTCGGCGGGTGGATCTTCGCCAGCATGGGCTTGCAGATGCAGGGGATGGCGCTGGGTTGGGAGGTTTACGAGCGCACGCACAGCGCGTGGCACCTCGGGCTGATCGGTCTGTGCCGCGCGTTGCCCGTCATCGTGCTGGCGCTGCCCGCGGGCCAGATCGTCGACACGCTCAACCGCAAGCGGGTGCTGATTGCGACGCAGTTCGCTTTTGGGCTGGTCTCGCTGGGGATCGCGGCCGCGTCGTACTTCCAAGCGTCGCTCTTCTGGCTGTACATGCTCGTCATCCTGAGCGGCTGCGCCCGGGTTTTCAACGGACCGTCGCGCTCCAGCCTGCTGCCGCAGATCATCCCCGCGGGGCGCGACGGCAAGACCGACCCCGAGATTTTTCACAACGCCGTGACGTGGAACAGCGGCGTATTTCACCTTTCCGCGGTGCTCGGGCCGCTGCTGGCGGGGCAGATCATCGCGGCCATGCTGATCGTCTACGCCAGCGGGCCGTCGCCCGTGGCAACGACCGCGGCCGCGTGGCCGGTGTTTGCGCTCACCTGCGTGGGTTGCGTCATCTTCGGCGTTTCGTCGTGCTTTGTGTATCCGCGTCCGAGCCAGCGACCGCCGGTCGCGATCAGCTTCGCGAATATGCGCACGGGGATGCTCGACGGTGGCCGCCACCTGTGGCGCGAGAAGACCATCCTCGGCGCGATCACGCTCGACCTGTTTGCGGTGCTGCTGGGCGGAGCGACGGCGCTGCTGCCGATCTTCGCCAAGGACATTTTGCACGTCGGGCCGATCGGGCTGGGCGTGCTCAAGGCCGCGCCGTATGCCGGCGCGGTGTTGATGTCGCTTATCCTGGCGCACCGGCCGCCGTTCGCCCGCGCGGGCCAGGCCATGCTTTGGTCCGTCGCCGGGTTCGGTGCCTGCATCATCGTCTTCGGCCTGTCTCGCTCATTCTGGCTGAGCGCGGCCGTGCTGTTCGCATCGGGAGTCCTCGATAACATCTCCGTCGTCGTCCGCCACGTGCTGGTGCAGATGCGCACGCCCGAGCATCTGCGCGGGCGCGTGTCGGCCGTCAACAGCGTGTTCATCGAGAGCAGCAACGAGCTTGGGGCGTTCGAGTCGGGCGCGGCCGCGATGCTGTTTCAGAAGCTGCTGGGGACGGCGGTGCTGGGGGCGACCGCGTCGGTGGTGAGCGGGGGAATCGGGACAATCCTGGTGGTGGCGGCGGTGGCGGCGTGGCTGCCGGAGGTGAGGAGGCTGGGGAGACTGCGCGAAGGGGATGCCGAAAGCATCCATTCTCCGGGGCACTGCTCCCACTGCGGATACGACCTGTGCGGCATCGATGACAAGGCGTGCCCGGAGTGCGGCCGAGTGATCCGCGGCGACGCAGAAGCGTAACTTCCCGTCGGCTGTTGCATGGGGTAACAGCCTGCATCGGCTACCGAGACTTGAAATACGACTGCGCAATTACGATCACCGCAATCACGATCAACCCCGCCAGCACCGCAAGCGCGATCTTGATCCATGAATACGGGCGCTGCCCCTGCACCTCGCCCGTGCGGGCGTTGATGAGAAACTGATAGAGCTTGTCGCCGAAGCGGTAGGCGCTGAGCCAGACCGGAAGCAGCAGGTGCTTGTACGTCAGGCCGGAGTACTGAGTCTGCATCGAGCTGATCCGCTGTTCATCGCCGCCGATATCGCGCCGCACCGTGCCGCGGATCACGTCGGCCATGATCGCCTTGGCTTCCTCGAAGCCTTCGGCGATGCTCACGGTGTACGACTCGGCGGTGAAGCCGGCGAGGAACGAGTCGTCGTAGGGCGTGAGTGCGGCCAAGTCCCACGGTTCCAGCTTGTCGGCCTTGTCCTTCGGCAGCGAGTGCGACGCGAGTACGAGCACATCGTCGAAGGCGTTGCTCACCACGCCGCCGGCGGAGCTCCAACGGATCCGCCGCTCGGTGCGCCGGTTGTTGCCGCTGCCGACGGTGACGTAGTAGGCGTCGCCGCGCTGGCCGGTGTACTGGGTGACGGTCTGGGCGTCGTAGGTCCACGCGGGGATATAGATGCCCCTGAGCGACTGGTCGAGCAAGGCCCGGCTCTTCAGCCTGGTGGGCGCGAACCAGCGGGAGCGCACCCAGCCGCGGTACATCTCCGTCGCCTGTTCGCGCGCGATGCGAAACGGCAGCACCGCGCCGGGCTTGATGACGGTGGCGGAGTGGCGGGTAAGGACGATGTTGGCCCCGCAGAACGGGCAGGCCGTGGCGGTGATATTGGGCGCGGGGGCGAAGATCGCCTTGCATGCGCCGCACTCGATCTGGCCGATCGACATGGTTTCCGCGCCGCGCTCCATGCTCGCCAGCGCCGCGTTCAGGTCGCTCTCCCGCACCTCCGCGGCCGCGCCGCCCTCATCGCGCACTTCGGGAATCGGGTTCTCGTGGTTGCAGTAGGGGCACTTGAGCACGGTCGTGCCGGGCGCATACTCCAGCTTGGCCCCGCACTTTTCGCAGGAAAACTGAGCGAGGGCCTTGGAGCCGCCGATGCGGATGGGCGTTGGAGGTGTGCTCGGCGGGCTCATGGTTCGGAGTGGCTTCGCGCGGGGGCGCAGAGAGGGCGGAAAAAGGCAGGGGAGCGCCACATATGACACATATCGACACCGATGAAGGCAAGAAGAAAACGATGAGATGGCCAAAGACTGAGGGCGGATGGCAATCGATGCAACAGCGAGTCTTCCGTGGCCCACCTCCGCGACCTCCTCGCCTCGGCGCGAGGCTTCAGCGCGGAATCGCCGGCGGCCCGCTCGGCGGTGGCGCGAACATGCCGGAGAGTTCCGGCACGTTCTTGGCCGCGGTCCACTCGTGCATGCCCTGCCGCCAGACCAGCGTGGTGGGGGTAAGCTCGCCGGCGCGGGCCTTCATCGCCACCAGGCCCATCTCGAACGGCCCGACCTGCTTGCCGTCGATGGCGAGAAAGAAAGGTGCATTCTGCGGGAGTGGCGGCGGAGCTCCAGGCCCAGCGTTGCCCGGTGCGGGACCGGATGCGTAGGCGGTCTGGCCCATCGCGCCCGCCATGACGCCGCCCATGCCCATCGCCATGACCGCGCCCGCGCCGCCGGGATTTTTGGCCGCATCGCGCATGGCATCGGCGGCCTGCAACTTGGCGTACGAGTTGAGGTCGCCGATGACGCCCATCTTGCTGCGGGAGTCGAGCGCCTGCTCGACCTCGGGCGGGAGCGAGATGTTCTCGATCATCAGCCGGGGAAGCTCGATGCCCAGCTTCTCCAGATCGGGTCGCATCTTCTCGGCGACCAGCCCGCTCATCTCCTTCTGGTTGCCCGCCAGGTCGAGCAGCGGGATGCGGTTCTCGCCGAGCGCATCGGCGAACTCGGCCACGATCACGTTGCGGAGCTGCGCGACGATCTCTTCGGTGGTGAACCGGTTGTCGGTGCCGACGATTTCCCTGATGAAGGCCGCGGGGTCTTTGACTCGCATCGTGTAGGTGCCGAAGGCCCGCAGCCGCACCGGCCCGAACTCGGGGTCGCGGACCATGATGGGGTTCATCGTGCCCCACTTGAGATCGGTGAACTGTCGCGTCGAGACGAAGTAGACCTCGGCTTTGAACGGCGACTCGAAGCCGTACTTCCAGCCCTTGAGCGTGCCGAGGATCGGCAGGTTCTTGGTCTCGAGCGTGTAGGTGCCTGGTCCGAAGACGTCGGCCAGCTTGCCCTCATTCACGAACGCGGCGGCCTGGCCCTCGCGCACCACCAGCTTGGCACCGTACTTGATCTCGTTCTGAAACCGCTCGAAGCGGTAGACGAGCGTGTTGTTGGTGTCATCCAGAAACTGGACGATGTCGACGAGTTCGTTCTTGAGGCGATCCCACAGTCCCATGTTCGTGCCCTCCGGAGAAGAATCAGAGAAGTGTATCGGGATTCCGGGTGGGGGATTTCGGGAGCGGAGGAATGCGGAATCGAAACGGAGGACCCGATTCGAGCAGTGAGGCAAAGCCCGCATCCGATTGGTCGGATGCGGACCTTCAGGAGGCAAATCGAAAATTATCCTGGATTGGCTACCTGGGCTTACCGGTATTCGGATAACCGTTGGTCGGGTATGTATCGCGCTGAATCGGCGGCAGGTTCTGACGATCGTCGCGCGCTGCCGGCGGGTTTTCGCCGGTCGGGACTTCGCCCTGCATGTCGATGTCGCCGGTGAACGAAGAGCGCGACTGGACCAGGTACTTCTGCAGCTCCATGTTCTCGCGGAGCATCATCTGGAGAACATCGAGAAGCGCGGCGTTCTGCCGCTCGCCGGTCAGTTGCCGCGCATCGCCCAGTTTCTTCAGCAGTTCCTGGTTGGACCGCTCCATGCGCTGCTCGAGCCGGACCAGCCGGCGCGAACTCTCCGTGAACCGCGACTCCTCATCGGGGCTTTGGAACGCGAACGGCCGGGAATAGCGCGTCGCAGGAGCGTTGTCCGCGTTCCGTTCCTGCAGCGGGGCCACCTGACCCGGCGCACGGTTCACCGTCGTGCCGGGCCGGTTCTCCGGCATGGTCGCGGGGTCCTGCGGATCGGTTCCCGGCTGTGCGGCCGGAACATTCGGGTCGTTGGCGGGCGGTGCCGCGGGCGGATCGACGGGCTTTGTGACCGGATTGCCCGGCTGACTCGTTGCGGGAGGAACCGGGTTCTTCGGTCCCGGCTGCGCACTCGGGGTGCCAGGCTGCGAGGGCGTGCCTTGCTGCGCGTAGCCGACGCCGACAGATGTTCCGACAACGGTCGCCAGGACCGCGGCCGCGAGCGTGCGATGAGACTTCATTGTATGTGGCTCCATTTGAGGTTGTTTCCGGTGGCTTTGAGCGATCCGGCTGTGCTTACCAAGGATTCCGCGCGCAGGTGAGGGCGCTGTGAACAGGCCGTGAAACCATACTCACGAGAGGTCGGCCCCCGGCTGCCTCGGTGTCAAACTCGCGGCCGCACGAACGCCCGCCAAATATCCGCTCGCCCAGGCCCACTGAAAGTTAAACCCGCCGATGCGTCCATCCACATCGCAGATTTCGCCGCATATATGCAGACCGGGGTGTATGCGCGAGGCCATCGTGCTCAGGTGCAGCTCGCTCAGCGGCACACCGCCCGCAGTCGCCTCGGCGTGCGCAAATCCTCGGTCGCCGATGATCGGCAGCAACATGTCGGTGCAGGCTCGCGCGAGCGCTCGTCGCGGCTCGCGCCTGAGTTGGTCGAGGGATTGAGCGGGGTCGAGCGCGACGTGCTGACAGAGCGCCCGCGCCAACCGCTCGGGAACGAACCGCGCGAGAAACTTCGCGGCCGCGGACGCGCTTCGCTCGGCGGCGAGGAGATGGTCGAGCGACTCGGGTGTCTGACCGGGAATCCAATTGATCGTGAGCGTCGCTGCCGCGTCAGTCGCTCGGGCGCTCAGCCAGTGTCGGCTGATGTCGAGCACCGACGGGCCGGAAATCCCGAAGTGCGTACACAAGGTGGAGTCCGTGAAGGCCGTGAGCGTCTTCCCGGAGGCCGATCGCAGCGTCAGCGTCGCCGGCAGCGTCAGCCCGGAGAGGCTCGTGATGAAGGATCGCGCCGGGTCGACGATGAGCGGCACGAGCGCGGGGAATATCGGCTCGGTAATGGAGTGGCCGAGCGACTGCGCGACGACGTAACCCTGTCCATCGGATCCGGTCTTGGGAAGGGCCTTCCCCCCTGTTGCGAGTATGACGCGTCGGGCCGCGATGGGCGTCGTCGGTGCTTGCACGCCCGAGGCATCCGGCTCAATGATGAACGGCTCATCGGCGTCTCCCGCGTGGATCGCGCCCACGCGCCGCGGATGCCGGATCTCCACGCCGACATCCCGCGCCGCGCGCAGCAGCGCGTTCAGCACCGTTCGCGCATCGTCCGTCACCGGAAAGAGCTTTCCGGTTTCTTCGCGCTTCAGATCGACGCCTACCTCCGCGAAAAACGCGACGGTGCGCGGAACATCGAACGCCCGGAGCACCTTGCGGATCGCGTTTCGCGTCGTCCCCGGCCCGCACGCATACCCCGTCTCGTCGACGTGGTGGTGCGTGACATTGCACCGCCCGCCGCCCGCGACCAGGATCTTGGCCCCGAGCGTCCGCGCACCGTCGAGCGCGACGATGCGGGCCGCACGTCCTGACGCGGCCGCCGTCCGCCCGGCCCAGATGGCCGCCATCAGCCCGGCCGCCCCCGCGCCGACCACCGCGATGTCCACTTCCTCTGCCACCGGAGAAGGTAGCAAACCGGCGGTACGCTTGGGGAATGAACGGAACGGGCGACGACAACTTCGGGCGGCGGGACTATGCGGCCATCGTGCGGGCGATTGCCCGGACCGCCCGCGGAGATCGTGGATCTCAAGGGCTCGCGGCGGAAGGACAAAGCGGCCTTGGAAAACGGCGCTCCCAGGAGCGGCTCCACCAGGCCGTCGTCGATGCCCTGTGGGAGGGCTTGCAAATCACCAGCGTTTCGTGGCTCGGGTTTTATATCGAGCACCATCACCCCGAGCGCGGTCACGAGATGATCCTCGGTGCCCGCCGCGACAAGCCGGCGTGCTCGCCCATCGGCATGCACGGTGCCTGCGGCCGTTGCTGCACCTCGCAGCGCCCGCTGATCGTCAGCGATGTTGCCGCTCTCGGTGCGGGCTACATCGCCTGCGACCCGCGCGACCGGAGCGAGGTGGTGCTGCCCGTGTTCGACGACGACGGGGCGTGCTGGGGCGTGCTCGATCTCGACAGTTACGCGATCGGCGCGTTTGCGCAAAGCGATGTCCACGGCTTGCAGGCGGTGCTCGAGGCCGCGGGGCTGACCCGCCAGGCCGAGTGGGCCGGGCGAACCGACACGGTCTGAAGTCTCGCCCGAGCAACGTCGCGCCCCCGGCACGCATCGCGGAGACGAAGCCTGCAAAGACCGCAAAACATCACCCGCTTTGTTCCCCGCGCCCCGAACTTCGCTGCGGTGCTCTTCATGCCGCTCGTCATCGTCGGCGTCATTCTTCCTGTCGCCATCGGGCTGCCGCGACTGGGCATCAACGTGCCGCCGTGGGTGGTCTTTGTGGTGCTTGCCGCGCTGATCGGTGCGATGTTCGCGTGGCTGCTGCGCACGGCCCGATTCGCCAAGCGAATCGCCAAGACCGACGGTTTTCTCTGCCCTAACTGCCACTACGACCTGCATGGCCTGGCCGACCGCGGCGATTGTCCCGAATGCGGCGAGGCGTACGTCCGCGAAGAACTCGAACGCCGTTGGAACATGTGGCTGCTTTCCCAGAGCAAGAACCAGCAGACCGTTCGTCCCCGCGACCAAAGCGCGCTCGCTGTTCTAAACAAAACCCTCCGCCCACGCAAGCCCCGCGCCCCCACGCTCGTCTGGCTCACAATCCTCCCCGTCGCGGCCATCGCCCCGACCGCGCTGCTCACGGTCGCCGCGCTCAAGACCGGGCTGGCCCTGGTCTGGCTTCCGCCGCTCGCCGCTGTATCGCTCATAGTTCTGGCGATCTGGAACATGCGCCGGGTTATGCGTCTGCTCCGACGCGTCAAGGCCGCGGATGGAATGCTCTGCCTGCACTGCCTCGGCGATCTCCGCGAAGAGGGCGACCGGGTTACCTGCCCAGCGTGCGGTCGCGGTGATTCGAGAGAAGTCGTGCGCCAGAGCTGGCGGCGCTACACTATGGGCGGGCACGCGGGGCAGTGATTGTCGTCAGAACGGTGCCGCGCTCATGCACGCGACCGGCGAGCCATCCGTCGGATCGGCAAAGCCCAGTTCCGACGCATGGAGCATCAGCCGCGGCGCACTGCCGGCCGTCCCCGGCTGCGGCCCATACAGCACGTCCCCCAATATCGGATACCCGACGTGCGCCATATGTACGCGAAGCTGGTGCGTGCGCCCCGTCTCGGGAATAAGCCGCATTCGGGTTCGGTCGGTCTCCAGCGCCAGCACCCGCCAGCGCGTCGCGGCTTCGCGCCCGTTCGCCTCGTCGATCACCTGATACGGTCTGTTGTCGATATCCGCACGCATGGGCGCAACGATGACCCCCGACTCGGCCGCGGGCGTTCCCGCTACCAGGGCCGTATACGCCTTGCTCACCCGTCGAAGCTCGAACTCGCGCGACAGTTGTCGCTGTGCGTCATCGTCCAACCCAAACAGCAGCAGCCCGGACGTGTCCATGTCGAGCCGGTGGACCACCAGCGGCCCGCGAGCATCGGGAAACGCCTCCCGCACCCTGGCGGCCGCACAGCCCTGCTTCTCCGCACCCTTGCCCGGCACGCTGAGCAACCCGGCGGGCTTGTCGATGACCACCCAGCGGCGGTGCGGATCGAGGCGGATGACGTGGAGTGCGTTTGACAACGGCGGCGGAACCGGCGGGAGAGCGGGTGGTACGATGGGGCGTGAAAACCACAAACCGAATCAGGAGATGGTCATGGTGAGGAGGAGTATTGCCAGGTCGATCGCCCGAACAACCGCTTTCAGCGGAGCGATCTGGGCGGGATCAGGAGCCTCGTGCGGGCAGTCCGTGCCCACCGCCGCTCCCGAAGCCAAGCCCGCCGCAGTTCCGCAACCCGCGCCAACCGCCGCGGAACTCGATTGGAAAAGCCTCGAAGCCCCGCTGCTCCGCAACCACCGCCAGCTTACCCACCGGCAAGAGAGCACGACCGGCCCCGGGTTCATCAAAGCCGGCGAGGCCTATTTCGATCACCAGCAGCCGCCCAAGTACATGATCTTTCAGGGCATCGTGCAGCCGCCCGAGGGTGTCGATCCCGATCCTTATTACGCCATGTACGTCGGCCGACTTCTGCGGAACGAGGCCAACGGGTTTGTCACCGGTATCGACGAGCCGATCCGCATCAGCAACGAAAAGACCGCCAACACCTGCGGCTGGTTTCACCCCACCATCCAGTGGCGCGTGATGTTCGGCTCCACCGTCTCCACCCCGTCCGACGATCAGCCCGCGGGGTTTCAGGTGCAGTCGCGGAAGTACGTCTGGATGTTCCCCAAAGAAATGGATGTGGTCTTCCGCGACCTGCGCCCGGTGCATCGCGAGCTGACCGCACCGATGGCGACCGAACCGCCCGCCGTTCCCCCCGGGTTTCAGAAGCCCATCGCGCGGATCGTCGATCGCGCCAACTACGATGCCGAGTGTTCGTGGTCGAAGGACGGGCGCTTCGTGCTGTACTCGCATGTGCGCGACGAGCTCAGCCGCGGCCGGCCCGATGCCGATATCTGGATCTACGACGCCCAGACCAGGCAGCAGCACGAGATCGTCAAGGCCGACGGCTACGACGGGGGACCGTTCTTCTCCCCCGACGGCAAGATGATCTGCTACCGCTCCGATCGTCGCGGCGACGACCTTCTGCAGCTCTTCGTCGCCGAGCTGAAGTTCGACGCCGACGGCGTGCCTGTCGGCATCGAGCGCGAGCACGCCCTCACCGACGATCAGAACGTCAACTGGGCGCCCTTCTGGCACCCCAGCGGCAAGTTCCTGGTCTACGGCAGCTCCGCCATCGGCCACACCAACTACGAAGTCTTCGCCATAGAGGTCGATCTCAAGAAGTCGGCCAGCGAGATGCGCAAACGCCGCATCACGTTCGCGGCCGGCGCCGATGTCCTGCCCGCCTTCAGCGACGACGGCAGGACCATGCTCTGGACCGCCCAGCGCGGCCCGATGATCGCCGGCGAACCGAAGCCTTCCAGCCAGCTTTGGGCGGCGGAAGTCGTGTCGGGCGCGGGTGGATTCGACGATCCCGAACACCTGTTCGATCACTTACCGGAGCAGCACCCCGAAGCGGCCGGCTCCGAGCCTGTTCCCGCCAAACCGCCCGCCCATCCCGCACACAACGACGCATCGCCATCACCGGGCGCAAAGTAACCCTCGCGGCCGACACCGATTGCCAAGCCGCACCCTGCCGCGACCGACATGCCGGTGTGAGCATCTTCTTCTCCACCGCGACCCCCCGCGTCCCATCCTCCGCCCCGCGTTCGGAGCGTCCGATACGCACCAGCCCCATGCCGAACCGCTCGACACATCCATCCAAGAGCGGGCCCGTCGGTAACGGACGCGGTGCCCAGCCCGCGCCCCCTCTCG